>Ga0070712_100000013_pt1 | contig 109912 bp, 106 predicted proteins | sample LARL81metaG_FD_71396 | JGI IMG/M metagenome (GOLD analysis project Ga0070712, IMG submission 71396) | Corn, switchgrass and miscanthus rhizosphere microbial communities from Kellogg Biological Station, Michigan, USA - LAR L8-1 metaG | ecosystem: Host-associated > Plants > Roots > Rhizosphere...
ATGAGGCCGATGTTCGGGCCTTCCGGCGTCTCGATCGGGCACATGCGGCCGTAGTGCGTCGGGTGCACGTCGCGCACTTCGATCGGCGCGCGCTCGCGGGTCAGGCCGCCCGCGCCGAGCGCCGAGAGGCGGCGGCGGTGCGTCAGGCCGGAGAGCGAGTTCGTCTGGTCCATGAACTGCGAGAGCTGCGACGAGCCGAAGAACTCCTTCATCGCTGCTACGACCGGGCGGATGTTGATGATCGTCTGCGGTGTGATCGTGTCGGCGTCCTCGGTGGTGAGTCGCTCGCGCACGACGCGCTCCATGCGGTAGAGGCCGATCCGGAACGCCTCCTGGATCAGCTCGCCGACGGTCCGCAGGCGGCGGTTGCCGAAGTGCTCGTACTCGTCGAGGTGGTCGGCGACCGGCTCGCGCGGGTAGGCGACCGCCTCGGCCGCGTAGTCCTTGATCTCGACCTCGGGCTGCTCCGGCATCCCGAGGATGCGCGGCAGCGAGACGAGCTCCTTGACGAGCGCGATGATGTCGTCGTGCGTGAGCGTGCGCGTCTCGAGGTCGATGTCGAGGTGCAGGCGCGAGTTGAGCTTGTAGCGGCCCACTCGCGTCAAGTCGTAACGCTTCGGATCGAAGAAGAGTTGGTGCAGGAGCGCCTTGGCGGCGTCGATCGACGGCGGCTCGCCGGGGCGCTGCTTCTTGAACAGCTCGATCAGCGCGCCCTCCTCGGTCTTCGTGACCTCGGGGTCGGCGTCGATCGTGTTGCGGATGTAGTGCGAGTCGTCGAACAGCTTGAGGATCTCCTCGTCGCTCGCGTAGCCCATCGCGCGCAGGAGCACCGTGACCGGCAGCTTGCGCTTGCGGTCGATGCGGACGTAGACCTTGCCCTTCTTGTCGATCTCGAGCTCGAGCCAGGAGCCGCGGGCCGGCATCAGGTTGGCGATGAAGACCTGCTTCTCGCGGTCCTTGGCCTCCATCAGGTACGCGCCCGGGGAGCGCACGAGCTGCGTGACGACGACGCGCTCGGTGCCGTTGATGATGAACGTGCCGCGCTCGGTCATCCACGGGAAGTCGCCCATGAAGACGGACTGCTCGCGGATCTCGCCCGTCTCGCGGTTGACGAACGCGACCGTCACCGTCAGCGGACGCGCGTAGGTGAGGTCCTTCTCGCGGCACTCGTCGAGGCTGGCGACCGGCTCGTCGAAGACGAACTCGCCGAACTGGACGGCGAGGTTGCCGGTGTAGTCCTCGATCGGCGAGATGTCGTCGATCGTCTCGCGCAGGCCGCCCTTCTCAGGGTCGGTCAGCCAAGCGAAGGACTTCTTCTGGATGTCGATCAGGTTGGGAACATCGAGGGCCTTGGAGAGACGCGCGAAGCTGCGGCGCGTCCGGGGGGCGTCAACAGGTGCCAAGACGGCGACTCCTCGGGAAGTCGAGTGCGAGCAAGAGGCGGCGCGAAAGCGCGACCAGCGAAGATAGCACACGGCAGCGACGCCCTGTGCGGAGGACTGTCAGCGCTCACGGACCCCGCCCTGGAAGGCCGCGTATGTGGCGCGGCCCCGCCGTCTTCGGGCGGCTGCGACTATCGGCTGACCGGCGCAGTGTAGCGCCCGGAGACGGGAACGGCCACCCCCGCGCCCGGTGGTCGGACGTCGGAGATGGCCGTGGAAATGCAGCGGGTTTGTGGCAACGCTACCGGAGCCCTCTCCGGTGCGGATCGTCGTGCCCAGCCAGGACGCAGCCGGTGTGGCGTGCTTCCGCACGCGAACCGGCGAGGACGCCGCCAGGCACGACGAGGCGTGCCGGAGAGCTACTTCAGCTCCACCGTCGCGCCAGCCTCCTCAAGCTCGGCCTTGAGCTTGTCGGCCTCTTCGCGCTCGATGCCTTCCTTGACCGGCTTGGGCGCCTCGTCGACGAGCGCCTTGGCCTCCTTGAGGCCGAGGCCGGTCGCGGCGCGCACGACCTTGATGACCTGGATCTTCTTGTCGCCGGCGCCGGTCAGGACGACGTCGACGGTCGAGGACTCCTCCTCGCCGCCCGCGCCGTCGCCGCCCGCGGCGGGCGCACCGGCGGCCGGGGCCGCGGCGGCGACCGCGGTCGCCGAGACGCCGAACTCCTCCTCGAGCGCCTTGATGCGCTCGGCCAGCTCGAGCACGGAGATGCCCTTGAGCTCGTCGATCCACTCCTGGGTGGTTGACATCTGTCAGTCCTCCTTCGCGTCGGAAGCGTCGCCGGCTTCCGCCGCGGCGTCCGTCTGGTTCTCGGTGTCAGGTGTGTCGGGCTCGGCCTCGGCGGTCGGCTCCGGCGCGGCCTCGGCGGTCGGCTCCGGCGCGGCCTCGGCGGCCGGCTCCGGCGCGGCCCCGCCGATGAGCCCCTGGTCGTGGATCGCCTGCAGCTGGACGGCGATCCCGGCGATCAGCGCGTTGAGGCCACGCACGAGCCCGTTGAGCGGCGAGGCGACCATGCCCACGAGCTGGCCGTACAGCACCTCACGGGCGGGCAGGCGCGATATCGCCTTGATGTCGTCGGGCGTCAGGACCGAGCCGTTCATCAGCCCGCCCTTGAACGCCAGCACTTCGGTCGCGCGCTGCGCGTCGCTGAGCGCCTTCGCCGCCGCAGCGGCGTCGCCGCGCACGAACGTCAGCGCGGTCGGGCCGTCCAGCGTGGCCTTCAAGGCCTCCGCTCCGGCCTTGTCCGCCGCGCGCTCGGTCAGCGAGTTCTTGACGACGCGGAAGGTCGCGTCCGCCGCGCGCAGCTTCGTGCGCAGGTCGGCGACCTGGGCGACCGTGATGCCGCGGTAGTCGACCGCGAAGACCGCCTGGGACTCCTCGAGCTCCCCGGCTATCCGGTCGATGACCGCCGCCTTCTCGTCTCTGTTCATGTCGGTCTCGGTCTCTGTCGGTGTTCGAAACGAAAGACGCCCGCGATGGCGGGCGTCGAGGACCGAGCCGAGGGCTCGCCTTCGAGGCTCCGCCTGCCCCGGTCTTCTGGTCGCCGGGGGTCTCGGGCAGTGCGCTCTGCGAAGCGAGGCTACGCCGCGATCGGCGCCTCCTCGAGAATGTCGCGCGTCCGCGCGGGGTCGACCTTGATGCCGGGCCCCATCGTCGACGTCAGCGTGATCGAGTGGATGTAGCGGCCCTTCGCCGCCGACGGCTTCGCGCGCACGAGCTCCTCGACGATCGCCGCGTAGTTCTCCAGCAGCTTGCGTTCGTCGAAGCTGACCTTGCCGACGTTCAGGTGGACGATCGCGGTGCGGTCGGTGCGGTACTCGACCTTGCCGGCCTTCGACTCCTCGACCGCCTTGGCGACGTCCATCGTGACGGTGCCGACGCGCGGGTTGGGCATCTTGCCGGACGGGCCGAGGATGCGACCGAGGCGCCCGACGACCGGCATCAGGTCGGGCGTCGCGATCGCGACGTCGAAGTCGTCGAAGCCGTCCTCGATCTGCTTGGCGAGGTCCTCCGCGCCGACGACGTCAGCGCCGGCGTCCTCCGCCTCTCGCGCTTTGTCGCCCTGCGCGAAGACGGCCACCTTGACGTCCTTGCCGAGGCCGTTCGGCAGCGCGATCGTGCCGCGCAGCTGCTCGTCGGCATGGCGGACGTTGAGGCCGGTGCGTATGTGCACCTCGACCGACTCGTCGAAGCTCGCCCGAGCGAGCTGCTTCACGAGCGCAATGGCCTCTGCCGGGGCATATTCGTGTTCCCGGTCGTAGCGCTGGCGCGACTCGGTGTATGCGCGGCCATGCTTCGCCATCTGTCAGACCACCTCCACGCCCATCGAGCGGGCGGTGCCGGCGATGATCTTCGCCGCCTGGTCGAGGTCGTGGGCGCTGAGGTCGTCGAGCTTCTGCTGGGCGATCTCGCGCAGCTGCGCCTGCGTGATCTGCGCGACCTTGTTGCGGTTCGGCTCGCCCGAGCCCTTGTCGAGCTTGAGCGCCTTCTTGATGAGCACGGCGGCGGGCGGGCTCTTCGTGATGAACGTGAACGAGCGGTCCTCGAAGACCGTGATCTCGACCGGCACCACGACGCCCTGCTGCGAGGCCGTCTGGGCGTTGAAGGCCTTGACGAACTCCATGATGTTGACCCCGTGCTGGCCCAGCGCGGGGCCGACCGGCGGGGCCGGCGACGCCTGGCCCGCGGGGGCCTGGAGCTTGATGACTGTCAGGACTTTCTTGGCCATGGTGTGCGCCCCCCTAGATCTTCTTGACCTGGTCGAAGCCGACCTCGACCGGGGTCTCGCGGCCGAAGATTGATACCAGGACCTTGAGCCGGGCGCCGTCCTCGTTGATCTCCGAGATCTCGCCGGAGAAGTCCGACAGCGGCCCGGAGACGACCTTGACCGACTCGCCGATCGAGAACTGCGCGCGCGTGCGCGGGCGCTCGGCCGTCTCGCGGTGCAGCAGCCGGTCGACCTCGCCCTGCGTAAGCGGGACCGGCTCGTTGGAGGCGCCGACGAAGCCGGTCACGCCGGGCGTCCCCTTCACGAGCGACCACGAGTCCTCGTTGAGGTCCATGTTGACGAGCACGTAGCCGGGCATCGTGCGCTTCTCGGTCACGACCTTCTGGTTGTCCTTCATCTCGGACACCGTCTCGGTCGGCACCACGACCTGACGCACCGCGCGCTTCTGGCCGAGCGACACGACGCGGTGCTCGAGGTTGTGCTTGACCTTGTTCTCGTGGCCGGAATAGGTGTTCACGACGTACCAGCGAAACATGCGGAGATCCTTCGGGGGAGGTGAGGCGCTAGATGAGGAAGTCGACGATCTTGCCGGCGAGCAGGTCCATCAGGCCGAGGAACGCGCCCGCCACGATGACGAACCCGACGACGACCGCGGTGGCCTGCGCCACCTGGCGGCGGTCCGGCCACTGTACCCGCTGCAGCTCTCGCCAGCTGCCGCGCAGGAAGGTGGTGAAGCGGTTGCCCTCGCGCTGCTCGCGCTGCTGGGCGGCCGCCGTGAGCGCCGCACGCCGGCGGCGGCGCTTGGCCTGCTCGTCGTCTTCGAGGCCCTCGAACTCGGCCTCGGTCTCGTCGACCTCGTCCTCGAGCTCCTCGAAGGACTCCTCGTCGGCGAGCTCGGCGAGCTTGTGCGGATCGTCGATCGCGCTGGGGCCGGCGTCGCGTTCACCGGTGAGCTCGGGGCGGCCAAGCGCGAGCTGCGCGTCGGCGATGTCGAGGTCGCCGCTGGCGAGCTCGGGCCGCTCGTGCTCGTGGATCTCGTCCAGCTCGGTACGGTGCTGCTCGGCGTCGCCGTCGACGCCGTTGCGGCCGACCTCATGCTCGCGCTCGCGCTCGCGCGCCGGCGCCGGCGCCGTCGCGGCGTCGGCGCGGCGCCCCTGGGCGCTCGCGCGCGCCTGGCGCTCTCTGCGCTGCTTCGCACGTTTCCGGTCGCGGGCCACGGCATGCCTCGGCGCTGGAGGGCGCTAGCGGGTCTCCCGGTGGGCCGTGTGCGTCCTGCACCAGCGGCAGTACTTGCGCAGCTGGATCCGCTCGGGATCGTTGCGCTTGCTCTTGTTCGTCTGGTAGTTGCGGCGCTTGCAGTCTTCGCACGCGAGGGTGACTGCGATTCGGACGTCTCCGCGGGCCATGGTCGTTCCAGGGTCGTGGGCAAGTGGGAGCAACCGGTGGCGGACAGGCGTTCGACCCACCGACCGGCGCGAGTCACGGAGTGTAGCGGGATCCCAGTCTTGGCGGGGCGGTGCGCCACCCGTGCCGAGCGGCGCGATAGGTTCTGCGGCAATGCCGTTCGCCGCCACCGGGCCGCTGCGGCGCGAGGTCGCGCGCTCGTTCCCAGAGCGCCCCTTCGCGCTGCGCTTCTGGGACGGGACCGAGCTGCCCGCGACCGGCGGCGGGCTCGGCGCGCCCACGTTCGCGGTCCGCTCGCCGCGCGCGCTCGCACACGCGCTGCGGGCCCCTGGGCAGCTGGGGATCGGGCGCGCCTACGTCGCCGGCGAGGTCGAGGTCGACGACCTCGACGCGGCGATGGCGATGCTCGGCCGCTGGCGCGCGCCCGCGCTCGACCGGCGCGCGCGGCTGCGGCTGATGGCGGCGACGCTGCGCGCGTGCGGGCTGACGCGGCCGCCGGGGCCGCCGGCCGCGGAGCTGGCGCTCGACGGCACGCGCCACACGCGCGAGCGCGACGCGGCCGCGGTGCGCCACCACTACGACGTCTCCAACGACTTCTTCGCGCTGTTCCTCGACGCCTCGCTGACGTACTCGTGCGGCGTCTTCTCGCGCGGCGCGCAGACGCTGGAGGCCGCGCAGGAGGCAAAGCTGGAGCTGGTCTGCACGAAGCTCGGGCTGCGGGCGGGCGAGCGCGTGCTCGACGTCGGCTGCGGCTGGGGCTCGTTCGCGCTGCACGCGGCGGCGCGCCACGGCGTGCACGTGACCGGGATCACGCTGTCGCCCGCGCAGGCCGAGCGCGCGCGGGCACGGGTCGCCGAGGCGGGCTTGGGAGATCGCGTGGAGATCCGGCTCGCCGACTACCGCGACCTCGCCGGCGAGGGCTTCGACGCGATCGCCTCGATCGGGATGGTCGAGCACGTCGGCGAGGCGCAGATCGACGCCTACGCGACGGCGCTGGCGCGCGCGCTGGCGCCGGGCGGGCGGCTGCTCAATCACGGGATCGCGCGCCTGCGCCACAGCGACCCGGAGGCCGGCCCGTTCTCGGAGCGCTACGTGTTCCCGGACGCCGAGCCGCTGCACCTCTCGCGCGTGCTGCTCGCGCTCGAGCGCGCGGGGTTCGTCGCACAGCACGCCGAGGGCTTCGCGGCCGACTACGCCGAGACGCTGCGCCAGTGGGCAGCGCGGCTCGACGCGCGCCTGGAGGAGGCGGTACGGCTCGCGGGCGCCGAGCGGGTGCGCGTCTGGCGACTGTACCTGCGCGCCGCGCGCAACGGCTTCGAGTCCGGCTTCACCGGGATCTACCAGGTCCGCGCGGCGCTGCCCGGCGGCGGTCCGCCGCCCGAGGCGCCGGGGGGCGCGGCGCTGGTGGGCGCTCAGGCGTAGCGGCGCAGGATCGCGGTCGCGCGGTCGCCCCAGGCGGCGCCGAAGAGGGCGGCGTGGAGCAGGAGCGGAGCGAGCTGCCAGAGGGCGACGCGGTCGGGTGCGCCGGGTTGGAGCGGAGCGGCCTCCTCGTAGGCGGCGAAGCAGCGCTCGCCCGGTCCGCCGAACAGGCGGAGCATCGCGAGATCCAGCTCGCGATGGCCGCCATGGGCGGCGGGGTCGATCAGCCACGGACGCTCGTCGCGGTCGATCAGCACGTTGCCGGCCCACAGGTCGCCGTGCACGCGCGCGGGCGGTTCCGGCGGCCCGGCGAGGTCGGGCAGGCGGGCGACGACGCGTCGCAGCAGGGCGGGCGCCTGGTGGGGGAGCGCGCCGCGCTCGGCGGCGAGGCGCGCGAGCGGCTCGAGGCGGCGGGTGGCGTAGAAGGCGGCCCAGTCGGGCGCGGGCGCGTTGGGGAGCGTGAGCGGGCCGATGTGGAGCTGCTCGGCGGGTGCGCCGAACACGGGGGCGCCGGCCGCGTGCAGCGCGGCCAGCCCGCGCCCCAGCGCCTCCTCGGCGGCGGGCGTGAGCGGGCCGGCGTCGAGCCAGCGGAGGGCGAGGAAGCGGGGACCTGCGGCTGGCGCGACGGCGGGCGCGTCGGCGACCGCGAGCACGTCGGGCACGCCGATCGCCGCGGGCTCGGCGAGCCAGCGCAGGCCGGCCGCCTCGGACGCGAACGCGCCCGGGGCCGCGCTCGCGCTCCCCTTGACGAACACGCGCTCACCGTCCTCCAGCGTCGCGGCGTAAGCGTCGTTGAGGTCGCCGCCGGTGACCGGCTCCAGGCGGGCGACCGGCCGGCCGAGCGCGTCGCCGAGCGCCGCGGCCAGCGCGCCGGCGCTCACGCGCGGCCGGCGCGCAGGCGCAGCTCGCCGAGCAGCCCGCGGCAGGCGGCCTCGACCTGGTCGAGCACGCGTTCGAAGCCCTCGGGGCCGCCGCTGTAGGGGTCCGGCACGTCGAGCCGGCCCGCGCGCACGCTCTCCGGGTCGAACTCGCGCAGCAGGAAGACGTTGTGGTCGTGCAGGCCGGCCTCGCGTGCGATCCGGCGCAGCTCGCGGCGGTTCGCGGCGTCCATCGCGATCACGTAGTCGAACGTCGCGAGGTCCTCCGCCGTCACCTGGCGCCCGACGCCGCTCATCCGGATCCCCCGCCGCGCTGCCGCCAGCACGGCGCGATCGTCCGGCGGGCTGCCGACGTGCCACGAGCCGGTGCCGGCGCTGTCGAGCTGCACCGCGTCCTGCATCCCCGCGTCCGCGACGAGCCCGCGCATCACCGCCAGCGCGGTCGGCGAGCGGCAGATGTTGCCGAGGCACACGAACAAGACCCGGGTCACGTCCGGAAGGCTACGACGCCCGGCACGCGCGGCGGGACAGGCGCGCTGATGTGCCACAGTGGAACCCATGCCGGGGACGACGACGCCTGCGCGAAGCTGGATCTCCGCCGCGACCGCCGGCGACCGCCGCCGCTGGGTCGCGCTCGTCGTCGTCTGCCTCGGGCAGCTGATGATCGTGCTCGACGCGACGATCGTGAACGTGGCGCTGCCGTCGATCCAGCGGGACCTGCGGTTCAGCCAGGCGAACCTGACGTGGGTCGTCGACGCGTACCTGATCTCGTTCGGCTCGTTCCTGCTGATGGGCGGCCGGCTCGGGGACCTCGTCGGGCGCAAGAAGGTCTTCCTCGGCGGCCTCGTCGTCTTCACGGCTGCGTCGCTGCTGTGCGGGCTGGCCGACGCGCAGGGGCTTCTGATCGCGGCGCGGTTCGTGCAGGGGCTCGGCGGCGCGGTCACCTCGGCGGTGATCCTCGCGCTGATCGTGACCGAGTTCCCGGCGCCTTCCGAGCGCGCGAAGGCGATGAGCGTCTACACGTTCGTCGCCGTCGGCGGCGGCTCGATCGGGCTCGTGCTCGGCGGGGTGCTCACCCAGTCGATCGACTGGCACTGGATCTTCCTCGTCAACCTGCCGATCGGGATCGCCGCCCTGGCGCTCGGCTGGCTGCTGATCGACGAGACGGAGGGGATCGGGTTGCGCGAGGGCGTCGACGTGCTCGGCTCGGTGCTCGTGACGGTCGCGATGATGATCGGCGTCTACGCGATCGTGACGTCGTCCGACGCGGGCCTCGGCTCGGCCCACACGCTCGGCTTCGGCGGGCTGTCGCTCGCGCTCCTCACCGCCTTCGGCGTGCTCCAGACACGGCTGGCGAACCCGATCATGCCGCCGCACGTCCTGCGGCTGCGCGGCCTGCTCGGCTCCAGCGCCGTGCGCGGGCTGCTCGTCACCGGCATGTTCGGCGCCTTCTTCCTCGGCGCGCTCTACTTCGAGCACGTGCTTGGCTACAGCGCGCTGCAGACCGGCCTCGCGTTCCTGCCGCAGACGCTCGTCGTCGGCGTCCTGTCGCTCGGGATCACCGCGTGGCTGATGGGCCGCTTCGGCGCGATGCGGATCCTGGTGCCCGGCCTGGCGCTGATGACCTGCGGGCTGCTGGCGCTCGCGCAGGCCGGCACGCACGCCGCCTACTTCCCCGCGATCTTCATCCCGCTGCTGCTGACGGGGCTGGGCGCGGGGATCTCCTTCATGCCGCTGCTGACGATCGCGATGGCGAACGTGCCGGCGCGCGACGCGGGGCTCGCGTCGGGGCTCGTCAACGTCTCGATGCAGATGGCGGCCGCCGTCGGGCTCGCCGTGCTCGGCGTGATCGCCACGCACCGCACGAAGACGCTGCTCGCCGGCGGGGACGCGCCGGCCGGCGCGCTGACCTCCGGCTACCACCTCGCGTTCCTGATCGGCGCCGGCTGCGTCGCGCTCGGGATCGTCGTGGCGCTCGTCGTGTTGCGCCGCTCGGCGCCCGCCGCTGCGGCAAACCCGCGCGATCCGTAGTTCGCCCCGCCGCCGGGCTGCGGCGGGACACGGTGGCGGACGTGCGCCAGGTGCGCGATCCTCGACGCCGGCAGATGACAGCGGGCCCCGCTCACCAGATCCCGGACGACGCGACGCTGGCTGCGCGCGAGGTCGACGTCGCGCTGCGCGACGGCGCGCCCGTGCACGTCCGCCCGGTCCGGCCCGGCGACCTGCCGGCGCTGCGGATCTTCCTCGCCGCCTTGTCCCCCACCTCGCAGCGGCTGCGCTACTTCACCGGCGCCGCGAACGTCGAGGCCGGCGCGCGCTGGGCCGCCGACGTCGACCGGCGCGAGCGCGACGGGCTGCTCGCGCTCGCCGGCGACGGCACGATCGTCGGCCACGCGGCGTGGGCGCGGCTCGGGCCCGAGCGCGCGGAGGTCGCGTTCGAGGTCGCCGACGCGATGCACGGGCGTGGGCTCGCCACGATCCTGCTCGCCCACCTCGCGTTCGGCGCCCATGCGCAGGGGATCGAGACGTTCCTGGCCGAGGTGCTGCCGGAGAACCACGCGATGCTCGGCGTCTTCCGCGACAGCGGGCTGCCGCTGCACGTGCGCGCCGAACCGGGGGTGCTGCGCGTCGAGATGCCGACCGCCTTCACGGCGCAGGCGCGCGAGCAGTTCCAGCGGCGCGAGACGCTCGCGGCCGTCGCGGCGATGGACGCCGTGCTCGCGCCGCGCTCGCTGGCGGTCGTCGGCGCCTCGCCGGACCCCGGCTCGATCGGCGGCGCCGTCTTCCGCAACCTGCTGGCGGCGGGCTACCGCGGCGCCCTGCACGCGGTCAACCGCCGCGGGCGGCCGGTGCTCGGCCATCCGTGCGCGACCTCGATCGCCGAGCTCGAGGGCGAGCTGGAGGCGGCCGTGATCGCGGTCCCGGCGCCGGCCGTGCTCGACGTCGCGCGCGAGTGCGCCGCGCGCGGGGTACGCGCGCTGACCGTGCTCGCGGCCGGCTTCGCCGAGGTCGGGCCCGAGGGCGAGGCGCGCCAGCGCGAGCTGCTGGCGATCTGCCGCGGCGGCGCAATGCGGCTCGTCGGGCCCAACTGCCTCGGCGTGCTCAACACCGATCCGCAGGTGCGGCTGGACGCGACGTTCGCCCCGAGCGCCGCGCCGCCCGGCGGCGTCGCGCTGCTGTCGCAGAGCGGCGGCGTCGGGATCGCCGTGCTCGAGGAGGCGCGCGGGCGCGGGATCGGGCTGTCCGCGTTCGTGTCGGTCGGCAACAAGGCCGACCTGTCGGGCAACGACTTCATCGACTGGTGCGAGCAGGACGCGCGCACGAAGGCGATCCTGCTCTACCTCGAGTCGTTCGGGAACCCGCGCAAGTTCGCGCGCATCGCGCGCCGCGTCGGCCACGTCAAGCCGATCGTCGCGGTCAAGGCGGGCCGCTCGCCGGCCGGCGCGCGCGCCGCCTCCTCGCACACCGGCGCGCTGCTTGCGTCCTCGGAGGTCGCGGTCGACGCGCTGTTCCGCCAGGCGGGCGTGCTGCGCGTCGACACGCTCGGCGAGCTGTTCGACCTCGCGACGCTGCTCGAGCGCCAGCCCCTGCCCGGCGGCAACCGGGTCGCGATCGTCACGAACGCGGGCGGCCCGGGGATCATGTGCGCCGACGCCTGCCAGGCGGCCGGCCTGGAGCTGCCGGAGCTGCCGGCGGCGCTGCAGCGCGAGCTGTCGGCGTCGGCGCCGGCCGAGGCGTCGCTGCGCAACCCGGTCGACCTGATCGCGTCGGCGAGCGCGGCGGCGTTCACGGAGACGATCGAGGCCGTCGGCCGCTCGGGCGCGGTCGACGCGATCGTCGCGCTGTTCGTGCCGCCGCTCGTGACCGAGGCCGACGACGTCGCGCACGCGATCCGCGGCGCGGCCGCCGCGCTCGGCGGCCGGCTGCCGCTGCTGACCGTCTTCATGACCGCCGGCGCCGCCCCCGCCGAGCTGGCGCAGCCGCCGGCGGCGGTGCCGGTCTTCCGCTACCCGGAGGACGCGGCGCGCGCGCTCGGGCGCGCGGTCGAGCACGCGAGCTGGCGCGCTCGGCCGCGCGGCGAGGTGCCCGTACTGGAGGGCGTGCGCCGCGACGAGGCGAGCGCGATCGTCGCGCGGGCGCTGGCGGAGATGGGGGCCGGGGCCGCGCGCGCTGACGGCGCGGATGCGAGCGCGCCCGGCGACGGCGGAGAGCGGCCCGGCGGCTGGCTCGATCCGCTCGCGGTGCACCGGCTGCTGTCGTGCTACGGCGTGCCGCTGGCCGACGAGCAGGTCGTGCGCAGCCCGACGGCGGCCGCGCGCGCGGCTGCCGAGCTCGACGGCGCGGTCGCGCTGAAGGCGATCGCGCCCGGGCTGCTGCACAAGAGCGACGTCGGCGGCGTGGCGCTCGGCCTGCGCGGTCCGTCGGCCGTGCGGCGCGCGGCGCAGGCGATGCGCGAGCGGCTCGCGCAGGCGGGCATCGCGCTCGACGGCCTGCTGGTGCAGCAGATGGCGCCGCCTGGCGCCGAGCTGCTGGTCGGCGCGACGGCCGACCCGCTGTTCGGCCCGGTGATCGCGTGCGGCGCCGGGGGACGGGCGGTCGAGCTGCTGCACGACGTCGCGGTGCGGCTCGCGCCGGTGACCGACCTCGACGCGCACGAGATGCTGGGCGAGCTCAAGACCTTCCCGCTGCTGCAGGGCTACCGCGGCGAGCCGGCCGTCGACCTGGCCGCGATCGAGGACGTGATCCTGCGCGTCGGCGCGCTCGCCGAGGCGCACCCGCAGGTCGTCGAGCTCGACTGCAACCCGCTGATCGCCGGGCCGCGGGGCGCGGTCGTGACCGACGCCCGCATCCGCGTCGCGCCGGCCGCGCCGCCGCGACCGGCGCCGGCGCTGCGCGGCTGACCTCTCCTACGCGGCGACGAGCTGCTCGCGGTCGGCGAGATACGGCGCGAGGTGGCGGGCCGCGATCTTGTGCGGCGGCCACCACGGGCAGCGGTGCGACGCGCTGGAGGCGACGCTTTCCCCACCGGCGACGGTCGCGCGCAGGTACAGCGGCTGATCGCCCGTGAAGAGGATCGCGCGCAGCAGCGGGCGCGTGGCCGGTTCCGCGACGGCGGCCCCGGCCGCGCGCGCGATCAGCGCCGCGACGATGTCGGCCTGCTGGGAGGCGACGCCGCCCTGCTTGATCGCGAAGGTCGTCGCGTCGCCGGCCGCGTAGACGCCGTCGAGGCCGGGCACGCGGCACAGCTCGTCGGCGTGCACGAACCCGTCCGGGTCGTTCGGCAGGCCGTCGATCGCCGGCCCGTGCAGGACCGGCAGCGCGACGACGCGATCGGCGTCGAGGCTGCGCGCGCCCGGCGTCAGCGTGAGCGTGCGCCCGTCGTAGCCGTCGACGTAGCTGTCGCCCACGAACGCGATCCCATCGGCGGCCAGCAGCTCGCCGACGGCCGCGTTGGCGCCGCCGCGGAAGATCGCGAGCGGCACGTCCTCGGGCGTGACGAGCGTCAGCTGGGCGTCGTCGACGCCCATGTCGCGCACGCGCGCGGCGGTCATCAGCGCCAGCTCGTAGAGCGGCAGCGCCCAGGTGCGCCCGGGCGGAACGACGAACGCGACCCGACGCAGCGTGCGCTCCTCCAGCTCGCGCACGATCCAGTGCAGGCTCTCCGGATCGGCGTCCGCGAAGAACGTGTGGGCGCGCGGCAGCGCGGCCTCGGCGCGCGCGCCGATCGCGATCACCAGCGCGTCGTAGCGGATCCGCTCGCCGTCGCCGGTCACCGCCTCGTGCGCGTCGCCGTCGACCGCCGCGAGCGTCGCGTGACGCAGCGCGACGTCGAGGTCGCGGCAGATCGCGTCGAGCGGGTAGCGGCGGGCGGGGCGTGCGACGAACGGCTCGACGACCGCCATCGGCCGGTAGGAGAGACGGTCGCCGGGGGCCAGCATCGTGAGGTCCAGCGCGTCGCCCGTCAGCGAGCGCAGCGCGAGTGCCGTCTCGACGGCGGCGATGCCGCCCCCGGCGATCACGATCCGCAGCGAGCGGTCGGTGCGAGCAGCGGGGAAGACCATGCGCCAACCCTAGGGGCCGACCGGCCCCTCGCCATCGGGAGTCATTGCGCGCACGCCATCCGTGGAAACGACGGATCCCGTTGCCGTGCGTCCTGCGGTCGCGCTCGCGCGCGCCGAGCGGGTATCGTCGCGCCTTCATGAGCGCCGAGCAGCAGGACGCCGACCCCGCGGACGCCGACCCCGCCACGCCGTCGGACGAGTCGACCACGCGCGTCGTGATCGCCGACGACCACGCGGTCGTGCGGACCGGCCTGCGGATGGTGCTCGACGCCGAGGAGGGGATCGAGGTCGTCGCCGAGGCGGGCGACGTGCCGTCCGCGCTGCGCGCCGTGCGCGCGTATCACCCGGACGTGCTCGTGCTCGACCTCAACATGCCGGGCGAGCCGAGCCTGCAGGCGCTGCCGCGCTTCGCCGAGCACGCGCCCGAGACCGCGATCGTCGTGCTGACGATGCAGCAGGATCCGGCCTTCGCGCGCGAGGCGCTGCGCTCAGGCGCGCGCGGCTACGTGCTCAAGGAGGCGGCCGACGCCGAGCTTGTGCAGGCGGTGCGGATGGCGACCGACGGGCGTACGTACCTCAATCCGGAGCTGGGCGCGAAGATGGCCGCCGAGCCGCCGCCGAGCGGCCCGCCCGACGACCTCACCGAGCGCGAGCTGGAGGTCCTGCGGCTGATCGCGCTCGGCCACACGAACTCCGAGATCGCCGGCCAGCTCTACCTCAGCGTGCGCACGGTCGAGTCGCACCGCGCGCACATCCAGCAGAAGGTCCGCCGCTCCTCGCGCGCCGAGCTCGTGCGCTACGCGCTCGACCACGGGCTGATCGAGCCCGGCGCGTAGGCGCCCGGCTACGCGACCCGCACCGAGGCGCCGTCGCCGCTCACGCGCAGCCACGCGCGCACGGTCGTGCCCGAGCCGGGCACGCTGTCGATCGCCAGCGTGCCGTCGCACAGCCCGACTCGCTCGCGCATGCCGGTGATGCCGAAGCCGGCGCGCGGCGCCTCGGGGTCGAAGCCGGCGCCGTCGTCGCGCACCGTCAGCTCGACGCCGCCGTCGTGCACCGCCAGCTCGATCGCGACGCGCTCGGCGCCAGCGTGCTTGACGATGTTCGTGAGCGCCTCCTGCACGAGCCGGTAGGCAGTCGTCTCGAGCTCCGACGACAGCCGCTCGCCGTCGAGCGCGTCGAGGTCGACCTGCGTCTCGACCTCGAGCCCCTCGACCGCGGAGACGCGCGTCGCCAGCGACTCGATCGCCGGCTGCAGGCCGAGCTCGTCGAGCGACGCGGGACGCAGCTCGGTGATGAGCATGCGCAGCTTCTCGATCTCGGTCCCGATCTGCTCGACGGCGGCGCGCACCGCCTGCTCGGTCGCCTCCGGGTCGTTGCGGCGCAGCGCCGACGACAGCAGCATCTGGAAGCCGGCGAGCCCCTGCAGCGTCTCGTCGTGCAGCTCGCGCGCCCAGCGGCGGCGCTCCTGCTCGGCCGCGGTCATGCTCTCGCGCAGGCGCTGCTGCTCGACCGACTGGGCCGTCGCGACGGCCGTCGCGGCGCTGGCAGCGAACGCCAGCAGCAGCCGCTCCTGCTCGAGGCTGAACTCGGCCTCGTCGCCGATGTGGTCGAACGCGGCCAGCACGCCGAGCGAGCGCGAGCGGAACTCGAGCGGGACCAGCAGCGCGGTCTGCGCGTCGGAGACGCCGATCTGGTCGGCCGAGATCCGCAGCCGGCTCGCGACGTCGCGGATGCGCTCGGGCCGGCGGCTCTCCAGCACGTCGCCGGAGGTGGCGACGTCGAGCGGGACGCGCGCGCCGACGATCGACGACTGCACCTCCCCGGCGGACGCGGCGACCGCCAGCTCGTCCCCGTCGCGCAGCAGGATCACCATCGCGCGCGCGTCGACGAGCGCGCGGCCGCGCTTGACGATCAGCTCCAGCACGCGGTCGAGCTGCGTCTCGGCGCCGACGGCGCGCGCGATCGCGGTCGTCGCCTCGAGGCTGTGGACGACGCGCTCGAGCTCGTCGCGTCGCTCCTGCAGGCGATGGTGCAGGGTCGCGTTCTCGATCGCGACCGCAGCCCAGTCGGCCAGCACGACGACCGACTGCTCATCGTGCTCGTCGAAGTCCTCGCCGTTCTCCTTGTCGGTCAGGTAGAGGTTGCCCCAGGCGTTGCCGCGGATCGCGATCGGGACACCGAGGAAGCTGCGCATCGGCGGATGGTTGGCGGGGAAGCCGTACGAGCGCGGGTGGTCGCGCAGGTCGTGCAGGCGCAGCGGCTGCGGCTGCACGATCAGCAGGCCGAGGATCCCGCGCCCGCGCGGCAGGTCGCCGATCGCGCGATGGGTCTCGGCGTCGATCCCGCGCGTGAGGAAGCGGTCCAGCTCGCTGCGCGTCTCGTCGAGCACGCCAAGCGCGGCGTAGCGGGCACCGGTCAGGTCGCGCGCCACGTCGAGCAGCTGGCTGAGAAGCTGCTCGAGGTCCAGCTCCGAGACCAGGGACTGGCCGGCCGCGATCAGGCGCCGGAGTCGTTGCTCGTCAAGGTCCTCGCTCACGCTGGATCCCTCCGGCCCGCATTGTATGCCGCGGCGCGGGCGAGCGCGGGGCTGGCGCGCGCTCGCGATCGCGCCGGCTACTTCGAGCCGGGCGGTCTCCAGGCTTCGCCTTCGCCGCGCAGGCGCAGCTGCCACAGCCAGTGCGTTTCGCCGCCGAGTCTCTTCGCGACGGTCGACACGTAGGCGACGAGTTCTTCCTTTTCGCGGCGCGAGAGCGTGTATCTCCAGGCCGGCATGCCGGGTTCGCCCTCTTCGACCGCGAAGCGGACGCGGTCGGGCGAGAGGCCGCCTGCGTGGTCGAGGTAGTACCGCTGCCCCCGGGCGTGCGCGTCGGCGAGCGAATGGCAGCCGGCGCACAGTTCGCGGAAGCGCAGGCGCGCGTAGGTCCAGCGGTCTCTGGCGGTGCCGGACACCTGCAGGCCCGCGACCGTTCTCGTGGGCTTCCTGCCACCCGAGCCGCCGCATGCGGCCAGGAGCGAGACGGACGCCGCGAGTGCGCCGACGAGCAGCAGGATGACGCCGCGTCGCGCCAGTCCGCTCAGATGACGATCCCCCATCGCTTCCCCCTTCCGGCTCGACCGATCCCCCAACGCGTCGGTCCGCGCTCAGGATCTCAGTTCTCACCGGCGCCTGCAGCAGTTCGGAGCGGTAGCGTCGGCCCCCGCGATGCCGGCCGCCCCGCCGACCCCGCGCCGCGCCCGGGCCGGCGACCTGCCGGCGCTCGCGCGCATGCTCGCGCGCGCGTTCGGCGACGACCCGGTCGCCCGCTGGTCCGCGCCGCGGGACGGGCCGCGGGCGCAGCTGCTCGAGCGTTTCCACGCGACGCGGATCCGCCACGCGCTGCCCGAGCAGGAGGTGTGGACCGAGCCGGGCCTGAGCGGCGCGGCCGTGTGGCTGCCGCCGCAGCGCTGGCGCACGACGCCGCGCCAGGACCTCGAGCTGGGGCGCTGCATGGTCGCGCCGGGCCTGCTGCGGCGGGCGCCGCTCGTGTGGTGGGGGTTCGTGCGCGAGGTCGAGCTGCGCCACCCGCCCTCGCCGCCGCACTGGTACCTGGCCGTGCTCGGCACCGAGCCGTCCGCGCAGGGGCGCGGGATCGGCTCCGCGCTGCTCGCGCCGGTGCTCGAGCGCTGCGACGACGACGGCGTCGGCGCCTACCTCGAGTCGTCGAAGGAGCGCAACATCGCCTTCTACGCGCGCCACGGGTTCCGCGTCATGCGCGTGCTGCGGCTGCCGCGCGGCCCGCGCATGTGGGCGATGTGGCGCGACCCGCGTTGAGGGTCTACTTTTTGGTCAACCAATCGAAAGGGGATTCGACGTATGCACCGCCACACCATGCTCCTGCTCTTAGCCGTCGCCGCGATCGTCACGCTCGCGATGACGGTCGGCACGGCGAGCGCCAGACGCTTCGAAGTCAGCGACCAGCGATTCAGAGCGGTCTGGGTGAACAACCCGATGGTATTCGAAACCCAGGGATTGGGTAAAGCGATATGCCGGGTCACGATGGAAGGCAGCTTCCACTCCAGAACGCTCTCAAAGGTCAGCGGTCAGCTAATCGGCTACGTCACGAAGGCCGCTATTGACACGGTCAACTGCGGCACCACGGAAAGCGTGAGACCTGCGACGATCCTAACGGAAACCCTGCCGTGGCACGTCGCGTACGCAGGCTTCATGGGAACCCTACCAAGAATAACGAAGATCAACGTTACATTGATAGGGTTCTCGTACAGACTTGAAATAGTCGGAACCAGATGCCTATACACGTCCACGGTAACGGAACCGGCGCGGCTTGAATTCGAAGTGAACGAAACTACCGGTCAGGTCAGTGTGCTCGGTGTCGAACCGAGCGCTGCGATAAGAGGCCAGGCGGGCTGCCTGGTCCCAACGACGACGCTCAGCGGCGGCGGAGCAGTGACCGTGCTAGGCAGCGAAACGACGAAGATCACGGTCAGACTAGTCCAGTAGCGATCAGCGTCCGCGGGGGCCGGCCGCAGGCCCCCGCGAGCGCCGGGCGCTAGCGTCCGCCCGGATGCGCGCCCGCCTCTCCCCCGCCCGCGAGCTGACGCTCGCCGCGCTCGGCGCCGCCGTGCTGGCGGTCGTCATGCAGTGGCCGCTCGTGCTGCACCTCGGCAGCGACGTCGCGAAGGACCTCGGCGACCCGCTCGCGCAGGCGTGGCAGGTCGCGTGGGGCGGGCACGCGCTGCTGCACCAGCCGCTGCGCTTCTTCGACTCCAACCAGTTCCACCCGCTGCACGACACGCTCGCGTTCTCCGACGCGTTGGTCGGCTACGCGCCGGCGGGGGCGATCGGATCGGGTCCGGCGGCCGCTGTGGCGCGCTACGACCTCCTTTTCCTGTTCGCCTACGCGCTCGCGTTCCTCGGCGCGTATGCGCTGGCGCGGGTGCTGGGCGTCGGACGCGCGTGCGCGGTCGTCGCGGGGGCGGCGTTCGCGTTCACGCCGTGGCGACTCGAGCAGGCCGGGCACCTGCACGTCATCTCCTCCGGCGGGATCCCGCTCGCGCTCGCGCTGCTCGTGTGGGGCTGGCGGCGCCGGCGGCCATGGGTCGTGCTGGGCGGGTGGGTCGTGGCGACGTGGCAGCTGTCGCTCGGCTGGACGCTCGGGCTGCAGCTCGCGTACCTGCTGGCGGCGCTGGGGATCGTCGCGGGCGTGCGCCGGTGGCGGACGGAGCGGCGCGCGCGGCCCGACCGCGGCCTGCTGATCGCCGCCGGCGGCGGCGCACTGCTGTTCGCGGTGGTCGGCGTGCTGCTCGGGCGCGTCTACCTGCACGTCGCCGACACGTTCCCGCAGGCGGCGCGCGGGCCGCGCACGGTCGCGTACTACTCGGGCGGCCCCGTCGAGCTGCTCGCCGCCGGGCGCGGCAGCCTCGTGTGGTCGGGGATCACGGCGGCGGCGCGCGCACGCGTGAACACGGCGGCGGAGCAGTCGCTGTTCCCCGGGCTGACGATCATGCTGCTCGCGGCGCTCGGGGCGTGGCGCGGGCCGTGGTCGCGCGCGCTGCGGACCGGGCTGGCGGCCGGCGTGATCGCGACCGCCGTGCTCGCGCTCGGCTTCGCCGACGCCGGCCACCGCTGGCTGTACCCGTACGGCTGGCTGTACGCGCTGCCGGGCTGGTCGGCGGTGCGCACGCCCGGCCGGCTGATGACGCTCACCACCCTCGGCCTGGCGCTGCTGGCGGCGGCGGGGGCGCAGCGGTTGGCGGCGCCGCGCGGGCCGACGTCGGCCAGCGTCGGCCCGGGGGTGGCGCCAACCGCGGCAAGGCCGGCGCCATCGGCTCGCGCGAGCGCGCGCCGCTGGCTCCCATGGGCGCTGACGGCGCTGATCCTGCTCGAAGGCTGCGCGTTCTCGCTCCACGGCGGCCGCCTGAGCGGGCCGCCGCACCCGCGCGTCGAGCGGCCGCCGGCCGGCCTGGCGGCGGCGCGCGCCCCAATGCTCGAGCTGCCGCTGGGCGCGTTCGACAACCGCCGCTACCTGCTGTGGTCGACGGCCGGCTTCCCCGCGCTCGTCAACGGCCGCAGCAGCCTCAACCCGCCGTCGTTCCTGCGCCTGGACGCCGAGCTGCGCGCCTTCCCCGACGCGGCGACCGTCGCGCGGCTGCGCGCGCTCGGCGTGCGCACGGTCGTGCTGCACCGCGCGCACCTCGCCGGCACGGCGTGGGCGGGCTGGGCGGCGCGTCCCGTTCCGCCCGGCGTCTCACGCGAGCTGCGGGACGGCGTCGTGCTCTACCGGCTCGCGCCGGGGTGAGCCGAGCAGCGCGAGCGCACTCAGCAGCACGAGCCCCGCGACCGCCCCGGCGACGAACAGCTCGCCGGCGCCGTGGTCGCCGTCGATCCAGGCGGGCGCACCCCACAGCGCGGGTGCGCTCGCCGCGACCGCGAGCCACAGGGCGAGCGCGCCGGCGCCCAGCAGCAGCTCGCGCGGCGCGACCGCGGCGCGCGGCAGCGCGAGCCCGAGCGCGACCGCCACGCAGACGATCACCGGCAGCGTCTGCGCCCACGCGTTCCCGAGCCCGACGGCGCTCAGCAGCGTGTTCGTGAACAGGTCGTGATGGATCAGGTAGTCCCACAGGCCGGCGCTCTCGGTGTCGCCGATCAGCGGGCGCGTGAGCGTGCCGGCGAGCAGCAGCACCGCCGACGGCCCGGCCAGCGCCGCCACGAGCGCGGGCCGCGCGCGCCACGCCGCCGCGAGCCCGAGCGCGAGGAACGGCAGGATCGGGATCAGGAAGCGCGGGCCGGGCGTGCCGCCGCCGAACGGCGTCCAGTAGCCGGAGTCGTAGACGAGGTAGGCAAGCGCGACCGCCCCCGCCAGCAGCGCCTCCGCGCGCTGGCCGCAGCGGCGGTGCAGCAGCACGAGCCCGTAGGCGCCGGCCGCGGCGACCGGCGCGATCGTCAGCAGGCCGCGCGCGGAGAACAGCAGCTCGAGCGCGGTCGACGGGCTCGGCACGCCGATCCCGAAGAAGCCGCCGTCGTTGAGGCCGAGGCCGGCGTGGCCGCTGTAGCCCGACACGCGCACCGCGCCCTGGTAGGAGTTGTGCCACGGCGTCCCGAACGCCCACATGTTGTAGGCGGCGAGCGGAGCGACGCCGAGCGCGCCGCCGACGGCGTACACCAGCGCGCGCCGTGCGCGCGCCGGCCAGCCGAGGCCGCCGCGCCACACCGCGTAGACGCCGACGAGCCCGGCCGCGATCGCCAACGGGTACTCGGTCGCGATCGCCAGCCCGGCGAGCAGGCCGGCCCACAGCAGCGGCGCGGCTCGCGGCCGGGCGCCGCGCTGCTCCCGCAACGCCACGCAGAACGCGCCGAACGCGAGGCACGCCGCCAGCACGTGCCCGAAGAACTGCGTCGCGAACGGCAGCACGAGCGTGCCCGCGCCGAGCGTCACGGCGGCCGGCAGACCGGCGCCGGGCACGAGCAGCTCGCCCGCCCACAGCACGAGCACGAGCAGCGCGAGCGCCGGCGCGACGTTGCCGAGCAGCCCGAGCGCCCACACGAGCGGGCTCGAGTCCTCCAGCTCCCGCTGGACCCGATTGCGCCGCGCGACGCTGTAGCCGTAGTTGTGGATCGGCAGCGCCGTGTAGTGCCAGCGGCTGTCGCCGTGGCGGTGCGCGACGGCCGCGACGTGGGTCGCGAGGCGGTCGGCGCCGACGCCCGTCAGCGCCTCGTAGAGCGGCAGCGTCAGCAGCGCCAGCCCCGGCGCCTTGACCGAGTAGAAGTGCCCGTGGAAGTAGGAGACGTCGCGCGTCTCCCAGTGGTGGGCGTCGATCCGCGGCGTGCCGTTCGCGAACGACTCGACCTGCGCGAAGTACGACGTCTGCGCCCAGCCGAGGTTCTGCATCACGAGCGTGTACGCGGCGCCGAGCGCGAGCAGCGCCAGCAGCGCGCGGCGACGACGGCTCTGGGGGAGTCGGAGCAGGCGGCCCATCGAGGCCGCTAATGATGCAACACGTCTCCGAGAATCTGTTTCGCAGATGGCGCCGAGTCGGCTGGTGCCGGATAGTGGATGCCGGGCGCCGCACGCGAGCGCAGTCGATGCTGGAGGCATCGGCGAGCATCGCGGGTGGCGAACCGGCGCCGCGAGACGGTGCCAGACGGCCGGCGGGCTTTTGCGAATCAGGTTCTAAACCGGGACTGCGAGATCCCGACGCGCTTGGAGAACGGGCTGTCGAATACGCCGGTGGCGTTGAAGCGCGCGTGGACCGCCCGCCAGTCGGCATAGCGCGGGTACAGCTCCTCCAGCAGCCTGTGGCTGCCCGTCAGCGTGTTGACCTGCCCCCAGTGCGGCCGCCCGCCGAGCCCGTAAAGCCGCTCCTCGTAGTCGGCCAGCAGCTCCATCCCGCCCTCGGTGTGGGTCAGCTGGATCAGCTCGATCATCATCGTGTCGCGGCCGTGCATCATCGACAGGAACGCCGGCGACGCCTTCACGAAGCGCAGCGAGATCGCGCTCGTGTGGAACACCTCCCCCAGCTCGCGGTGGCGGCGCGCGATCTCGAAGATCCGCTCGACCGCCGCGACGTGGCTGGCCTGCTCGTCGATCGGCACGCCGATCTCGGCCGAGTAGGCGTGCAGCAGGTTCGCGTTGCCGATGTTGAGGACCTTGTAGCTGACGTTCTCGTAGTCCTTGCGCGCGATCGCCGCCATCTGCGCGTCGATCAGGCGCGGCGAGAGGCGCGGCCACAGCCCGACGATCAGGTTGATGACCGAGGAGGTCAGCGGGAAGGCGGACGTCAGCTCGACGAGCCAGCTGCGCGAGCGGCTCGCGCCCGGGCGGTCGCACGCGACCGGGTCGCGCGTCGTCACGAGACAGCGGTGCCGGCCGCCGCCGTCCGGCCGCGGGTAGGGGTTCACGAGCACCTCGTAGTGCGCGTGCGCGCGCAGCACGTCGCCGGCGAGCAGGTCCGCCCTGACCTCGTCCCAGCTCGTGAGCGTGCGCACCTCGCGCAGGCAGTAGGCGGGGACGACCGCGATCGTCACGCCGTGGACGATCCCCATGCAGCCCATCCCGACGACGGCCGCGTGGAACGTGTCGTCGTCCTGGATCAGCTCGCGGTCCGGGTGCGCGGCCGCGTAGGCGGCGGGGTCGGTCGGGCCGTCCGCCGCCTCGACGCGCACGAGCGCCCCGCGGGCGATCACGAGGTCGAGCGAGCGCACGACGTCGTTGAGCGGGCCGTACTCGATCCCCGAGCCGTGCGTCGAGGTCGAGACGACGCCGGCGATCGTCTGGCCGTCGTAGCCGCCCATGTTCGCGAGCGCCAGCCCGCGCGCGTGCAGCCGGTCGTTGAGGTCGCGGATCCGGATCCCGGCCTCCATCCAGACGAGGCGCGAGCCGTCGACGCCGGCGCGCAGCAGCGGCGGCGGGCCGTCGGGCATGCGGTTCAGGCCGTGGGTCTCGACGAGGAACCCGCCGGTGAGCGCGACGTCGGACCACGAGTGGCCGGAGCCGACCGCGCGGACAGTCGTGCCGTCGGGCTCGGCCTGCTGCACGATCTCGACCAGCTCGCGCAGCGTCGTCGGCTTGTAGATGCGCAGCGGGTCGGCGCCCTGGTTGCCGGTGTCGTTGGTCCAGGCGGTGCGGCGGCGGACGCGGGCGCGCAGGCTCACGGCGCCGCGGCCTCCGGCGGCGCGCTCGCGGACGCCGCGCTCGCGCCCGCCGCCGTGCGCTGCGCGATCAGCCGCTCGACGCCGCGCTCGGCCAGCGCCGCGATCGTCTTCGAAGGGTTGACGCCGAGCGCGGTCGGGACGATCGAGCCGTCGAGCACGTAGAGCCCGTCGCAGCCGTGCACCTTGCCGGCGTCGTCGACGACGCCCGTGCGCGGGTCGTCGGCCATCGGGCAGCCGCCGAGCGGGTGGACGGTCGCGTACCGGCCGAGCGGCCCCGGCTCGAGTCCGAAGAACGGCGTCGCGTCCGCGGCGTGCGCGAGCTGCTGAACGACCTGGTCCATCGCGCCGAACAGCTTCGCGCTGCGGCGCGTGCTCCAGCGCACGTCGAGCCGCTTGAGCAGCGGCGTGAGGCGGATCCGCCCGTCGCCCGCGTCGCGGCCGATCAGCAGGAACACGAGCGAGTCGCCGATCCGGCGGCGCGGGCGTGCCGGCATGCTGCGCGGCGTCAGCTGCTGGGCGCCGCCGAGGCGCGCGAGCAGCCGCTTGAGCGCCAGCAGCGCGCGCTTGACCAGGCGCGTGATCGCGTTGATCTCGCGCACGACCTCCAGCAGCCCGCCGAAGTGGGTCGGCAGGCCGCCGTCGGCGAGCATGAAGCCGTGCTCGGCCGTGTAGTCGATCCGGCTCGTCATGCCGGGGCCGTAGTCGGTGTGCGCGCCGAGCGTCCCGGGCGCCTGCGGGTCGAACGCGGCCGCGAGCGCGTCGCCGTCGCCCGAGAAGCGCGCGCCGAGCGCGGGCAGCGGATGCGGGAGCCGCTTGCGGTTCTCCAGCAGCAGCTTCGTCGAGCCGAGCGTGCCGGCGGCGAGCACCACGACCGGCGCCTCGACCGCCCCGTCGGGCCCGTCGCCGAGGTTGTCGTAGGCGACGCGCCAGCGGCTGCCGGCCTCGTGCGGCGGGTCGAGCCGCGTGACTTCGTGGTGGGGGCGAACTTCCGCGCCGCGAGACTCCGCGCGCGCGATGTATGTGATGTCGACCGTGTTCTTGGCGTGCAGCGGGCAGCCGGCGTTGCAGCGCCCGAGGTTCGCGCAGCCCTGCTGGCGCACGCCGCTGAACGGGTGCTCGCGCTCGGCACCGAAGTGGACGGCGAGCGGCAGCAGCTCGGTCTCGCGGCCGATCGCGCGCGCGGCGGCGGCGAACGCGCGGACCTTCGGCAGCGGCGGCTGCTCAGGCGTCGTGCGCGGTTGCAGCGCCTCCTCGGTGCGGTCGTAATAGGGATCCAGCTCGGCGCGCGTGATCGCCGCCGGCCACGCCGGCTGCTCGAACACGTCGCCGGGCGCGCGCAGCTGGACGTTGGAGTAGACGAGCGAGCCGCCGCCGACGCCGGCCGCCTGAACGACCGCGAGGTCGCGCATGAGGCGCACGTCGAGCATCCCGTCGGGGTTCAGCGTGCGGTGCCACAGGAACGACGGCGCGTCGTCGAGGCTGTCCGGGAAGTCGCTCGGCGCGAAGCGCTTCCCGCGCTCGAGCACGCACACGCGCCAGCCTGCCTCGGCGAGCCGGCACGCCGCCACGCCTCCCCCGAAGCCCGATCCGACGACGATCGCGTCGTAGGCGCCCTCCATCGGGGTCGCACGCTACCAGTGAGGGCATTTGGCCGTAAAGTGATGCGCTGAGATCTGGAGACTCGTCGCGGGAGGGGAATCGATGACGGACCCGGCCATGTTGCTCGCACGGCACCGCCCGGTGCTGCGCTTCGACTCGCAGGAGGCCTACTTCGCCGACTCGGCGGCCGAGTGGACCGACGACCAGGGCCAGGTGCTCCAGCGCGCCGACGGCACCGCGATCGCCGCGGCGCCGCCCGCCGGGCCGCTCGCGCTCGCGTTCCTCGGCCCGGCCGCGTACGCCGACGACGAGCCGGTCCAAGGCGGCGACTGCATCAGCCGACCGACGAGCGACTACGTCGCGGCCGCGCGGCGGCTGCACGCCCAGGCGAGCTACGGCAACCGCATGTACGGCCGCTGGGCGACCGGCGGCGACGGCCGCGTCTGGCTGCAGTACTGGTTCTGGTACTTCTACAACGACTACAACCTGATCGGCCCGTTCATCCACGCGGGACTGCACGAGGGCGACTGGGAGATGATCCAGCTGCGCCTCGACGCGGCCGGTGACGCGCCCGAGCTGGCGGTATACGCGCAGCACCAGCACGCGGGCGCGCTGGAGTGGGCGCAGGTGGAGCGACTCGGCGACCGCCCGGTCGTCTACCCCGCGCGCGGCTCGCACGCCTCCTACTTCACGGCCGACACGCACTGGACGGGCGTGTGGTTCGACCACGCCGACGGCGCCGGCCCGTCGCCGGAGCTGACGCTGGAGGTCGTGCGCGACGGCGACGCCGCCTACGCCTGGATGCGCTGGCCGGGCATGTGGGGCGACACGCTCCCGCAGGAGGGCGAGCTGGCGATCGCGCCGGACTCCAGCCCGCGCGGTCCGGGCGGCCACCCGCAGTGGAGCGACCCGCACAAGCTGCTGCTGACCGCGCAGGACTTCCAGCAGCTCGAGGTCCCTGCGCGGCCACCGGCGCCGGTCCCGCCGCCGGCCCCTCAGGTGACGCTCTCGCGCGGCGCGGACGGCGCGCTCGAGGTCGCCTACGACTGCCCCGGCTGGCCGCCGGACACGCCGGCGCCCGTCGGCCTCGTCGCCACGCTCAACTCGCCGCAGGACCCGCTCCCGCCCGAGCCGCACCGGGTGGAGATCGCGACCCCCGCGGGAGCGGTCTCGATCGCCGCGGCCGGCCTGCGCGCCGAGCGCAGCTACACGGCCGCGGTCAGCGTCGTCGACGCCGGCGGGATCGCCTCGCACGCGACGCAGGCGTCGCTGCCGGCGGCGTCGCCCGCGGAGGTCCCGGCCACGGGGTGAGGCCGCCCGCTCAGCCGCCGTACGGCGGGCGCTTGTCCTGCCAGCGCTCGACCGCCTCCAGCTGACCCGCGAGCGACAGCAGCAGCGGCTCGCTGTCGGCGGGACCGAGCAGCTGGGCGCCGAGCGGCAGGCCGTCGCCGGTGAAGCCGGCGGGGACGTTGACGCCGGGCCAGCCGAGCACGTTCCAGGGCCACGTGTAGGGGCAGGCGGCGACCATCACCTTGTCGGTCGGCCAGGCGGCGAGCCCGTCGATCGCGCCGATCGGATTTGGCGGCTGGGCGGTCGTCGGCGTCATCACGACGTCGAAGCGGTCGAAGATCCGCCCGACGCGCCCGCGCAGCGGCCGCTCGATCGCGCGCGCGACGCCGACGAACGGCGCCAGCAGCCGCCCGAGCCGGATCGTGCCGTGCGTGCGCGGGTCGAGCCGTGCGACGTCGGGCACGTGGCGCGCCACCCAGTCGTGCACGCCGTGCGTCGAGCGGGGCAGGAAGCTCACGCCGAGCGCGCCATAGCTCGGATCCGCCGGCTCGACCTCGTGGCCGAGCTCCGCGAGCACGCCGGCGAGGCGCTCGACCCGCGCGCGCACGACCGGGTCCAGGCGCGTCGGCGCCGGGCTCCACGGGATCCGCAGCGACAGCGCGATCCGCAGGCGCGGCGGCTCGCGCCGCGACGCGTCCTCGAAGGACTCGCGCGGCGGCGGCGGGCGGTGGCGGTCGTCCGGGTGGTTGCCGTGCAGCACGTCGAGCAGCAGCGCGGCGTCTTCGACGCTGCGCGCGAGCGGGCCGACGCAGGTCAGGCCGTTGAAGGCGTCGACATGCGGCCAGGTCGAGACGCGCCCGCGCTGGGGCTTGATCCCGACGAGGTGCGTCCAGGCGGCGGGGATGCGGACGCTGCCGGCGCCGTCGGAGCCGACGGCCGCCGCGACGAGCCCGGCCGCGACTGCCACCGCCGAGCCGCCGCTCGAGCCGCCCGGCGTGTGGCCGAGCGACCAGGGGTTGCGCGTCGCGCCGAACGCCGGGCCCTCGGTGTAGGGCCACTGGCCGACCTCGGACGCGTTCGTCTTGCCGACGATGATCGCGCCGGCCGCGCGCAGGCGCCGCACGGCCTCGCCGTCCTCGGCGCGCGGCTCGAACGTGCCGGGGCAGCCGAACTCGGTCGTCTCGCCGGCGACGTGCATGTCGTCCTTGACCGCGACCGGGACGCCGAGCAGCAGGGCGCGCTCGCCGGCGGCGCGGCGCGCGTCGGCCGCTCGGGCCTCGGCGCGGGCGGCGTCGGCGCGCACGCAGCGGAAGGCGTTGAGGTCGCTCTGAGAGGCCTCGATGCGCGCGAGCGCGGCGCCGACCAGCTCGGCCGAGGAGACGTCGCCGGCCGCCACGAGCGCCGCCTGCGTCGCCAGGCCGGCGAACGCCAGCTCGTCCACCGCCGGCTCGATCCGCTCCATGCGCGATGCCTCCTGTCGCGATCGATCCCCGTTCGTTCGAACGAACGATAGGGCAGCGGGCGCAGGTATGATCCGCCGCCATCGGTTCGCTCGCAACTCCCACCGAGGTCGTCCCGCGCGGGCGCGCCGCCGCCGCGCGGGCCACGCGCACGAAGATCCTGCACGCGACGTTGCGCATGATCGCGGCCGGCGGGATCGCCGCCGTCAGCAACCGGCGGATCGCGACCGAGGCGGGCGTCGCGCTCGGCTCGCTCACCTACCACTACCCGAGCCAGACCGACCTGCTGCGCGACAGCCTGCTGCTGTTCGCCGAAGAGGAGGTCGCGCGGCTCGACGGGCTCGCGGCCGCGCTGCGGGCACGCGATCCCAGCCGCGAGGAGGCGGCCGCCGCGGTCGAGCGGATCGTCGCCGACGGCGCCGGGCGGCCCGAGCCGCTCGCCGAGCTGGAGCTGCACCTGCACGCGGCGCGCGACCCGGAGCTGCAGGACGCCTCGCGCCGCTGCTTCGCGGCGTACGAGGGCTTCGCCGCGGCGGCGCTGGAGGTGCTCGGCGTGCCCGATCCGATCCGCCACGCGCGCACCGTCGTCGCCGCGATGTACGGGCTGAGCGTGCGCCGCGCCGGCGCCGGCGACGAGCAGGCGGCCGGCACCGCGGACGCGCTGATGACGATCATGCGCGGCGCGACGTCCGGCACCGGCTGAGCGCGGACCGTCGCTCCCGAACGGAGCGGCGCCCAGCGGACCGCCGCTCCCGAACGGAGCGGCGCCCAGCGGACCGCCGCTCCCGAACGGAGCGGCGCCCAGCGGACCGCCGCTCCGTCCGGCGCGCGTGCGTCAATGGTTGGTCCACATGATCGTCGTGCTCTCCCTCGTCGCCCTGCTGCTCGCCGCCGCGCTCGTGCTCGCGGTGCGCCGGCTGCTGGCCGCGCGCGACGCCGAGGCGCATGCGCGCGCCGACGCCGCCGCCGCGCGCGCCGAGCTGGAGCGCGACCGCGCGCACCACGCCGAGAGCCTCGCGCTGCTCACCGGCAACCGCGAGGCGCTCACCCATGAGATGCAGTCGATCGCGTCGACCGTGCTCAAGGGCGCCACCGAGCAGGTCGCCGTGCTCGCCGAGGAGGCGCGCAAGGCCGACCGCGAGCGCTCCAGCGGCGAGATGCGGGCGCGCGCGGCGGAGATCAAGCAGGTCGTCGCGCCGATCGCCGAGCACCTCAGGAAGGTCCAGACGCAGGTCGAGACGCTCGAGCGTGACCGCAAGGAGACACACGGCACAATCCGCCAGCTGTTCGAGACCGTCACCGCCGAAGTCGGCCGGCTGCGGCTGGAGACGGGCACGCTCGTCTCCGCGCTCAAGCGCCCGCAGGTGCGCGGCTCGTGGGGCGAGATCCAGCTGCGCAACGTCGCGCGCATCGCGGGCATGACCGAGCACGTCGACTTCCACGACCAGCGCACGCTCGACGCCGGCGACGACGGCAGGCTGCGGCCGGACATGACGGTCCACCTGCCGACCGGCCGCGACGTCGTCGTCGACTCGAAGGTCCCGCTCGATGCGTACCTCGCGTCGTTGGAGGCGCGCGACGACGACGCGCGCGATGTGGAGCTGGATCGGCACGCGGCGCAGCTGCGCACCCACCTCGACCGGCTCGCGTCGAAGTCCTACCACGCGGCGCTCGAGCGCTCGGCCGAGTTCGTCGTCTGCTTCATCCCGAACGAGGCGTGCTACGTCGCGGCGCTCGACCGCGACCCGCGGCTGCTCGAGCACGGCGCCGCCAAGGGCGTGCTGATCGCGACGCCGACGACCCTGCTCGCGCTGCTGCACGCGACGCACTACGGCTGGCAGCAGGCGGAGGTCGAGGAGTCCGCGCGGAAGATCGTCGACGCGGGCAGGGAACTGCACAAGCGCTCGGCGCGCTTCCTCGAAGCGTTCAGCAGGCTCGGCCGCCAGCTCGACTCGGCGACCGGCGCCTACAACGAGGCGGTCGGCTCGCTCGAAGGCCGCGTGCTGCCGCAGCTGCGCCGCTTCGAGCAATTCCAAGCGGGCTCGGACCGCGAGCTCGAGCCGCCGAAGGCAATCGACGCCGTGCCCCGCGCGATCGTCGCGGCCGAGCTGACGGAGGCGGAAGCGGAGGCGAGCGCCGGCCCGCCGGACGCCGAGCCGGTCGTCGCACGGCTGCGCGGCTAGCGCACGCGGCCGACGCAGATCGATGCACGGACGATATGCTTTGATGCATGCGCACGACGCTGAACATCGAAGACGACCTGCTCGTCAGCGCGAAACGGCTCGCCGCCGAGCGTGGAGCGACGCTCACGTCCGTCATCGAGACCGCGTTGCGGATGGAGGTCGTGCGGGCGCGTGACCTGCGGGCACGGAGCCCGGTCGAGCTTCCGGCGTTCGGCGACCCGGCGGCCGGCCTCGCCCCCGGCGTCGAGCTCGACGACAGCGCGGCCCTGCTCGAGCTGATGGAGGAGGACGTGCCGCTGGAGCGGCGGCGATGATCCTCTGCGACGTCAACGTGCTCGTCTACGCGTATCGCAGGGAGGCGCCGGACCATCAGCGCTACGCACAGTGGCTCCGGGACGTCGTCGCCTCCGACGAGGCGCAGGGCGTGAGCGATCATGTGCTGAGCGGTTTCGTCCGCGTCGTCACGCACCCGCGCGTCTTCAAGCTGCCCGCGCCCGTCGACGAGGCGCTCGCCTTCGCGCGAGCGCTGCGCGAGCAGCCGAACGCGGTGCCGATCGCCCCGGGGGAGCGCCACTGGGGCATCTTCGAACGCCTCTGCCGCGAGGGCGGCGCGAAGGGCAACCTCGTCCCGGACGCCTACCTCGCGGCGCTCGCGATCGAGCACGGCGCCGAGCTCGTCACGAGCGACCGCGACTTCGCGCGCTTCCCGGGCCTGCGCCGGCGCCACGCGCTGGCGGCCGGCGCCTGAGCGCCTACGACGCCGCCGGACGCGACGGCCCGGTCTGGAACCACGCGAACACGAAGCAGCCCAGTCCGAGGATCAGCGCGGCGATCCCGTGCTTGGCGTGGTGGTGCGTCGATCCGGCCTGGTGGCCCGGAAAGAACGACGGCAGCGCCGAGGCCGAGTCCACAAAGTAGACGATCGCGACGACGATCAGCAGCACGCCGATCACGACCGCCGGCAGGATGAGCTTGCGGTTCTTGGTCATGGGGGAGCGCGCAGCGTATCGCGCCCGCAGGCGTGCAGCGCAAGGCCGCGAACGACTACAGTCCCGCTCCATGCGCGCCGTGCAGATCGCCGAGCTGACCGGGCCGCAGACCGCGCTGCGACTGCTGGAGCTGCCCGAGCCGGACGCGGCACACCCGCTCGCGCCCGACGGCGAGGTCGTCGTCGTGGACGTGCAGGCGGCCGGCGTCTCGTTCCCCGAGGTGCTGCAGACGCGCGGCGAGTACCAGTTCAAGCCACCGCTGCCTTTCGTGCCCGGCAGCGAGGTCGGCGGCACGGTCCGCAGCGCACCCGGGGGCTCGGGCTTGAAGCCCGGCGACCGCGTCGCCGCCTTCTGCGCGATCGGCGGCTTCGCCGAGACAGCCGTCGCGCCCGCCTCCTTCACCTTCCCCCTGCCGGACGTGCTCGACTACGCGCAGGGCGCCGGGCTCGTGCTCAACTACCACACCGCCTGGTTCGCGCTGCGCACGCGCGGGCGCCTGGCCGAAGGCGAGACGGTGCTCGTGCACGGCGCCGCCGGCGGCGTCGGCACCGCCGCGATCCAGGTCGCGAGGGGGCTGGGCGCGCGCACGATTGCGGTCGTCTCCAGCGAGGCGAAGGAACGTGTCGCGCGCGAGGCGGGCGCCGACGAGGCGATCCGCTCCGACGGCCCCTGGAAGGACGAGGCGAAGGAGCTGACCGGCGGGGCGGGGGTCGACGTCGTGCTCGACCCCGTCGGCGGCGACCGCTTCACCGACAGCCTGCGCTCGCTGCGCGAGGGCGGGCGGGTCGTCGTCGTCGGCTTCACCGGCGGCTCGATCCCCGAGGTCAAGGTCAACCGCCTGCTGCTCAACAACACCGAGGTGATCGGCGCCGGCTGGGGCGCCTACGCGATGCCCAAGCCGGATTACAGCCGCGAGGTCGGGGCCGCGATCGAGCGGCTGATCGACCGCGGCTACGTGCGCCCGCTCGTCGGCGCGCGCTTCCCCCTCGAACGAGCGGTCGACGCGCTCACCTGCATCGACGAGCGCCAGGCGACCGGCAAGGTCGTGCTCGACGTACGTGACGAGGGGTGAGGTGGTCGGATGGACCTGACGTTCGACGAGCAGGAGACCGCGTTCCGCGACGAGCTGCGCGCCTGGTTCGAGGCCAACCCGCCGGGTGACGAGCCGCGCGGCGACGAGGACACGCACTACGCCTGGCGGCGCGACTACCAGCGCCGCCTCGCCGAGGCCGGCTGGGCAGCCGTGCACTGGCCGCCGGAGTACGGTGGGCGCGGCGCGACGCTGACGCAGTCGGCGATCTTCTACGAGGAGCTGGCCCGCTCGGGCGCGCCGCTGCCCGCGAACGTGCTCGGCCTGCTGCTCGCCGGTCCCACGATCATGATCTGGGGCGACGACGAGCAGAAGGAGCGGTACCTGGGGCCGATCCTCACCGGCGAGGAGATCTGGTGCCAGGGCTTCTCCGAGCCGGACGCCGGCTCGGATCTCGCGTCGCTCAAGACGCGCGCCGTCAAGGACGGCGACGAGTGGGTCGTCACCGGCCAGAAGGTGTGGACGAGCGGCGCGCAGTACGCGAAGTGGTGCATGCTCGTCGCGCGCACCGATCCCGACGCGCCGAAGAAGCACCAGGGGCTCACGTACTTCCTGATGGACATGGAGCAGCCGGGCGTGCAGGTCGTGCCGCTGCGCCAGATCACCGGCGAGGCGGAGTTCAACGAGCTGTTCATCGACGGCGCCCGGATCCCCGACGCGAACGTGCTCGGCGGCGTCGGCAACGGCTGGAAGGTCGCGCTGACGACGCTGATGAACGAGCGCGCCGGGCTCGCGTTCTTCCTGCAGGTGCGGCTGCGCCAGCTGCTCGACCAGCTGATCCGCGAGGCCGACGAGCGCGGGCTGCTGGCGGACCCGGTCGTCGCCGACCGCCTCGGCGAGCTGCACCTGAAGGCCGAGGTCCTGCGCCTGACCGCCTACCGCGGCCTGACCGCGATCGAGACGTACGGCCAGCCGGGGCCGGAGGGCTCGCTGACGAAGTGGATGTGGTCGGAGACCAACCAGCAGCTGACGCAGCTCGCGGCCGACCTGCTCGGCCCGTCGACCTTGCGCGCCGGCGACCGCTGGGCGTACGAGCTCCTGCGCGCGCGCGGCAACTCGATCGAGGGCGGCACCACCGAGGTGCTCAAGAACATCGTCGCCGAGCGGGTGCTCGGCCTGCCGCGGCTGTAGAGGAGCCGGCTCGAGATGCACTTCGACCTGACCGACGACCAGAAGGAGATCAAGCGCGTCGCGCGCGAGCTGCTGGCGGCGCGCTCGCCGTGGGCGAAGGTGCGTGCGGCGGCCGAAGCCGAGGGCGGCGGCGGGGCGTACGACGACGCGCTGTGGGGCGAGCTGGTGTCGCTCGGCTGGCCCGGGATCGCGGTCGCCGAGCAGCACGGCGGCGGCGGGCTGGGCGCCGTCGAGCTTGTTGTGCTGTTGGAGGAGCTGGGGTACGCGTGCGCGGCGTCGCCGTTCCTGCCGACCGCGGCGGCCGCCGCGGCGATCCAGGCCGCCGGCTCTGACGAGCAGCGCGCCCGCTGGCTCCCGGCGCTCGCGTCCGGCGAGGCGACGGCGGGGATCGGGACGCCGGAGCTGGCGGCCGACGCCGCGAGCGCAGCCGTGATCGTCCTGCTCGACGGCGAGGGCGGCGCGCGGCTGGTCGACGGCGCGGGCGCGTCGGTCGAGCCCATCGAGACGATCGACCCGACGCGCCGCTACGCGACCGTCACCGCGGGCGCGGAGGGCGGCGAGCCGCTCGGCCCCGCCGCCGCGGACCTGATCGCGACGGCGCTCGCCGCCGAGGTCGTCGGCGTCTGCCAGCGCGCGCTCGACATGACGCTCGAGTACGTCAAGGACCGCAGGCAGTTCGGCGTCGCGGTCGGCGCCTTCCAGGCCGTCTCGCACCGCTGCGCGCAGATGCTGCTCGACACCGAGTCCGCCCGCTCGACGACGCTCTACGCCGCCTGGGCGGCGGGCGCGGACCCGGAGCGGCTGCCGGAGGCGGCGGCGCTCGCGGCCGCCGCGGCGGCCGACGGCGGCCGCGCGGTCGGCGCGAGCGCGATCCAGGCCCACGGCGGGATCGGCTTCACCTGGGAGGCCGACGTCCACTGGCTCTACAAGCGCGCCCAGCTCGACGCGGCCCTGCTCGGCGGCGCGCGCCGCCACCGCGCCCGCCTCGCCGCGCTCGCCGCGCGGCGGCTGGCGGCCGGAGCGGTCGCGTAGGAGCTCCCTAAGTACGGAAGGATCGCCTGCTCAGCGGGGTCATACTGAGCAGAAGATCGCCACGCGCCGGCGCGTTCGGGACGCAACCGGCCGGAAGGAGCATTCGTGTCACATCGCCTTTCCCTGCCATCAAAGACGCTTGCCCGCATCGCCGCGCTCGCCTTCGTGCTCGTCGCGCTCGTCGCGGCCGGATGCGGCGGATCGAGCGGCAGCTCGTCGAGCTCGCAGCCCGCGTCGTCGCCGCCGGCTCAGAGCAGCACCCCGAGCTCGTCGGGCGGCTCCTCGTCGTCCGGCGGCTCGTCGTCGTCCGGCGGCTCGTCGTCGTCCGGGATCCCGCAGAACAACGGCGGCGACCAGGACTCCGACAACAACGGCGGCCCGAGCGACGGCGACGGCAATATCTAGCCCGATCGTCAGGCGTTCCTGCACGCTCGCCCTCGCCGCCGCCGCGCTCGCGCTCGGCGGCTGCGGGGGCGCGAAGCACCCGTCGCAGACGACCGCCTCGACGGCCGCGCCGGCCACCGGCGCCAGCGCGTTCGCGTGGTTGCGTCCGGCACCGGCGCCCGCCGGCTGGCGCCGCGTCGCGATCCCGAGCGGCGCGGCCTTCTCGACGCCGCCGGGCTGGCGCGCGGTCAAGGGCGACCGCGGCACCGCCAGCGCCGCGCTGCTCGACGCGAGCGGCCGCTACCGCGGCTACCTGAACCTCACGCCGCGCCAGAGCACCGAGTCGCTCGCGAACTGGGCGACCTTCCGCGTGGCCCACAACCGCGACGAGCACGCGACGCAGGACGTCGTGCAGTCGACCGCGCACGGCCTGCGCTTCCGCGACGGCGCACGCGGCAGCTGCGTCCAGGACGCCTATGCGACGACCTCGGGCGCGCACTACGTCGAGATCGCCTGCCTCGTCGCCGGACGGCGCATCAGCACGGTCGTCGTCGGCGCGGCCCTGGCGGGCGCCTGGCCGCAGCTGCGCCCGACGCTGCAGCGGGCCGTGTCGGCCGTGCGCAGCTGACGCGCGAGGCACTACAGTCGCCCCGTGCTGATCGGATCGCCGCTCACGGGCGTCGTCGTGGAGGTCGTCTCGGGCGAGGGCGAGCGGGTGGCCGCGGGCGCGGCGGTGCTCGTGCTGGAGTCGATGAAGATGCACCACGAGGTGGTCGCGCCCGCGGGCGGGGTGGTGCGCGAGCTGACGGTGCGCGTCGGGGATCAGGTCGAGGCCGAGCAGGGGCTGTTCCGGATTGAGGCGGGGGTCGACGGGGCGGGCGCGACCGCCGGCCACGACCCGGCGACGAACGGCGCCGACGCCGGCGCGCGCGACCTCGACGCGCCGCGCGCCGACCTCGCCGAGACGCTCGAGCGCCGCCGTCGCGCCGCCGACGACGCGGCCCGCCCGCAGGCGGTGCGGCGCCGCCACGCGACCGGCCTGCGGACCGCCCGCGAGAACGTCGCCGACCTCTGCGATCCCGGGTCCTTCTCCGAGTACGGCGCGCTCACGCTCGCCGCGCAGCGCGCGCGCCGGCCGCTCGACGAGCTGATCGAGAAGACGCCCGGCGACGGGATCGTCACCGGGATCGGGACCGTCAACGCGGACGCGTTCGGCCCCGAGGCGGCGCGCTGCGCGGTGCTCGCCTACGACTACACCGTGCTCGCCGGCACGCAGGGGATCCGCAGCCACCGCAAGGCCGACCGCATGCTGGAGCTGGCCGAGCGCCAGCGGCTGCCGGTCGTGCTGTTCGCCGAGGGCGGCGGGGGGCGGCCCGGCGACACCGAGTCCTCGGAGCTGTTCCACCTCGTCGTCCCGACCTTCGGCACGTTCGCGCGCCTGAGCGGGCTCGTGCCGCGCGTCGGGATCGTCTCCGGCCGCTGCTTCGCCGGCAACGCCGCCCTGCTCGGCTGCTGCGACGTCGTGATCGCGACGCCGGAGGCGAGCGTCGGGATGGGCGGGCCGGCGATGATCGAGGGCGGCGGGCTCGGGACGTTCGCGCCCGAGCAGGTAGGGCCGACGGACGTGCTGGAGCCGGCCGGCGCGATCGACCTCGTCGTCGGCGACGAGGCGGCCGCGGTCGGCGCCGCGCGGCGCTTCCTGTCCTACTTCCAGGGTGCCATGCCGACCTGGGAGTGCGCCGACCAGCGCCTGCTGCGCGACGTCGTGCCGGAGGACCCCAAGCGCGTGCACGACGTGCGGCGGCTCGTCGGGCTGCTCGCCGACGAGGGCTCGGTGCTCGAGCTGCGGCCGCGCTACGGGCACGCGATCCTCACCGCGCTGGTCCGGATCGAGGGCCGGCCGCTCGGGGTGATCGCGAACGACCCCTCCCACCTCTCGGGGGCGATCGACGCCGACGGCGCCGGCAAGGCCGCGCGCTTCGTGCAGCTGTGCGACGCGTTCGGGCTGCCGGTGCTGACGCTGCTCGACACGCCCGGCTTCATGGTCGGCCCGGACTCGGAGGCGAGCGCCGCGGTGCGCCACACCGCGCGCCTGTTCCTCGCCGCCGCGACCGCGTCGACGCCGTTCCTGTGCGTCGTCGTGCGGCGCGCGTTCGGGCTCGGCGCGCAGGCGATGGCGGGCGGGCACCTGCACGCGCCGGCGCTGACGGTGGCGTGGCCGAGCGGCGAGTTCGGCGCGATGGGCGTCGAGGGCGCGGTGCGCCTCGCGATGCGCGGCGAGCTGGCGGCGATCGAGGACGAGGAGGAGCGCGAGCGGCGCGTGCGCGAGCTGGTCGCCGCGGTGCGCGCCCAGTCGAGCGCGCTGAACATGGCGACGTACTTCGAGATCGACGACGTGATCGACCCGGCCGACACGCGCGCGCGGATCGTCGCGGCCTTGCGCGCGCTGCCGCCCGCCGCGCCGCTGCCGCCGGGCGGCCGGCGGCGCACGATGGTCGACGCGTGGTGAGCGCGCCGCCCAGCGGCTCCCGCCCCCGCGGGCCCGCGCTCGGTGGGCGCCGACCCGGTGCGACCGGCGAGCGATGAGGATCCTCGTCGCGCCGGACGCGTTCAAGGGCACGCTCAGCGCGGCCGAGGTCGCGGAGGCGATCGCGCGCGGCGTCGAGTCCACGGGGCTCGCGGCCGACCGCTGCCCGCTGGCCGACGGCGGCGAGGGCACGCTTGACGCGCTCGCGCCGGCGCTGGGCGCCCGGCGCACGACCGCCGCGACCCACGACCCGCTCGGCCGGCCGATCGAGGCGGCGTGGGGCTGGGCGCCGGAGCCGGCCGTGCGTGCGGAGACGGCGCCCGCCTCGGCGGCGCCGGCGCGCGCGGCGGCCGGCCACGACGCGACCGCGATCGTCGAGACCGCCGCCGCCAGCGGCCTCGCGCTCGTCGCGCCGGACGAGCGCGACGCATGGGCCGCGTCGACGTATGGCACCGGCGAGCTGATCGCGGCAGCGGCCGCGGCCGGCGCGCGCACGATCCTGCTCGCCGCCGGCGGCTCGGCGACGACGGACGGCGGGGCCGGCGCGCTGGCGGCGCTGGCCGCGGCGGGCGGCGCGCCGGACGGCACAGCGGGCTGCATGCCGGCCGCCGCAGCGCCCGGCGCCGACGCCGGACTCGACGCCGCCGCAGCCGGCAACACGCTGGACGAGCTCGCGGCGCTCGACGCCCCCGCGCTCGCGGCCGCCGCGCGCGCTCTGCGCGGCGCCCGGATCGTCGTGCTCTGCGACGTGCGGACGCCGTTCGAGCGCGCGGCCGAGACGTTCTCGCCGCAGAAGGGCGCGGATCCGGAGATGGCGGCGCGCCTCGCGCGACGCCTCGACGCGCTCGCTGCCCGGCTGCCGCGGGACCCGCGCGGGCGGCCGCTGACCGGCTGCGCCGGCGGCCTCTCGGGCGGGCTGTGGGCGGCGCTCGACGCGCGGCTCGCGCCGGGCGCCGCGTACGTGCTCGACGCGCTCGGCGTCGACCGCCGGCTGCGGCAAGCGCAGGCGGTCATCACCGGCGAGGGCCGGCTGGACGCGCAGACGGCCGAGGGCAAGCTTGTCGCCGAGCTCGCGCGCCGCGCCGCGGCGGCGGGGATCCCCGCCTACGCGCTCGTCGGACAGGACGCGACGACCCCGGCGCAGCGCACCGCGCTCGGCCTCGCGGCCGCGATCGAGGCCGGCACGCCGGCCGCCCTCGAGGCGGCCGCGGCGCGGCTGGCGGAGCAGATCGCCGCTACGACAGACGCCGACGCGCCGCTTGACCGCGACGCGCAGGCGTGATTGGGTCCGCGGCCGCCAAGCCCACTCCCATTCTCGGAGGATCATCCCCCATGCATTCCCGCCATCTCGGCGCCGTCGCGGGCGCGGCCGCGCTCGTCGGCGCGCTCGCGCTGGTCCCGGGCGCGAGCGCCGGGACCGCCGGCGCCCCCGCCGCCATCCCCGCGGCCGTCGCCTGCTCGCCGGTCACGAACATCGAGGCGATCGTCGACGACTCGGGCTCGATGACGATCACCGATCCCAACCGGCTGCGCGTCCAGGCGCTCGACCTGCTGATCGACACGCCCGGCAACGAGAAGATCACGTTCGGCGCGGTCGAGTTCGGCGGCACGTTCGGCACGTTCCCCGGCCAGCCGCCGGCGTCGGACACCGTCTTCCCGCCCGAGGCGATCGGCCCCAACGCCGCCGCGATGCGCGCCGCGCTCGACCAGAAGATCCACGCCGACAACGGCCTGACCGACTACAACGCCGCGTTCGCGCAGGCGCAGGCCGACAACCCGAAGGCGAAGGCGCGGATCTTCCTGACCGACGGCGGCCACGACGCCGGCCCGTACAACAACGGCCACCGCGGCGGCCCGCCGACGTACGTGATCGGCTTCGGCAGCGCGACGAGCGGCGCCGACGGCCAGCGCCTGCGGCAGATCGCGAGCGACACGGGCGGCAAGTACTTCCCGCAGACGGACTCGAGCAAGCTGCAGGCCGTCATGAACGAGATCGGCACGACGCTGACGTGCCAGTCGCCGCCGGTGCGCTTCAGCGACGCGTTCAAGCGCGTCGGCCAGGGCAAGTCGCACGCGGTCGCGCTCGCGCGCAGCGCCCGCTCGGTCCAGCTGACGCTGACGTGGGCCAACCCGGCCGACACGTTCACCGTCTCGCGGGTGCGGATCGTCAACCACGGCCGGACCGTGGCCGCCGCCCGCGCCCGTCGCCTGAGGCTGACGACGCGCCGCGGCGCCACGTTCCTCGTCGTGAAGGTGACCGGTGTCACGCGCGGGAGCCTGCGCTTCACCGTCAGGCCGACGACGCTCGGCTCGAGCGCGTCGAAGGTGAGCCTGACGACGCAGGTGACGCAGAGCCGCCGGCGCTAGCGACAAACCCGCGAACAGACGTCGAGCGCCGGTTGACACCGGCCTCGGCGTCTGGTTGGGTTGCGCCGAATTCCTGCTCACTTACTTGCGAGGAACGGGACGGTTTCGACGTGAGCCAAGAAGAGGCGACTGGGATCGCTCGCGCGGTCGAGCGTGTGCGGCGTTCGCGCCGCAAGGGACTGAAGTTCGCGCTGCCGACGGTGGCGGCGCTCGGCGCCGGCGCGGCGTTCGCGGTCGGGGCGATCCCCGGCAGCGACGGGACGATCACGGGCTGTTACGTGACGAACACGGACGTGATCCAGGCCCCCGTGCGTCCCGGCGACCTGCGCGTCATCGATCCGAGCCAGCAGGCGACGCTCCCGAGCGGCGCGCCGAACGAGGCGGCCGCGTGCGTCAACGGCGAGGCCACGATCACCTGGAACCAGCGCGGCCCGCAGGGGCCGGCCGGCCCGCCCGGCGGCCAGGGCGCGCAGGGCCCGCAGGGTCCCGTCGGCCAGAATCTCGTCGGCCAGACCTCGTTCGGCTTCGGCGGCGGGGGCGGCAAGACGTTCCTCAAGCTCGACGGCATCAAGGGCGAGTCGACCGTCAAGCTGCACAAGGGCGAGATCGAGATCTCGAGCTTCTCGTTCGGCGTCAGCAACGCGGGTACAGCCGCCCACGGCAGCGGCGGCGGCGCCGGCAAGACGAGCTTCCAGAGCTTCACGATCACGAAGAAGCTCGACAAGTCCTCCCCCGCGCTGTTCCTCGACGCGGCGAGCGGCAAGCACATCAAGTTCGCCGACGTCTCGTTCATGCGCAAGGCCGGCGGCAAGCAGCAGGACTACCTCAAGATCAAGCTCACCGACGTGCTGATCTCCAGCCTGCAGCAGGGCCAGTCGCCGCACGGCACGCCGACCGAGTCGATCACCTTCAACTTCAAGAAGGCCGAGGAGTCGTTCCTCAGCTCCAGCGGCAAGGTGCTGCAGTCGGTGGCGATCACCATATCCGGCAACAAGGGCGCCTGAGCACCGCGACGCCGAACACCGCGGCCGCGTACGAGCGGCTCGCCTATCCCGGCTACGCCTACCCCGCGACGCACCCGTCGCGGCTCGAGGCGGTCGGGCGGCTGTTCGGGCTCGAGCCCGCGCCGGCCGCGTCGTGTCGCGTGCTGGAGCTGGGCTGCGGCGACGGCGGCAACGCGCTGTCGATCGGGCAGTCGCTCCCCGGCGCGCAGGTGCTCGGGATCGACGCGGCCGCGGCGGCGATCGAGCGCGGCGCGGCGCTCGCGAGCGCCGCCGGGCTCGACGACCGCGTCGAGCTGCGGACGGCGACGTTCGAGCAGCTCGACCCCGAGCAGCTCGATCGCTTCGACTACGTCGTCGCGCACGGCGTCTACTCGTGGATCCCCCCGCAGGCGCGCGTCGCGCTGCTCGCGTGCGTGCGCCGCTGCCTCGCGCCGCAGGGGATCGCGTTCGTCAGCTACAACGCCTACCCGGGCAGCTACCTGCGCGACATGGCGCGCGACATCCTGCGCTACCACCTGCGCGAGGTGCACGAGTCGGAGGCGCAGCTGCGCGGCGCGCACGAGCTGATGGAGGCGATCGTCGCGATCGAGGAGCCGACGCCGTTCGCGCGCGTGCTGCGCGAGCACCTCGAGCGGATGCTCGGCTACAGCGACGCGCTGCTGTTCCACGACGACCTCGCGCAGATCAGCACGCCGTTCTACTTCCACGAGTTCGTCGAGCACGGGGCCGCGCACGGGCTGCAGTTCCTGTCCGAGGCGGAGCTGTCGGAGAGCCAGATGCGCGGCGTGCCGCCGAGCGCGGCGGCGCTGATGGAGGCGCTGCCGGCGGACGCGGTCGTGCGCGAGCAGTACCTCGACTTCTTCAAGAACCGCATGTTCCGCCAGACGCTGCTGTGCCACGGCGAGGCGGGCGTGCGGCGGGCGCTCGACGACCGCGTGCTCGAGCGGCTGTGGGCGGCGTCGAGCGCGCGCGCCGAGGGGCACGCGACGCTCGGCGGCGACGAGACCTTCACGACGCCCGAGGGCTACGCGATGACGACCTCCGAGCCGCATGTGCGCGCGGCGATGCACGCGCTCGCCGAGGCGGCGCCGGGCGCGGTTGCGTTCGGGACGCTGGCGCGCGCGGCCGCCGCGGCGGCCGGGCCGGACGTCGCGCCCACGCTCGTCGCGGACCGCCTGCGCGAGGTGCTCCTGCAGGCGTACCTCGCGCGCGTCGTGACGTTGCTGGGCTGCCCGCCGCCGCTCGTCGTCGAGCCCGGCGGACGCCCGCTCGCCAGCCCGCTCGCGCGCTCCCAGCACGCGGCCGGGGCGCGAGCGGTCAGCTCGCTCGCGCACGAGAACGTGCGCCTCGACGGCGATCTCGACCCGCAGCTGTTCGGGCTACTCGACAGCACCCGCGACCGCGCCGCGCTCGCGCGCGAGCTTGGCCGGCCGCGGTGCGAGGTCGACGACGCGCTCGCGCGCCTGGCGCGGGTCGGGCTGCTGCTGGAGTAAGGGCCTGTCCCGATAGGCCCTAAGCGATCAGCCCGGCAGGGGCTCCTGGGCGCGCGGGCCGGGCGAGTACGCCTCGGCCGGCTCGAGCATGCCGCGGATCTGCTCGCGCATCTCGGGCGAGTCCTCGTGCCCGTGCACGGAGGCAGCGTGCTCAGCCGCCGCGCGCACGACCTCGTCCTCGTCGCCGATGATCACGAGCGAGCAGTTCGACTCGCTCGGCCAGCGCCGGCAGTCAGCCATCTTGCGGGACATCGCGTCCTCTCCTCTGGTCGGGCTCGGGTCCGCCTATCCTCGCGCCGCGTCGACGCGACGTCAACCGCGCCCGCGCGCCGAGCCCGTCAGCCGCTCAGCGGCAGCATGAGTGCGGGACCCTCGACATGCCCTTCCGACGGCACGACCGCGGTCCCGAGCCATCGCAAACGAGCGTACGAACCGCGTCTGCAGCAGAGACCGGTGCATCTCGCACCAACTCGACGGCGCCCGGTCTCGTGGCGGCCGGGGCACGCCAGTGCCGAGGACGGCCTAGAATGGCCTCCGCGCCCGGATAGCTCAGCCGGTAGAGCGCCTCCATGGTAAGGAGGAGGTCGGGGGTTCGAGTCCCCCTCCGGGCTTGGCGGACGCGGTAGGCTACGCGCGCCGCTTCGAGGGACTGCGGCATGGTCGCGCCGCCGGTGGCGAGTGCCGTCGGCGGCTAAACGCAGGAGACATCTCGAAAGGATCCCGCCTTGTTGCGTCGCTCCGCACTGCCGGCGATCGTCGCCGGCGCGCTCGCGTTCCCGGCGGCCGCTTCGGCCGGCACGCTCACCACACCGCACGTCTGCTGGGAGCAGGGCCAGGACGCCGTCCTCAGCGGCACCGGCTTCACCCCCTCCCTGAGCCTGCCCTTCTCGGGCGAGCAGGGAGAGGCCAGCGCCCAGACCGATGAGTCCGGCGCCTTCACGAACGTGCGAGTCGGCATGCCCGACTACAACAGCTACAAGCCGCGCAACGTCACGATCGCGACTCACGATCAGGTGACGCCAGCCAACGACACGAGCATCACGCTGATGGAGGTGAAGTTCGGCAGCAACCTCCCGGTCAGCGGCCGGCACGCGCAGGTCGTGACCTGGCAGTTCGCCGGCTTCCCGACGGGCGCGACGCTGTACGTTCACTTCCGTCGCGCCTTCAACGGCCCGCAGAAGACCGTCAAGGACATCCGCTTCGGCAAGGCCACCGGTCCGTGCGGCACGCTGACCAAGCGCGCGATGCGCGTGCCGGTCAAGAACCCGAAGCGCGGCGGTGACTGGTTCGTCCAGGTCGACACCCACCCGAAGTACAGCTCGAACACGAACACGTTCTTCTGGTACAAGTCGTTCACGCTTCGCTGACGGCGGCCTGACCGTCGTCGCACCGCAGGACGAGAGGCCCCGCCCCCCGGCGGGGCCTTCGTCGTTCTCGGGTCCTTGACGCTCCATGTTCCGGGGATTAGGGTCGGCGACATCGCGAGCGCCGGCTCGCGATTGTTCATCGAGAAAGGGGGACCGGCATGTCGATTCGACCTGCGCTGCTGCTCAGAGCAGTGCTGACGGCCGCGCTCGTGCTCGCGGCCGCCGTCAGCGCGTCGGCGACGAGATTCGAAGTCAGCCCGCAGGCGATAAGAGCCGTGTGGTCCGGTGCGGGACACCAGCTCACGTTCATCGCAGGCGGCGTCAACATAATATGCGACACGACCATCGAAGGAAGCTTCCACTCGGCGAGATTCTCGAAGGTGAGCGGGCTGCTAGCCGGCTACATCACCTCCGCGAGAACCGAAAAGCCCAGCTGCAGCGGCGGAACGATGTTATGGCTAAACGGCGTTGAAACCACGGCCAACAGATTGCCTTGGCACGTTCAGTACAGCGCGTTCGAAGGAACGCTACCGATGATATCGGGCGTGCGACTTCAGTTCATCAACATGGCCTTCAAGCTCACCTCGCGGTTCGGCGGCATGAACAACGTGCCGTGCCTATATGAATCGACCGCCGCGATGCCGGCGCGGTTCATCTTCAAGCTCAACATGGCTAACGGCATCGTCTCGGCGCTGCAGCCCGAAGAATCGCTGACCGTTCCGCCAAGCGCCGGGAACGAAATGCTGTGCCCGCCCACGGCGCTGGTGCGGGGGATCTCCAACACGGTCACCAAGCTAGGCGAAACCGAATCGGTGACCTTCAGACTAGTCGAATAGCGCAGGGACGCGAACGCGGTGGGGGCGGCCGGAACAGGCCGCCCCCACGCGCGCGCATCGCTTACAGCCGGATCGCGTGACGAGCGACGGTGCGGAGCTTGCCGCGGATCGTCTGCATCACGACGAGCGTGTAGCGCCCGTGCTTGATCCGGTGGACGGAGCTGAGCGCGACCCGTCCGGACCGCACCGCGAGGCCCGTGGCCTGCAGCTTCGTCCCGCGCATCAGGACGATGCGCGTCACGGCGGCGGACGAGGCCTTGGCGAACGTGACCTTGCAGGTCACCTTCACCTTCTTGGTCCCCGTCGCCCTGCAGGTGACGAGGGCGTTGCGGCCGGCCGGACCGGCGGGGCCGGTGGCGCCCGTGTCGCCCTTGTCGCCCTTCGCGCCGGCGGCGCCCGCCGCGCCCTGGGCGCCGGTCGCGCCCTGCGCGCCGCTCGGACCGGTCGCGCCCTGCGGGCCGGTCGGGCCCTGGGCGCCGCTCGGGCCCTGCGCGCCGCCCGGGCCGGCGGGACCCTGCCCACCGGTCTGGCCGGGAGGACCGGCCGGGCCGGGCTGCCCCGGCGAGCCCTGCGGGCCGGGAGGCCCGGGCGTTCCGCCGGGCGACGAGCCGCAGACCGTGAAGCTCGGCGGCGCGTTCATCCCGGCGAGGCTGTGCATGTTGGCGATCAGGCCGTCGGCCTGCGTCTCCAGCGACGCCGCCTGCGTGTCGTTGATCGTCGCCAGGCCGCCGGCGGCCTGGTTGAGGATCCCCTGGATCTGCCCGGACAGGGCGTCGCGCAGGGTGCGGCACTGGACCATCTGCGCCTGCCACTGCGCGTAGACGCGGTCGTCGCCCGTCGCGACGGCGGTCGTCGAGGCGACCTCGGCGTCGTGGCCAAACTGGCCGAACGGCGCGTTGAGCTGCTTCTCGACCGCCTTGAGGTCCTGGAACGTGCCCAGGTCCGTCGCGACGTCCGCCGGCAGCGAGGCGGGCGCCAGCGCCTGCGAGATGACGTCGCCGTCGCTCGCGTAGTCGTCGCTGAGGCCGAGCGCCGCGAGCATCGTCGGGCGCAGGTCGGTGTGGTCGGTCCAGACGGATCCCGTCTGCCCGAGGTTCTTCACGTCCGGCCCGACCATCCCGATCCACGTCTGCCCGATCTCGGGATTGTCGTCGCCGTGGTTCCAGGCGAAGCTGGTACCCACGACCGGGCAGCCGGCCTGGTTCGCGACCGAGCCGGCCGCGCAGCTGCTGTTGAAGAAGTAGTCCGCGTTGCCGAACAGCGTGAACGACGGCGTCCGCAGCGGATCGCTGTTGTCCATGTGCAGGATGTCCTGCGTCGTGCGGTCGGCGACGTGCTGCGCAACCGCGTCGATCGCGCCGGTGCGCGGGTTGGTGATCAGCAGGCCGCTCATCTCGCGCTCGAGCTGGCGGACCTTCGGGTTCGTCGGCGACGGCGGCCCGTTCGGCGCGTCCGGCACGTAGATCGTGGGGGCGTCGTCGAAGTGGAGCTGGAACGGCGTCGTGTCGCCCGTCTCGCTGGAGACGAGCTGGTTGAGGTTCGTCGTCAGCTCGCCGATCGTGTTCGGGCCCGACGTACCGGGCGTGTACGTGCACGGGACCGTCGTGCCGTCGCACGCGGCCTGGTTCGTCGGCGCGCCGCCGGCGAAGTGGTCGCCCTCGTCGACCGTGATGACGAACAGCGTGTTGGTCTTGTCGATGCCGTCCGCCGCGAGCCGGTTGAAGAAGGCGCGGTAGGCCTGGTTCTGCTCGGCGAGCTGCTGGACGTAGCAGGCGTCGCCCGGACCGTTCGCACCGTTCGCCGCCGGGCAGTTGCCCGCATGGTCGAAGTTGTCGTGCGAGTCGCGGATGTAGGCGAACGTGACCGGGATCCCGCTCTCCTGCATCGCGGCGACGTAGCCGAGCGTCTGCGCGGCGCTCGGGTTGAAGCCACCGGGGAAGCCGTTGACGCCGCCGCTGCCGATCGGCTGCGGCGCCGGGCAGGCGCCGTTGTCGGGCGCGAGCGAGCACGGCTGACTGCCGGGCGTGTGCGAGAAGTCGAACACGTCGTCAACGGCCGGCGGCAGGTCGTTGAAGTTGGCCGCCGCGCCGTCGGCGTCCTGCCCGGAGGCCTGGAAGCCGCCCGGCTGGTCGACGACCTGGTTGGCGTATGCGGCGCCGAACAGGCCGTTGAAGCCGCTGTAGCCGCCCGGCTCGTCGGGCAGCTGGTCGGCCTTGCCGCCGTGCTCGGGCCCGCACAGCTGGCCCGCGGCGCTGTCGGCCTGGCTGCAGTGGATCGCGATGCCCTCGAAGTCGGCGACCTTCTTGGCGTTGGCGACGGCGGCCGCCTTCGCGAAGTTGAACTCCGGCGAGCCGTTGCCGAACACCTTCGTGATGTCGCCGGAGGCGGTCGTGTTGACGTTCTCGAGCTCCAGGTTGGCGATCGAGAACGCGCCCACCGAGCAGCCCGCGCGCGTGTACGGAACCCACGGTCCGGGCGTGTTCTTCTGCCCGTTCGTGATGAGGTTCGGCAGCGTGTCGTTGTTCGTCGCCTGGTCGCTCCAGTACGTGAACGCCGGCGCGTTGGGCGTGTCGATCGAGCCGTCGGGCTTGAACGCGCCGTAGCTGTTGGAGACGCCGATCCCGTTGCGGTCGGGGTACAGGCCGGTCAGCGCCGAGACGATCCCGCCCGCCGTGTGCGAGATGAGGATCGTGTGATCGTTGGACAGCAGCGACCCGTTCCCGGTCAGGAAGCCCTTGAGCGCCGGGACCTGCTCGAGGTCGGACGGCACATTCGGGTTGTCACGCCGCAGGTGCGTGTTGTCGTACTGGATGTAAATGACATGTTTAATCGATCCGCCGGGTCCCAAGTTGCACGTGGTCGCGGCGGAGGCGACGCTCGTGCCGGCGGTCGGGATCAACGCGACGGCGGCGAATGCCGCGACCGCGCCGCCCCTGCCGAGCCGGCGAAGGAGGCTCCGTCTCAAGGCTGCACCTTTCATAAGACGTCAGATGACCGGTGGAGCCTCGTCGCGCGACGCCCGCGGAGTTGTTGGTGTCTCGTTGGCGGCGTGTGACGCTGCCGTGACCCTTGTCCGATTCAGCGAGCCGCCATCTCCCGGCTTGGCCGATCCGGCCAGGCAGCTTTCTCCCGGCGCGAGCGCCGACGTGTTACCCTAATTTTCAGTGTAGCGACAACCACGAGAGGGGGAGCGCACCATGCGCGCGAAGGGTCGACTGGCACTTGCGATGGTCGCGGCGACGGCGTTTCTGTCGCTCGCGATCAGCTCCGCGTCCGCGAGACGCATCGAAATATCGGAACCCCGCTTCAGAATAGTCTGGGCAGCGTTCACCGTCGCCGGCAACGGCGTCGAAGAAGTCAGATGCCCCGTGACGCTCGAAGGCAGCCTTCACAGCAGAACGATCTCGAAGCTGAGCGGCGACCTAATCGGCTACGTGACGCACGCCGCGATCGCGAGCGGGTCCTGCACGGGCGGGACGGCGGCCTTCCTAACGGAATCGCTTCCCTGGCACATCCAGTACTTAGGGTTCTCCGGGACGCTACCGAACATAACGACGTTGCGTTGGATAGTGGTCGGGCTGCGCTATCAGTTAGTCGTCGGAGGCTTCACGTGCCTAACCGGCTCCACGCAGTCGAGCCCCGCCGGGATAAACATGAGCATCGCGAGCGGCGTGATGAGAACCGCGACCGACGACGAAACGCTGACCATACCCCTCGAAGGCGTCTGCTCCTTCGTCGGCAGCGACAGACTGAAGGGCACGGCCGAAGTCTTCGCGCTAGGCAGCACGACGACGCGGATCACGGTCAGACTAGTCCAGTAGAGCCCGCCGGGCCGGCGCGGCTGCGCGCGTCAACGCGGAACGATCGCCGCGCGCAGCCGCTCGGTCGCCTCCTGCGCGGCGAGCGGCTTGGCGAAGTGGAAGCCCTGCGCGAGCGAGCAGGAGCGCGCGACGAGGAACTCGCGCTGGGCCTCGCTCGAGACGCCCTCGGCGATCGTCAGCATCCCGAGCGCCGCGCCGAGCTCGATGATCGCGGTCGTCATCGCGGCCGCCTGCGGGTCGTCGGGGACGCCGCGCAGGAACGACTGGTCGATCTTGAGCACCTCGACCGGCACGTCGCGCAGGCGCGACAGCGAGGAGTGCCCGGCGCCGAAGTCGTCGATCGCGAGCCGCACGCCCATCGCGTGCAGCGCGCGCACGACCGGGTTGGCGCGCTCGGCGTCGAGCATCGCAGCGCGCTCGGTGATCTCCAGCGTCAGCGCGCTCGGATCGATCCGCTCGGCCGCGAGCGCCTCGCGCACCGTCGTCGGGAAGTCGACGCGGCGCAGCTGGCGCGGCGAGACGTTGACGTGGACGTGCGCGTCGAGCCCCGCGTCGGACCATTCGCGCAGCTGCGCGCAGACGGCGCTCAGCACCCAGCCGCCGATCGCCTCGATCAGGCCCGCGTCCTCGGCGAGCGGGATGAAGTCGTTGGGGCCGACCATCCCGCGCTCGGCGTCCTGCCAGCGCACGAGCGCCTCGAACGCGCGCAGCTCCCCGCCGGCCGGCTCGACGATCGGCTGGTAGTGGACGACGAAGTCGTCGCGCTGCAGCGCGCGGCGCAGCTTGCTCGTCAGCGACAGGCGCGCGAGCGTGTGGCGCGAGTCCCCGCCGTAGGAGGCGATCCCGCCGCGCCCGGCCTGCTTGACCTCGTACATCGCGGCGTCGGCATGTCGCAGCAGCGTGTCGGCGTCGGACGCGTCGGACGGGAAGATCGAGATCCCGATAGAGGAGCCGATCTCGAACTCGGCGTCGGCGATCGAGAACGGCTCCAGCAGCGCCGCCTCGACCTGCTTGGCGACCGCCTCGGCGCCCAGCCGCGCGTCGCCGTCGAGGTCGGTCAGCAGGATCAGGAACTCGTCGCCGCCCTGGCGCGCCAGCAGGTCGCTCGTGCGCACGACGCCGCGCAGGCGCACCGCGATGCGGCGCAGCAGCTCGTCGCCGGCGCCGTGGCCGAGCGAGTCGTTGACGGCCTTGAAGTCGTCGAGATCGACATACAGCAGCGCGACCGCCTGCCCGCTGCGGCGCGCGCGCGCGAGCGCGAGCGTCAGGTGCTCGTCGAGCAGCGCGCGGTTGGGCAGCTTCGTGAGACTGTCGTGGTAGGCGAGGAACGCGATCTGCTCCTGCGCGCGGCGCGCCTCGGTGACGTCGGAGAAGGCCGTCACGACCGCGTAGGGCGCCGACTCGCCCTCGCGCACGAGCGGGTGGCTGGAGACCGACACCCACGCCTCCTCGCCGTCGGGGCGCTCGAAGCGCAGCACGACGTCGCGCTGCGGCACGCCCGTCTGGAAGGCGCGGCGCGACGGCGTGTTGTCGACCGTCAGCGGCGAGCCGTCCTCGTAGGTCATGCCGATCGGCCATTGGCCGGCGTGCACGCCGATCAGCTGCTCCTCGGAGAGCCCGAGGATGCGCGCGGCGGCGGCGTTGCAGCTGACCGCGCGGCCGTCGTCGCCGTAGACCAGCAGCCCCTCCTCGAGCGCCTGCACGACGCCGCGGTTGCGCTCCTCGCTCTCGGCCAGCGCCGCCTCGGCGATTCGCGTGGCGGTGACGTCGGTGATGATCCCCTGCGTCAGGTACGGCTCGCCGTGCTCGTCGCGGATCACGGTGTCGCGCTCCCACACCCACACGACGCGGCCGTCGGCGGCGATCAGCCGGTACTCGCAGTCGAACGCCTTGCGCTCGCGGTAGGCGTAGCGCGTCTCCGCCAGCACGCGGTCGAGGTCGTCGGGGTGCAGGATCTGCTCCCACAGCGGCGAGTCGCCGAGCCACTGCTCGGCCGGGTAGCCGAGCAGCTCCTCGATCTGCGGGCTGACGTAGCGGAACGAGCCCATCTCGTCCCAGTCGGCGATGTAGGTGACGGCCGGGATCGTCTCGATCAGCGTGCGGTAGCGCGCCTCCGCCTCGGCCAGCTCGACGGCCGCGGTCACGCGCGCGGTGACGTCGTGCAGCACGCCGATGTAGCGGCGCACGACGCCGTCGTCGTCGGCGACGGGCGTCAGGAAGACCTCGTTCCAGAACTCCGAGCCGTCGCGGCGGTAGTTGCGCAGCGTGACCCACGACTCCTCGCCGGCGCGCAGCGCGGCCGACATCTCGGCGACCGCCTCGGGGTCGGTCTCCTCGCCCTGCAGCAGCGACAGGTCGCGGCCGAGGACCTCCTCGGCGGGGTAGCCGGTCAGCTGCTCGAACGCCTCGTTGGCGTAGCTCGTGACCCAGCGGCCGCCATCGCGCTCGGCGATCACGATGCCGTTGTTGGTGGCCGCCAGCGCGCGCTCGTGCAGCTCCAGCAGCGCGGCGCGCCGCTGCAGCTCCTCGACGAGGGAGGCGTGGACGGCGGGGTCGGGATTGGCGAGTGCTCGCAAGGACACTTTCCGGTCGATCGCCCGAGCGGCGCGGACGCTACCCCTATGCATCGACAGAATCGGTGCATCACCCAAGCCTGCACGGGCTCTGCCACACGAGGCTCCCGTGGCTGCACGGGATCCGGAGCCGTTCGCCAGGGGCTTAGGATCCCGTGCATGACCGCCACGATCGTCGTCGGCTTCGACGGATCCGACCACGCCGACGACGCGCTGGAGCTGGGCCGGATGCTCGCGCGGATCGACGGCGCGCAGCTCGTCGTGGCGTGCGCGTATCCCGACGACCCGTTCGGCGAGAGCGCGACCGCGGTCGAGATCGCGAAGGGGATGCGGGCCGACGCCGAGGCGACGCTCGCGCGGGCGCGCGAGCGCGCGGAGCCGGGCGAGCGCGTCGACTGCCGCGCGATCGCCGGCGCCTCGCCCGCGCAGGCGCTGCACGCGCTCGCCGAGGAGGTCGCCGCGGAGCTGATCGTCGTCGGCGCCACCCACCACGGCACGGCGCTGCGGCTGCTGGCCGGCTCGACGCCCGAGCACGTGCTCGACGGCTCGCCGTGCCCGGTCGCGGTCGCGCCGGAGGGCTTCGCGCACCAGCACCCGAGCACGCCGCGCCAGATCGCCGTCGCCTACGACGGCTCGCCCGAGTCCGAGCGCGCGCTCGCGCTCGGGGCCGCTCTGGCGCGGCGCAGCGACGCGCGCCTGCGGCTCGTGACGGTGACCGGGCCCGGCGCCGCCGCCTACCCGCCGCTGGACCCGGGCGCCTATGCGCAGCTCGGCGAGCTCGCGCGCACCGAGGCGCGCCAGGATCTCGACGCGGCGCTGGAGCGGCTGGAGGGCGTGCGCGCCGAGGGCGCGGTGCGCGACGGCGAGCCGGTCGAGGTGCTCGCCGCCGACTCGGCCGGCGACGACCTGCTGATCTGCGGCTCGCGCGGCCGCGGCCCCGTGCGTCGCGTGCTGCTCGGCTCGGTCTCCGCGCGCCTGCTGCGCCACGCCGCGTGTCCGGTCGTCGTCGTGCCACGCGGCAGCGAGCCTGCTGCTGCCGGGTAGACGGCTGCGCTCCGCTCGGGCGACCACGTTGCGCGATGCGGCCGCCGTCGGCTGGGGAGGGGGGCGTGCAGGTTGGCGGTTGCGCGTGCGCTCTGGGCGCCTCGCGGGCGGCTTTGCGCAAGCGCTCAGGCGTTTGCGTCGCCTCTGCGGCGACTTGGCCACTTCGGCGACACTCCAGAAATGAGTCTGCGGATTAGGTGTCCTGTGAGACCACCTAATCCGCAGACTTGAAACCGGTGCATGCCGAAGCGGGGACAACTGCGCCGGCCGAGCCACGCTTCGTGCAGGAGGAGCGCACGAACGCCGGAGCATCTCCACCCTCCCCCTCCCCAGCCGACGGCGAACGCAACGCACAAGCGACCGCCCGAGCGGAGCGCGCCTCGGCCACGCGAAGCCGGTAGCGTCGCCCCCGATGTCCGCCGCCCTGCAGCTCGCCGGAGCGATCGCGATCCTCGTGCCGTTCGCGTGGACGCAGCTCGGGTCGCTGCGCGTCGGCTCGGCCGCCTACCTCGCGCCGAACCTCGCCGGCTCGCTCGTGCTCGCGGTGATCGCCGCGCAGGGAGGCAACTGGGGCTTCCTGCTGCTGGAGACGACGTGGGCGGCCGTTTCGGCGTGGGGGCTCGTGCGGCGCGGCCGCGAGACCTGAGCAGCACGTCAAGCCCGGCCGTGTCAGACCGATTACCGGGCCATGACGCCGATCGTCCTGCTGATGGTCCTCGCGAGCGCGCTGCTCGCCGCGCGCCGGATGCACCTGCGCGCCACCCGCGCGGCGCAGAGCGACCTGCAGACGATCTTCGACACCGCCCCGATCGGCAACCTCGTGCTCGACGACGCAGAGCGCGTCGTCGACGCCAACGCGGCGCTCGGCCGCGTCGTCGGCGCGAGCGCGCGCGAGCTCGTCGGCCGCCCGCTGTCCGCGCTCGTGCACGGAGAGGACCTCGCGCTGCTGCGCATCGGCTTCGCGCAGCTGCGCCACGGGGTCAGCGACCGGCTGAGCACGGAGGTCCGCCTGCGCTGCGCCGGCGCCGACGGCGCGCCGATCGCCGTCGCCGTGCACGCCGCGCTGCTCGCGCGGCGCGGCACGGGCGCGCCGCGCCTGCTGGTCCAGGTGCTCGACATCACCGAGCACAAGCGCGTCGAGGCCCAGCTCAAGCACCTCGCCGAGCACGATCCGCTGACCGGGCTGCTCAACCGCCGCCGCTTCGAGGCCGAGCTGAGCCGCCACGTCGCCCAGGCCCGCCGCTACGGCGCCGAGGGCGCGGTGATCGTGCTCGACGTCGACCACTTCAAGCACGTCAACGACACCTGCGGCCACGGCGCCGGCGATCGCCTGATCGCGCGCGTCGCCGAGTCGCTGCGCGGCCGCCTGCGCGGCACCGACCTGATCGCCCGCCTCGGCGGCGACGAGTTCGCGATCCTGCTGCCGAAGGCCGACCGCGACGGCGCCGAGGTGGTCGCGGCGAGCCTCGTCGAGACGATCCGCGCGCAGGCCGGCGCGGGGGCCGACCCGCTCGCGCCCGCGGTCACGATCAGCGTCGGCGTCGCGATGGTGGGCGGCGGCTCCGTGTCCGAGCCCGACGAGCTGGTCGCCGCCGCGGACCTCGCGATGTACGCGACCAAGCAGGCGGGGCGCGACGGCTACGCGTTCGCGCCCGCGCCGAGCGCGCCGCGGCTCGCGGCCTGAGGGCGCTCAGCGACCTGCCGTCTGCGTCACGTACTGGGCGACCGCTCTGATCTGCGCGTCGGTCAGCTTGCCTTTGAACGAAGGCATCTCTTCTTCGATCCCTCTGCGCACCTGTCTGATGACGAGCGCGGCGCTCGGGCGCACTTCTTCGAATCTCGTGCCGGGGAACTCCGGTCTGCCCGTCGACGGCCGGCCGGCGATCCAGTGGCAAGCCTGGCAGTGGCCCTTGAAGACCTGCTCGCCGAGGGTGACGCTCGCGCTCGGGTCCCTGCCGGCTTCGATGTCGCGCCCCGAGGTCGCGGCGACGAAGGCGACCACGGCCTGCAGCTCGCCGTCTCTCAGTTCGTTGACGATCGTCGGCATGTCTATGCCGCCGGCTTCGACACGGGCTCTGATGTATTCCGGCTTCGGCTTGACGGTGTTGAAGTTCGGGATCGGGGACTCGACGAACGCGGGCCGCGAGAACTTGTCTCCGATCGAGTGGCAGGTCGAGCAGTGCTTGGCGAACACTCTTTCGCCGCTCGCGACGAGGGCGGCGCTGAAGGCCGGCCTGGCGGTCGTGGTCGTGTGCGATCTGGCGCTCGTGGTCGCCTTGCCCGACGAGCCGCCGCAGCCGGCGACGAGGCCGAGCGCGAGGCACGCCGCGACCAGGCACGTCGTCCGCACGGCATGCTGCCACCGTTCCATCGCGCTCCCCCTCCTTCGCGTCCGGCGCGCGCCTCCCCCGGCGCGCGTGGCGAGCCTACCAGCCGCTCAGCGCGCCCGGCGCCGCATGCCGAGCCACAGCCACAGCGGGTAGGTCGCGAAGATCGCGGTCGAGACCTTGTGCGTGCGCGGGCCGGCGTTGCGCCAGTCGAAGCGCAGCACGCCCGAGTTGAGCATCCAGTCGCGGCCGGACTCGGCGCGGCAGGCCTTCCAGACCGGCCTGGTCCAGCGCTGGTCGAGGTAGAGCCCGACGCTGACGCCCCAGAACAGCGCCATGTAGGCGGCGACGAGCTTCGCGTCGTTGGCCGGCGTGCGCTTCTCCTCCGGCATGACGCGCGCGTACGTGCGCCCGCCGGCGTAGAGCAGCGCGGGGTCGATCAGGAAGGACATGCGATCTCCTCGTCGTCGGTCGTGGCCGGTGCCGGTACCGCGCGCCCGAGCAGCGAGAAGGCGAGGCGGGTGGCGAGCGCCATGATGGTCAGCTGCGGGTTGACGCCCAGCGCGGTCGGCACGACCGAGCCGTCGGCGACGTGGACGCCCGCGACGCCGTGGAGCGCGAGGTCCGCGTCGACGACGCCGCGCTCGGGCCGCGCGTCGGCGCGGGCGGTGCCGAGCGGGTGGAACGCCATCGGCTTCAGGTCGCGCCGGCGCGCGCGCTCGGGGCGCACGCCGCGCGGCAGCGGCAGATAGACCTCGCGCGCGCCGGCGGCGCGGAACAGCTCCTCCATCCGCGCGAGGCCGGCGCGGAAGCGCTCCAGGTCGGCGTCGTCGAGGTCGTAGCGGATCAGCGGCCGGCCGGCGAGCGCGCGGACGCTGCCGCGCGAGCTGTCGGACACCATCAGGCCGAACATCGCCAGCCGGCGGTAGTTCGCCATCGCCTCGGCGTGCTTGCGACCGGACAGCGGCAGCGAGAGCGCGACATAGGACGGGGGACCGGCGACGCCCTCGAACATGATCCCCTCGCCCGCGAACTCGTCGACGTAGAAGCTCTGCGGGACGCCCTTGGCCATGTCGACGTCCTCGTCCATCAGCGCGTAGGCGCCGGTCGCCGGGTGCAGCGCGAGGTTGCCGCCGAGCTCGCCCGAGCGCCCGCCGAGGTGGCTGCGCGCGAGCAGCAGCGGCGTGTGGATCGTGCCGGCCGCGACGACGACGAGCGGGGCGCGGACGTCGAGGCGCGCGGGGCCGTCCGGGCCCCGCAGCTGCGCCTCGACGCCGCGTGCGACGCCGCGCTCGACCACGATCCGGCGCACGTCCGCCTCGGTCAGGACGCGCGCGCCCGCGGCCTCCGCGCGCGGGACGTAGGTGATGCCGACGTGCTGCTTGGCCGACGTCGGGCAGCCGAACGCGCACACGCCCGAGCCGACGCAGCCGCGCGCGTTGCGGCGCAGGTAGCCGTGCGACCAGCCGAGCGCCTCGGCGCCGCGGCGCGCTATGGCGGCGTTGCGGCCGGCCAGCTCGGGGGTCACCTCCTGGATCGACAGGGCGTGCTCGACGCGCGCGAAGCACGGGTCGAGCGCCGCGTCGGTGAGCGCCTCCAGCCCGTGCTCGGCGCGCCAGCGCGCGAGCACCTTCGGCGGCGTGCGGAAGCAGGTGCCCGAGTTGACGAGGGTCGTGCCCCCGATCCCCCTCCCAAGCGGCAGCAGGATCGGCGGGTTGCCGAGCGTCGAGGTCTGGCTGCCGTCGCGGTACAGGCGCGCGAGCATCTCGGGCGGGCGGGCGGTGAAGCCGTCGGCGTCGTGACGCGGCCCCTGCTCGAGCACGACGACGTCCATCCCGCCCTCGGCCAGCTCGGCCGCGACGACCGCGCCGCCCGCGCCGGCGCCGATCACGCACACGTCGGCGTCGATGCGGCGGCGGCTCACGGCCGGCCTCCGGCGGGGACGCGGCGAGCGACGTGGGCTGGCGGGCGAGCGCAAACCCGCGTCACGGCCGGCCCTCCGCGCGCCGCAGCTCGCGGCCGCGGGCGACGACGGCGTCCGGATCCCAGCCGAGCGGGCGGCTGACGGCGGGATCGTCGTAGCAATCCATCGCCAGCAGCGCGTGGGAGAGCTGGTCGGCGAGCGGGAGGCGCTTCAGGAGCGCAACGCCGCGAGGGCGCCGGCCGAGCTCCGCCATGACCCGCAGGCCGGCGCGCTGCGGCTGGGGCGCGGCGGCGACGAACAGGTCGAGCGCGCGCCTCACCGCGGAACCTCCCCGCCGGCCGCCGGCTGCGGCCCGGCTCCGGGCTGCGGCTCGCGCGCGGCCGGCGCCCGGCCCGCCCCGCCCATCATCTCCGCCTCCTGCGCGCTCGCCAGCTCGACGATCGCGGCGGCGGCCGCGTCGCCGTCGCCGTCGCCGACCGCCTCGGCGGCGCGCGCGTAGAGCGGCGCCCACGCGTCGCGGTGGGCGACGATCCCGCCGAACGCGCCGATCCGCGGCAGGTACAGCTCGCGGACCGAGTTCATGATCAGCTGGAGGACCAGGTTGCCGGCGGCGTCGACGGTCGCGGCCATGAAGTGCCAGTCGGCGAGCAGCGCGCCGTGGTCGTCGGCGGCGGTCGCGACCGCGCCCGCAAGCTCCCGGAGGGTGGCCGCCTGCTCGTCGCCGCGCCGCGCCGCCGCCAGCCGCGCGGCCTCGCTGAGCAGCAGGCGCCGCGCCTCGAACAGCGAGCGCACGACGTCCTCGTCGACGCTGGAGAGCAGCGCGAGCGCGTCGAGCCCGCCGGAGCGGCGCCAGTCGAGCACGCGCATCGCGTCGCCGTGGCGCACTTCGACGAGCCGCAGCTGCTCGAGCCGCTTGACCGCCTCGCGCACCGTCGCGACGTTGACCTGGAGGTCCGCGGCGAGCGCCCGCTGCGTCGGCAGGCGCTCGCCCGGCTCATACCTCCCGCCGAGGATCGCCTCGCACAGCCGCGCGAAGACCTGATCCGGCACCGACGAGCGCGCAAGCGGCTCCATGCGGGCGAGTGTACCGGTGTTCGGAACAATCTGTTCAGACGATCATTCGTATAGGTGATTATACGAATAGTCGTATAGACGTGATATCGTATGATCTATGCTGTTCCAGACTCCCGCACCCACCGCGGCGCTCGCTCGCAAGCTGGACGAGCTCGACGAGCTGCGCGCGCAGCTCAACAACGAGCTCCGGCGCCCGAGTCCGTGGCTGGGCGTGCTGCGACGCCTCGCCCGCGCGACCGCGGTCTCGCAGTCGACCGGGATCGAGGGCTTCCACGTCAGCGACGAGGACGCGCTGTCGCTCGTCAGCGGCGAGGCGCACGCGGCGCCCGGCGAGACGGACCGGCTCGCCGTCGAGTGCTACGCGCGCGCGATGGACCACGTCGTCGCGATGGCCGAGGACCCCGAATTCGACTGGTCCCAGCGCGTCATCCTCGCCCTCCACTTCGACGCCTGCTCGTTCCAGCACGAGGCGCGTCCGGGCCGCTGGCGGACCGGGGGCGTCGGGATCGTCGACGGCCGCGGACGGATCATTTACCAGGCGCCCGACGCCGGCGAGGTCCCGGGCCTGATGGCGGAGGTCGTCGAGTGGCTGCAACACGGCGACCTCGACGCGCACGTCGTCGTGCGCGCGGCGATGGCCCACCTGAACGTCGTCTCGGTCCACCCCTTCCGCGACGGCAACGGGCGCGTCTCGCGGATCGTCCAGTCGCTCGCGCTCGTGCGCGACGGGCTGCTCGCCCCGGAGTTCGCCTCGATCGAGGAGTACCTCGGCGAGCACACGCCCGCCTACTACGAGATCCTCCAACGCACGCACGGTCGGACCTACGACCCGACGCGCAGCGCCGCCGCATGGGTGGCGTTCTGCGTCGACGCCCACCTGCACCAGGCACGGCGGCGGCTCGAGCAGATCCACGAGGCCGGCGTCCGCTGGGAACGGCTCGAGCGCATCGCCGAGCGGCGCGCCTGGCCGGACCGCTTCGTGATCGCGCTGGAGCAGAGCTTCTTCGGCGGCGGCGCCGAGCGCACCGGTTACGCGCGCGAAGCCGAGGTCTCGCTGCCGACCGCCAGCACCGACCTGCGGCGCATGGTCGAAGCCGGCATGCTCGTCCAGCGCGGCCAGGGTCGCGCGACCCGCTACGAGCCCAGCGACGCCCTGCGCGCCGCCGCGGCCGGGGAGTGATGACAGTAGCTATACTCATGGTATCGCTAAGGTGATGATCTCACTTCCCGACGAGCTGCTGCACCGCATCGACGACGAGGCGCGCCGGCGGGGTGGCAGTCGCAGCGCGTTCCTGCGCGACGCGGCGCGGCGCGAGCTCGGCTGGCCCGATCCCGCGGCGCTCGACGCGGCTGTCGCCCGCGCGCGCGCGGCGGCCCAGGGTGCAGGCGCGTTCGACTCGACGGCGCTCGTACGCGCGGAGCGCGACGCGCGCCATGCCGGCCGTTGACGTCCTCGCAGACGCGAACGTCGTCCTCAAGTGGTTCCACGAGGAAGGCGAGGAAGACGTCGCGAGCGCACAGGCGCTGCTCGACGCGCATCGAGCGCGAGCGGTGTTGGTCGCCATGCTCGATCTCACTCCGTATGAAGTCGGCAACGCGCTGATTCGCGGCCGCGCCGGCCTCAGCGGCGAGCGGGTCGCGGTCATCCTGGCCTCGCTGCGGGACATCTGCGTCGCGATCTCGCCGGATGCCGAGGACCTGGGGCTCGCGGCGCGTCTGGCCGACCAGCATGCGCTGACGCTGTACGACGCCGCCTATGCGGCGGTCGCCCAGCGTCGCGGCGCAGCGCTCGCGACGCTCGACGGGAGGCTCCTGGCCACCGGCCTCGGTGCGCGTCCGAGCGATCTCGCCGGGCGCTGACCCCGGCCTCAGCGCCGCAGCACGTCGACCGCGCGCAGGGCGTCGGTCGGGGACAGGAGACCGGTGACGTGGCCGTCGACGCGCACGAGCGCGCGGCGCAGGGGTGCGGCGAGCAGGGCGCCGAGCTGATCGACCAAAGGCGCGTCGGCGTCGAGCACGAGCACCTTCGGGCCGGGGACCATGCGCTCTTCGACGACGTGCTCGTGCCGCTGCGCGCGCGGGACGCGCTGGGCGTCGCGGAACGAGATCAGGCCGAGGATCGTGCGGCCGGACGCGTCGACCACGGGATAGACCGTGTGGCGCGTCTCCACCACGACGTCCTCGAGGAAGCGGTCGAGCGTCGTGCCGGCCGCGACGACGTGCGGCGCGGCGACCATCACGTCGCGGACGTGCAGCCGCGCGAGACGGCCGCTCGGCGCGGTCAGCTCCTCGCTCGCCGCGCCCTGCAGCACGAACCAGCCGATCAGCGCGATCCAGGCGCCGCCGAGGAAGCCGACCAGCAGCAGGACGATCCCGCCGCCGATCATCCCGCGCCCGAGCGTCCGCGCGACCGACACCGCCGCGCGCGTCGCGTCGCCGAGGTCGCCGCCGCGCAGCCACAGCGACGCGCGCAGCACGCGCCCGCCGTCGAGCGGCAGCGCCGGCAGCATGTTGAAGACCGCCAGCACGAGGTTCACGTAGCCGAGCCAGAAGACGACGCCGTCGACCGCGGAGCCGAGTGGCAGCGCCAGCGCGAGCGCGAGCATCGCGCCGCCGATCGCCAGCGACACGAGCGGGCCGGCGAGCGCGATCCGCAGCTCGGCCGGCGCCGACGGGAAGCGGCCGCCGAAGCGCGCGACGCCGCCCAGCAGCCACAGCGTGATCCCCTGGATCGTCATCCCCTCGCGCCGCGCGACGAGCGCGTGGCCGAGCTCGTGCGCCGCGAGCGAGACGAACAGCGCGAGCGCCGCGACGACGCCCATCGCGACGTACGCGCCGCTGCCGAGGCCGGGGTTGGTGGAGGGGAAGACCGCGTCGGCCAGCGACCACACGATCAGCACGACGATGAAGATCCAGCTCCAGTGCGCCTCGATCTCGATCCCGGCGACGCGCGCGAGCCGCACGGTCCCGCGCATCCGCACCGGCTCGCCGGGCGGCGGCTGGGGCTGCGGCGCCGCGGACGCGGGCTGGCCGGTCTGCGGGGCCGCGGGCGCGGGCGGCGGGGCGGTCGTCGCCATCGCGCGCGCCGCTCCTAGCGACCCGCGCCCTCGCGCAGGCGCCGTTCGAGCGTCGCGAGCTCACGGCCGAAGTCGTCGAGCGCGGCCTTCAGCGGTCGGGGAGCGCGGCCCTGGCGGGCGTCGACGCGTTCGCGCAGCGCGCCGATCACCTTGCGCACGCGGGCGGCGCGCTGCTCGAGCCGGTCGCGCTCGAGCTGGGAGCCGATCGTGCGCCGGGCGGGGCGCCGGGGGCGGGCGGAGGGCTTGGGAGGCTGATGCGTTCGGTGCATACGTCAATGCTGCCCGCTCCGACCCAGATAACGCTTCCGTAGGTCACCGCAGATCTCGCGGGTGTGGATCCCCAACCTTGCGGGCGCGCCGGCGCTCGCCTGCGACGGAACTCATAGAGACTCCTAACGTGCGGGCAACCGCGGGCGTGGCATCCTGCGGGACCGATGGCGAGCGCTCTCCCCCACGTTCGTCCGCTTCGCCGTGCGCGCAGGCGCACCGCGGGGCGGCCGGCGACGGCCGCGCCCGCGCGTCGGCTGGCGCTCGGCGGCGCGCTGACGCTGCTCGCGCTCGGCGCGACGCTGGCCGGCTGCGGCGGCGGCGCGCCGCGCTCGACCGCGAGCGCGGCGGGGCGCGATCCGCACACGGCTGTGCGCCACACGGCGGCGCCCTCGCTGCGGCTGCACGTCGTCGCCCGCGCGAAGCTCCCCGCGCCCGTGCAGCTGCCGGGCTTCGCCGCGCTCGCGAGCGGGGAGCTGCTCGCCGCCGGCGGCCTCGACGCGGCCGACCAGTCGGTCGCGGACGTCGTGCGCGCCGCGCCCGCGCCGGCGCGGCGCGTCGGCGCGCTGCCGCAGGCGTTCCACGACGCCGGCGGCGCCGCGCTCGGGAGCCGCATGTACCTGTTCGGCGGCGGCACGGCGTCGGGTCCGATCGACGCGATCACGGCGGTCGACTCCGCCGGCGCGACGCGCGTCGCCGGCCGTCTGCCGGCGCGCATGTCGGACACGGCCGCGGTGACGACGGGCGGGCGCATCTACGTGATCGGCGGCTACACGACGACGACCCCGCTGCGCTCGGTGCTCGCGTTCGCGCCGGGCGGCGGCGCGCCGGTGCAGGTCGCGACGCTCCCCCACGCCGTCCGCTACGCGGCCGCGGCGGCCGTCGGCGGCCGGATCCTCGTCGCCGGCGGCACGGACGGGACGACCGCCCGCGACGAGATCGTCAGCGTCGACCCGGCCCGGCACGCCGCGGCCGTGATCGGCCACCTGCCGCGGCCGCTCGCGCACGCCGCCGGCGCCGCGCTCGGCGGCACGTTCTACGTGCTCGGCGGCCGCGGCGACGGCGCCGACAGCCAGCGCAGCGCGATCCTCGCGATCGATCCGCGCAGCGGCCGCGTGCGCTCCGGCGGGCGGCTGCCGCTCGCGCTGTCGGACCTGTCGGCGGCGACGACGCCCGACGGGCGGCGGATCGCCGTCGCCGGCGGCCGCGGCCCCGGCGGCAAGGTCCACGACGAGCTGTGGACGCTGGCGCTCGCGGCGGCCGCGACCGGCACGCGCTCCGCGAAGGCCGACCCGGCGCGCGCCCGCGCCGCCTTCTCCCCGCTGCGGCCCGGCGCGATCCCGCCACCGCTGGACCCGCATGACGTCTACGCGGCCGAGCGCCCGGGGCTGCTCGCGCAGGCCGCCATCGCCGCGCGCCCGCTCGTCTACGTGCCCAACTCGGTCGCCTCGACGGTCGACGTGATCGACCAGCGCAGCGGCAGGATCGTCGGGCACTTCGCGACCGGCCGCCTGCCGCAGCACGTCACCCCCGCCTGGGACCTCAAGACGCTGTGGGTCACCAACGACCAGGGCAACAGTCTCACGCCGATCGACCCGCTGACCGGCAGGCCCGGCCGCCAGGTCCCCGTGCTCGACCCCTACAACATGTACTTCACGGCCGACGGGATGCGCGCGATCGTCGTCGCCGAGGCGCACGCCGAGCTCGACTTCCGCGAGCCGCACACGATGCGCCTGCGCAACGCGCTGCACGTGCCGCAGTGCCGTGGCGTCGACCACATGGACTTCACGGCGAGCGGTCGCAGCGCGCTCGTCTCGTGCGAGTTCGCCGCGCGGATGATCGTCGTCGACCTCGTGCACGAGCGGCTCGTGAAGGCGATCGACCTGCCGCCCGGCTCCAAGCCGCAGGACGTCAAGCTGTCGCCCGACGGCCGCGTCTTCTACGTCGCCGACATGACCGCGAACGGCGTGTGGCTGTTCGACGCGCACCGCATGCGCCGGATCGGCTTCGTCCGCACCGGCCGCGGCGCGCATGGCCTCTACCCGAGCCGCGACGCGCGCACGCTCTACGTCACCAACCGCGACGAGGGCTCGGTCACGCTGATCTCCTTCCGCACGCGCCGGCCGTACGCGACGTGGCGGATCCCCGACAGCTCGCCGGACATGGGCGGGCTGTCGGCCGACGGGCGCGTGCTGTGGCTGTCGGGCCGCTACCGCAGCGAGGTCTACGCGATCTCGACGCGGACCGGCCGGCTGCTGCACCGGATCCCGGTCGGCGCGGGCCCGCACGGGCTCGCCGTCTGGCCGCAGCCCGGGCGCTACTCGATCGGGCACACGGGGATCCTGCGATGAGCGGGCCGTCGTTCCGCGTCCCGGGCGACTAGGCTCCCGCGCTCCCCCGTGCACGATCCGATCTCCTACTTCCAGGCGGTCGTCCTCGGCTTGCTGCAGGGCGTCGCCGAGCCGTTCCCGGTCTCGTCGCTCGGGCACGGCGTCGTGTTCCCGAAGATCTTCGGCTGGGACATCCACCAGAACGACCAGTTCTTCCTCACGTTCCTCGTCGCGACGCACCTCGCGACCGCGATCGTGCTGTTCTTCTTCTTCCTGCGCGACTGGATGCGGATCCTCGGCGGGCTCGGGCGCTCGCTGCGCGACCGCGAGATCCGCCGCGACGACCACGACGCGCGCCTCGGCTGGCTGCTGGTCGTCGGCACGATCCCGGCGGGCGTGCTCGGGCTCGTGCTCGAGCACCCGCTGCGCACGCTGTTCGCCTCGCCGCAGACCGCCGCCGCGTTCCTGATCGTCAACGGGATCCTGCTGCTGGCGTTCGAGCGCCTGCGCCGCCGCGCGCCGGCGCCCGGCGACTGGCGCGGCGACGCCGACACGCGCATCTCGCTGCTGTCGTGGCGCCAGGCGCTCGCGGTCGGGACCTCGCAGGCGGCGGCGCTGATCCCGGGCATCTCGCGCTCGGGCGTGACGATGGGCGGCGGCCTGCTCGTCGGGCTCTCCAACGACGACGCCGCGCGCTACGCGTTCCTGCTGGCGACGCCGATCATCGGCGCCGCCGCGGCCCTCAAGCTGCCGGACCTGTTCGGTCACGCAGGTGACGGCGTCCGCGGACCGGCACTGGTCGGGGGGCTGTGCGCGGCCGTCACGACCTACTTTGCGGTGCGATTCCTCCTGCGCTTCTTCCAAACGAACCGGCTGACGCCGTTCGGCGTCTACTGCATCGCGTTCGGCTCGATACTGACGATCGCGTTCGCGTTCTGATATCCGGGTCGCCGGGTATCTCTCCCTACTAGGGAGATGGGGTGGCGCCGGGCCAGGCGCCACCCCATCTCGGCCCTATTCGCACGCGCCAACCATCGCGTGCGGGCGTGGTGGGAGTCCAACCGGCCCTGCGGGCCTGCGGAACCGGCTTGGAGCAACCCAGCACGATTACGTTGGCCACTATAGTAGACCAAAACTAGGAGTATCAGGAAGCTAACTAAAAGTGTTAGTTGGCTGACGAATCCGTTCGGCTCAGTGGTGCGCGGCGCAGGCGTGCGCGGCCGCCCGCGCGCCGGGGCGGCGCGTGAGGGCGATCAGCGCGCCGAAGACGACGAGTGCGAGGACGTTGAGCACGAGCTTGTAGTTGAGCGCGATCGAGCCGAACACGTCGTGGCGGGACGGGCGTGGGCCGGTCGGGATCAGCCCGAGCGCGCCGAACAGGAGGTCGACGACGAGCGCCGCCAGCACCATCGTGACGAGCATCAGTGCGACGATCCGCAACGCGAAGCCGGCCCCGTAGTACTTGCGGTAGGCGAGCACGATCGGCAGCACGATCAGGTCGGCGAAGATGAACGCCAGCACGCCGGCGAACGAGATCCCGCCCGACCACAGCACGGCCGCCAGCGGTACGTTGCCGATCGAGCAGACGAAGCTCAGCACGGCGATCAACGGGCCGACGAGCACGTTCTCGAGCGTGCGCAGCGCGCCCGGCGCGTCGGTCACGAACAACCCGTTGAAGAAGTCGTCGCCCAGCAGGCCGATGAAGCCGGCGAGCAGGAAGCCGATCCCGATCTCCTTCCACAGCATCGTCCAGTCGCCGCGGAAGTTGTGCGCGACGTCGGTCCAGGCGTCGAGCGACGCGAGGCGCTCGCGCAGGCTGAGGCGGTGCTCGTCGGCTTCGGCGGTGTGGTGCTGGTGGCCGGCGTCGGCATGCTGCGCGTGGGCCCGCGCGTCGGCCTCGGCGCGGCGCGAGACGAACAGCCGCAGCAGCCCCCACATCAGCGCGATCATCGCGATCCCGCCGACGTACTCGGCGAGCGCGAACTGCCAGCCGATCAGCACCCACAGCACGAGCCCAAGCTCCCACACGAGGTTCGTCGAGGCGAACTGGAAGGCGAGCATCGCGACGGCGGAGGCGCCCTTCTGGAAGACGCTCTTGCCGATCGCGATCGCGGCGTAGGAGCATGACGAGGAGGCCGCGCCGAGCCCGGTCGCGACCGCGACCGGGCGCGCGCCGTCGCCGGCCAGCGCGCGCTCGATCCGCTCGCGCGGCACCCACGCCTGCACGATCGCGGAGATCAGGAAGCCGAGCACGAGCGCCCACCACACCTCCCACGCCATCAGGACGGCGTTCCAGAGGCCGTCGCCGAGCTTCGAGACCACGTCGTGCACGGCGCTGACAGTAGCGGGGCGGCGTCGCGACGCACGGTCGGCGCCGGATGGTTATCCTTCCCCCGCGGTCGGATTTAGGGTACCCTAACGACCACCTTTCGGGAACCACGCACTCCATGTCCTTCGCAGAGACCACCCTGCTCGGCGCGATCGCCGGCTTCACGATCTTCCTCGGCCTGCCGATCGGTCGCGTGCGCCGCATCGACGCGCGCATCCGCGTCGCGCTGGCGATGCTGTCGCTCGGGATCCTCGCGTTCATCTTCATGGACGTCGGTTCGCACGGCATGGAGATCGTCGAGCGCGCGCTCGACTCCTACAAGGGCCACCACGGCAGCCTCGGCCACGTGATCGCCCTGTTCGCGCTGCTGGCGGTGGGCTTCACGGTCGGCACCGCCGGGATCGCGCTGCTCGAGGCGCGGCTGCGGCGGCGCAATCGCATCACGCCGCTGCCGATCGCCGGCGGCGAAGCGGGCGCGATCCCGGCCGAGCAAGTCGTCACCGACCGCGAGGCGGCGATCACCGCACGCACCCTCGCGCTGCGCACCGGCATGACGATCGCGATCGCGATCGGCCTGCACAACTTCGCCGAGGGGCTCGCGATCGGCGTCTCCGCGAAGGCCGGCGAGACCGCGCTCGCGACCGTGCTGGTGGTCGGCTTCGCGCTGCACAACGCGACCGAGGGCTTCGGGATCGTCGGCCCGCTCGGCTCGATCCGCCCGACGTGGGGCTGGCTCGTGGTCGCGGGCGTCGTCGGCGGCGGCCCGACGTTCCTCGGCACGATGGTCGGCTACCAGGTCCACTCCGACGCGCTCGAGCTGTGCTTCTACGGGCTCGCCGGCGGTGCGCTGCTGTATGTGATCGGCGAGATCTGGATCGGCACCCGCCGCCACGGGCACCGCAACCTCGGGCTGTTCATGCTGGCGGCCGGGTTCCTGCTCGGCGTCGCGACGGATCTGATCGTCGCCTACGGCGGCGGCTGACCGCGCGGGCCCTCAGCTGTCGCCGCCGTCGTCCGGCGTGTCGCCCGTCTGCTGGCTGCCGTCGCCGGGCGTGTCGCCGGACTGCTGGCCGCCGTCGCCGGAGCCCGAGCCGTCGGAACCGTCTGAGCCGTCGTCCGAGCTGGCCGAGTCGAGCACGTCGATCTCGGTCGCGTTGCCCGCGTCGTCGGTCGTGACCGCGACCTGATCGCCGATCTGCACGCCGGACAGCAGCGATGCGTCCGGCACCGGGATCTCGACGGCGTCGCTGCCGTCGCCGGGGTCGACGGTGACCGAGGAGCTGTCGGCCGCGATGTCGGTGACGACGCCGTCGACCTCGTCGCCGCCGCCCTGATCGCCCGTCTGCCCGTCGCCGGACGACGAGCCGCCGGACGACGAGCCGCCGGACGCGACGGGCTTGAGCGCCTTGGCGACGTTCCCGTGTCCGCCCGACACGAGCGTGACGAGGACCGTCTGGCCGCGCGCGAGCCGTGCGCCGCGCCGGCGGTGGCCGGCCGTGCGCAGCTTGAAGGCCGAGCCGTCGTCGAGGCGCAGGACGACGCCGTGCGGGGAGCTGCGCACGACGCGGCCGAGAAACGAGACGGTGTGTACGTACCCGGTCATCCGCGCGTTGCCGCGGTCGATCGCGACCTCGGCGCCGCGCTTCAGGCCGTGCCCGGAGCGCACGTGCACGTCGCCGACGCGATGGTGGGAGTCGACCAGCCGGACGGTGCCGTGCGCGGCCGACAGGACGACGCCGTGCTGAGCCTTGGATGCGAGCGCGGCGGGCGCCGACGTCGCGAGCGCGAGTGCGCTGAGCGCGCCGACGAGGGCGAGCGGACGGGGAAGGCGGGCGGTTCGGGCCATCGTTCGGGGTCTCCTACGGGAGTTCGAGGCACCGATTCGCGGTGCACCATCTGTGTCGGCAGCATCGGCCTGCGGCTTTCGCGCCGGCCCGCCGCGCTGGACGACATCGGCCTCGTTTCCGTCCACCTTGCATGCTTTGCTATTGCATTTTCATTCTTATGGAATATAGATTCCCGCTTCAGAATGCATTCCGAGGATCCTCCCGACCCTGCCAAGGCGATCCGCACGAGCATCGCGCGCTCGATGAGCGACGTCGACATCCGCAGCTGGCGGGATCGCGGCGTGACCAGGGAAGCCGTCGAAGCGCTCGACCAGCTCGAGCAGATGGAGCAGCGCAAGAAGGCGTTCACGGTGGCGCTCCGGCTGGAGGTCGCGGCCTTCGTCGTGCTGGCCGCGCTGAGCCTCCTGTGCGCCGCCGCGATGGTGTGGATCGCCGTGAGCCGCGGGTGGGACGGCAGCGGCGAGATCGCCGTTCTCGGCACGGCGCTGGGTCTCCTGCTGCGCGCGCTGTGGGCCGTGCGAAAGCGCAGTCGACAGCGGCTGGAATCGATCGCCGGAACGCCGGAGTGCGAGGATGCGGACGAGACGTAGCTGCGATGCGCGTTGCGGCGCTTGAGCGCCGTCGCGCGATCGCCCACCATGGACTCCGACGATGAGCGACGCCCCCTTCACGCACCCCGCACGGCTGAGCCCCGAGCTGCGCGAGCAGATACGCCAGCGCTCGAAGCAGATCTTCGGCAACCTCGACCGCCTCGACGTCGCGGTCGCGGTCGCGCTGAGCGAGGACGGCGTCGTCAACGCGACCGACCTGAGCTGGAGCCTGCAAATCGCGAACAACCGCGTGCGGGCGCAGTTGCTCGCGCTGACCGAGCTCGGATTTCTGCAGCCGGACGAGGGCGGCGACTCGCGCAAGCGCCAGTACCTGAGGCTCGACGATCCCTTCTGGGAAACGTGCCTCGACCTCTACCGGCGCTGGAGCGAAGGCGGCTGAGCGCGCCGCCGGCGCCGCGCCGGCACGCGCGCTCAGCGCGCGGCGATCGTGAACGTCAGCGCCTTGGTCGCCGAGCGGTTGCGGGCGGCGTCGGTCGCCCGCAGGACGAGGCGATACCCGCCGGCGGGCAGCGCCTTTGCGCGAACGTCGTGCCCGGGTTCGGATCGCGAGCAGCAGCCGCGCGCCGACGCGCCGTCGTTCGGCGGAAGGCTCGGGATGCGGCGGGAGGGCCCCGGTCGGTCATGCTGACGCGGCCGGCACGGCTTGTCCAGCGCTCCCGCGCCTCCGACCGCTTGCCGGTGGATCGCGTAGGGTGACCGGCGTGAGGCGCAGGCCGCTCGCAGCCATCGCCGTCCGCAGCGCGTGCAGCGCGCTGTGCGTCGCGGCCATGCTCGCGTGGTCGGCGGCCGCCGCCGGCGCCGCGCCGACATGGCTCGCGCCGTTCGACGCGCTCCCGCAGCCGGCGACGTTCATCCAGCCCGCGATGAACGCGGCCGGCGAGATCCTGTTCGTGGATCGGAGCGACGTCGGCGGCGGCAAGTCCGCGTTCCGCGTCGCGGCGCGCGAGCCGGGCGCCGGAGGGCCCGGCGCGCCGGTCCTGTTCCCGCCGGCCGGCAGCACGACGCTCGCGCCGATCTCCTCGCTCGCGCTCGCCGACGACGGCCACGCGATCCTCGCCTGGTACGACGCCGGCGTCGCCTTCTACGCGCTGCGCGCGCCCGGCGGGACGTGGGGCGCCGCGACCGCGCTGCCCGGCTCCGCGAACGTGACCGGGGTCGTCGCCGGCGTCGACGGGAGTGGACGCGCGACGCTCGGGTGAGCGGAGAACACGAACCCGAGCGCGATGCCGGGGGACCCGACCCCGAACGTCGGGACCGTGAAGGTCGTGCGCATCAGCCCGGGCGGCAGCGTCAGCGGCAGCCAGACGCTCCTGTCGCCGCCCGCCGGCAGCGCGATCGCGACCGTCGCCTCGCTGCGCGTCGTCGGGAGCGGGGCGGCGGTCTTCCTCTACGGCACGACGTCGATCTTCCTGTTCGGCGACCAGACGATCGCGTTCCGCGACGCGCCGACCGGCGGCTTCGGCGACGCGACCGACCTCGGCTCGACGCCGCTGTTCGGCAGCTCGACGGCGATCGGCGACTCCGGCCGCAGCGCCTACGCGCAGGTGTCCGGCACCGACATCGCGCTGCGCGTGCGCGAGCCCGGCGGGACGCTCGCGCCCGCGACGAACGTCGGTGCGGACGGGTCGCCGGTGAACGTGCACGTCGGGCTCGCGGGCGACGGGACGATCACGGTCGCGTGGGACATCCAGTCCGGCGGCGACGCGCGCATCATGGCGTGCACGATCGCCGGCGGCGACTGCGCCGGTGACCCGCAGCGGCTGTCGGCGCCGACGAGCGGCGGGGGATCGATCTCGCTCTCCAGCCTCGCGGTCGACGGCGCCGGGGCGGCGCTGGCGGCCTGGAACGACTTCGAGAGCAACCCGGCGCCGGCGTGGCACGCAAGGGCCGCGTGGCGGCCGGCCGGGGCGGGCGCGGCGTTCGAGCCCGAGCAGGACCTCGCGACGCCGCCCGCCCAGAACCCGACCGTCGCGCTCGATGCCGACGGCGACGGGATCGCGACGTACCACGCGGCGACGAGCGGCACGACCGACTATCGCGCGATCGGCCTCGACGCGGCGGGGCCGCGGATCGACGCGCTCTCAGCGCCGAGCTCGGTGGCGCAGGGCGCCGTGGCCGGGTTCGGCGCGGGCGCGAGCGACGTGTGGAGCCCGTTCGGATTCGCGTGGAGCTTCGGCGACGGTTCGGCGGGGGCGGCCGGGCCGAGCGTGTCGCACGCGTTCGGCGCGCCGGGCTCGTTCCGGGTGACGGCGACGGCGACCGATGCGGCCGGCAACAGCTCGTCGCGGTCGGCCGTCGTGCTCGTGCGCGACACGGTGAGCCCGCGCGTCGAGCGGCTGGCGCTGACGCACGCGCGCTTCCGGGTGGGGCGGGGCGCGACGGCGCGGGTCGCGGTCGCCGGGCCTGACGCGGCGGCCCGGCGGCGGGTCCGGACCGCGCCGCGCGGAACGACGATCCGCTACGCGGTCTCGGAGGCGTCGGTCGCGACGTTCGCGATCGACCGCGCGGCGGCGGGGCGGAGCGTCGGGCGGGCGTGCCGGAAGCCGTCGCGGGCCAACCGGCGACACCGTTCGTGCACGCGGTACGTGCGCGTGCGCGCGGGGACGCTCGTCCGCCACGTTCGCGCCGGGGCGAACACGCTGGCGTTCTCCGGCCGCATCGGCCGCAAGGCGCTCGCGCCGGGGCGGTACCGCCTGACGCTGACGCTGACCGACCCGGCCGGCAACGCGAGCCGGCCGAAGTCGATCGCGTTCACGATCGTGCGCTGACGACGCGGTACCTGAGATGGGTGACGTCCGGCGCGTCGATCACGCGGACCAGCTCGAGCTGAGGCGGCGTGGGACCGAGGTCGTCGAGCAGGCGCGTGCCGGCGCCGAGCAGGACCGGCACGACGCTGACCTGCAGCTCGTCGAGCAGTCCGGCCTTCAGGTACTGCTGCACGACGTCCGCGCCGCCGCCGAGCGAGACGTCCTTGCCCGCTGCCGCCTCGGCGGCCTGCGCCATTGCGGACTCGATCCCGTCGGTGACGAAGTGGAAGGTGGTGCCGCCCTGCTTGCGCAACGGCTCGCGGGCGTGATGAGTGAGCACGAAGACGGGAGCGTGGAAGGGCGGATCGTCGCCCCACCACCCCTCCCAGGGATCGTCCGCGTCCCACGGTCCCGGCCCGCCACCGAACATGCCGCGGCCCATGATCGTCGCGCCGACGTTCGCCTGCGCCTCCTCGATGACCGGCGTGCTCGCATCGACCTCGCCGCCGTCCAGCCCGTGCGGCGCGCGCCACGCCGCGAGCTTGACCACCCACTCGTGCAGCCGCATCCCACCCACGCCAAGCGGATGCTCGACGCTCGGGTCCGGCCCGGCGAGGTAGCCGTCGAGGGAGATCGAAACGGCGCAGCGGAGCTTGGGCACCGCGACAACTCTACGCGCCCGAGGGGATTCGAACCTCTGACCTTCGGTTCCGTAGTTCGGCCGTGGTGGGTGGGATGCCCGTGGTTGTGGGGATCTTGTGTGGTTGGGTCGTGTCCCGAGAGGTCAGAAATGCAGGGTCGGGGACATATTGGGGACACGTCGCGCCGCTCGGACGGACGTCTACAGCGCGGCAACGGGCGCCCGGCTGGAGACCGGATATCCGCTGTAGCCTTGTGTGACAGGGCGAGCTACCGTGCTCGTCAAATGGCCGCCCCCCTTCCACCATGCGCAGCGCCTGTGCGATACCTTCACACCATGACCGCGAAGGAGCAACTGCGTAGCCTCGTCGACGCCCTTTCTGAGGAGGAGGCGGCCACGACGTTGATCGTCGTTGAACGACGGCGTGAAGACGCGATGCTCGAGGCCCTCGCCGCGGCTCCTCTCGATGACGAGGAGAGCACCGAAGAGGAGAACCGCTCCGCCCGCGAGGCGATCGCCGCCTATCACCGCGGCGAGGCGATCAGCGCGGACGAGTTCAAGCGCGAGTTCGGGCTCGATTGACCCAACGCTGGTCCTACGTCATCTCGCCGCCCGCGCGGCGCGATCTCAGGCGTCTTGATCCACCTGACGTCCGCCGGATCGGCGCCGCTCTCGACAGACTCGTCGAGAACCCTCGCATCGCCGACATCCGCAAGCTTCGCGGAACCACAGAATGGCGCCTCCGCGTCGGCGACCTGCGCGTCCGGTTTACGTTCGACGACCGAGCGCGCATTGTCAACGTGACGCGCGTGCTCCCGCGAGGACGCGCGTACGAGCGGTGAGACCAGTCGGTTCGTCACGCCTCTCCGCCAGCTTCAGAATCGCTGAGTCCAAGAGCCCCGCACAGCTTCTCGTAAAGCAGTTGGAGCGTGCGCGCTCGCTCGCTGCGGAGCAGAGGTCGAGGCTCGGGCGTTTCATCCGTCCAATGGATGTAGGCGAGGCTAGCCCGAGCGACACGCAGAAGGTTCTCCGCTACGGCGGTCTTTGAGATGGGCTCGATTCCCCGTTTCACCATCCATCCCTCCACAGCCTTCGCGGCTCCTGCCGGAGGAACGTCTCCGACCCGGAGCGGTGGTCCTGCGTAGTCCCGCAGCCGGCCGAGCAGGTCGTTGACCACCTCCACGTAGGTGGGTCTGTGAATGAAATCCTCAATCGTGAGCCCGCCCCCAGACCTACCGAGCAGAAGAATCCGCTCTCTCGGAACCTTTGCCTCGTGCAATCGGGCGGAGTAACGGGCGCCGTCGGCATCTCCGTCTGCCAGGTAGACGACGCGTCCAGCCTCGGCCTCCAGTGATGCGATTTCCGGAGGCGGGGTCCAAGCAAGCCCACCTACGACCTGGAGACCGAGCGAATGGTCCAGATCAAACCCCATAGCGGCACGGAGCAGGGCGGGAAGCAGCAGCGCGTCCGATGGCCCTTCCGTGATCACTGCCGACCGCGCTGGCGTGAACGCAACGGCACCTGCGCCCATTGCCATCAACAAAGGCGTAAAGCCGGCAGAGCTCGACGACCAAAACCCGTTTTCCACGACACTCCGATCCCCTCCCACAGCTCGCACCACGCGGATCGCGCTTCCCAGATCCTCGGGAAGACAGCCGGCAGAATGGGTTGAGTAGATGATCTGTGGAACCAGTGTCTGCTGAGTCAGGACTCTCACAAGGTCAGCCTGGGCGTCGTAGTGGAGGTGGAGTTCTGCCTCATCGATCGCAAGGATGAGCCTACGGGCACCCTCAGAGTGGCGCGTTGTGAAAGCCAGCAGCGCGAGGAAGGATCTGAAGCCATCGGAGCGATCTTCGATGCGTGAATGACTCTCGCTCTGCTCGTCATATGGAAATACGTTGAGTACGCCTTGCTGCTCTCTGAGTTCGATCGAGACCTGGGTCTGTCGCCAGCTACCGTGCAATTGCTCCCGGAGGCGTCTATTGGCTCTCTTGATCAGAGTGGCAAGAACAGGGTTATCTGCCTCGGATGCAGCAGCACGAAGCTGGTCCCATCTGACCCCGGCCAACTGAAGCAGGTTCTCGAGAGGCTCTGGTGCTGTTTCGTGATCATCGAAGGCGTAGCTCGGCTCAAGTTGTCGGTCGATATCGCGAAGGACACGAACAACAGGGCGCCGTTCGCTCAGGAGGCGTTGTGCGCGAGCATTGGGATGATCCTGGTCATGTTCGTCGGCGAGGGCATCACACAGTGAGGGCAGCTTCGCCACGTAAGCAGGCCCCGTAGATCCGATTTCACGCCCCACAACCTCGGCGATCGCGCGGAGCTGCGATCGCTGGCTCACCTCGAGCGTCTCCGGACCCTTTCGCAACTCGAGTGCGAGCCGAGACAGCGTGTCGCGGAGGGTCTGCGGAGCCGATTCAGCTTCGTCTCCGACGGATTCCGGAGACTCGTCCTCTTTGCGCTCGATTGTTACAGCGAGGTCATCGTAGGTCTGATCGAGCGCCTCTCGCAGCTTTCTTGGGTTGCTTGCCAGAAGTCTGTCGATCGAGGCCGAGAGGGCTTCGCGCGTTTCACGAGGGCGCGCGAGGCTCGGAATCACCTCGATGAACGCCGTGCCGTCTGCCTGGAACCATCGCCGGAAGAGCCGGATCGACTCAGCACCCGGAACCTCCTGCAGGGCGGTGCGGTCGTCCTGATCCAGCTCGAAGAGCGCGCTAAGCACCTCACTCTCAGCGTCCCGCGGGATCCGCCCGCTGAGATCGCTCAGCGTGAACTCCTTATTTCCATTCGCGGTCACATGCTCAAGAGCGCGCAGGATCGTGCTCTTCCCAGCCTCATTTGGGCCGACAAGGGCGACGACCCGTGGCGTCAGGTCGAGCGTGCTCTGAGCTTCAAACCGGCGATATCCCTGTAGGCGCAGTGCGACGAGTCGCATTAGCCCGAAATCTACTGTCTGATCAGGATATGAGGGCCGCTTTCGGCGGTTCTCTGGCCTGCAGCCCTCAACCTGTCTGCGCCTTGACTCATCCGATCCCGTCAAGGAGCTCTGTGATGCCGACGTCCAGGCCACGCGCGAGCCGGACAAGCACGCGGACGCCCGGATCGCGCTGTCCGCGCTCGATGCGGCCGACGTCCGATAGGGCGAGGCCGCCGGCGTCGGCTACCTGCTCCTGGGTGAGGCCGCGTTCGGTGCGGATTCGACGGACGTTGCTGCTGAGGCGGTCGAGCGGATCGCGGGCCACGGCGAAATCGTCGTGGCGTGGGGCCGATCGGCTCTAGAGCTAATAAGCCTTGACGTGGATTGGACAGGCGGTGCTTGGTGCTTCGCCCCGTTGGGACTGGCGAGGGCCTGTCGGGCGCGGAGCTGGCGCTCCCATACCTGCGCAAACTCGGCGAAGGAGATGCCGAGCGCGTCGACCACGCGCAGGAGACTGAGGATGCGCAGGTTCGCCTCGCCCCGGTCGATCGTTCCGACGTAGTTGCGGTGCATGTCTGCCCGCATGCCCAGGCTCTCCTGACTCAGGCCGTTGCGGGCGCGCAACTCGCGCACCGCGCGGCCGAGCGCGAGAAGGGCGTGGTCGTGTGCGGGGAGTCGCTTGCGTCCCATGAGGCTTATTAGCTCTAGAGCCTATCAGCCTCATTGGACGACGATGCGGGAATGGCTCGTGACCCGCTGCGTCGGCTCGGTGCGAACGTCCGTGCCAGCCGTCACGCGCGGGGCATGACGCAGGAGCAGCTTGCTCATGCGTCCGGGCTCTCGCTGTCGGACGTGGGTCGCATCGAGCGCGCCGAGCGTGACCCAGGCGTCCGCGTTCTCGTGCGTCTTGCTCGTGGCCTCGACGTTCCGGTCGCCCGTCTGCTCGACGGCGTTCGCTGACGCCACGCGGCTCCCACTTCGCTCCGGCCGCGGCTCTCGCGGCCCCGCCTGAGCCCATAGTCGACGCTGTCCACGCGCTCAACGCAGCCCGCGCCCGCCGCCCCCTCGTGCCGCTTTCCTTTCCTTCTCCTCGCCCGCCTGCTCTCCGGCCACCTGCTCGCCGGCTCCACCGACCGCTGCTCGCTCTCGCTGTCGTCCACGCAACCGCCATGCCCGCCGCCCAAGCCCCCTCGCCTCACCGCCTCGCTCCCCAGCAGCAGCAGCTACCTCGCTGTGTCCCTCGCTCCCCGCCAGCCCTGCCATCCCGACACCACACCCACATCGTGTGGGCAGGTCGAGGAAGGGGGTCACCGGTGCGGAGCAGCGGTGACCCCCTTCCTCGACCCCGTGGTGACGGGCGATCTGGCGGGGAGCGAGGGACACAGCGCCGAGCGTCGGGGCCGAGTCTCCCGAGTTCTCGGAGGCGAACTCGGACCCGGCGCTCGGAGGTCAGGCGGCTGCACGGAACAACGAATCGAGCGGGAAGCGCGCTTCGCGTGGCAGGGCCGACTCGCCGCCGAGCCGGCCTGCGGGACGTTCGGGCGGCGGGAGGGAAGGCACTTGGAGGATGCGGTCATCGCCGGCAAGCAGCCGGTCGCGCGTGGTGAAGCCGATCTGCTCGCGGCCGGTGTGCTCGCCGCTGCGCCGAGAGCAATGCGGTCCGCCGATCCACGCGGTCAGCTCGCGGTCGGCGGCGCCTACGAACGTCGGCAACTGCCGCTCGTCGGAGCACACGACGAGCACCGCCGGCTCGACGTCGAGCGCCGCGTAGCGCGACCGTCGCCAGCCCTCCGTCAGGAGGTGGTCGTAGCGGCGCAGGCGCGTGAGCTGCTTCGACGCCCGTCGCGTGCGGTCGTACTCGACCATCACCGCGGTGCGCTCGCCGTGGTCCGTGACACCAAGCAGCGTCGCGTCGGGCCTCAGCACGCCCGGCACGCTCAGCTCGACGCGGACGCGCCGCTCGCCGAGATCGGATGCCAACGAAGCATCCGCAGCGCGCATCTCGCGGCGCGGGTCGACCGTTCCCGACCGCGGGCCGAGCATCCGGAACGGCGCGGCGTCGATCAGCGGCCCCTCCCTCCCCGCCGCCCTCGCGGCTCGCGCCGCCACCGTCGTCACGAGGCCCGCCACCTGCACGTCGTGCTCGACGTACGCGATCGACGTCAGCTCGGCGGGCGTGTAGTCCTCACCGTCCGCTGCCAGGCTCGCGTCGAGGATCGTCCGCCAGCCGAGCGCCGCCAGGCGGTAGATCCACTCGTGCGAGCCGTCGTCGCGCCCGACGCGCGGGCGCAGCTTGTCGACCATCCCCACGTCGTGCAGCAGCTTCAGCCGCTCGTGCGTCGCGGTCCCCATGCGGCCCCAGAACAGCCCCGCGAGCATGCGCGTCGTCGCGTAGCCGAAGTCGTGAAGGAACGTGAGCAGCCGCAGGTCGCGCCGAGTCAGCCGGCATGGTGGCGTGACATCAGGCCGCCGACCCCACTGGACGCCGATCGCTCCGAGCCCGACGCCGGCCGACGCGATCTGATCCATCATCGGGCACCGCCGCTCGTGCCGCGGTGCGCGGCGAGATGCGCTTCCAGGTCCTCCCTCGAGAACCGCACCGCACGACCGATGCGCAGGCACGGCAGCCGTCCGCCGCGCGTCAGCTCGTAGACCGTCGAGACCGGGACGCACAGCAGCGTCGAGACGTCGTGCGCCGTGAGCAGTCGGCGGTCCAGGCTCACGACCGCATCTCTGCCGAAGCGCGAAGGCTTGCCATCCATGACGTTGACCTCCTGGTGAAGAACGGGCATTTACCCCTCCCTTCACGAGAACCGCCGGATTGTGCGAGCCAATTGCTCGCAACCGGAGCTGTCCACGGCAAAGAAGGGGCTTCTCTCCCCTCTCCACGAGAACCGCCGGATTGTGCGAGCGAACCGCACCTTCCGCGTCATCGGCTACCGTCACGCCATGACCACCACCGAGGTCATCGAGGAGATCGGCACGCGACTGGCCAGCGCTGCGCCGCCGAGATCTCGCGTGGTGCTGTTCGGCTCGCACGCGCGCGGGACCGCAGCAGAGGACTCCGACTACGACGTGCTGGTGATCGAGCCGACCGTCGAGAGCGCGCTCTCCGAGTCCGCCCGGCTGCGCCGGGAGCTGCGCGGGCTCGGCGTGCCGATCGATGTCGTCGTCATGGACGAGGCGAAGGCCAGACGACGTGCGGCCGTGCCGGGCACGATGGTCGAGCGCGCGCTGCGCGAGGGCCGCCTGCTTGCCCAGACCTGAGCACGTCGATCTCGCGCACCTGCTGCTGCGCAAGGCCAGCGCCGATCTCGCCGCCATCCGGGCGCTCGCTGCCGACGCCGAGCCGCACGACGAGGCGATCGGCTTCCATGCCCAACAAGCGGTCGAGAAGGCGCTGAAGGCAGTGCTTGCACTCTCGGAGCTGCCGAGCCCGCGCACTCAAGACCTCACGTACCTCGTCGAGCTGCTCCACGCCCACGGCATCAACGTCCCCGCGACGATCGCCGAGCCCGAATGGCTCAGCCCATGGGCCGTCACGACCCGCTACGACGATCTCGACGACACGCTCGACCGCAACGCCGCCATCGAGGCTGCCGACAGCGCGGTCGCGTGGGCGAAAGCGGTCCTCGCCGAGGCGCGCGGCGGCTGACCGCTCCCACAAGAAATCCAGTCCCCGCCGGGCTCGGCGAGCAGTTCTGACGACAGCAGCCGCAGTCGCACCGGAATTCCCTCCGACGAGTCGGCGAAGCTAGAAGCTCGATCCGCGATGGCCACTTGCTACGACCGGAGGAGGTTCGGAATGGGTGAGGATCTGCTTCCTACCCGCATGTCCCTGCCGGAGGTCATGGGCGATCCGTGCGCGAGCGAGCTTCGCCCACACGCGCTTGCCCTGTTGAGGGCAGCCGAAAGCTCGGAGCGCCTGCTTCGTTCGCACCCGAGCATCGCACCTCATCTTCAAGGTCTGCGTGAGAGCGTCGAGCGGTTCGCCTCAGCAGTGCTGCAGACACTTTGTGCCGAGGCCGGGCTGCCAGCCGAAGGAGAGTCGGTCTCTCCCGTTCGCGCCCCGATGGGCGACTACCGCATCGACCGTTCTAGCAACTGCTGGATCTGGATGCGCAGCGTCAATGCCAGCGGCTATCCCATCATCGGTCGCAAAGCGAACGGCCGCGAAAACGTGCCGGGCAAGATCTACTGGATGCTCACGGCCCACTCGGCGACGACGAGATGGTGGTGCGGACCTGTGGGTCGCGCCTGTGCATCAACCCGGAACACGCCCGCGTCACAGATCGTCGCGAGCACGGTGCGGACCGGATGCGAGAGGGCAGTCAACTCGACTGGCAAGCCGTTCACGAGATCCGGTCGACGTTGTGCACCTCCCGCGAGGGACTGCGCGAACGGGCCGGTGACTTGGCAGCGCGCTTTGGCGTCAGCGAGCACAGCATCCTGGAGGTGTTTCGAAACAAGGTCTGGTTCGACCCGAGATATCAGCCGGGCTTCGAGATCACCTGCGCCGCTCCGAACTGCTCCGTCGTCTTTCGCACAACTAACAGCTCGCGCAAATATCACACCGAGGAGTGCTACTCAGCAGCCGTCGTGGCCCGATCTGGAAGGTCTCGGTCACAGCGGCTCAGCAACGCAATCTCGGCGCGGTCGCAGGCGCGCCGCGAGCGTGAGGAGGCGGCCCTCCGAGCCGAAGCTGCTGCCGCTGCAGCGGAGTGGTCAGACGTATTGGCAGACGAGCCCCGCGTGAGTGTATGGGCGGTCGCCAGCATCGATCAGCCGATTGGCGATGGCAGCGCTGCACTCCATGACGTTCTTCCCGCGCCCGGCGGGGATGGAAATCCGTCCGCCGAGCTCGAGCGCAGAGAAGAGATGGAGCTTCTAAACGGTTTGACGGAAGAAGCCGTGGCTGCGATGGACGATGCCACCCTTGCGGAGGTGCAAGCCCGATTGGCGGCATCTGGCGTGATGCCGTCGACCTCGCGGGCGGTAGCCAACTAGCCACACCGCCTCAATCGGCGGGCTACGTAGCCGCCGCAGCCGCACTGCCCGCGTCGAACGCTCGCGCCAGCCGCTCCGCCGCGTCCTCGTGGCTGCGGAAGTGCGTGTAGCGCATCGTCGTCTTGATGTCGGCGTGGCCCATCCACGCCTGCAGCTCGACGAGCGAGGTGACGTGCTCGACCGCGAGCGTCCCGAACGTGTGGCGCAGGTCGTGGAAGCGCAGCGGGCGCAACCCAGCCGCCTTCTGCGCGGCGACGTAGCGGCGGCGCAGCGCGGAGGCGTCGAGGTAGGTGCCGCCGGCGCCGGCGAAGACGAGATCGTCGGGACCGGTCCAGCGCTCGCGCTGACCGAGCCTCGCCAGCGCCTCGGCGACCGGCGGCGCCAGTGGCACCGAGCGGCCCTTGCCGGACTTCGGCACGGTCAGCTCGCCGTTCGCGTAGCTGGCCGACACGCGGATCGTCTGCCGTGCGAAGTCGACCTCCAGCCAGCGCAGCGCGACCAGCTCGCCGCGCCGCAGGCCGGTGAACGCGGCCGTCAGGAACACCGCCGCGTCCTGCTCGGAGGCAGCCGCCCGCGCGAGCGCCTGCACCTCCTCCGGCGTGTAGAAGCTGAAGCGCATTGGATCGAAGCGGTCCCGCAGCCGCTCGACGGAGGCGACCGGGTTGGTCGGGAGCCCATACACCTTCCGCGCCCGCTCGAAGATGCCGTGCAGCACCGTCACGAGCTTGTTCTTGGTCCGGTTCGACAGCGGCCGGGTGCCGTGCACGGTGTCGAGCCCCGCGCGCCAGTGCTCGATCGCCGCGGGCGTGACGTCCTCGACGCGCTCGCCGCCGAACGCCGGCAGCAGGTGGGCGTTGACCGTCGAGCGATAGTCGTGCAGCGTCGACGGCTTGCAGTCGCGCTCCTGCGCGACGTAGCGCAGCCACTCCTCCGCGGCGTCGTCGAACAGCGCGCCCGTCGCGACCAGCCCCGGCAGCGTCCCGCGCCGCGCCTGATCGAGCACGTCGCGCAGCCAGTCCTCGGCCGTGCGCTTCGTGAAGAAGCCTGCCGGCGGGCGCCCGCGCTCGGCCCACGCCGGGCCGATCTTCTTCTGCACTTGCCGACCGTCCGGCAAGCGGTACTTCGCGTACCAAACCGGCCCACGGGCGCGGTCGCCGCGGAAGCCGTGCCCGCTCGGAGCGCGTGTCCCAGGAAGTCCCATAACGCCAACGATACGCCGATCTCGGGACAGATTGGGGACACATCTGCCCTCGGGACACGTCCCCTGAAACGACGAAATCCCTGTTGTGCAGGGATTTCATGACGCGCCCGAGAGGATTCGAACCTCTGACCTTCGGTTCCGTAGACCGACGCTCTATCCAGCTGAGCTACGGGCGCAGGGGGAGGTGGCATTCTAGCCGGCCGGGAAGGGCGGCTGTCGGGCGGTCGTCAGGACTCGCCGTGCCAGTAGTCCACGCCTGCCTCGCGCGGGAAGAACGCACGCAGGCCGCCGCCGCGGGGGAGCCGCTCGCCGACGCCGATCTTGTCCGAGTCGACGTAGTGGACGATGTCGGGCCGGCCGCTGGAGCTGATCGTGAGGAACACGACCGGCTCGTCGGTGTCGTTGCGCAGCTGGTGCGCGACCTCGGGGCCGAGCTGGAAGCGCACCGCCTCGCCCTCCGACAGCGGGCGCTCGCCCTCCGGCGTGCGCAGCGTCGGGCGGCCCGACAGCACGATCGCGACCTCCTCGTCGGCGTAGTGGAAGTGGTACGGGTAGGCCGCCTCGCCCGGCGGCAGCTCGAACTGGCTGATCCCGATCAGCTCGCTGCCCAACGCGTAGCCCATCCGCGCGCGGCGGCTGCGCAAACCCTCCGGCCGCTCGCTCTCCTCGAGGCGGGGGCGGTAGATCTTCGGCTCGGGCACGGGCGAAGCGGGGCGAGACGGAGAGGGCGGGATTCGAACCCGCGATGGAGCGTGAACCCCATACTCGCTTAGCAGGCGAGTGCCTTCAGCCACTCGGCCACCTCTCCTGAGGCAGGCTCAGTCTAGACGGTGGCCGGTAGCATCGGAGCCTGCACCCCCGGAGGGGTGGCAGAGCGGTTGAATGCGGCGGTCTTGAAAACCGTTGGGCCGGGTGACCGGTCCCGGGGGTTCGAATCCCTCCCCCTCCGTGCCCGCGGGAGGACGGCCCGAGCCCTCCTCCCGCGGTCGGACGCCCCGTCAGGTGAAGCGGCCGGAGACGTCGCACTCGACTTGTATAGACATATCAATCTCTAAGGGTGTCTTCCATCGAAAGCTCGCGCCGATCAGCTGGAGCTTTATGCTCGTTATCGCCGGTAGCGTGCCGGCGAAGGAGTTGTAGCGGATGCGCCACGGAAGCGTTTCCGTTAGCGCTCTCGTGAATCCGCCGGTGCATTCGGTGACCGGAATGGTGTGACGTCGCCGATTAGCAGCCCGCTGACCTCGCGACAAGCAAGTGATTACGGGTGTGTTACATGATTACCCGCCCGCGCCCCGCAACCGCCTCGGCGGGCCGGCCTGCAACGTGCGGACGGAGGCCGGACCGACGTCGACGCGCGCGCCGCACGCCGGCGGCCGGGCCGGCGACCGCATCGGCACCTGACGCGTTCATGCCTCCACCGCCTCGGCCGCCCGCTCGCCGGCGCCCGCCCCGCCGCGGCCGCGGCGCGCGCGCAGCGCATGGCGGGCGTTGACCACGAGGGCGCGCGGGATCATCGTCGCGAACGAGCGCGCCGGCCCGACGCGGCGCGAGCCGAACTCGTCGAAGCGGCGCGCGAGCGCCTCGTCGCGCGCGCTCGCGGAGAACAGCAGCTTCTCGCCGGGGTTGAAGCGCCGCCCGGTCGCGTAGTCGAGCATCAGCCGCGCGTGGCCCCTGAGCCCGCGTGCGTGGCGGCGGCGGTAGCGCTCCAGCGCGGCGTCGAGCGCCTCCCCGCGCACAAGCGCGGGCGCGACCGCGTCCGCCAGCCACTCGGCCGACTGGAACGCCCAGCCGCACCCGACGCCCCACAGCGGGTCGATCGCGAGCGCGGCGTCGCCGACGAGCGCGAGCCCCGGCGCGGTCGCGTCGCGCAGGCGGTTCGTCATGTCGAGCTTGCCGAGCATCGGCTCCAGCATCCGGCTCTCGCGGATCGGCGGCGCGTCCGGCAGGCTGCCGACGAGCTCGACGAGCGCAGCGGCCGGGTCGGCCTTGAACTGCTCAAGCCGCGCCTTCGCCGGCATCGCGGCGTACATCGTCTGGCCGTCGTCGGTCGGGAACGCCGCCGCCCAGTCCGGGTCCAGGAGCCAGATCGAGCCGGTCTGCCCGTCGGCCGGCGGCGGTCCTTCGAAGTAGGCGCCGTACGCGAAGCGGTTGTGAGGCGTCGTGCGCTCGCGCATGCCCGCGAGCTTCGCGACGTGCGAGTCGCGCCCGTCGGCGGCGACCGTGAGGCGTCCGCGCAGCTCCGTCTCGGCCCCGTCGCGCGAGCGCACGACGACGCCTCGCACCGCGCCGTCCGGGCCGCGCAGCACACGCTCGGCGCTGCGGCCCAGCAGCAGCTCGACGCCGGGGGTCTCGGCGGCGCGCCCGCGCACGAGCGGGTCGAGCTTCTCGCGGCGCAGGCTGACCGCGAGCGCCTCCGGCACGGCCGGCCCGTGGATCCAGCCCCAACGGGTCCAGGCGCGCAGGCCGGGACGCACGCCGCCGGCCTCCTCGATGTCGCGCAGGAGCCCGAGCCGTTCGAGCGTCGGCACGGCCGAGGACTGGATGAAGTGGGTGCAGATGCGCTTGAACGCGGCGGGGTCGGGCTGCTTCTCGACGAGCGCGACGCGCGCCCCCGCCCGCCCGAGCAGGATCGCCGTCGCGCAGCCGGCGAGGCTCGCCCCGACGATCACCGCGTCGTAGTCCGCCGCGGGCGCGATGATTCCGTCGCTTCCAAGATCGTGGTCGTCGCTCGGCATAGGCCTGTGCCTCCCCGTTTGGACCGCTTTCCTGACAGTTCGACTGGTACTATACGGACCGAAGGATGAAACGCAAGCCGATCCGTCTGACCGGAACCTCATACGCCGTGCTCGCCGTCGTGGGTCACCTCGGCGAGGCGACGCCGTACGACCTCAAGCAGGCGATCGAGCGCTCGACGCAGAACTTCTGGCAGGTCCCGCACACGACCGCCTACGACGAGCCGGCTCGGCTCGCGGCGGGCGGCTACCTGTCCGAGCACCAGGAGACGGGCGGCCGGCGGCGCAAGCGCTACGCGCTGACGGACGCCGGCCGCGCGGCGCTGGAGGCGTGGGCGGCGGCGCCGTCGACGGCGCCGCCGCAGGTCCGCGACGAGGGGCTGCTGAAGATCTTCGCCGGTGGCGATCCCGAGCCGCTCGCGGACGCCCGCCGTGCCTGGCACGCGACCAAGCTCGCCGAGCTCGAGCAGCTGATGGAGGGCATCCCGTCCGCGCGCGCCGACGACGGACCCGCGCGCAGCCTGCGCGCCGGGATCGCCTACCACCGCGCGATGCTCGCCGCGATCGAGGAACTGGACGCCGCACGGGTCGCGCGCTGACGAACGCGACGGCAGTCGCGGCCGCGTCCGTATCCTGCGCCCCGTGCCAGCCGACGCCGCCGCCCGTCCGCTTCGCGTCCCGCTCGGCGCGCCGGCGCTCGCGCCGGGCGACGTGCTCCGCGCGCTCGTGCGCGCCGGCGAGCCGTGGCCGTTCGCGCTGACCGGCGACTGGGCCGGCGGCGGCGCGATCGTGGGCGCGCGGCCGCTGCGCGTCGCCGGACCGGACGAGGACCCGTTCGCGCTGCTCGACGAGCAGCCGGCGGTGGAGGCGGCGGACGCGCCGCCGGAGACGGTCGGCGGCGGGTGGTTCGGCTGGCTCGGCTACGGGCTCGGCGCGCGCGTCGAGCGGCTCGCGCCCCCGCCGCCGAGCCCCGCGCCGCTGCCGCTGTTCCAGCTCGCCTTCTACGACCACCTGCTGCGCCGCGACGCGCGCGGGCGCTGGTGGTTCGAGGCGCTCGCGACGCGCGAGCGCGCGGCCGCGCTGGAGGCGCGCTGCGCGCAGCTGCGGGCGCTGCTGGCGACCGCGACCGCGGCCGGCGGTGGTGCGGCGCAGCACGGCGACAGCTCGACGGCGGGCAGCCGCCCGGCGCCGGGGGTCGAGCACGCGGCAACGGGCCGGTCCGGTCCGGGCTTCCGCATCGCGGCCGCCGGCGCCGCCGGCCACCTCGCGGCCGTCGCGGCGTGCCGCGAGCGGATCGCGGCCGGGGAGATCTTCCAGGCGAACGTGTGCCTGCGCCTGGAGGCGGCATGGGACGGCGACGTCGCCGAGCTGTTCGCGCTCGCCGCCGAGCGGCTGCAGCCCGCCCGCGGAGCGGCGTTCCCGGCACCGTGGGGCGGGATCGCCTCGCTCTCGCCCGAGCTGTTCCTGCGCCGCCGCGGCCGCGCGGTGCAGAGCGCGCCGATCAAGGGGACGGTCGCGCGCGACGGCGACGCGGCGGGCGCCGCCGCGGCCCGCGCGGCGCTGCTCGCGTCCGCCAAGGACGGCGCCGAGCACACGATGATCGTCGACCTGATGCGCAACGACCTCGGCCGCGTCTGCGCCTACGGCTCGGTCGAGGCGGACCCGGCGCCGGCGGCCGAGCCGCACCCGGGCCTCTGGCACCTCGTGACGCGCGTGCGCGGGCGCCTGCGCGCGGACGCCGGCGACGGCGCGCTGCTGCGCGCGACGTTCCCGCCCGGCTCGGTCACGGGCGCGCCGAAGGTCCAGGCGCTGCAGGTGATCGGCGAGCTGGAGAGCAGCGCGCGCGAGGCGTACACGGGCGCGATCGGCTTCGCCAGCCCGCTCGCCGGGCTCGAGCTGAGCGTCGCGATCCGCACGTTCGAGGCGCGCGACGGCCGCCTCCGGCTCGGCGCGGGCGGCGGCGTCGTGGCCGACTCCGATCCCGCGCACGAGCTGGAGGAGTGCCTCGTGAAGGCGCGCCCGCTCGTGGAGGCGATCGGGGGGCGAATCGAGGAAGCGGGCGCGGCGGACGCACCCGGGCGCGCGCACCTCGCCGGCGGCCCACTCGGCGCGCAGCCGGCGGGCGGGCCGCTGGCGACCCTCCCCCCCGCCCTCGCGGCCGGCCGCCGGCGCCCCGACCCTCGCGCCGGCGTCTTCGAGACGCTGCGCGTCCGCGACGGCGAGGCCCAGCACGCGCCAGAGCACCTCGCGCGCCTGGCCGCGAGCGTCGCGGCGCTCTACGACGCCGGGCTGCCGCAGGACCTCGCCGAGCGCGTTGGGAACGCGGCGGCGGAGATCGGCGTCGGCGCGCTGCGCGTCCACGCCCGTCCCGCCGCCCGCGGCGCCGTCGCCGTCACGCTCGAGCCGGGCGCCGAACGCGCGCGCCGGCTGCCGGTCCGGCTCGCCCCCTTCGTCCTTCCCGGCGGCCTCGGAGCGCACAAGTGGCACGACCGCCGGCTGCTCGACGCGCTCGCGCACGAGGCGGCCGGCGCGACGCCGCTGCTGCTCGACGCCGACGGAGCGGTGCTCGAGGCGGCCTGGGCCAGCGTCCTCGTGCTGGAGGGCGAGCGGCTGACGACCCCCCCGGCCGACGGACGCCTGCTGCCGGGCGTCACGCGCGCGGCGCTGATGGACGCCGCCGACGCGCTCGGGCTGGCGCCCGCGGAGGCTCCGCTGAGGCTCGAACGGCTCGTGCGCGCGGACGCGATCCTGCTCACGTCGGCGCTCGTCGGAGCGGTCCAGGCGACCGTCAAGGGCCATCGGGGCGAAGTTGGCGCTTCGGCGCTTGTTCGTGATCTGACGCGGCCGGCGCAATCCCCCGCCCTGCCTGCGAACGCCTGAGTTCATTCAATCCTGAGTAATCAAGGCAGAATCCCGCTATCCAGGGTATTGGCCGAGCGCCCTCGCGCCAATTGGATACAAACGCGTACCCCGGTAACTCCTACCTTTGACATACCGTCCGACCGGGTCGGGCGTGCCACAGTGGGTGCGCCTCCCAATGCGCAGAACCGCTCCTTCCACGAACGAGCTCCGCATCGCCGCCGGCCTGCGCCGCCGCGATCCGGAGGCGGTGCGCGCCCTCTACGCCGAATACGGACCCTCCGCGCTCGCGCTCGTGCACGACGCGATCCGCGACCGGGCGGCCGCCGAGGACGTCTTCCAGCAGGTGCTGCTGGAGGCGTGGCTGCGCTGCCGCAGCTACGACCCCGCGCGCGCGTCACTGCGCACGTGGCTGGCGACGATCGCGCGCTCGCGCACGATCGACCACCTGCGCCGGCGCGTGCCCGAGCCGTGGGACCCGGCGACCGCCGCCGCGAGCGTCGCGCAGCCGGACGAGCACGGCGCCCAGATCCTCGACCGCCTGATGCTCGACGAGCTGCTGCGGCGCCTGCCGCCGGCCGAGGCCGAAGTCGTGCGGCTGCGCTTCCACATCGGGCTCAGCCAGAGCCAGATCGCGACGCTGACCGGGCTGCCGCTCGGGACCGTCAAGTCGCGCATGACGAGCGCGCTGCGCCACCTGCGCACGATGCTGGACGAGGAGGCGAGGAGCGCCGTCCACGAGGCCCGGCCGCACGCCGACGCCGCATAGGGGCGCGCCACGGGCGGCGCGCCCCCGACCGCGCAGGTCAGCCGACGGCGTCGAAGCGCGCCGCGACGACGTCCCACGCGACGACGTTCCACCACGCGTCGAGGTAGTCGGGCCGGCGGTTCTGGTACTTGAGGTAGTAGGCGTGCTCCCACACGTCGACGCCCAGCAGCGGCGTCGAGCCCTGGCTGATCGGGTTGTCCTGGTTGGCCGAGCCGACGACGGCCAGCCCGCTGCCGTCGTGCACGAGCCACGACCAGCCGGAGCCGAACTGGTTGACGCCGGTCTCCTTGACCTTCGCCTGGAAGTCGGCGAACGAGCCGAAGGCGGACTCGATCGCCTGCGCGAGCGCGCCCGACGGGGCGCCGCCGCCGCTCGGCGACATGCTCTCCCAGAAGAGCGTGTGGTTGTAGTGGCCGCCGCCGTTGTTGCGGACCGGGCCCTGCTTGTCGCCCGGGAGGCTGTCGAGGCTCTTGAGGACCTCCTCGACCGGCTTGTCGGCCCACTCGGTCCCTTCGAGCGCCGCGTTCGCCTTGTCGACGTACGCCTGATGGTGCTTGTCGTGGTGCACGCGCATCGTCGCCTCGTCGATGTGCGGCTCGAGCGCGTCGTACGCGTAGGGCAGGGCGGGAACCTCGTAGGGCATGTGGTCTCGCTTTCCGGTTCGCTCAGCTTCAGTGGGGGATCGTACCCGCCGGGTTTGGATCTCAGCCCGTCAGCTCGCGCACGAGCGCGTCGGCCAGCAGGCGGCCGCGCAGCGTGAGGCAGACGCGGCCGGCGGCCAGGGCGTGCGGGTCGGCGAGGCCGTCGGCGGCGGCGCGGGCGGCGGCGGCGCGCCCCTCGTCGTCGAGCAGCGCGGCGTCGAGGCCGTCGGCGAGGCGCAGCTCGAGCATGACGCGCTCGAAGCGGCGGGTGGCGGGGTCGAGCAGCTCGCGCGCGTGCGCAGGCGAGGCGCCGTCCGCGAGCCGTGCGGCGTACGTCGCGGGGTGCAGGACGTTCCACCAGCGCACGCCGCCGACGTGGCTGTGCGCACCGGGGCCGATCCCCCACCAGTCGCCGCCACGCCAGTAGCCGACGTTGTGCCGGCAGCGCGCGCCGGGATCCGCCGCCCAGTTGGAGATCTCGTACCAGTCCAGGCCCGCGTCGCCCAGGCGCGCGTCGGCGATCGCGTAGCGCTCGGCGAGCACGTCGTCGTCGGGCGCCGGCAGCTCGCCGCGGCGCACGCGCGCGTGCAGCCGCGTGCCCGGCTCGACCGTGAGCGCGTAGGCGCTGACGTGGTCGGGCCCCGCCGCCAGCGCCGCCTCCAGCGACGTGCGCCAGTCGTCGTCGGTCTCCCCCGGCGCGCCGTAGATCAGGTCGAGGCTGACGTGCTCGAAGCCGGCCGCGCGCGCCTCCTGCGCGGCCGCGGCGGCGCGGCCCGGCGTGTGGGCGCGGTCGAGCGTGCGCAGGACGTGCGGCGCGGCGCTCTGCATCCCGAGCGAGACGCGCGTGAAGCCGGCCTCGCGCAGGGCGGCGAAGCGCGCGGGCGTGACGGACTCGGGGTTCGCCTCGGTCGTGACCTCGGCGCCGGGCGCGAGGCCGAAGGCGGCATCGATCGCGCCCAGCAGCGCGGCGAGCTCGGCGGGCGCGAGCAGCGTCGGCGTGCCGCCGCCGAAGAAGACCGTCTGGGCCGGCGGCGCCACGTGCCCGAGCACGCGCCGCGCGAGCGCGATCTCGGCGAGCGCGGCGGCGACGTAGCCGGCGGGCGTCGCGCCGCTCGCCCCGGCATCCGGCGCACCGCCCTCCAGCTCGCGCGCCGTGTACGTGTTGAAGTCGCAGTAGCCGCAGCGCGTCGCGCAGAACGGGACGTGCACGTAGATCCCGAGCGGCCGCTCGCCGAGCGCCGCCAGCGCGCGCGCGGGCAGCGCGCCGTCGGCGGGAGCGGGAGAGCAGTCCTCGTCGGGCAAGCGCACGGGCGTCACGCCGAGGTCGGGCAGGCGACCGGCTCGCCCGCGAGCGGTACGTCCGTCGCGTCCGCGCGCGCGGCCCCGACGAAGCGCGGTCGGCCGGCGGCGAGCCCGAGCGCGAGCGTCGGCACGGTGCAGGCGACGAGCACGGCGAGCGGCACGGTCCAGCTGCCCGACAGGTCGTGCAGCGCGCCGACCGCGACCGGCCCGACCGCGCCGACCGCGTAGCCGACCGACTGCGCCATGCCCGACAGCTCGGCCGCGCGCCGCACATCGGGCGCGCGCAGCACGATCAGCGTCAGCACGAGCGGGAAGCCGCTGCCGAAGCCGATCCCGAGCAATGACGCCCACAGCCACGGCGCGGCCGCGGGCGCGAGCAGCACCCCGAGCCAGCCGGCGCTCATCGGCATCAGCGCACCCAGCGCGAGCGGCCGCTGATCGTGAAGCCGTTGTGCGGCGAAGCCGACGAGCAGCCCGAACGGCAGGCCGACCGTCAGCGCGAGCGACAGCAGCGCGCCGGCCGCCGCCGCGCTCATCCCGTGCGCGCGCTCGACGTCGGGGAGCCACGCCGCCATCGAGTAGAACAGCAGCGCGAGCGACGCGAGGAAGCCGGTGACCTGCCAGGCGACGCGGTCGCGCCACAGGCCGGCGTGCTCGTGCGGCCCGGGCTCCGCGCCGGACCGGCGCGCGCCCTCGCGCAGCTGCGGCAGCCATGCGACCGCGCCCAGCAGCGCCGGCGCCGCCCAGACCGCGAGCGCGGCCTGCCACGAGCCGCCCAGCCAGCCCATCGACGGCACCGCGAGCCCGGCGGCGAGGGATGCGCCGATCCCGAGCACGATCGAGTAGGCGGCGACCATCACCGCCGCGTGCCGCGGGAAGTGCTGCTTGACGAGCGCCGGCAGCAGCACGTTCGCGATCGCCCCCGCGCAGCCGGCGACGAACGTGGCGGCCAGCAGCAGCGGCAGCGACGGCACGATCCGCAGCGCGAGCGCGGCGGCCATCACGACCATCGCGGCGACGAGCGTGCGGTCGCTGCCGAAGCGCCGCGCGACGCGCGGGGCGAGCGGCGAGACGATCGCCCACGCGACGAGCGGGAGCGTCGCGAGCAGGCCGGCGGCGCTGCGCGAGAGGCCGAGGTCGGCGCGGATGTCGCCGATCAGCGGGCCGACGATCGTGACGATCGCGCGCAGGTTGAGCGAGACGAGCACGAGCCCGGCGAGCAGCAGCGCGAGCGTCCGCCGCGGCGGACGCTCGTCTCGTGAGGGTCGCAGCGGGCGGGCGGGCACACCGACAGTGTGCCGTGCCCGCCCGCGCGCCGCGGGGTCAGGCCGCGTGCGGGTGCTGCGTCCCGCCGCGCCCGTCGTGGCGCACGATCGCGCCGACGAGCAGCAGCACGATCACGACGCCGATCACCGCGCTGAGGATCCCGCCCCAGTCGAACGCGTCGGTGTCGCCGATCCCGAGCAGGACGGTGAACAGCACGTAGCCGACGATCGCGCCGATCAGGCCGATGCCGATCGAGATCGCCCACGAGCGCGGCCCGTGCATCCCGGCGAAGACGTCGTTGGGCACGAGCGCGCGCCCGATGAAGCCCGCGACCAATCCCAGCAGCAGTGCACCGATCATTTGCTACCTCCTTGCGCGCGAGCCGAGGGGTGCCCGCAGCGATCCGTGTGCGCGAGGAATGCCCGACGTCCGACGCGGGCAAACCGTGCCGCTAGCTCGCGAGCGCCAGGTCCTATCCCGCCAAGGCCAACCCCATCCAGACGATCGCGAGCGAGCCGAGGAAGATCGCGCCCTCGAGCGCGTGCAGGTCGGGGCGGCGCATGTGCCACAGCACGAGCGCGGCGACGACGACCACAAGCGTGAGCTTCGCGTGCAGCGTCGCGCTGCCCCACAGGTGCGCGTGCGACGCGAGCGCCGCGCCGCTGGCGATCAGCACGCCGATCGCGACGAGCGTGCCGGCGCCGAAGCGCCGCGCGACGGCGCGCAGCTGCGGCCGCGTCCCCTCGCCGCGCAGCGCCGGCACGACGACGGCGGCGAGGAACAGCTGGCCGCCGACGAAGAACGCCATCGCGACGAGGTGGATCCAGAGGATCGTCCGCCAGAGGACCACTACACGAGGCCCGTCAGCGCGCGCCCGGCGTAGCCGGCGAGACGGAACAGCGGCTCCGGCACGATCCCCAGCACGACGGTCGCGCCGGCGCACAGCCACGCGACGAGCAGGACCTCAGGCTGGACCCGCGGAGCCGCGAACACCGCGGGCGCGCCTTCGCCGCCCGCGCCCGCGGGCGCGACGACGCCGTTCGCGTGGGCCTCCTGCGACCCGCCGGCCATCGGCGCGAGCGCGGGCGCCGGCGCGGGCTCGGCGGGCGCGGCCGCGGCCGGCTCCGACGCCGGGCTCATCCACATCGTCGCGACGACCCGCAGGTAGTAGCCGAGCGAGATCATCGAGCCGATCACGAGCACGATCGCCAGCCAGGTGTAGTTCCCGTCCACGAGCGCGTCGATCAGGTAGACCTTGCCGACGAAGCCGGCCGTCGCGGGGATCCCCGCCAAAGCGAGCATCGCGATCGTCAGCGGCCACGCGAGCGCCGGCTGCGTGCGGCCGAGGCCGGCGAACGCGGCCAGGTCGTCACCCTCCCGCCCGCCGCGCTCGCGCGCGACGACGACCGCGAACGCGGCGACGTTCATCGCGAGGTAGACGACGAGGTAGAAGACGGTCGCCTTCGCGCCGAGCTGCGTGCCGACGATCACGCCCGCGAGCAGGTAGCCGGCCTGCGCCACGCCCGACCAGGCGAGCATCCGCTTGAGCGACGACTGCCCGAGCGCGCCGACGTTGCCGACAACGATCGTGATCGCCGCGAGCGCCGCGAGCGCGGGCGCCCAGTCGGGCTGGGCGCCGATCAGCGCGACGTCGAGCAGCCGCAGCAGCACGCCGAGCGCGGCCGCCTTCGTCGCGACCGCCATGAACGCGGTGACCGGCGTCGGCGCGCCCTCGTAGACGTCCGGCGTCCACTGGTGAAACGGCGCGACCGAGGCCTTGAACGCGAGCCCGACGAGCGCGAGCGCGAGGCCGCTGAGCAGCAGCCCGTCGTGGCGGATCGTCCCGCCGAGCGCGTGCGCGATCCCGGCGAAGTCGGTCGAGCCGGTCGCGCCGTAGATCAGCGCGAGCCCGTAGACGAGCGTCGCCGAGCCGACCGAGCCGATCACGAGGTACTTCAGGCCGGACTCGAGCGAGCCGGCGCGCCGCAGGTCGGTCGCGCACAGCACGTAGAGCGGGATCGACAGCAGCTCGAAGCCGATGAACAGCGTCACGAGGTTCTGCGCGGCGACGAGCAGCGCCATCCCGAGCACGCTGAACAGCAGCAGCGAGAAGTACTCGCCGTGGCCGGCCTCCTCGGCGGCGTGCGCGCGCCACGACAGCAGCACGGTCGCGATCCCGGCGGCGCAGAAGGCGAACATCAGGACGAGCGTGAGGTCGTCCTGCGCGAGCGCGCCGGAGATGAGGGAGGCAGGGTGGTGGAAGCGCCAGACGCCGAGCCCGATCGCCGCGCCGAGCGTCGCGACGCTCGCGAGCGGGACGAGCGTGCGGACCGCGCGCCCCGGCAGCAGGCCGAGCATCAGCACGACCAGCGCGCCGCCGGTGAGCGCGATGAACGGCGACAGGCCGGCGTAGTCGATGTGCGGGGCCTTGACGGCGGTCGCGGCGGCGAGCACGGCGGTCATCGCGCGGCTCCCCGGTCGAGGCGGCGCGCGCCTGGCGCGCCGGCGACGCTGCGAGCGAGCGCGGTCACGGCGTCGTCTCCCCCGCCACCGGCGCGGCCGCGAGCGTCGCGTCGCGGTCGGCGACCGCCGCGACGCTCGCCTTCGCCGCCGGCTCCGAGCGCTTGAGCCCGAACTGCGGGTAGAGCGCGAGCGCGAGCACGACGAGCAGGACCGGCACGAGCGCGATCAGGTCCCCGAAGCCGACTTCGCGCGAGTCGACGCGCGGATCGACGCGGTTGTGCATCGCGCGGATGAAGAAGCGCAGCACGTAGACGCTCGCGAGCACGACGCCGACCGCGGCGACGAACGCGAACACGACCTTCGCGCGGAAGACGCCGAGCAGGATCAGGAACTCGCCGGCGAAGTTCGCGCTGCCGGGCATCGCCAGCGTCGCGAGCGCGACGATCAGGAAGATCGATGCGAGCACCGGCGCGCGGAACGCGATCCCGCCCATGTCGCGCAGGTCCTCGCTGTCGCCCGCGCGCGCCGCCAGCAGGCCGACGATGAAGAACAGCGGCACCGTCACGAGCGCGTGGTTGACCATCTGCAGCAGCGCGCCCTGCACGCCCGCGTCGTTCAGCGCGAAGATCCCGAGCGTGATGAAGCCCATCTGCGCGACCGAGCTGAACCCGACGACGAGCCGCGCGTTCGTCGTCGAGAAGGCCATCGCCGAGCCGTAGAGGATCGACGCGAGCGCGACCAGCAGCAGCAGCGTCTGGAAGTGCACCGACGCGGCCGGGAAGACGGGCAGCGCGATCCGCAGGAAGCCGTACGCGGCGACCTTCGACAGCACGCCGGAGAAGACGCCCAGCGCGGGCAGCGGCATCGTCCGGTACCCGTCGGGCAGCCAGCCGTGCAGCGGGAAGGCCGGCATCTTGACGAGGAACGCGGCCGCGAAGCAGAGGAAGATCCACTCTTGCGAGCCGCGCGCGAGCGGCAGCTTCTGCAGGTCCGACAGCGCGAACGTGAGGTCGGTGCCGTGCTGCTGCGCCGCCAGCACGCCCGTCGCGACCGCGGCGGCGAGCATCAGCAGCGAGCCGACGAGCGTGTAGATCACGAGCTTGGTCGTCGCGCGCACGCGCTCGGGCCGCTCGCTCGCGCCCCAGATCCCGGTGAGGAAGTAGAACGGGATCAGCATCAGGTCGAAGAACGCGACGAACAGGATCAGGTCCTGCGCGCAGAACGCGCCGAGCACGGCCGTCTCGGCCAGGCCGAGGTGCAGGTAGAAGAGGTTCGGGCGGTCCCAGGCGCGCAGGTTCGCGCCGATCGCCGCGGCGGCGAACAAGAAGGTCGTGAGCAGCACGAGCACGACGTTGAGCCCGTCGAGCCCGAGCTTGTAGTGAATCCCGAGCGCGGAGATCCACATGCGGTCGGTGACGAACTGCAGCCCGCCGCCCGTCTTGTAACGGACGACGAACGAGATCGCGACGCCGAGCGCGGCGAGCGTGCCGAGGACGGCAGCGCGGGGCGCGACGCGGGCGCCGAGCAGTGCGCCGACGACGGCGACGGCGAGCGGGAGCCAGATGAGGATCGAGAGCGTCATCGCGCGGCCTCCCCACGGAGTGAGCAAGCGGAGCCGGCGCGCAGCGGGCTGGCCGGGAGGCGAGCGAAGCCCGCGCTCGGCGCGCCCGCCGGCGAGCGAGCGGCCCCGCTCACGACGCCACCACCAGGAAGTACAGGACGACGCCCACCCCACCCATCAGCAGCAGCGCCGCGTAGTAGCGCAGCAGGCCCGTCTGAATCGCCCGCACCGCCTGCGAGCCGGCCCGCACGACTCCCGTCGTGCCGTCGACCAGCGCGCCCTCGACGACGACGCGCTCGAACGTGCGCTGCGCGAACGCCCCGAACGCCGCCGCGGGCCGCACGAACAGCAGGTCCAAGGCCTCGTCGAAGAACCACTTGCCCGCGAACAGCGCGTACGCCGCGCCGAACCGCGTGCGCCACGCCGCCGCGCTCCCGGGCCGCGCGACCCAGATCCGGTGCGCCAAGGCGATGCCCGCCAAAGCGATCACGGTCCCCAGGACCAGCCCGAAGGTGATGAGCGAGTCGCTCGGCTGCAGGTGGACGTACTTCGAGTCCGCGAACGTCGGGTCGAGGAACTTCGTCACGTAGTCGTCGACGAACGGGACCTGCACGAAGCCGCCGACCGTCGCGAGCACCGCCAGCACGCCCATCGCGACCTTCATCTGCGGCGCGCGCTCGGCGATGACGTGCTCGGGGCCGGGGAAGCCGACGTCCGTGTCCTCCTCCTCGCCGGTCGCCGGGTTCGTCGGCACGTCGGCGTGCGCGAGATGGCCGTGCTCGAGCTCGCGCGCCTCCGGGCACGGCTCGCCGAGGAACGCGCGGAAGATCATCCGCCACGTGTAGACGGCGGTCAGGAACGCGCCGACGTAGCCGAGCACGTACAGCGCGTCGAACCAGCCGCCGCGCGCGCCGACGGTCGCGAGGATCTCGTCCTTGGAGAAGAAGCCGGAGAACGGCGGCACGCCGCTCAGCGCCAGACCCCCGACGACGAAGCAGCCGAACGTGAACGGCATCGCCTTGCGGAAGCCGCCCATGCGGTCGAGCGACTGGTTGCCGGCCATCGCGCCGATGATCGAGCCGGCCGCCATGAACAGCAGCGCCTTGAAGAAGGCGTGCGTCATCAGGTGGAAGAGACCGGCCGCGTAGGCGCCCGCGCTGACGGCCATGATCATGTAGCCGATCTGCGACATCGTCGAGTACGCGATCACGCGCTTGATGTCGGTCATCGCGAGCCCGATCGTGCCGGCGATCAGCAGCGTCGCGCAGCCGACGATCGCGCCGACGTCGGCGGCCGCGGGCGCGTGCTCGAACAGCGGGTGCATGCGCGCGATCAGGTACACGCCGGCGGTCACCATCGTGGCGGCGTGGATCAGGGCGGAGACGGGCGTCGGGCCCTCCATCGCGTCCGGGAGCCAGGTGTGCAGCGGGATCTGCGCGGACTTCGCGAACGCGCCGACGAGCAGCAGCAGGCAGCCGGCGACGAGCGCGCCGTGGTGGGCGTCGAACGCACCGCCGTCGACCTGCTTGAACGTGCTCAGGAAGTCGAGCGTGCCCGTGTGGCGCAGGATGAAGAAGGTCCCCAGCACGAGCCCGACGTCGCCGACGACGTTGATCACGAACGCCTTGATGCCGGCCCTCGTGGCGGTCCCGCGGCGGTACCAGAACGAGATCAGCAGGTACGAGGCGGCACCGACGAACGCCCAGCCGACGATCAGCAGCAGGAAGTTCCCCGCCCACACGAGCACGAGCATCGAGAAGACGAAGAAGTTGAGGTAGGCGAAGTAGCGCGCGTTGCCGCGGTCGCTGCGCATGTACGCGACCGAGTAGAGGTGGATCAGCGTCGAGACGCCGGTGACGACGAGCGCCAGGTAGACGCTGAGCGGGTCGACGAGGATCGACAGCTTCGCATCGACGCCCGCGGTGAGGGCGTAGTCCCACAGCGACGAGACGAGCTGGCGGTGCGAGGCGCCGTGCGACTGCAGCGAGAGGAACGCGCCGACCGCGCACGCGAACGCGAGGCCGATCGCGAGCGTCGCGATCGCGCCCGCGCCGCGCCCGCCGAGGCGCCGGTAGCCGAGGCCGTTGACGAGCGTCCCCGCGAGCGGGAACGCGAGCACGAGCCACGCCCAGGTCGTCGTGGTCATCCCTGCAGCTCCCGCAGCTCGTCGACGTCGATCGGCAGCCGCCGGCGGAAGACCGCGACGATCAGGCCCAGCCCGACGGTGACCTCGCACGCGGCGACGACCATCACGACCAGCGCGAAGATCTGCCCGTCCATGCCGCCCCACATGCGCGAGAACGCGATCAGCGCGAGGTTCGCGGCGTTCAGCATCAGCTCCAGGCACAGCAGGATCACGAGCGGGTTTCGCCGCACGATCACGCCCGCCGCGCCGATGCAGAAGATCAGCGCCGAGACGACGAGGTACCAGGAGAGGGCCATCAGAGGCCGGCCTCCGGGCGGGGTGCGGGGCGCAGCGAGCCGCTGGCCTCGGGCGCGAGGCGCGTCGCGCGAGCGGTGCGCGGCGCCACCATCAGTGCCGCTCCTCCGGCGTGCGCACGATCCCGATCGCCTCCGCCATCGTGCCGCTGAACAGCGACCGGGGCGTAATGAGCATCCGGTCGTCGCGCGGCTCGTCGCCGAGCGTCGTGCCGCGGCGCCGGCGCGCCAGCGCGACCGCGCCGACCGCCGCCACGAGCAGCAGCAGCGACGCGACCTCGAACGGCAGCAGGAACTTCGTCAGCAGCGCGTCGCCGATCGCCGCCGGCGAGCCGAAGCCGGACACGTACGGGGCGCCGTCGCCGCCGACCGCCTTGAGCCCGCTACCGAGCACCGCGATCGACAGCTCGGCGAACAGCGCGAGCAGCGACAGCCCCGCGACCGTCCGCAGCCCCTTCCCCCCCGGCCCGAGCGGCTGCGCGCCGCCGCCGACGTAGGAGACGACGAACAGGTAGAGCACGATCACCGCGCCGGCGTAGACGACGACCTGCGCGGCGGCGATGAACTCCGCGCGCAGCAGCAGGAACAGCGCCGCGAGCGACAGCAGGTGGCCCACCAGCGCAAGCACGCTGTAGAACGGGTTGCGCAGCGCGATCACGCCGATCGCGCCGGCGATCGCGCCGATGGCGGCGATGAAGAAGACGATCGCTGACATGCCGGCTCCCGCTACTCGCCCTCGGCCCGCAGCGGCGTGCGCTCGAGCGGCTCGGCGAGCAGCATCTCCTTCGTGAAGATGAGGTCGTCGCGGTTGTAGTCGGACAGCTCGAAGTCGTGACCCATCGTGATCGCGTCGAACGGGCAGGCCACCTCGCAGTAGCCGCAGAAGATGCAGCGCGACATGTTGATCTCGTAGACGGCGGCGTAACGCTCCCCGGCCGAGACGCGGTGCTCCGGCGTGTTCTCGGCCGCCACGACGCGGATGCAGTCGGCCGGGCAGGCGGCCGCGCACAGCGAGCAGCCGACGCACTTCTCCAGCCCGGTGTCCTCGAAGCGGTGCAGCTTGTGGCGCCCGCGGAAGCGCGGGTAGACCGGGACCTTCTCCTCCGGGTACTGGATCGTCACCGGCCCCTCGACGACGCGCCCGAACGTCGTCTTCAGGCCGCGCAGCGTCTCGCCGAACGCACGGTAGAGGCCGCCGGCGCCGCCCGGCTCGGGCCCGCGCTGCACAGCGATGACGTCCGCTCCCGGATCCCACCGGCGGACCTCCATCAGTGGATCCTCCGGTGAGCCCGTGCGCCGATCAGCGAGACCCGGGGGCTGGCTGGCAAGGACGCAGGATCGAAGGAATACCAGCGGTATTTCGAGATCCGAGGACGCCGCCAGACGGCCGTCCGGGGCCGCTGAGCGGTGTGCGGGTTTGCCGGAGCGGCCACTAAGACACCACCACGATCGCCGTGACCAGGGCGTTGAGCGTCGCGAGCGGCAGCAGGACCTTCCAGCCGAGCGACATCAGCTGGTCGTAGCGCAACCGGGGAAGCGTCGCGCGCACCCACACGAAGACCGCGACGACGAGCGTGATCTTGACGAGCACGACGATCGGGTCGACCCACGTCGGCGGATCGATCCCGAACGGCAGCAGCCAGCCACCGAAGAACATCGTCACCGCGATCCCGCTCGCGATGATCATGTGGAAGTACTCGGCCGCGTAGTACGACGCGAAGCGGCCGCCGCCGTACTCCGTGTTGTAGCCGGCGACCAGCTCGGCGTCGGCCTCGGGCAGGTCGAACGGCGGGCGGCTCGTCTCGGCGAACGCGGCGACCATGAAGACGATGAAGCCGACGAGCTGCGGGATGAACAGCCAGATCCCGGCGGTCGCCTGGTGCTCGACGATCCCGGTCAGCGACAGCGTGCCGGCGGTGATGATGACGCCGACGAGCGACAGCCCCATCGCGACCTCGTAGGAGATCAGCTGCGCGGCCGAGCGCATCGCGCCGAGAAAGCTGTACTTCGAGCCCGACGACCAGCCGCCGAGCATCAGCCCGTAGACGGAGATCGCGCTGAACGCGAACGCGAACAGCACGCCGATCGACGGGTCGATCCCGTACAGGCCGACCTGCGTGCCGAAGATGTCGACCGTGTTGCCGAACGGCACGATCGCGAACGACACGCACGCGGTGAGGATCGAGATCGCCGGCGCGAGCGCGAACAGGAAGCCGACGGAGGTGCGGGGGCGGAACTGCTCCTTGGCGATCAGCTTGAAGATGTCGGCCATCGGCTGCAGCGCGCCGAACGGCCCGACGCGGTTGGGGCCGTAGCGGCCCTGGAAGCGGCCGAGCAGCTTGCGGTCCATCATCAGCGCGAGCGGGACCATGCTGAAGCCGACGATGAAGATGACCAGCGACTTGAGGATCTGGATCCACCAGGCCTCGGCGTAGCCGACGGTCGCGAAGACGGCGTGGGTCATGCCGGCTTGACCTCCACGAGCCGCGGCCCCTCCGCGAGCAGCTCGCCGGCCGCGTCCTCCGCGGTCGCCTCGCCGAGGAAGACCGTGCCGGCGGGGACGTCGGCGCGGAGGGCGACGGTGGCCTTCACGGTCGCGCCGTCGGCGTTGACCGCGACGGCGTCGCCCTGGCGGACGCCGAGCCTGTCGGCGTCGGCGGGGCTCAGCTCCAGTTGCTGGCGCGGGGCAAGGAACTTCAGCGCCGGCGACGCGTCGACCTCGGCGGCGGCCCAGATGGAGCGGAAGGTGCCGAGCCTGAGCGCGCCGTTCGGGGTCGGGGCGGCGACTGGGGTGCCGGCGTCAAACGCGCCAGGAGAGGGCGCCGGGGCGGCCTGGGCCGCCGCGCGCTCCTGCCAGCGGACGCCCTTGCCGCCGATCTCCTCCAGGGTCAGGCCCGCGTAGAAGGGGACCGCCTCGAACAGCTGCGCGCTCGGACTCTGCGGATCTGCTGGTCCCACAGACCAGCTAGTCCGCAGAGTTCCGCTCGCGACGCGCTTCTCCAGCTCCGCGAGCACCTGCCAGCCGGCGCGGACGGCGCCGGGGCGGCCGATCGCCTGGCGCAGGCGCTGGAGGCGGCCGTCCGGGTGGACGAGGGTGCCTTCCTTCTCGGCGTAGGACTCGGCGGGGAAGACGACGGTCGCATGCTCGCGCAGGGCGTCGGTGAGGATCGCGCTGTGCGCGATGACGGTGCCGGTGCGCCCCAGAGCACGCGCCCAGAGGCGCCGGTCGGCGTGCTCGCGGACCGGGTCGACGCCGAGCAGGTAGAGCGCGGCCAGCTCGCCGTCGGCGGCGGCCTGCGCGATCGCGCGTGCGCAGCGGCCGGTCGCGGCCGGCTCGGAGAGGCCGGGACCGGCGTTCGGCTGCACGCCGGCCTCCCGCAGGCCGCGGCCGTTCGCCGCGGCGGGGACCTCGAGCAGCCCGGCGCCGTCGCGGCCGGCGAGGCCGAGGCGATCGGCGACGGACAGGAGTGCCGGCAGCGCCGCCGGCCCGACCCGCTCGCCCCACAAGATCACGACGTCGCGGTCACCGCGCGGGACGTCGGCCGGCGCGCCGCCGCCCGCGGCCGTCTCGTGCGCCGCCCCGCCGCCCGGCTCGCCGGTGCCGGGGAAGTGCCCGCTCGTGCCGGACGCCGACCCGCCGGCGCCGGTCTCCAGCGGCGTGCCCTCCGCCGAGCCGCCGCCAGGGGCGTCCCCGCCGGCCGCCGCCGAGGCGCCGCCACCCGCCGCCGCAGCCACCGCCCGCCCGGAGCCGCCGCCCGACGCGCCCGCGCCAGCCGCCGCAGCGGAAGCGTCAGCGCCGCCGACCGAACCGCCGCCAGCCGTAGCCACGCCGCCCGCGCCGGAACCGGCGCCGCCGCTCACGCCCCCCTCGTTGCCCGTCAACAGCGCCGCCACGGCCCGCACGTCGTCAGCCGACGCGCCCGCTGCGCGCGCAAGCGAATCCACGTCCCGGCCGCCACCCAAAGCGGCATCGAGAGCGGCCACGAACGCGTGCTCCCCGCCCGGCGCGTAGCGCGCCACGACGTCGGCGTTCGGGTCCAAGGAGCTGGGCCGGGACGTGGCGACCGCGAGCGCGACGCCGCGCCGCCGCACGCCCTTGCGGATCCGCAGGTCGAGGATCGGGGCGTCGTCGACCGGCTCGGTCCCGAGCACGAGCACAGCGTGCGCGAACTCCAGGTCCGGCACGGTCGCCTGCAACGCCGGCGCCGACAACGCCCGCTGGACGTCCAGGGGCACCGGGCCGCCGACCCGGCAGTCGAGGTCCGCCGACGCGAGCCCGTCGCGCACCAGCCGCTGCAGCAGAAAGCCCTCCTCGTTCGTCGCCGCGCCGCCGGCCAGCGCGGCGACCGAGCCGTGGGCCTTGCGCAGCGCGCTCGCGGCCGCATCCAGCGCCCGCTCCCACGACGCCGGCCGCAGCTCGTCGCCGTCGCGCACCAGCGGCTCGACCACGCGCTCGTCGGCGTGGATCGCCTGGTAGGCGAAGCGGCCCTTGTCGCAGAGCCAGCCGTCGTCGACCTCCGCGTGATCGCGGGCGCGCACGCGCAGGACGCGCTCGTCGCGCACGGTGAACTCGACGTTGCACTGCGACGGGCACAGCCCGCACACCGAGCCCGCGCCCTCGACGTCCCACGGCCGCGCGCGGAAGCGGTAGGCGGTCGAGGTCAAAGCGCCCACCGGGCACAGCTCCACGATGTTGCCGCTGAACGGCGCGACATAGGGATGACCGTCGAAGGTCCCGACAAAGGAGTGCGCGCCGCGCTCGTGCAGCACGAGCTGGTAGTCCTCAGACACCTCCTGCGAGAAGCGCACGCAGCGGTAGCAGAGGATGCAGCGCTCGCGGTCGATCGCGACCAGCGGCGACAGTTCCAGCGGCTTCTTGAAGTGCCGCTTGGGCTCGATCATGCGCGAGATCCCGCGCCCCCAGCCGAAGGTGATGTCCTGCAGCGGGCACTCGCCGCCCTTGTCGCAGACGGGGCAGTCGAGCGGGTGGTTGATCAGCAGGAACTCGACGACGCTGTTCTGCGCCTCCTTGACCCGCGCCGTCTGCGTGTGCACGACCATCCCGTCCTTCACGGGCGTCGAGCACGCCGTCTGGAGCTTCGGGATCCCCTCGATCTCCACCAGGCACATGCGGCACGCGCCGACCGGGTTGCCGAGCTTCGGCTCGTAGCAGAAGACGGGAATCTCGACGTCGCCGTGCTTCGCGCCGTCGGCGAGCATGATGCCCTCCGGCGCCTCCACCTCCCGGCCGTCGATCGAGAACGTGACCATGCGGACCTCGGGACGCGGCATCAGGCGACCGCCTCCGCGAGCGGCGCGCCCAGCCCCGCCTCGGCCCGCCGCCGCTCGATGTGCGCCTCGAACTCGTCGCGGAACTTCGCGACGAGCGACCCGACCGGCATCGCCATCGCGTCGCCGAGCACGCACAGGCAGTTGCCGATGATCTGCTGCTGGACGGAGGCGATGATGTCGAGGTCCATCGGCGTCGCCTCGCCGGCGTCGATGCGCTTGAGCATCTTCACCGTCCAGTTCGTGCCCTCGCGGCACGGCGTGCACTTGCCGCACGACTCGTGCGCGTAGAAGGTCGCGAGCTTCGTCGTGACGTCCACCACGGAGGCCGTGTCGTCGACGACGATGATCGCGCCGGAGCCGAGCATCGAGCCTGCCTTCGCCATCGAGTCGAAGTCGTACGGCAGGTCGAGCTCGGCCGGCGTGAGCACCGGCGACGAGGACCCGCCGGGGAACCACAGCTTGATCTCGCGCCCGGGCAGCGGCCCGCCGGCCAGCCCGTAGACGATCTCGCGCGCCGGCACGCCCAGCTCGATCTCGTAGTTGCCGGGCCGCTGCACGTCGCCCGAGACGGACACGAGCTTCGTGCCGGTCGACGTCTCCGTCCCGAGCTTCGCGTACTGCTCCCCCCCGAGCCGGATGATGTGCGGCACGGTCGCGAGCGTCTCGACGTTGTTGATCAGCGTCGGGCCCTGGTAGAGGCCCTGGTTGGCGGGGAACGGCGGCTTCAGGCGCGGGTTGCCGCGCTTGCCCTCCAGCGAGTCGAGCAGGCCGGTCTCCTCGCCGCAGATGTAGGCGCCGGCGCCGCGATGCAGAACGAGCGAGAGCGAGTGCTCCGAGCCCAGGATCCGCTCGCCGAGGTAGCCGGCCGCGCGGGCCTCCTCGATCGCCGCGTCGAGGATCGCCGCCTGCTGCGCGTACTCGCCGCGGATGTAGATGAACGAGCGGTTGATGTCGGCCGCCCACGCGGCGATGATCATCCCCTCGATCAGCATGTGCGGGGACTTCTGCATCAGCTCGCGGTCCTTGAACGTGCCGGGCTCGGACTCGTCGGCGTTGCAGACGAGGTACTTGTCCATCGAGCCCTTCGGCAGGAACGAGGCCTTCTTGCCCATCGCGAAGCCGGCGCCGCCGCGGCCGCGCAGGCCGGAGTCGAGCAGGTTCTGCAGGACCTCCTCGCGCGGCATCGCCAGCGCCCGCTTGAGCGACTCGTAGCCGCCGCGGCGCTCGTAGACGGGCAGCGTGTTCAGGCCCGGCTCGTCGATGTCCTTCAGCAGCAGCAGCTCGGTCACGGGGAGCCCTCCGCGCCGGGCGCACTCGCCTTGCCGGGCGCCGCGCCGCCGGCTGCGCCACCGTCGCCCGCCGCGCGCGGGTCGGCACATGGCCGCCGGATCAGCTGCTTGTCCGCCAGCACCTCGCCACCGGCGCGCACGTCGGCGACGAGCCGCTCGGCGTCGGCCAGCTCGAGCGGGCCGACGTAGACGCCGTCGACCGAGGCCATCGGCGCGATGTCGCACGCGCCGAGGCACTCGAAGCCGCGCACGTTGAAGTCCGGGTCGTCGCCGGCGGCGGCGCGCACGGCGTCGAGCAGCGCGTCGGCGCCGCGCAGCGAGCAGGAGATGTTCGTGCAGACGTAGACCGCGTGGCGCCCGACGGGCCGTGTCTCGAGCATGTCGTAGAAGGTCGCGACCGCGGTCAGGTAGCCGGGCGTCAGCCGCATCACGCACGCGACCTGCTCGATCGCCGCGGGCGAGCACCACCCGTGCAGCTCCTGCGCGGCGTGCAGCGCGGGGATCGCTGCGGAGCGGAAGTCCGGGTAGCGGGCCATCGCGGCCTCGATCGTCGCCCGCAGGTCGGCCGGCACGTCCACGACGGCCGGGTCCGGGATCGATGCCGGGTCCTTCCACAGGTCGACCGCGTCGTCCCAGCCGGGGATGCGCGAGCCGTGCTCGAAGCGGGCGACAGAAGTCAGCTCCGCGGGCGATCCCGGCCCGCGTTCTGACCGCGGCTCTCGGCCTCCAGCCTCGCGTGACCGGCTCTGCGCTGCACGCGTCGCCTCCACTAGCGGTCCACCCCCCCGAGCACCGGGTCCAGCATCGCCAGCGTCGCGACCAGGTCCGCGATGTACGACCCGCGCGTCATCGGCGCGGTCGCCTGCAGGTTCACGAACGACGGGTCGCGCATGTGGACCCGCGCGGGCTTCGACGAGCCGTCGGACAGCACGAAGCAGCCCAGCTCGCCGCGCGGCGACTCGATCGGGTAGTAGACCTCGCCGGGCGGCACGCGGAAGCCCTCGGTCACGAGCTTGAAGTGGTGGATCAGCGCCTCCATCGAGGTCGCCAGCTCGTGGCGCGGCGGCAGCGCGACCTTGCGGTCCTCGGTGATGAACGGCCCCTCGGGCAGGCCGTCGAGCGCCTGGTCGACGATGTCGCAGGACTCGTAGATCTCGGCGTGCCGGACCCGGTAGCGGTCGTAGTTGTCGCCCTGCGTGCCGACCGGGATCTTGAAGTCGAAGTCCTCGTAGGAGGAGTACGGGGCGGCCTTGCGCAGGTCCCACGGGTTGCCGGCCGCGCGCAGCAGCGGGCCGGTGACGCCGAGGCCGAGCAGCGTCGCCTCGTCGAGCGGGCAGGTGCCGCGCAGGCGCTGCAGCACGATCTCGTTGCGGTCGAGCAGCGCCGCGTACTGGTCCGCGCGCGTGCGCATCGTCTTGGTGAACGCGCGCACCTTCGCCTCGAAGCCGCGCGGGATGTCCTCGATCACGCCGCCGACCTGGAAGTAGCGCGTGTGCATGCGCTGGCCCGAGGACATCTCGAACAGGTCCAGCAGCGACTCGCGCTCGCGGAAGCAGTACCACCAGACCGAGATCGCGCCGAGGTCGAGCGCGCTCGTTCCCAGCCACACGAGATGGGACATGATGCGGTTGAGCTCCAGGTGGATCACGCGCAGGTACTGCGCGCGCTTGGGCACCTCGCACTCCAAGAGCTTCTCGACGGCCCCGCAGTAGGCCATCGCGTTGAAGTAGTAGGACAGGTAGTCCATCCGCTCGACGACCGGGATCGCCTTCCAGTACGCCTTGTCCTCGGCGGTCTTCTCGATGCCGGTGTGGACGTAGCCGATCACCGGCTTGAGGTCGCGCACGATCTCGCCCTCGAGCGTGACGATCAGCCGCAGCACCCCGTGCGTCGAGGGGTGGTGCGGGCCCATGTTGATCGTCATCAGCTCCTGCGAGAGGTCCTCGCCGCCGGGGGCGGGCTCGGCGCTGAGCGTGATCGACTCCTCCTGGCGGCGATAGTCGGAGACGGTCACCGCGTCCACCCCGGGATCTTGTCCTCGTTGTAGGTGAAGATCACCGGCTCGCCGCCGACCGGGAAGTCGCGGCGCTGTGGGTGGCCCTCGTAGTCCTCGGGCATCAGGATCCGGCGCAGGTCCGGGTGGCCGTCGAAGACGACGCCGAACATGTCGTAGACCTCGCGCTCGGGGTGGTTGGCGCCCGGCCACAGCTCGCACAGCGAGGGAACGTGCGGGTCCTCGACGCCGACGCGCGCCTTGAGGCAGATGCGGTCGACGTTCGGCATGTCGAGCAGCTGGTAGTGGACGCCGAGGCGCGGCTCGGCGGGGTAGTAGTCGACGCCGTGGCAGCTCGCGAGGAACGAGTACCCGCGCGCGTGAAGCTGTGTCGCCGCGTCGAGCAGCCGCGCCGGCGCCACCTCGAGCGTCGCCTCCTCGCGGAAGAAGGTCGTGCCCAGGACGGCGTCGGGATGGCTCGCGCGCAGGTCCTGAGCGATCAGCTCCAGACCGGTCGCGTCAGGCACCTGAGGTCTCTCCGCTCTGGAAGACGTTGACCGCGTTGACGCCCGGGCGGTCGGCCGCCCCGACGACCTCCTCGGTCCCGAACGCCTCGTAGCGCTCGCGCCAGCCGGCCGGCGGGTCGCCCTGGATCTTCGCGCGCAGCTTGAGGATCCCGTGCATCAAAGCCTCGGGCCGCGGCGGGCAGCCGGGGACGTGCACGTCGATCGGCATGAACTTGTCGGCCGGTACGAGCGCGTAGTTGTTGAAGACGCCCATGGACGAGCAGCAGGCGCCCATCGCGATCGCCCAGCGCGGCTCGAGCATCTGGTCGTAGATGCGGCGGACGACGGGAGCCATCTTGATCGAGACGCGGCCGGAGAGGATCAGCAGGTCGGCCTGGCGCGGCGAGGCGCGGAACGCCTCGAAGCCGAAGCGCGCGATGTCGAGCCGGGCACCGACGACGGACATCATCTCGATCGCGCAGCACGCGAGCCCGAAGGTGGCGGGGAACAACGAGTTGCCGCGCGCCCACGCGACCGCCTTGTCGAGCGTGGTCGTCAGGACGCGCTCCTCGACGTAGCGTTCGAGCTCCTCGTCGGAGATGTCGCCGCGCAGCATGTCGCGCGCGCGCAGCTGCCGGATGCGGAGGTCGTCCGCACCCCCGAGCTTCTCGCGGGTCAGCTCCATTGCAGTGCCCCGCGGCGCCAGACGTAGACGAAGGCGATCCCCAGCAGGGCGACGAAGACGACCGTCTCGCCGAGCGCGAAGGTCCCAAAGGCGCGCAACTGCACGGCGATCGGGTAGAGGAAGATGACCTCGATGTCGAAGAGGATGAAGAGCATCGCGATCAGGTAGAAGCTGATCCCGAAGCGGAAGCTGCGGGTGACCTCGGACGGCAGGCCGCACTCGTACGGGCTGAGCTGGGATTGGCGGGAGGACGCCGCGCGCTTCGGTCCGAGCAGCCGGGGGGCTGTGCCGAATGCCGCGGCGACGATCGCGCCGATCGCGAGGAAGACGAGAGCGGGGCCGTAGCTGGTCAGCACTTCGGCCTGGTTATATCACCGGGGCAGGGCACTTTGTAACAACGTGTCACTTAGTGCGAAAACGCTCGATCTGCCGGGCTTTCCAGCTCGTTGCGAAAGGCACAGATGGCCACCGTTCACCTCGTCGTCGGGTCCGCGCTGATCGTCCTGAATCTGGCCGCCGGAGGCTGGGGGGCGTGGCGCTGGTACCGGGTCGACCCGAGCCCGCTCTTCTGGCGGATGTTGCGGGTCGGGCAGGGGCTGATCGTCGCGCAGGTGCTGCTGGGGGCTTTGCTCTTGGCCCTCGGCCACAAGCCCGATCAGGGCCTGCACGTCCTGTACGGCGTGCTGCCGCTGGTCGTCGCGTTCGTCGCCGAGCAGCTGCGGATCGTGTCAGCCGACGCGGTCCTCTCAGCGCGTGGGCACTCGTCGGCGGCCGACGTCGGCGAGCTGCCCGAGGACGAGCAGCGCGTCGTCGTGCTCTCGATCGTGCGCCGCGAGATGGGCGTGATGGCGCTGTCGTGCTTCGTCGTCGTGGCCCTGGCGCTGCGGGCGGCGACGACGTCCGGGGCGTTCTAGCGGCACCGGTTTCCGGTTGCTCGCACTCTGCGGTCTCAGGCATGCTTGTGCGATGCGGATCGCGTATGCGGCGAGCGTGAGATCCGCCAACGGGTTCTATCGGGGGATCGGGCCGATGAGCGCGCTGGCGCGGGACGGCGCGCACGAGGTGCGCAGCGTGCCGATGGGCGACGACGAACCGACGGGCGCGCTGGCGCCGGGGGCGGTCGACGTGGTGCTGATCCACCGCTATTGCGGGCCGCGCGCGCTGCGGCTGGCGCAGGCGGCGAAGGAGCGTGGCGCCACGGTCGTGTGGGACAACGACGACGACATCGGGATGCTGCCCAAGAGCGTCGCGACGCACAGAGAATGGACGGGCATCAAGTGGGAGCGCCGGCTGGCGGAGATGCGCAAGCTGTTTCGTCTCGTTGACCTCGTGACGACGCCGAGCGAGCTGCTGGCCTCGCGGTTGCGCGAGCAGGGCGCGCCGTGGGTCGAGGTGATCGAGAACTATGTCGGAGATGAATTCACCCAGATGGCGCGCCCGCGGCGCGGCGGGGTGACGATCGGCTGGGTCGCGGGCCTCGAGCACCAGATGGACGCCGAGCGCGTGCCGGTCCGTGACGCGTTGCAGCGGCTGCTCGACGAACGGCCCGAGGTGGCGGTCGCCACGATCGGACTCGGGCTCGGGCTGCGCAGCGACCGCTACCACCACGTCGAGGGGGTGACACGTAGTGACCTCCCTGGGTACCTGGTCCAGTTCCACATCGGCATCGCGCCGCTGGCGGACATGGCGTTCAGCCGTGCGCGCTCGAACATCAAGCTCAAGGAGTACGCGGCGGCGGGCGTCGCGTGGCTGGCGTCGCCGGTCGGGCCGTATGCGGGGATGGGCGAGAAGCAGGGCGGCCGGCTGGTAGCCGACGACGGGTGGCACGGGGCGCTGCTCCGGCTCGTCGAACGGCCACGGGAGCTTCGGAAGCTGGCGAAACGAGCAGGGAGGTGGGCGACCGGGGAGACGCTCGCACGGAACGCCCGGATCTGGACGGAGAGATTTGAGGAGGCGATCAAGCGGTCGAGAGCGGCGGCGTGATGGTCGAGTGGATTTGGGCGTGAGCTTGGGCAGACACCCTCAATCCAGGCCGCCGAGCGCCCGCCGCCGCGCTTGACGATCTATCTTTCTGTGTGTACGCTCTTCGTCCGTGCCAGCAGAGTTCGAAGCAGAGAGACTGCTTCGACGGTGCACGCAGAAGGGGGGCATATAGCGCACGCGCAGATCATCTCGCCCATCTCGCGGCGAACCAAGGCAGGAAACAGCCCACCTTCCATCGACCCGGGCTCACGTTCGGGTCTCAACCACAAGGATCGTAATGCGAACCTACGTCAAGCTCACCTTGACGGCGGCGACGGCTGCCGTCGTGCTCGGCACTGCAGTGAGCAGCGTGACCGCGAGACGCATAGAAGTCAGCTCTCAGCGGTTTCATCAACTCTGGCTGATCGAAATCGTAGGCCAGTTCGCCACCATAAGATGTCCCTTGACACTCGAAGGCTCGTTCCATTCAAAGACCACCTCCAAGGTCGCTGGCCAGCTAGTCGGCTACGTCAGCAGAATAACCGTCGGAAACACCTCGTGCCCCGCTGGCCACCTCACAGCCCTAACCGAAACGATCCCGTGGCACATCACCTACGAGGGCTTCGGCGGCGTACTACCCAGAATAACCGAAATCCGCCTCTTATACATCGGAATGGCGTTCAGGGCCGAACTGCTCGGAAGCAGCTGCCTAGCGGTGACCACAAACACGGAACCTGCCGAAGGTGCGCTCGTCGTCGAACCAAACACGGGCCAAATCACTCTACTAAACCCCAATCCGAACAGGTCAATACCAACGACCGCAGGATGCCCGGCCGGCCCCACCGTACATGTCGAAGGGCTCAGCGAAGTCTTCGCAGGCGGCGTCGAATCAGGCAATTCCACGCGCATCACCGTCAGACTAGTCCAGTAGCAACCAGCAACCCTGTAACGCGTCTCCCGGGGCCCCCGAGACAGAGAGCCATGCTCCCTCGACCAGGGCACCTGGTCCAAATAAAAGGACTCACAATGCGAAGTTCCATCAAGATCATCTTGGCAGCGGCGACAGCTGCCATCGTCCTCGGCGCTGCAGCCAGCAGCGCATCTGCCAGACGCATAGAAATCAGCTCACAGCGGTTCCACCAACCCTGGAGCTTGGCCATAGTAGACGATTTCGCGACCGTGCGCTGCCCCGTGACACTCGAAGGCTCGTTCCATTCGAAGACGACGTCCAAGGTCGCCGGCCAGCTAGTCGGCTACATCAGCCGCGTGACCGTCGGCAACGCCTCCTGCACCAGCGGCCATAGCACCGCTCTAACTGAAACGCTGCCTTGGCACATCACATACGAGGGATTTACCGGCACGCTACCACGCATAACCGAAATTCACATATTACTCGTCGGTGCTGCGTTCAGATTCGAACTCCTTGGCAGTTTCTGCCTAGCCAGGACAACCACGACGGAACCGGCCGAAGGCTGGGTATTCGTCGAACCCAACACTGGCCAAATCAGAGAGCTAGAACCGAACAGAAACAGGCGCATAAGAACAAGCGAAGGATGCCTGGCCGGTCCCGGCGTACACTTCGAAGACATCAGCGAAATGTTCGCTGGTGGTGTCGAATCAGGGAACACGACCCGTTTGACGGTCAGACTAGTGCAGTAGGCCGTGAGGCGGAGGCGGGGGCGGGGGTTGTCGTAAGCGGCGAGGGTAGTCGGTAGGGCGGGTGCTGGGGGTGTTCTGCCAGCGCCCGTCCGTCTCGCGTCTCGAATTTGGTCTGGTTCTCGTTGGTGGGTCCTCGTTGCTGGTGTGTCTGCCGACGACTTCCCCGCAGCGCGGGTTGCGTACACGTCCGTGGTTTGAACGTTGGTGCGCTGTCTCAGCGGGCCTTTACGTGGTTGGTTTTATGCGTTTGTGGTTGTGGGTGTTGGGGTGTTTAGGGGGTGTTTGCGTGGTGTTTGTGTGGGCAGCCGTTGATGTGGAGGGTGGGGGTTTGGTGGTTGGTTTTGCCGTTTTGGCTGTGGTAGGTGGCGGTGGCTTTGGCGTTGTGGGCTTTGGTGGTGCAGAGGTTGGTGACGATGCCGAG
>Ga0070712_100000016_pt1 | contig 104699 bp, 140 predicted proteins | sample LARL81metaG_FD_71396 | JGI IMG/M metagenome (GOLD analysis project Ga0070712, IMG submission 71396) | Corn, switchgrass and miscanthus rhizosphere microbial communities from Kellogg Biological Station, Michigan, USA - LAR L8-1 metaG | ecosystem: Host-associated > Plants > Roots > Rhizosphere...
CTCGATGCGCACGCAATACATGGGCTCGCGGCAATGATCGCATGCCGGTGGCTTACACGCATCAGGGCGTAACCGAAACAGGATGGCCATAGTCGCCATCCTTCACTCATGGTCAGTAACATCGACAGGCGCGGCGAGGCGCGGCGTAATATCCGCCACCGCCATAATAAGCAGCACGATTGACCCGCCGGGCATACCGATAGTCGCGGCGGCCAACCCGGCGCGCTGTAACTCGTGCTCTACGGTAGGTCTGCGCCTGAGCGCTATCGGTACTAAGTTGCCAACCAGTTGGCGTATCCTTGGCCGCGATCGGGACGCTGACGAACAGCATGGCTGTGAACAGCAGCCCTGCGAGACTAAGTGGCTTCATGGTTTGGTCCTTTCACTAGCTAATCTTTCTTCATATTGTTGTTTCAGCGAATTGTAAGCCGTCGCTTGATGCCTAACCTGCATCCCCGCTTTATGCTCCCACGACATACCCTTCCACTGTTTCTCGCTAATGTTCCACGATTCCTCCGGGAAATTCATGAAATAACCAGCCTTAACTCCAACCGACGGGCCTCCAGGGGCAACTATCTTCATCGTACCATAACGAATCACTCCCATCGCTGTCTCTTCGCCTTTGCGCGTGCCACCAATCAAAGTGATAGTGTATCCTTCAGGATCGGTATAGGCAGCCAGCTGGGTGCCTTTGGGTGGTAGCTTACCGTGCGACTCACCTTTGGTGACCCACAAGCCTCCACCCTTAACATGCACCCCACCAACTAACTCACCGATGGCTCCGCCCGTCCATCTTCCTTGCGGATCGCGCGGCTCGTTGGGATCATAAGCGTCCTGCACAGAAGCAAACCCAAACTTAACCGGCGCAGCATCGCGTTTGAATCGCCTGTCGTCCCACGGAAACCACGTGCATCGACAGTTTGGATGCAGTGGTAGGCTATCCTCAACCTCGTCAATGTCGTATGGCGCGCCCTCAGCGTAGTCGTCGCATTCCTCGCATACCCGATCATCGCCCGCAGTACGCACCCCAACCTCAATCGGCTCCTCTTCGTAGGCATCCTGCGCGCGCGCTCGCGGTACACTCTCCGGAACCACCCCCACCCGAGTGAGCCCTGCCTGCCGATACACCGCAATCTTGGCCCGGTTATACGCCGCGACCGTCATGCTACTGGTCAGTGCAACGATGCGGTTGGCACCAATCTTATCGAGGCACGAAGCCAGATGTCGACACGCCTTGTATGGGCTGGAATAGCGGCGTGCTGCCTCGCGGCCGACCTGCTGCACGATGGCTGCAGTAATGCCGTCCAGTTCCTGGCGCAGCAGCTGCTGGAGCAGCTGGCCACTGTGCGGGTGGGCTAACGTGCCCACCTCAAGTGCCCCCGCAACCAGGCCAGTCTGCCAGGCGCGTTCAACATAAGGCTGTGCCCAGTCGCGATGCAGATACTTGTTTGCCGCGCTCGTCAACCAGTGATTAAACGCCGCCAGTCTGACCTCAGGGGCCACGGCCATAACCCCAACGTTGGTACCCACCAATCCGAGTAGGTCGTGATCAATAATGACCGTACGTAGCTGCGCGCGCAACATTCGCAGCTGCATCCTGCCAGCTGCGCGGAACGCGGCCCGTAGCTTAGCTGTGCCAGTTGGGTCGCGGCCAGAACGCGCGTCAATAGTGTAACGACCAAACTGCAGACTCATTTACCATCCAGTAACCGCTTAGCCCACCAGCCGGTACGGCGCGGCTTGGCCGGCGGTATTCCCTGCCAGTAATCCACAAAGCTGCCGAGGAATTCACCGGTCTCGTTATATACCCCCTCGTGCAGATTACCCGCGCGCTGCCCCCATAGCTGGTCATCGGGTTTATAGGTCCTGGTTGGTGCACCATAGCTGTCGGAGACGCGCACCATCACCTTATCAGGACGCTGATACAAGCACATCATGGATTCGGTTTCCCTGGTGGAGGATTGTCGCCCGGCTGTCGTAGGCTCTCCGCTTTTGCCTTAACCAGGTCGGTCTCGGCTTTATGACGCTCCAACTCGTGTGGCTGCGGTGGCTGCGGCTCGTCCGGCTCGGCCCACTCGCCCACCTCGCCCTTCTTATCGGCATCCTCCAGCGCTGAGTCGAAGCCTGGATAGAAGCCGTCTTCGATCAACTGGTTTTCTCTTCCAATCCGCAAGGCGTCTGGATTGATCAGCCCGGTGTTGACGTCGATTTGATAGGCCTGCGCCTTCTGATAGGCGATTGCCGCCTTCTCCTTCTCGTCCATCTGCCATAATGGTTTCCAGTCGTAATGGATATCGGGGTCGCGGTCGCCAAACACGTGGCGAATCAACACCTCATCGAGACGATGAATAGTTGGGGTCAGCCTAACGGTCTGTTCCGCGGCCAGCTTGTCGTAATAATTGCGAATGTCGCTCTCGCCTGTAGCATTCATGCCCGCTGCGCTTTGTCCCAGTAAACGGGTCAGCGGAATGTCGGCAGCGCCCGCACAGATCAGCAGATAGGACTCCAGCAGCTTGTCCATACCACCCAGGTGCACCTGTAGCCGTTCCCATTCCTCTTCCTTATCGATCAATAACGCATTAAGTACCGACTTGGCCGCGTTGGTTTCGGAAAATCGCCGGATCACCTGACTGGTCGACTCATCGGTGGCCATCTTGGCAGTCAGCCCGGGCACCTTAATCACATCCAGCTTCATATCGGATACAATGTTAGCAACAGCGGTGCTGATAATGCCCGACGACTTGATTGCCTCGGCCACCGGCTGCAATACGCTATCACCCCAACAATCCTGCGACCGCTCGATATCGGGATACTCGTGGCCAATCATACGAATCACCCGGCTCGGGTGAATATACATAACCGACCCCGGCTCGTAGCCCAATGTATTCTGCTTACCGATGTTCTCAATATCACCAGGCGGATCTGGCGTGGCCACATTGGAGCGCAGGTAATAACTCGGCTCGCCATACCACGGACTAGTAATATCCAACACGCGCGGGCCGGCGCTGATCATCCAGCGCTCGACGACATGAATGAACTTCAGATCCCCTTTGCCCACCTTATCGACATCAAGCTCGTCATTGAAATCGCCCTGATCCACCCCGAGCACTATGGCGGCGCCACCATACAGCCGCGCTTTCTCAATGGCGTTGAGCAGCTTTAGCTGCAGGCCAAAGTCCTTCTCGGCCTTCTCCAGCTGCTCAATCTGGTCGGGGTCCGCCTGCCACTGGCGCCAGGCGCGACAGCTATCGAACGCAGGCAACTGGACGATCTTACGCGCGATCCAGTCGCCGCGAAACGCATTCTCCAGCTCGTCGGGAGGCAACTGGGTGAACGACCAGTGCTGATGGACAATCTTATCCTTCCATCCCCCAAACCCGATCAACAGGTTAGAGAAGGAATCCATCAACATCCGGTTCCACCAGACACGCGGTCCACTAAGCACGCTAGCCATGATGTCCTTTCAGGAGCCAGTAAGCCGCGCCATAGAGCACGACCATCAGCACCAGCATAGCAATGCACCAGTAGATCAGAAGGACGCTACGATCCCGACTCAACGCCAAGCACCGTTGATATACAGCTGGCTGAAGTGCGCGCCCATCGGCCCGGTACCACCATTCCACTGGGCCTTACAGCCTGAATAGGGGCAGCCACCCAGTAGCATTGAGTATGGGCGCCAGTTCAGGTTACGGGCGCGGTCGGTAAACATATCCACATACATGCGCTCGTTGCGGCGCACGTCGCGGGTGAAGGTACCAATCAGATGCCCGTCGACGCACGTCAGCTGCTCACCCTTACGGGCGTAAATCAACGGGTCTGGGTTGGTATAGACAAAGCCATTGGCCATCGGGGCGCTCGCTTGATCTGGGTCTACTCTCTGGCACTGGCACGCTGTCGCCGTTTGGATCTGCTACTGCTTCTTGGCACGCTGTCGCCGTTTGGATCTGCTATTTCTTTTTGGCCCGCTGCTGCAGGTTGGGTCTACGATGTGGTACTGGCGCGCTACGACAGATTGGGTCTGCGATGCGGCACTGGCCCGCTACGACAGATTGGGTCTACTTGAGGGTGCTGGCCCGCTAGTGCTGTTTGGATCTACTTATTCTACTTGGCCCGCTTTGCTATGTTGGATCTACTATCGCGAACTGGCCCGCTTCGTTACATTGGGTCTACTATCGCGTACTGGCCCGCTGTCGTAAGCTGAGTCTGCTAAGTTGCGCTGGCTTTGACATACTCCCGCAATACGAATACCCGAACAGCCGAAGTGCGGGTGGTCTTCGGCAATCGATCCCTGGTCACCTGCTTGACCAATTTGGATATCGGTAAGCCATGCTTAATGGCTATGGCGCGCAGCGCCATCCAGAACTCATCCTCCAGGCTGATGGAGGTTTGCAACCCGTCGAGGTCGAGTGAGTGTTTGTGCATCATTCGAGTACCCCATCGTACTCAGACGCCCCCATGTTATTTTCAGAATACCCATAGGATGACCGCCATGATCACAAGCAGCAGGATGATGCTCAGCCCCAACTTGAGACGCCAATCCTCGCGCATCACAGATAGACGGCAGCGCGGGCGGGACTGGCGGCAATGGTGGCGTACGACTGATTGGTCGATAGCCGAAAGTGGCCAAAGCTGGCCCCACCACTCAGAACCCCAAGCAGCTGCAGGATCACGTACACCACGACGAGCACCATGATCACTACCAACAGCACATAGATGACGCGACGGAATGGCTCCGGCAACGGGATCAATGGCAGCAGCTGCTGGATTGCCCAGAAAATCACCCCGCAGACGATCAGCGCGACGATAATGTAGACCAGCGCAGCAATCATGGCTCGCTCCTTCGTTCGTGGTAGTTCCTTCGTGGTGGTCTCAGAATGATCGTAGGGTAGCAGAAAGCGTGGCCGGTCTGATTAGGCCAGATGCGACCATCAACCCAGGGCGGTGGAGGCTGTGGCGGCAAACATACACGACCGACGGAATCAAAGAACCAGCTGCCAGCGACGGCAAGCAGCATCAGCGATGATGCTGTGCGAATCGTTCATCCCATCCTGGTTGAAAAGGGGCAAACTGATCCGGCCGCGGACAGCCGGCGCGCATGAGGGTCAGTAGCTCCTGCAGGGAATGCCACACCTTATTGTTGAGCACGTAGGGAGTGGCCATCGCGGTAATCTCGTCATACTCTTCCGGCGCCATCACCACTGGAAAGTTATAGGCGCCGTGAAATCCGAACGGCAGGTAATTCGGCCACCACATCTCGGCGGAAAACTGCTCCGCCAGCTCGACCTTCGGCCAGCAAAAACCTCTATCCTCCAATATGGGACGGTAGTAAACACACAACCCGTAATCCTCGGGACTGTAAAAGGGCAGCTTCCCACGCACGTAATCGGTCATGTCCCGACCACGCAAAGAGAAGCCGCCGTTGCCGACATTGTACGGCGGCAGCCGCAGCCACGGGGCGCCGATATAATCGTAGTCCAGAAAGCTATCGCTCCACGCTGCCGGGTTGATGATCCAACTGTCCCATTGAGCATAGAGGTAATGCCGACTTTTGATGTGCCTGGGCAGCTCGGACCACAGCACAACGTTGGCAGCCATGGTACTGTCGGCAGTGGTCCTGACCCAGCGTGCCCCCGGCAGCAAATTCTGATCCGAGCACACTACCACGTCGGCAAAGTCGGCCACCGCCAGACACTTCTCCAATGACCGCCGGGTCAACGCATGCGCACTATGATCGATGGCGATCAAAGTAACATCCGGCAGCTGCAGCTTGGGCACCGTCAGGCTTTCTGCCATTCACCACACCACTCATCCGGACCTTTGAAGACGACAGACGGGTAGCGGCGGCATAGACAACGATCAGATGGGAACCGGGTCAGGCCTGAGCCACCAGGTACCGTATGCGGGTCAATACTGGTCGTATCCCAATAATGACAACCGCTGCAAACCCGCGCCGGGGCGGCCTGCGGGACAATACCAACGTCACTCATCGGTGCCAGACGAAATGCCGGTGATGTGGATTACAGCGGAATACCACGCCATTAGGTGCGTAGCACCAGCGAGTGTGCTGATGCTCATAGACCAGCACACCACCGATCAGGCCCCCGACAAGCAGCGGGGCGCAACTGGTTAGCAGCGCCGTCGCCACCAGTAGCACCAAAATACGAGTCATCGGTTCATCAGGTGCACAAACTGCTCGGCGGTCATACCGAGCTTGACCCCGTCAACCACCACAGTCTCGGGCACAGCCGGCTTGCCCGGCACCGCCTCCTTGGCTTCCCTAGCTTCTACCGGTGGCTGCCCGCCCTCGCCAGTGGCCGGGTCTGCGGGCACTCCTGGATGACCCTCGACCGCCTCCTGTGCCGGCTGCTCTGGTACCTCGGGCTCGCCCGGCTCAACCTCAACTGACTTGATCTGCGAGACGATGATGACCTTCGGCTTGCCCTGGTCATAGGCGAGGATTGCGTGAGGCATGATGTGTCTCCTTGTGTTGATGATTCCCCGAAACGACACGTCCTTTAGGCAGGGCCTAGGATGCTGCCTTCGCTCAACGCATCGTTTCGGGTTTCCGGTCTACCCAAATTGATGCCAATACCGTCGCCCCTGGCCGCTCGCCAATCGCGATTGAGGGTCAGGATCGGTTTCCCGTCGCGCAAAACCCGCAACCGCGTGAACGCGATGCTCTCCCCCATGGCAGCCGAGCAGACGTGGGTCTGGCTGCCAACCGGAATCGCCCTGGCCGGCAAGGAAACCACAAGCCTATCGCCACGCCAGATCTCAATAACGTCGACCACCTACGCCCGCCACCCCATCAACCACATCGCCATACGCGTACGCAGCTTTGGTTTCGGCAGCAGTTGCGCCGAGTCCCAATGGCTGACCGACTTGTCGCCGGTATCACGGAACTGCACAACGCGTTCCTGTGGCGTTCCTTTGAGCTGACCCTGCTCGTCATACATATCGGGGTGGTAGAGCGCCGTCTGCACCGAGTCAGGGTCGATCAGCACGCTGCGGTCCTTGCGATTGTCGATCAGCTGCTGCAGCTTAGCGCGCAAGTTCTCCGGATTGGTCTCGAACAGCATGTCAATCAGGATCTGATAGCGCAGGTTGAGATCCGCGGCCTGCAGCTCCATCATGTCGAAGAACTTGAACGCCTCGTTGATCTCCTCGCGCGTCACCAGCCTCATTTCCTTGGCCGGCGCTGCCGTGGCCACCATCGGCATTGCCACTGCTGGCGCCACGACGCGCAGCAGGGTGCGTCGATCGAGCTGGTTCATTGAATGTCACCTTCGGTCTCGATAGCTCCAAGTCCTTGATCTGAACGAACTCAGCGTGCTGCAGATGTAGGTAAGCGTTACCGTCGCCAGTCTGCCGCATCTGGTAATTGATCAGCCCCATCAGCTGATGCTGACCCTTGGCGCGCAATTGATGATGCAGCGCCAGATACTCGTCCCAGGGTAATACAGCGCGGTACCATGGCTGCGGTCGCGTTGGGATGACGGTGTAGCGCAGCATCTACATTTCCCAATACCAAAGCGGGTGGTCAGGTCGGAGTATTTCGTATTGACCATCCCAAGTCCGGAGAGCAAGGTAGCGCCTACCATCATTGCGACGAAAATTGATGATTCGCGTCACAGGGTCATATCCGTCAATGAACCATAACTCCTGCATGACGGGTCTACTTGGTAGTCTCGCACACCGTGGTGGTCGGGTTCTTCTTGGCGTAGCCAGCAGTGACGAACTTGCCGCTGGTAGCATCGCGACAGTTATTGCTCTTCGCCTTGGTGCCCTTGACCGTCGGCGGCTTCACCGTCAAGGGCTTAACTGAAGTCGGCGGTGGTGGCTGCACAGCCGGAGGTGGAGGTGACATCTGCGGCGGTGGCGGCGTCTGCGCCAACGCCGGACAAGCTACGAAACACCAAGCCAACCACAGAGACGATCGCATTTAACACTCCTTGTATGGGCCAAGATAGTGTGCAGTAAACCAAACCACACCATCCACACTCTTGCCTTCCTCGACGTTGCGCACCGCAAGCAGCGCGGCCTCTTCGGTGAAGAACTTGGTGTGGATAACAGTACCCTTTTGACTTACCAGCTCCACAAAATAATCAATCATCGCTTGTGCCCTCACTAAGGTGATCGCATTGCAAGACGCTCCTTTAATGTGTCATCCAAAGAACACGTATAGCGAGTGTCCGATCGCAACTCCAATCGCGAAACAAGTTAACCCGATATACAGCCAAGTTGGCACAGCACGTGCCCACATCTCGGTAAGAATTCTGGTCAAGCCACGCTCCATCAATACTCAAACCGGGCTACCGGCCTGGCGATGATGCCGGTCTTGTCGATACTATCCTCAGCGATTGGTAAGGCCATAGTCGGCTCGGCCAGCAGCATTAGTAACACGCGCTCGGTCGCCGCCCAAAAGGAACAGCGCAGCACGTAGGTCTCATCTTTCATAGTGATGAGATCGCCGCGACTACCATAGAACGGGTAATGCACGCGATCATGCTTCTGATGTATTGCCTGCAGCGTCCGGGTAAATAGCCCCATCGTCAACGTCCTATTCGGTCGCCCAGAACCAGAGCGCGGTGCGTAAGATACATCCGGGCGGGTAATTGTGCACCGCACAGCGATCAGGATACGACATTACGCAGTGGCATGGATACGCCATCTTAACCGTACTTCACGCTATCGATCATCCACAGCAGCAGCACGAGGGTCCAGACCACGATATTGGCGCAGATCAGAAAACCGTTGTTGCTCAGGTACATTCCCTCCGACCCCAACTGGCATTGATCTGATCGATGACCGCCTTTGGTACCTGACCGCCAGGATCGTCTACCGACAGATACCCCTCGGCATCGATCTGCACTCGCCATATATCACCGTGGCTGGTGATCAAGTAAGCTACCCCTTCAAACAGCTCACAGGCAACAATCATCGCGCCTTATGCTCGATCACGCGACATGGCTTGCCCGCCGCAGGACTGTAAATATCGCACAGACACGTCTGACATACAATCCAGCCATGCCGCTTGGTCCACAAGTGACTCGGGTCGGTCTTGACCGTTACGGTTTCCGGCGCCAGGTGACTTACCATTCAATAGACTCCCAGCCCGCGCCCGAGCGCAATCAGCTGATCGCAAATCCGTTCCAGCTTCTGTTCTATGTTCGTTAGCCGCGCATCGATGGCCGCCAGATTATCGCGGGCAGCCTGCTCCGCACGGCGCAGATTATCCATGCGGTAGGCTTCCTCCGCACGGAGTAGATTATCCACCGCTGGTGTCTCGGTCATGCCGGCGGGGCCTGTTGCTTCTGCTGCAGGGCAGTTACAAACTCGGTCATACGCAGCCTAACCTCCTCAATCGTCGCCACCTGCATCTTGTGCAGCTGTTCGATTAAGGGCAACAGACGATTATTATGGTCGGTCACGACCGCCATACGCTGCTCCAGCTCGGTCACCCGCGCCGCAAGTATATCCAGCTGCGACCTGGGCGGCATCGCCGCGCGCGCTGCTGCGACGGTGATATCATCGGCGTTAGACATGCTCACATTGGTACCTCAGTTTAGCTTAATAGGGCCTGCGGTGATCTTATCAATCAAGCGCAGCGGTGTCTGTGGGTTACGTAACCAGTCTTTCACAGCAGCAATCGAGACCGCCACCCGTTGCGGCATCCTGCCGCTACGAATAGCCTGGAGGCCGGCGTTATCGGTTTCCGCCACCAATCGACCAGCAGCGAGCTCCGCCCGGATGTCCTTCGCATCAAAACCAAATTTGTTAATAAAGTAGTCAAGCGGAAACCACAGATCCTCCGGACGCTCATCGAGCATACGTCTTAATTCCGGTCCTGGGCGGAGCGGCACACCATACTGCTCGTAACCTTTGAGCTTTTTACTCATACCCCGCCGCTCCAACGCAACACCCTCCACAGATCGAGGATCAAACGCCCTGACGGTTCAAGGTTACGACTATCAAAATAATTCGCGATGCGGCGGGGGAACGCTTCCTGCTCAATCTGCGCACGCACCAATTTGCCCCGCTGCCACCGGCCCTGCTGATAGCCACAGTAATAGGCGATTGAGCTGCCTAACAATCCACCCAGGAAACTTCCCAATAATGTAACCGTTGCCGTCAGCATAATTACTCCTGCGTCTTACGATAGCGCTCGGCCGTTTCCTGCATCTGCTGCATGATCGCCGTGGCCATTGCCATTAGTTTGGTCAGCTCCGTTACCAGTTGGCGCAGATCCGCTTGTAGCTGCGCCTCAGCTTGAAAGCGTCGCGCTTCGCGGTAGTCGATCGGTGGCGGTGGCGGTGGTTTCTGCTTGAGCTCAGCGACCCGCAACGGATTCACGGGTTTCTTCTCCAGCCGCTTCTTGGACTTCTTCACGCCACTACCCCCTGGATCACCGGCAGCAGATGTACCGGGACCGGGTCAGTGTGCGCCCACCACATCGCCTCGTACACTACATAATAGACGCCCGGCGTCAGGGTCGCCATCGTACGCGCCGCATCCATCGCTGACTTGCTATCGGGATACAGATAGTTGCCGGTGGCCCCGCTAAGCGTTGTTGCGGCTACATCGCCACCAACCGAATCAACCAAGGTCGGGTCTGTTCCCGGCGTGAACGCTGTAACAATCCAATGCTTTATGACGGGTATCTCGGCCATCTTATGCTACTGAGCTCTGGGTCTGCTGCCGCATTTTGGCACGCTGTCGTTGACTGGGTCTACTTCCCCGCGCTGGCTCGCTGTTCACGGTTGGGTCTACTAGTGCGCTTTGGCACGCTGTGTGCGTTTGGGTCTGCTCTGTCGCTTTGGCACGCTGGTCTTACGTGGTTCTTCTCCTGCGATCTGGCTCGCTGCTTCTCGCTGGGTCTGCTCGTGGTAGCTGGCTCGCTGAGTCCTTTGGGTCTACTAAAGGTTCTGACCCGCTGTGTCAACCTGGGTCTACTAGGGGCAGCTGGCTGTTCAGGTTCCGGTGTCCTCCCGATATACATAACGCCGCTCGGCGCCGGCATTCCGCGCCATCTCTGCGAGCTCCTCGTATTCAGCAGCAATGCGCAGTAATGACTGTCTTGCCTGCTCGTCGGATAACTGACCCGCGATGCTGCGTACCTCTGCAGCACGGTCGAGCCAGTGCTTCTGTTTCTGCCAGAACTTCATCTCAATCGTGGCCGCGTATGCTTACCACTTCAGCTCCTCCCTTCCTCATCGCCTCCGGGGCTTCCCCCTGCCTGGCGCGCCCCGCGATTGCGTCATACTCATCCGCAATTCTCTGAAGCGCCTGGTAACCCCAGCTGTCTTTCATTTCCTCAGCAAGTGCGCGGGCCTCATCGGCCCGCGTGCGCCAGTAATCAGCCCGAAATATGAAGACATGGGCCATAGCCCAGACGAGCGGCGAAGTGTAACCAAGGAAGCAATGTAGGTGGGGTAAGTGGGGAACGATCACTATCCAACCTCCTTCCTTCCATTTCACGATTCCCTAGCGATGCGCCGCATGCAGTGGGTTAACCTGCGGTGCGTTCGGATCGGTCGGCTGCGTGGATGCCGGAGTATTGGCGGTGATTGCGGCACCTAACGCCGCGGCAGAACTATTCAACTGCTGGGCCAAGGATTGCAGGGCCGAACTATCGTTGTTAGCCACGGCATCCTGCAGCTGCTTAGCAATGCCCTGAATCAGGGTAATTGCGGACTGTTCGAGATTGGTATTCTGGGTAACTTGGGCTTGCAGGTCTTCAAGAGCCGGCATGATCGTCTTCTCCAGGGTTAGTAGTGTGGTTAAACTCGCTTTATTCGCCTGTAGGCTCGACTGGATCTGATTCAACTGCAGCTGAATTGTTGACAGCTGGGTCAGCAGATTGTTGTAATCCCGCTGCGTCCAGAAATACACCCCGCCAATGTTGGCCATCAGGCATGACCCTTCATTACCGGGCGAACTCCCGCGCGGATAAAGTCGGTATGCTCCCGACTCAGCATGATCTCGGTGACCTGCTGGGCGAAGCCCTGCGATGCCCCCAGCCAGTCGTTGGGATTGGTATACAATCCAATAATAGTGGAACAGACCGCAAGCGTCAGCGCCGTCTGCGCCTCGGTAGCATCAATCCCGACCAGTACATCATTAATCGCGTTCGCCAATGCCATTACCCGCAGCTGTTGCGCCTCATCATTCATGACTTCGGCTCGGCGGCCGCTTGTTCCGCTTTATAGCGTTCGTAACGTTCATGCACCCGCTTTTCCTGACTCCTCATCGACGCCTCGGCGCGCGCTACATACTCGATTGCATCGAGGCGAAACTCGTCGACCCACCCGAGTTCCCATGCCCGGTCGAGCAACGTCTCCATGCGCATGCGGCGGAAGCCGCCTCGGCGCCGCTTAGCGTTACGATACTCCCGCAGTACCCGCTTGAGCGCGATTTTCATGCGTCGGGCTCGCGAATGGTTGGCCGGGAGTCATCCTGATCATTGATAAAGCCGGCGCCGTGACAGTGCGGACAAGTATCGACATCACCGTCTTCAGTATTGACCCGTCCCACCCCACTGCACTCGGGGCATACACGTACGTCGGCCATGGCTATCCACTTTTTAATCATCGGCCCGCTGACATGGATTGGATCTACTCGCACGGAATGGCACGCTGGTTTCGGTTGGGTCTGCTCTTTCTATCGGGCTCGCTGGTGCACTCTGGGTCTGCTCTCCGGTCGTGGCGCGCTGTGCGTACGTTGGGGGTACTCAAGCTGATTGGCGACGCTCCACCACATTGGGCCTGCTAACTGTCATTGGCACGCTACCGCCATTGGGTCTTGTGATCATGTTTGGCACGCTACACCACGTTGGGTCTGCTAGAGGATATTGGCACACTGTGTCTATCTGGATCTACTCGCCGCTATTGACACGCTGGGGGGTTCTAGGTCTGCTCATTCTTATTGGCACGCTGCAACTATGTGGGTCTGCTCGATTCTGCTGGCACGCTGCCACCGGTTGGGTCTGCTACCGTAATTTGGCGCACTGTATTTATCTGGGTCTGCTCTGCTCGTCTGGCCCGCTGGTCCTTGCTGGGTCCTGCTCGTTGAATCTGGCACGCTGTTTCCGATTGGGTCTGCTATCTGAGGTTGGCACGCTGGCGACGGTTGGAGCTGCTCGGATCAACTGGCACGCTGTATTCTCTCTGGATCTGCTATTTCCCTTTGGCACGCTAGCATTGTCTGGATCTGCTAGTGATTATTGGCGCACTTTGCTTGGTTGGGTCTGCTAATGAACACTGGCTCGCTTCTGCTCGTTGAGACTAGTACTTTCATTTGGCCCGCTTGCATTGGCTGGGTCTGCTAGATTGAGATGGCACGCTGACGCGCTTTGGGTCTGCTCGATATCTTTGGCACGTTAGTCCTCTTCAACCTCCATCGGGGCCAGCTGGCCCTCGGTCGCCTGGATATAGCGCAGCACGTTCTCGGAAAACCCAGTAATGTGCGCAGTCCAGCCTTCGCCGTACCCAACCCCGTTCTTGTACGAACCAACGTTGATCAAGTACGCATGCGGGAACTGCGGCGCCGGCACCTGATCGTGGCTCTGCTCGTCGGTAATCACAATCAGCCGCTGCGCTGTGAACTCGTGGCTGAGCCGACGCACCGCCGCCCCTAGATAAGTACCGCCGTTCGGCTGCGACCGGATGATAGTATTGATCCCGGCCAACCCGCGCTCGCACGGTACCTCGACCAGATGGTTGGAGAAGCTGAAGATACGCCGCTCCCCCTTAACAATACAAGCCAGCGCCGCGGCCGCATCCATACGCGTTAGGTCGGAACGCGCCGACAATGGCGCATCCATCGACCCGGATACATCAACCAGCACAATGGTCATGCCCGGCAACGCCGGCATTGCCTCGATATTGTGCCCCATCGCCTCATTGAGCGCCGACTCATATTGCGGCGCCGCGCGCGCGGCGGCAACAAACCGAAATGGATAGACCCGGTTAGCCCCACCCTTGCGCGCAAGAATGGCCTCAGTGACCAGCATCGAATTGACCTTGGCCTCGACCATATTGCGCAGATTGCGCAGCAGAGCCAGATAACCAAGCTGCTGCTCGCGCAGCAAGCGCTCAAACGTCGCTTTCTTATCGGCGCCGGCCGAGAGTGCGACTTCCCAGGTATCTGGCGTGGCCAGCTCGCGCTTGACTACCTTGCGCCAGAGCTCACGCTGCGCATCGTCCTGCGGTTTCGGCCGAGCAATACGCAACACATCGCGCAATGATACCTGGCCGCGCCGGTCGTACTTGGCCAACTGGTACTCGTCAAATTTGGGTAACGCCCGCTGGATGCCCTTTGACCACCCGTGCGGGATCTTGCGCTGATTCTGTCCGCGCGCCTTCTGGCAGGCAATGATGATGGCCAGACTTTCGGCCATCTCGTCGACCCGCTGGATGGTGTGCTGCATGGTTACCGGCAGCAGCGACGGATTGCGCCGTGATAGAATCTCCAGCAGCAGCAATGGCGCGTGACGCAAATTGAATGATGTGCGTGCCTCGACCGCCAGCTCAGCGAGCCGGTCGGCGGGCACCAGTGCCGCCACTTCAGATATACGCTGGGCGATGTCTGCGCCGCTTTCATAGAATTGCTTTTCCCAGAGTAGGCACGCCATTAGCGAGCGGCGCAGCTGCATGGCCGGGTCGGTCAGCGCGACGGCCGGGGCGCCTTCATGTGTGCGTGCTGCGATGTTTAACCGGGCCATTTCACTGTTCCGCTTTGGGTCTACTCAGTCCGTCTGGCACGCTCAAGTACTTTGGATCTGCTGGGATCAACTGGCACGCTATTCCATTTTGAATCTACTGGATAGTTGTGGCCCGCTGTTCTCGATTGGGTCTACTCAGTCTGTCTGGCCCGCTATTTGCGATTGGATCTGCTGCTAAACTCTGGCACGCTTGTCATCCTTGGATCTACTATTAGAGTTTGGCCCGCTACGTCATCTTGAATCTAATGGCCGGAGTTGGCACGCTGGTCTGACATGGGTCTGCTCGAGCTGCTTGGCACGCTGTCATAAACAGGGTCTGCTCACGGTCATTGGCACTTGGCCCGCTTTCCCATTTTGGATCTGCGCTCTCGTTTTGGCTCGCTGGCACCCATTGGGTCTGCTTCCCTATTTTGGCACGCTGAACAATGATGGGTGTGCTTCCTCGTATTGGCACGCTGCGTTTATCTGAGTCTGTTCTACGGTAATGGCCCGCTGTACTTGTTTGGGTCTGCTCTGAAGGACTGGCCCGCTACACTCTTCTGGATCTGCTCCGTGATTTAGGCCGAACGAGAGGGAATTGAGCAAACACAGCGTCAACTCCCTCCTGTCCCCTCCCAGAATAACGTCAGTGCAACGAGGCAAGTGACGGCTACCGGACTTTTACCAGAAGTATCGGCAGCACGCAGCGCTCGTTGCACAAACGCTAGACCCGGCAAGTGATGGTTACAGATTTCCTCAGTTTCAACGAAGTATCTGCAACACGCAGCGCGGGTCGAGCAAAGATTAGTTGAAAGTTTCGCTGCCGTAAACCCCGCTATCGCCTGAATGGTCTGGGTCTGCTATTCCGCATTGGCTCGCTTGGACTTCTGGGTCTACTAATTAGCCCTGGCTCGCTTCCAACATCATGGATCTACTAGCACAATCTGGCTCGCTACCCGCTATTGGATCTACTTGCGCACATTGGCTCGCTGGTCATCAATGGGTCTGCTACTGGAGCTTGGCACGCTGCTTCCGGCTGGTTCTACTCGGCCGAGTTGGCTCGCTGAGGTTATTTGGGTCTACTCTCGGTCCCTGGCACGCTGCCTGGATCTGGTTCTGCTCCGCGGAGTTGGCACGCTGTAGTGCATTGGGTCTGCTAACGGGGCCTGGCACGCTGCACCACATTGGGTCTGCTCCCATACATTGGCACGCTGTGGAGCATTGGGTCTGCTTACATTCATTGGCACGCTACCACTCGGTGGGTCTACTTGTGCCCGGTGGCCCGCTGTAGGTTGGTGGGTCTGCTTGCGCTGGTTGGCACGCTGGTTCTGGTTGGATCTGCTACCGATGACTGGCACGCTGTCGTGTATTGGATCTGCTTTCCAGGTCTGGCACGCTGTTCTCGGCTGGGTCTACTTCCCGATATTGGCACGCTGTAATGTGCTGGGTCTGCTCGACTTCACTGGCACGCTGTATCTAGCTGGGTCTGCTCGTTGAGCATGGCACGCTGGATCGATTACGCTAGCTCGCTGCCGTAGTCTGGGTCTACTCCTGTATTGTGGCACGCTGGCCGGGATTGGGTCTACTCAAACGGGTTGGCACGCTGGGTCGGTTAGGTCTACTCATTTGGTTGGCACGCTTGGGCCGACTGGATCTGCTAATTTATTCTGGCACGCTGACTCGTGCTGGGTCTGCTCTATTTGATTGGCCCGCTAAGGCCGCCGGGGTCTGCTGTTTCATTTCGGCACGCTGTTGCTAACTGGGTCTACTACGCAGGGTTGACACGCTGGGCTTCGCTGGTTCTGCTATTGTCCGTTGGCACGCTGCGTCTTTTTGAGTCTACTCGGTGGCCATGGCCCGCTGTCGTCGCTGGGTTCTGCTGGATCTGCTTGACTCGCTAACTCCGGTTGGGTCTGCTTCTTGAAATTGGCTCGCTGGCTAAATTTGGGTCTGCTAATTAACTCTGGCACGCTAGCTAAATGTGGGTCTGCTACCGTAGCTTGGCACGCTGAGGACGGCTGGGTCTGCTATAGAACCTTGGCACGCTGCTACGCTCTGGGTCTGCTGTCTTTGATTGGCACGCTGATGGCGGCTGGGTCTGCTATCTTTAATTGGCACGCTGATGATGGCTGGGTCTGCTATTCAGGTTTGGCTCGCTGTCGCGCTTTGGGTCTGCTCGATAGGAATGGCACGCTGTTTCTCACTGGGCCTGCTCTCCTCGACCGGCACGCTGGCTAAACATGGATCTACTCTTGGCCTTTGGCACGACTAAGTCTAGACGGTCGCAATGCCAGAGTAAACCCCTACTGCCAGCCCTTATACTCGTGATCGTACAAGATCCCGCCAGCCAACTTGTTAAACGCCCCGGCCGCGGCGTCAATCTGATCCCGGTACTTACCGTTCGGCCAGGCCTCGGCCTCGTCGAGAAAAGCGTAATTCCACTCCGCCGCAACCAGCCGAACGTTGTTGTTCTGAACCTGCGCGGCAAATGGCTCGGCCCGAACCTCCTTGCTGCCACTCACCTTATCCGCGTACGCAACTAACCCGCGTAGGTTGCGGATCGTGGCCTCCGCACTCTCCTTGCCTCCGGAGCCCGGCTCCTGCTCGACCCATACCTCGTAATTGTAGCCGAACCGCGCAGCGTCCGTGTGTGCGAGGGTCTTTAGACGATCTTCTCGCTCTAGCGCGCCCCACTGCCCGCGGGCTACATGACTAATGACAAACTGGCCGTCCTTCAACTCGTGCATCAATACCATCGCGGTATACGCCCCGCCGTCCTCCGTGCCCGCCTTATCAATATACCGAATGGACTTCTTAATGATCTGTGAATTGAACATTGGGATACAGACCAGCTTGTCGATTGGAATAATCCCACCGCCGATGATAATTGGGTTCTGCTGATACTCGCTCTCCCACGACGCCTGAGTCATAACCCGGCGCCGCTCGTCGAGAAATGACGTTGGCTTCAATGCGGGAAATAACGCCCCGGACAATCCCCGCCGACTATCCTCGAAATCAATCGCCGGATACCGCAGCTGCTTGACCTCTGGTAAACGTTCCATGAGCCGACCAATCACATCGTCCACGTGCCAGCGGGTCATGATTACCAGTAATGCGCTGTCCTTAGAAAAGCGCGCGCCCCAATCGTCTGTGAACCAGGCCCAGACCTTATCACGATTGGTCTTGGACATTGCCTCCGCCCGACCCTTAACCGGATCGTCCAATACGCCGAGGTGCAGCTCCATGCCGTTCACCGCGCCCTGCACCGTGGTGTTGCGAAATGAGCCTGGGAAATTACTGTATTCGATAAACTCGGTGTTACAGACCCAGCCCTGCTCGCCAATCCGCATCCAGGGGAAAATCTCGCGATACCGCTCACTAGTAAATAACCGCTGGAGATTGACGTTCGCTCGCATTCCCAAATCAGCCGAGAAGGAAGCGAAAATCGTCTTCCAATGTGGGTTGTTGCCTGCCACCCAGGCGATGAAATCCTCCGCCGCCCAACTCTTCCCATGCTGCGGGGGCGTTGATATTACCAACTTGGGCCGCTTGCCCGCTTTGAAATCCGTGTAAAACTGCTGAAGATGGGCGTTGATGTCCCTGGTAAACCAGTTCCACATTGCCCCGGGCCGCACCCGCTGACGAAAGAAATTAAAGTTCTCCCGCGCCGTCGCCGCGTAAAACTCGCTGTAAGTGTCCGCGTCCTCGCTCGTATATACGCGCCGCCGCGCCGCGTCATTCATGCTGCGCGCCGCGTCATTCATGCTGCTGACGCTTGCCTGACTGAATCAGTTCGTCAATCTCAACGCCCGCCGCCTCGGCCTCATCATCGCTCATATATGGTAGCTCAAGAATCTCCGGCACCGGTAACCCGCGGCGCACCAACTCGTCCTTCATTTCCTCGGCCGACCGATAAACGACTTCAATAGCTCCGCCCTCGCCGCTGCCCTCGATCACCTGCGGTAAGACCCGCCCGATCAACGCCGTGTACAGCGATGGATGGGAAATTGCTAACCACGCGAAATAACTCGTCATTCCCTGCGGATGAATAGCAACCAGTCCAGCCACCTTATCGCCCGCGATCTCGCCCGCCTTGACCAGCGCCGCCTTAATTTCACGCGTCATGTGATTGGCGGTCCCAGGGGGACGCCCCTTAGACCGACCATCACCAGATCGAAATAGCCATGGCTTTTCGCCGTCGCTCAAGCGACCCCTCTCTAAGTCTAGCTCAAATTGTGGGTTCATCGCAATTAAATGTCTTTTTGGAAAATCCGAATACCCGGCTCCGCCCTGCCGTTTTTGGGTCATACGGCCTACCGGACCACTCCCTAGCCGGATTGCTAGGCCGCCTTCAGTTCCCAGTCGTCAACCTCAAGCTGGACCGCCTGGCCCATCATCTCCAGAAACACTTTCGAGCGCCCCTTACCCACCCAACAGTTATAGCGTCCATCAATATTACCAAATATCTCGTTTTCAATGCGTACCTTCTGCCCGGCAATCCACTGGCGTGGGGCGCAGATCAGGCCTTCAATATCTTCCCGTCGTTTCAGCCGTTCAATTTCCTTATCTGGACACACCAAGGGCCCATTTTCATTCACGAGCACGCGTACAATCCCAATCGTACGGGTGAGATAATGCCAGCTCTGATCGATGAGGACAAACAGGTAGGAGGGGAAGAGCACACGTGCGTTGTGACTACGTGGCACCCGATAGCGTGGCAGATAGCACTGCGCACCCTGAAGCGTGGCGAAGTGTTTAGCAACACTCTCGCCGTTCGGCCGCGTGCGTGCTACAATCCAGACCAAACGCTACCTCGAAAAACCCCTCGCTAATGCTCCTAACCGATTTACAGTTAGCGGGCAATAGAGCGCAATACAGAGTGGTTTGAATTGGGAGCCTCCTTCTATTCAAAGAATAACAGCACATCATCATCCAGGAAGGGTTACGTGGGGTTGTTTTCTTACTATAGCACCGTGCGAGCTATTACGGAAACGCTGAACAGAATTAATATTGGAGTTTGCAGTCCGGCGGTGATAACCCTGAAGACGGTGATCTCCCCCTTCTTCCTAAAAATACGATTTTTAGTCCCCCGAAGGTAAGATATTACTACCCTGTTGTTTTTGCAGGGAGAATACGCGCGCGAGGGGGAGAAGTGCTATCGTTACGTTTTAGGAAGAAGGGGGAGATCACCGTCTTCATGGTCGTCACCGTTTCTTTACTATAGCACCGTTATCCAGCCATAACGAAAACGCGGAACTCTGCCCGTCGCCGTTAATTACTATAGTACAGCGCGCTCACAGTCCCGAGCTAGGCTAGAAAGGCGGCCCATGCTTTTTCTTCTCCTCAGCTTCCTGGTTTAAGCGCTCGACCTCTGCACACCCCTCGCTGACAGTCATTCCCTTTTTCATATAGACCGTCATTCGTTCACCGCCGATGCGCCACACGCCCTCAGTTGGTGCGCCCGGGTTCCGTAAGGCGACGTAGCCACACTCATCAAACCTATGCGGCAGCTTACGCGCGTTGCGTCGGTCCGTTAGCCAATCAGCAAAGGCGACCGAAGCTGCGCCGATAAGCTTGCGTACCGTTACCACTTTAGGGTGGTTCAGCGCCTCTATGGCGTCCATCATCTCTGCATCTTCCGGTGTACGCGTGGCGTTAACCATATCGTAAAACGCTTCAGTTTTGAAGGGTGGCGCGTTAGGATCGAACTGGCTTAAGTCGTAGTGTAGCAGGTAATAGGCGATTGCTTCACGCCCACCAGTAGCATACCATCCATACAGATCGTTCCAGTAGTAATTGGGGTAATTTTCCTTTTCCCGCTCTGACCAGAGTACGAGATGACGGCGATCGGTGACCGGCAGGTAGAGGGAATTAGTTCGGTGATTCGTGGTATAGATTACGCCGAGCACGTTGACGACATAGATGACCGACCCGTACTTTGGATTGCAGCGAATAGTATCTGGTGGGGCGGTTATCAATTCTTTCATATGCTCATACATCTGATATTGGTTAACTTCGCCCGTGTCGTGAGCTTCATTTACGTACAGAATAACCGACTGGGCATATTCGTTGAAACTGCCCATAAGTGCCGTGGGATTAACATTACTCCAGTTCCACGGTCCCACGCAGTAACGTAGCGGGTCGGTAAAGCTATCCTTGCCGATTCCAGGTTTGCCCCCAAACACTAGCGCATGGTTGATCTTCTTCCCGGGAAACTGAACTTTGAAGGCGAACCAGGGTATTACGTAGAGTTGAATATATTCTTCCCCGTATAGTGAATAGGCGAGGTCGAGCCAGGGTTGTATGGAGCCTTGCTGCGGTATGATAGTGGGCGGATAATAACGATTGAAGGCGCGGGCGCCCGGGCGTATTATCCACCCACCCTCGGGACGCAGCAATTTGCCACGCACATCGGTCGGCTCGCCCGGTGCCCAGATAATCTGTTCGACCGGATAGCGCGCGTCAATAATACTAGTGGCCATGATGATCTCAGTCTCGCTCTTTACCAGTGGCGGGACGCGGGAGTTGACCCCCGCGGCGGTCCATATGCTGCCTGTGGGTCGAAAAATGTAGGTATGTTCCGGGCTATAGGCAACAAAATCCTCCACGCGTAGGGCGATATGGGGGTCAAACTCAGGCAGCGTTTTCTTGATCTTCTTGATCCGCTCTTTCTTCTTCTCGTCATCATCATCCTTATCGGTCACAATCGGCTCCCTTGGGTTAACCATTGTTGGAAGATCTGTTTGGATTTTAGAATTCCCCATCCTCCGTATGGAGGCTTGTCTAAGTACAATTTTTTCAAAGCAAAAATGAGGTCATCGTCCAGATCGATATAACAAGGCGCTGTAGTGTATCCATAGTGTTTACGGGGGTGTTTCCAGCGAAATGTGTAAACGTCGTCTTGTTTACGACGCAACTCTAAGCTGTTTGTGAATTGTTCAAGAGCCAATTCGATCTCTAGCGGCGAGCGAGTAGGGTTGCGTTTTATCAGACTTTGACGCCTAATATCTTTGGGCCGGTATAATCCTCGACCGTCGAATAACCAGATCATTCGATGATAAGCGCGTTCGCGTTCTCTGATTTCCTCAACAGAGATAGAAGAATGCTGCAGCTCCACTACAATCCCGCTCGCGTGGACTATATCGGCTCGATGTCCCGCTCGCGTTACCTCTACCTGCTCTGATGGCATTAGCATTTTCCAGCTTCGATGCCATTCGGTTTCGGGTTCCCACCACGGGTCGCATTCTTCTAGGGATTTATGCGCCCAATGATGGACGTTGATGTCTCCACATTTGGCAATCGTTTCCGAGAAGCAAAGCGGACAGCGTGCTGTTTTGCCTTTTTCAGCAAAAATTCTCCTATCTTCATGATCTAGAGCGTATTGCATAACATATCCGCGTGATCTTTGCCAGTTGCCGAGTAGCTGTAATACACGGATTTACTGGCGCGATTCCAGCGCGCCCCGCATATTCGAGCGCTACGTTCCCCAACTTCGTCGCGCTCTGTTAGGATGATCAGGGTGTCTAGTTGCTGAATAAGCGGGAAAGCGATTACACCCATTGCCGACCCGAGCGCCCAGGCTGGCTTTATATCCATTAGCCAGGCGGCAGCGACGGTCTCGAACCCCTCACCAATTACTAGCCGCCCTGCGGCCAGCACTTCTGCGTTGCCACCTAACTTAATTGCAGCATTCTTCATACGCCCCAATGTCTTACGCCCGAGCTTACAGCGTGGATCATACACAAAATTTGGGCGCAAATATTGCGTATCAATGAACGTCCGTATCACCCCGCAGGGCTCGCCAGTAACGATATCGCGCAGCAGCGTGAGCATGCCGGGCACGCAGCGCCGCTCTTCGTGATACCACAGCGACCGGTGGCTTCGAGCCACCCACGATAGCTCGGGTTCGAGCGGGAAGCCGCGCGCGCGCAGGTAGGCGCCGGCCGGAGTGCCCTCTAAGCCGCGCCCCTCGCTCCATAGCTTCAGCCCGGCCGCGGTGGTATCCTTATTTTTCCAAACTGTAGACACAGTTTGTGAATGGTACCACCCAGCGGACAGCCCCATACGGTTAAGCGCACTAATCACATCCTTGCTCGCGCAGCCAGCAAAGCAGCGCACTTTGAGTCCATATTCGGAGTCGGCTATGAGCAGGGAGGGGGTGCGATCGCCAGTGCCTTTACCGTGGGTGGGCACCGGGCAGCTAACCATAAAGCTATCATTTCCGAGCGCGCGGCCGCGCAGGATTGATGCGATGGCCTGCGCCGTTGAAATGACGCCCCTCCCATAAAAGGTAGGAATTTAGCTTTTGAACTAGACCTAGAAGCTTACGCTCCCATACTTCAGGGCGTCAAGCGGCGAGAGGCAGAGCTAGCGCTAGAGTAAAACAGTTACTATATACAGCTAGCGCTAGAGTGTCTTTACCGCTAGACCGATTCTTGAATTTAAGCTATTCCGTTACCCGTCGGTTGCTGCCGGTAAAATGTGAGGAACATTCCATGGCCCGAGCCAAAATCAAGAAGGACATGAAAAACCGCCCGCGCGGTGGCGCTTCTATTCTCTGCCCCCACTGTCGCGGCCGGTCGTATGTTAAATATACATTTCGCCGCACCAATGATAATATGATTCTACGTCAGCATGAATGCGACCGGTGTCATGAACAGTTCATGACCCGGCAGCGCACTATTACAATGCCACCACCATTAAAGCTACGCCCAATGACCGCTGCTGCTGCGTAATATCGCGGCGCGCGCTTTCGCTTGACTTTACCCCTAGACCTTTCTAGGTCTAGCGTTGCGGTAAATCGAACAGGGAGAGCGCTATGCAGAGGGAACGGTCCGAGATCATCGTCTATACCAAGGACGATCTTGAGCGCATCGTTCGGCATATGGCCCAGATGCAGATCATCGGCCATTTATTTATTGGTAAGTTTGGCGAGCAGGAGATTCGCTGGAATGTAGATGGGGGCGTCGAGGTGATCACCAAGTACCTCCAGGGTGGTTATGAGGATCTGCCCGCCGTAACCCAGGAAGTCGCATCCTTATCCCACAAGAAAAAGAAGAACAAATAGCCGCGCATGAAAGACGGGGGTCTAGCAGTCCATTTCAAGGCGTATATGCCGCATTTCTTCTTTCAGCGCGTGGAGAGCGCGAGCGTCGCTTCCGGTATCCCCGATCTGCATTACTGCGCTTCTGGCGCCGCTGGCTGGCTCGAACTAAAGGCCACCAGCGGCTGGGCGGTCGAGATTGCACCTGCGCAGGTCGCCTGGGCGGAGGCTTATGCGCGCCACGGTGGACGGGTCTTCCTCACCGTACGGCGCTATTGCACGACCGGCCCGCGGCGGATTGCTGCTGATGAGCTGTGGCTCTACCGGGCGCCGCTAGTACGCACCGTGATGGTTGGCGGGCTCAAGGCTGAAATTCCAACGTTGTATCTTACCGGCGGCCCATCGCGCTGGAACTGGCTGCTAATCGAGCAGCTGCTCTGCGGCTAGGCCGGCCGGCCGAGTAGGCTTTACTCGGGCGCGACTCCTCTCTAGATTTAGGGTCGGACGCAGGAGTTGAGTTCATGACTCAGTCGTTTCCGCGCGCATGGTGGAATTGGATAAAGCAGAAGATGAAGGGGGCGCTGCGCAGCGCGTCTCCGGTGATCATTCGTGTTGCCCGCCGGGTCACCGCCCCGCCTGCGCCCGCACCGTCGGCGCCGACGTCGATCAGCGCTGTACAGCCCGAGCCCGAGCCGATCGGCGCCGTACAGTCTGCGTCGACGCTGATCAGCGAGTCCGAGCCGCCCGAGCCCGAGCCGATCGGCGCCGTGCTGCTCGAGCAGCCTGAGCTCGTGCCGTCCGAGCCCGCAGAACCGGCCTCAGCACCGCCATCCCCGATTATCCATCCGCATATCTTTGGAGACATTGATCTCGGTTCGTATGGTAAGGTGACGAAGCGCGACGAAGATCACTGGTTTGAAAAACCGGTGCGTAAGCCGCGCGTGAAAGACCCAGGCGACGCCCCTAAACCGGTGCGCAGGCGTAGTAAGGCGGATCTGCTCGGCTCGACAACGACGGCTTCGGCGCTACCGCCCATACTCAATCAGGACATTTCGACCCAGGTTCAGGTTCCTCAGAATAAACAGGAGTTATATCAGGTTCTTGATCTACTGGAGCAGACCCCTGAGTTCAGATCTGGGCGCTATTATGTTGACTCACCAGAGGGTGGCTATACACCAGAAACTTACGACAGCCGCCTGTTTCCACATAATGATGATGCCGGCATTTTCTATTTTCGCGGCCATCTACTCGACGAGCTTGACATCTATTTTCACATGATCCATCGCCTGCGCGGGGCGGATCCAGATGCTTATGCGCTGCACTCCAAGGTGGGCTGTACCTTAGAGCCCAACCTGACTCTGTTGTCTATGCATCGTCTTCCAACAATCTGGAAGGATATTAAGAACCGTCCGGCGTTTGGCTGCGCCTGTTTCTGTCAGTCTGGAAAGGAGGATAAGGGTAACGACCAGATGCTGCATATGCAGTATTTCGAGAAAATCGAGAAAACCCCCTCCCACGTTGAGCCGATGGAAGGCGGGACGCTATACGAGGTGACGACCTACTTTGACGACTTTAAGGATCACAAGCACCAGCCTCGCTGGTGGCGTAAGCACGGCGCAGCATTTAGCTTCTTTGTTAACGTCGACGAGGATAATCAGGTCACGCTGTTAAAAGGTCTTCACCAGAAATATTTTAAAGTCACGAAGCGTATGGGCGAATATGCCGGCCAGACCAATTCTGGCAAGGCCAAGACCCGGGTTAAAAAGGTAACCGACCACATTCCTTACAAGGAATGGGGCATTTCTGAATTCCTGATCGACTGGTATCAGGATCGTAAGACCCAACACGCCGATAAGCCGGCTATGTCGTGGGATTTCATCTCGCTAGATAACTGGGTGGCTAGCTCGTTCTGCGCCCTGGTCAATGCCGCCTCTAAGGTGGAATATGGGGTACGGGTAAACATAACCAATAAGCACGGCGAGGCCGCTGCCCTAGCGATTGATCCGCGCCGCTGCAGTTATTTTTTCCAGGACCGCGGCGATACATCGATCAATGCCAGCGGCAGGCCGGGGCGTATCTTTCATGTGGTCAAGCCGCATGAGCGCATTCTACCGGATGGCCGGAAGATCAATATCGGTATGCATTTTCGTGGGATGCGTCGGTTTACTTGGGGTCCTTATTCTGTGCATATTACCATGCCTGGACTGCACCATATGCCTATAACCGAGTTTACCCCGGGCGTTATCTATAAAGAGAATGAACCAGAAACCAGGGATATGATCTACGCCTCTGAGATTGGTAGTATGCTCGCTAAACACATCGATGGTATGCCTTTGCGTAAGGCCCTAAGAAGCGGTCGTACCCCCTCTTGACTTTTGTCTGCGTGCCTCTATATTTAGTTTGCAACCCAATGGAGAGAATCGTGGAACAGATCTTTTACGTTAGTCCCGAGCGAGCCGCTATCATTCAGGCCGGCGATTACCAGTTAGTTAAACCCGACCCAGGGTGGTATTACGCGTTTGACGACGAAGATTACCCAATCGGACCATTCACAACCGAAGCCGCAGCCCGCGCCGACGCGCGTCTATACGGCTGGCCATATAACAACGCCGAATAACCCCCTAACCCCGGCCCGCGCCCAATCGCCGCAGCAGCCCCAACATCAGGTAGCGTCGGCCGGGGTTTTTCTAGACTTTCGCGCCGCCATAGTCTATCTATATTTAGACGGGCGGAGTTAGCCCCTAATAGGGAGATGGAAATGTCGCTTATCGTTAATTTGCAATGTATCGAAGACATCGACGAGGATAACATGGGTTTCTACCTCGTTAGCGCTTATGGTGATGGTGCCGACGACGCAGACGACTATGAGGAGCGATTCGTCTTCGAAGATAAAAACGAGCGGCTCGACGCCTCGCATAAGGCGGTTATTTATGCCGCTGAGTTAGCCCAGCGCATCGATGCGCGGGTTAAGATCGACAGCCAGCATAAATACATATAGCCCCTAAAAACTTAAACCTCGGCGCGCGCCGGGGTTTTCACTGGATGAGGAGACCATGACCGTATCTAAAAAGCTAGCCGTCGCGCGTCTGCAAGCACACGGCTTGTGGCGTTGCGCCGATTGTCTCGATGGATGGCGTAGTCGTTGCAATACCAACCAAGGCTGGGATGGGCATGTGCGGCGCGTCTGGCCGGAGCTTGTCGCGGTCATTTGGAGCCAAGGACACTGAGCAGACCCAATGCGCCACAGCGAGCCAAGGTGCAGTAGCAGAACCACAGTTGAAAATGTCTACAGTAATAACAGTATGTCCACCCGGCTGGAAGCGAGTAACGGCGCTCAAGGACGGGGAGTCGTGGAATGGTTTTATGAGCCCACTGGTTCGCACCATTAAGGGCCGACGTTATCGGCAAATCAAGTGGGAATATTCCGACGAAGAGCGGGATATCGAGTGGCTTCCTGAAGATGATGTAAGCGAGGAGTGAGGTTCATGATGAAGAAGATCAAAGAGACTGGGAAATGCTCGTTGTGTGGCGGTACCTATACGCAGTATGGTAACAACCCGGCGCCGTTGCTCGACTGCGAGATGCGCTGTTGCGGTGACTGCAATGCGCTGTATGTTATCCCAGCGCGCATTCGGTTGATACACAAGTCTGATTCCGTAAAATAGCGGTTGCCGCGAGCGCCGTGCTGCGCTAGACTTAGACCGCTTTGGAGAAGCAGTATGAACGAAACCCCCGTCACTCTGACGCCTGATAAGCTGAATATTGTGCGCAATGCGGCGCGCGATCTCGCTGAGCTCGAACGCCGTGCCGCGGATCTCGAAGAAGAGCTCAAGGCGGTGCGTAAGCAGATCAGCGAGATTAAGCACAGCCGGCTACCCGAGTTGTTCTTCGAGGCCGGGGTGGATAATATCGGGGTGCCGGCGGAAGGTAACCGGCCGGCATTCGACGCTGAGATGCGCCTGGCCTACAAGGCTTCGATAGCGGCTAACTGGAGCCCGCAGCAACGGGCGGATGCTTTCGAGGTTCTCGCAGAACTAGAAATGGATTATCTGATCCAGACGACTTTCACCATTAAATTTCCGGTTAAGACCTACGAGCAGGCGCAGAAATTTGAGACCTATTTACAAACGCATAATCTGGATTATACATCTAAGATGGACGTACATCACGCCTCACTAACCGCGGCGCTGAAAGAGCGCTGCCAGCATGGCGAGGTGCCCTCGCCGGCCCAGCTGCTAGCAATCGGCGGGTATATCGGCAATACCGTAGAACTAAAACAGAGGAGGGACTGAAGTGGCAGAGAACCTAGCAATAAGAAGCGATCTGGAGGCACTCGACCCCGCATTGCTCAAGCAGATCGAAGCGGATGCCGGGCTGGGCGTTTCCGATCGTGAGGAAGATCGCATCCAGGCGTGGGTGAAGGTGCTTCACCAGCTTTCGCCCGAGCTAAACTCGCGTGACCCGAGCTACGTTATCGACGCCAAGCCGGGGGATATCTGGATCAAGGCGCAGAACCTACTCATTCCCGGCGAGGTGGGCATTATGTTCCAGCAATGCGGCTATCAGCTGCGCTGGGTCGAGTGGCCGGGCGCTCCGGGCTCGGGCGGCCAGCCAGTAGCACGCCACGCGGAAAAGCCACAAGGCTATACGTTCGGCATGTTTGAGACCGCTGACGGCCATCAGATTGTTGAGACCCGCTACCATATGGGTATCGTCTATCATGATGGGTATGATCCATTTCCAGCGACCATCTCAATGTCGTCGACCGGGGCTGCGGTCTCGTTGACCTGGACAAATATGCAGCGGCATAAGAAACTAGCCAGCGGCAGTATGGCTCCGGCCTATCTGTATTTGTATCGACTCAGGACCGTAGAGCGGGCGAACGAAAAAGGTCGCTGGTACCTGCTCGACCCGAAAGAGGCGGGAATAGCTAGCGCTGTGCAGATTGCTGCGGCCCAGCAGGTGGCGCGCGATATTGCTGAGGCTCGGCTGCAAATGGGGGAAGGCGAAGGTGAAGGCGACCCGGGGCGCGCAATACCTTTCTAATCGGGCGTGGTGTTTTATCCTAGCCGAGAACCACTATGCCTGATACGTGGTCCACCCTCTCCGTTCATATGGCCGCTACGTATGAGATTCTCTCCAAAGCCAGCGGATGGTGGCGTAAGCCGGGCGGCCGGGCCACAGATCGATGCATTTATGAACTATGCGATTGAGCGCCACGCAATCTATCTGCGGCGTCAGGCCGGGCTGCCGAAACCCTGGTCTGATGTGCCAAAATTTCAAATCAATAAATTTACCAACGACTACAGAGAACTCGATCGTACGACCGTCTGGTTCCGCGAGCATGTGCGTGACCGGTTGCAGGATCAGATAACCGTACTGCCGGCTACGCTAATCTTCCGCTGGTTCAACCGGATAACGACGGGCGAAGCTATTTTTGACGTCAAGCAATCCGCCGGTCGGTCGGCCTTTGAGGCGTTCATCGAGCACCCACAGAAGCACATACTCAGCGCCCCAATTCGGAAGCATTGTGGGAATGGCCCGTATGTCACCGGCGCGTACACAATCAATACCCGCTCCGCCGGAGTCGGACTAACGAAACTCGCCGGGGTAATCAAATGCATTCAGATCTGGCTAAAGCAACATCGCGACTGGCGTGATATGGCTTACCGGATGCGCGACGAGCGCTGGACCCTGGCGCAGGCCGGCGATTACCTGCGCGGACCCTGCCTTGCGGGGTTTATGACCGGGCAGATACTGGCCGATCTCAAGTTTACCTCGCTGCTCCGGGAGGCGCCTGACTGGTGGACTTACGCGCTAAGTGGCCCGGGCTCGCGCGCCGGGCTGAACCTCATGCTCGGCCGTCCGGTCGACAAGCCGTGGCGGGAGGATGATTTTCACGCCCGGCTGTTAGAGCTACAGGCGATAACGGCGCCGTTCTTCGCTGCTGCGGAGATGCCGCCGGTGTGTGCCATGAACACCCAAAATATTTTGTGTGAGTACGCGAAGTTTACCCGAGGCTATACCCGAGGTCGCTTCAATGGTGTTTAAATCAGGAATCTACCAAATTAAGAATTTGATAGAGCGGCGACAACGATATGCTCAGCTTATTAGAGATAGAGTACGTCAATGACCATGTGTGTCGAAAATACCCCGGTAGAGGATTACACTTCTGAGTTTGGGCTTTACACCAAAAGAGAAGATCTGTGTTGCCCTGGCGGCCCAGATTTCAGCAAGACCCGGGGCGTATTCAAGCACATTCAGGCCCGGCCAGAGCGTTATATTGGGGTGCTCGATACCGCCCATTCGCAGGGGGGTCATGCGGTCGCCCGCGCCTGTAAGCTGCTCGGCAAGCAGTGCGTTAATTTTTATGCGGTACGTAAAGCGGAGCAGGGAGCGCTGCTCAAGCCGCAGCAACAGGCCGCGGCGCAGCTCGGCGCACATATGATCCCAATGGCCGCGACGATGTCATCCGTCTTGCATAATGTTGTGCGCTCTAGATTAAGTCAGCAGTATGAAGATTGGTATATGATGCCCAATGCGCTAAAGCTTCGAGAGAGCGTGAGCGAGACCGCACGCGAGGTTGATCGCACAACCTTCCCTAGGGATATTGATGCCGTACTGGTTTCGGCGTCATCTGCGACGATTGCTGCGGGGGTAATACTTGGGTTGGTTGATACCCAGGTTGAGATTGTAATTCATCTCGGTTACTCTCGCTCTGAGGCGGATGTTCGTCGCTATCTGGACAAAATGGCGTTCGAGGGAGCCGGTGGCGGAGTGAAGATCGTAGACGAGGGGTATGCGTATAAAGATGCCGCTAGACCCGGGGTGACTCCGCCCTTCCCCTGCAATTCCTATTATGATCTCAAGGCGTTTCGATACTGGATGAGAACAGGACGGGCGAAGTATGGTAAAGCTTTATTCTGGAACATAGGATAGGATAGCTAAATGACATCTAGACCAAAAGTCGAGTTTACTATTATGGATAAGACGGCGCGCATATTGATTCATTGCTCCAATGAAGACGAGGCCCAGCGCTTTATCTTAATGTGTAAGCATGAGCGGCTGGATAACCTAATCGAGATCTGGCTGGAGGATATCGCAGAATATGGTGGTGCGGATAAATCTGTTGGATAAATACCCGCTAACAATCCGCGATCAGGACATGCAGTATGTGCCCGATGCGCGCCATTCAGAGCGCGGCTATTTCTGGTTCGTTACCCACAAACCAAACGACGTTACGCGTCAGGCCGCCTGTCTCGAACGGATCATAACCGGCCTACCTCAGCTGGGCACAGCGGTGGAGTTCTTCGGCGGGATCGGTATGTGCTCGATTATGATCCACGAGATTCTACAGCCGACCCGGCACCTGATCTACGATATCGACCCATTCTGCGCCCGACACCTAAAGCATCTAACGCGAAACTGGAAAGGGGTCGAGGTCAGGCAGGGTAATGTCTTCGACGCACCGCTGAGTAAGTTTGAACAGGCTCAATTTTTTAGCTTTGATTTTAATCAGTTTACCATTATGGATTTAAACGGTCGGCTAGCGGTAATTGATAAGCTGAGCGCGGTCATTACCTCGGTACGACCGCGCTATGTTCAGATCACCGACAGCGCCGTTAACAAGCTGCATCTCAACCTGGAGCGTTACGGCAGTATCGCCGGTATGAAGATGACCAACATACAGGATTACATTCAGGGCTTTTCTGGGCTGGCTTATCGGCGCTGGAAATATTCAGCCACCCGTGCCTACTATCATTTCGGTGCTAGCTATATACTGCTCGAACCCGGGCGACACAGACTGAAAGAGCTGGAGAAGATTAAATGAAGCTGTTTGGTCGACGATTTCAAGGTCGACGATTTCAAGGCACTTTGGAAGAGTATTTGCTTGAACGCTCAGTTATAGATGAAAAAACAGGATGCCGTCTCTGGCAGATGAGTACTGGTGGTCAAGGGGGTTATGGATATTTTTTATGGCACGGTAAATGGACCTATGCTCACCGTGCAGCCTATGAAATTTGGGTTGGGCCTATTCCTAAAGAAAAATTGATTTGTCACCATTGTGATAACCCTATTTGCTTTAATCCAGATCATCTATTTTTGGGTACCCAGAAAGATAATTTAAAAGATATGCACGCTAAAGGCCGCTATATTTCTAATAGCAACGCCCTCAAACAAGCGTGGGCCGAGGGTCGAATGCGCTATACTCCTCGCACGCGGGACCCCTTAACGGGCCGATTTAGGAGCAGTCATCATGCATAGTGAAACCGACTGGATGGACCAAGAGACGGCGCGCGAACAAGCCTATAAATTCTGGTACGGGAATGATCCTGCGTCGCGTAAAATCGCTGGGCCTATCGAAAAGAAATATGACCCGGTGACCGGGCGGGAAATGCGTCAGCGTCAGGGCAAGGTAGCGGTGATTCGCGGAGCGCGCGAAGAGAATATGAAGGACATGACGATTTATCTAGATCCAGTTCCCCACATCCGCGGGGTTAATCCAAAGAATCTGCAGGGCTGGTATTCATCCAAGGGGGATAGCGATCAGCCGGGTCAGCGCGACCGGCCCTGCTGGACAGACGCTATTTTGGTAGAGCCGTATGGCGGCATGTGTGGAATTGGGTGTACCAGTTTCTGCTATGTTTTGAATTCACCATATGGTTATCGTCATACCGGCCTGGTAACTGTCCCTCTAAATTATGGCCAACATGTACGCAAACAGCTCGCGTCGATGAAGGTCTCACAGGCCGGATACATTACTCCATTTACCGATCCATTTCAAGGGATTGAAAGTTTTTACCACAACTCACAACAGGCAGCCGAAGCTTTTGTTGAAGTTGGGTTGCCAATTTTCTTCTTATCCCGCGCACTCTACCCTAACTGGGCGTTTGACTTACTGACCCGTAATAAGCTCTCATACATGCAGAAGAGCCTCAATACCCCACACGAAGATGATTGGCATCGGCTATCGCCGGGCGCGGCCACCCTGGACGAGCACTTTGAGCAGATTCGCGAAGCTAAGCGTCGCGGTATCTATGTTAGCATTCAGGTCAACCCGATGATACCTGGAGTTGTTACCCACGAGGATATTGAGCATCTAATCGAGTTGCTAGCTTCGGCCGGGGCGGATCATGCTATTTTCAAGTTTGTCGAGAGCAACCATGGGTCAGCTAAATTCATGGTTGAACGGTTAACAGATAAATTTGGCGATAACCGTATGGCTATTTTCCGCGAGCTATTTACAGAGCATCAGGCAGGTCAACAGATTACAATTCAAGAGAATTATCGACGGGAGGGTCATGCTCGCTTCTACAAGAAATGTAAAGAAGTCGGGATGACTTCATCTCTCTGCTATGAGTATACCCAGCGTGAAGGAAAGTGGCGGTCGATGGGCCCCGAGTTCATTACCAGCGAGCAGTGTCATGGTCAGCGGGTTCCCTGGCACCAGCGTCAGGGCGACCGGTTTGAACCTATGTCCGTCTGCCCGCCATCGGGGTGTCTATCCTGCGCCGATACAAATAATGACAAGCCACGCTGCGGCTCGGAGCTACTCGGCGCGGCGCTCGCGCTCAAGCTTTCCGATCTGCGCAAGGATCCAGGTATCACGATCTAATAAATCCACTTTACCCAGGCCCGATTAGCGGCTAAGTCTAGAGAATAGCTAGGAGGGTTAGGGTGGACATTCGAGAATTTGGCACAGCGCTTATCCGTACTGGCGACCTTGATCCAGTTTATATCGGTCTGTATCATGCCAAATTGCCCGAGCCGCAGTTAGCTCGGCTACTGGTTGCCTACTGGTATTTCTATCATCTGGGCTTTGCAGCCTGGGCGAGTGAAGCAGATCAGGACCGTAATGTTGAGGGCGACGATTTTCAGGAGACATTGCGGCTCGCTGCTGAGAATAAGGAAAGCCCGCGGCACTGGAATCTACCTGCAGATCGATGGCCGCGCGGGAATGAGCGCCGGCACTTTCGTGGCTCGATGTGCGTCAATGCGATCGACTGCAGTCAGCTGGTAAAAGCGCCGCTGGTTACCATTAAACATCTAGCCACATTGCAAACAGATACTGCGGTCATTGATGCCGTGCAGAAGTTTCCGAGCTGTGGCCCCTGGGCCGCGTTTAAGGCTGCGGATATGCTCGAAAGAGTATGGGGCGCACCGATTAAGTTTGATCAGAATATTGGGCTTATGTATCAGAGCCCGCGCGAGGGCCTGGATATGCTCGGCGCGGACCCGGAGTTCATTGCGGTAGACCGATCGGCCAAGGGTCTATATCACGGGTTGCTCCAGTATTTCAGCGCGGCCACGGCGCCGCCAAGCTTCAACCGTCAGTGCGGACCGCAGGAGGTTGAGTCAATCATCTGCAAGTGGGCATCGATGAAGGGGGGCCATTATCATGTAGGCAAGGATATCCACGAAGTACGCGAGGGCCTGCATGGCTGGGGTAAGACCGCCGAGACTATCCTGCAGGTGATGCCACCAGAGGCACCTCATGAACCTGTTGATCAGGGAGGGTTATGAAATGCCAGGAGCACCGCAAATCACGAAAGGTTTGGAACTAGCTAAATTCTTAGCTCGATATCTATATTGTCAATTAAATTCTGAGTATTATACTCGTCAGCGGGTTTCAGAGATAGTCCATGATCTTGTACCGGTTGCTAATCAGCGGTTAGCGTCGAATGGTGGTTCAAAATATTTTTGGGAAAGAACTTTCAGTGTTCAGGGAAGGAAAGGGGTAGACACTGAACACGTAAACCAAAGAACGTTCCTGCCATGGTTTGAAAAAATCTTGGCGTCGGGGCAACATTTTTCTGTAGCTGAGTTAGATATTATTTGGCGCGACACCCCCCGTATAGGGGTGCTTCAAATGCTATATGTTTTTGAGGTATATGATTATCAGGCAGAAATGGATCAAAAGGGTAGTAAGCTATTGGGTTCTAAAATCGGGCTAACCGGTAATCCTTCGGATCGTGGGCCTAAGCTGAATAGTGAATATAAGCAAGATGGGGTTTGGATTCCACATAACCCGGTATGGTGTAATGATTTGGGATTTGATAAAAGAATAGCTAAACAAGTTGAAACTGCTGCGCATGGGTTTTGTTTAGCTAAGGGGTTCAAGAGGATGTTTCCTCATCGCGGAGAGCTGTTCGCAAACCTTTCAACTCAATTAGCTGCAGGTTTTGCTATGGCGGCATTGCGCGAATATGGTTTTGAAGTAAAGCCGAGCACATGGGGTACAGTGGATAAGATAGCATGACCATCGTTACCATCGTCGGCACCTCGGGCGCGGGCAAGTCGACGGTGGTGCGCCAGCTGATCGAGGCGATGCCCCCGGGGCAGCTCGTACGGCGTGAGCAGAATCAGGAGATTGGCCGCATTCTTAACGGGACTATTTTCATTGCTGGGCGCTATGATGAATGGGATACGGCCGGCTGCGATACAATTAAGGATGTAGGTTTCTGGTATGGGCTATTTGCTCAGAAAGCGCGCGAGGGGTATCACGTCGTTTTCGAAGGGCTATTCATGATGAATCATACGCGCGGCCTCGACCTGGTTAAAACCAGAATAGCCCCTGTGCATATCCTGCACTTGCAAACCACCTTGGATGAGTGTAAGATAGCGATCAACGCGCGCCGGCTACGCCGCGGCCAGACCGAGTTCAAGCGCAGCTGGGATAACACAAAGGGCCACATTAAACGCGCAGCGAACTACGCTGGTAAGTTAAAAGACATCGGGGCGACCGTACACAAGGTAACGCGCGAGGATGCACTGGCTAAGCTAATGGATCTACTTCGTGGCTAATGATCAATATCAGGCAGAAGCCTGTATCATGTGTCAGCATTTCAAGGCGATAGTCCCGCCTGGCTGGAAAGCGACAGAAGACTGGAAGAACTATGGAAGGTATGACGTACTACAATTGATTCGTAAAACCAAGCTGCATCAGAAAGGGCTCTGTGCGCTGGAGCCGGTGCATAGAGAGGTGCCCACCAATCATTTCTGTGGGCACTACATTCGGATTGAATGGGGGATCTGGGAAACCAATCTAGCGCGGTTCATCTGGGGCAGTCACCAGATTCAAGAGATCGAGCGGCTAGAGAGCAAGGTCGAAAAACTTAAACGGCAGTTGAAAGCAGCACGCGAACGTTCCCACAAGCGCCTACTACAGTTACAATCAAACAAGTCGGGATGATCCACTATGATGATAAATATTCGGGGTACGAGCGGTGCGGGTAAGTCCACATTGGCCAGGCGTATCTTTGAGCACTACCCGTCGCAGATGCCAAATTATCGGTCTGAGCGCGGCAATGCCCGGCCCTATAGCCTATGTATGACGGGTGCACGCAACGGTCGGCTGCTCTACGTGATGGGGCATTATGAAATCGTCTGTGGTGGTGCCGATACCTTAGCTGCGCTGGGTCGCGATGAGGTTTTTGAATCGATTAAGCAGGCACAAGAAGTTGGTACTGATATTGATGTATTCTGGGAGGGGGTTGTTTTTAGCGATGAACTAATGCGCACATCCTTACTAGCACGCAAATACCCATTACACGTAATCTGGTTAAATACGCCCATTGAAGAGTGTATTCGGCGGGTGAAGCTACGCCGCGAGGCTGCTGGTAATTTTAAGCCGTTCAACGAGAAGAACACGCGCGACCGGGTAAAAGCCATTGGAAGCACTTGCTCTAAGCTTTCATTCAATAACGTTAATGTACATCGTTTTGAAGATGTAGAACCGGCGTATCAATTCATCCTTGAAAAGCTAGGGCTGGGCCATGAAAGTGCTGAAGGTACGCAACGTCTGTCAGGCGCTAGCCCAGGGGGTCGAGCTACTACGCAAGGAGGGTAGACGCAGCGATTCGCGCGCCGGCCCGGTACTCGTCTATCCAACTCCGGTAATGACTGTGTATGAACGGCCCTGGGAGCGGGTATTGTTCGCGGCGAAGCGCGATGCAAATCCCGTTTTCCACCTCGCTGAAGCGCTCTGGATGATTGCTGGGCGCAACAATGTCGATTTTCTCAATCTGTTCGTGCGCGATTTCGGCGCGCGGTTCGGTGAGCCCGATGGCACGGAACACGATGCTTATGGACATCGCTGGCGGCTCGGGTTTGGCGTCGATCAGATCTGGGCCTGTATCAACAGGCTGAAGAAGAATCCAGATGATCGGCAGGCGGTTATCCAGATGTGGGACGCTGAGCACCGCGTGGATATTCTTTCTCGCGCCAACAATGGCGCCTATATTGAAACGCCAGTTGGTTTCGATGACCTGCTCGGGGAATATCGCACCCGCCCCTGTAATACCCACATTTATCTGCGCATCAATGACGGCGCGCTCGATCTAACCTCAATGTCGCGCTCGCATGATATCCTGTGGGGGGCCTACGGGTCGAACGCGGTTACCTTTAGCGTGCTCCACGAATACCTGGCCACCGCACTCGGTCGGCCACTCGGCCGGTTCTATCAGTTCTCCAATAATTATCATATCTATACAGCTGAGCTCGATCGGCTATCGGCGCGCGAGGGTGAGTGGCTGGATGATCGTTATACGCTGGCCAACTTTGATGTTTATCCGATTGTGAGCAATATCATCTATTTTGATAAGGACGTGAGCAAGCTGCTTGAATTTATTGAGACCGAGATCGACCCGGTAAACTGGGTGCCGGTGAATCTCTTCCTTGCGCAGGTTGCGTTACCAATGGTGCAGGCTTATAATCTATGGCGGCAGAAAGACCACGCTGCTGCCGTCGTAACCGCTCACACCATACATCATCCCGACTGGCGTATAGCGACCGGCGAATGGCTGCAACGCAGGATCAATCGTCATGGTGTCACGTGAGCGGGTTTATGCCTCCCGGTTCCTGGCCGGGATGGTCAAGCGTTATAGTACCTGGCCTGTGCTCACCCAGAGCACCGTAGCCAGCCATAGCTGGGGGGTGGCCTGTACCTACGTTGAAGTATTTGGGCTGCCGCGTGCCGAGGTTTTGTACCATTGCTTAATGCACGATAGCGGTGAGTTATGGGCAGGTGATCTGCCATTTGGGGTAAAGCACAAGACCCTGGGTTTAAAGGAGGCTATGGATAATGCAGAGGAGAATGGCCGGCGATTACTCAGTGTAAAGCTACCCGTGTTGACTGAGGATGAGCTGATTCGGGTAAAGATCAGCGACCTGCTTGAAATGTATTCGTTTGGCCTGATGGAGTTGAATCTGGGTAATGATTACGCCGGGCCAATTGTCAGCGATACGCTCGCGGCCGCGCTAACGCTTGCGGCAGAGCACAATCTATCTGAACAGGTTAACCGATGGAGGGAGAGAGTTCTATGAATATGGAGCATATGAAGTATCTTGAGGCTATAGCGCGGGCGGATGTGGAGCGGGTAACGCTGAAGGAATCCACCTATATGGGCAGCTGGAAGAAACGCGGGGGTGCTGGCGCCTTCTTCGTTACCGCACGCAAATGGGATAGATTAGAGGTGCTGCTTGCCCGGGCAAATTACGATATATTCGCGGCGCTCGGTCGCGAGTCAAATAGTGGCGAAGACGGTACGGTTCTGGCTGAGATACGCGACCTGCGGTCGTATCTTATGTTGATTGAGGCGGAGATGATGGCAGCCGCTGATTCGCATATTGAGAAGATCGGGTCGCCTGCAGATGGTGGTCATCATGCCCGTTACCAGGAAGGCTAAGCTTAATTCGAATCAGCTTACGCTATTCATTCCCCAGAGTGACTGGGTGCCGCCGGCTGAGCTACCGGATCTGCGCGGCAAGGTCACTCAGATAGCAATCGACACTGAGGGGCGCGACGAGGGCATTAACACCAAGCGCGGGTCGGGCTGGCCGACCCGGGACGGGCATCTAAGCGGGCTGTCTGCGGCCTGGCGGGAAGGTGAGGAGGTGCGGGCGTTCTACGCGCCTACCCGGCATGATGATTCGGTCTGTTTCGCCCCGGCCCAGGTAGCTCAGTGGTTACGGGATCATATTGCTGCCGGGGTGCGCTTTATCACCCATCACGGAGCGCACGATTATGGCTGGCTGCGTGCTGAATGGGATGTTGTCTGTCCGCAGAACATTGCCGACACCGAGGCGATGGCCATGCTGGTTGATGAGAATCAGCTGAGCTATCAGCTCGACCGGCTATGCAAATGGCGCGGGCTGCCCGGTAAGGACGAACGCCAGTTAAACGAAGCAGCAGCAACCTACGGGATCGACCCGAAAGGCGGACTGTGGCGTATGCCGGCGCGGTTTATCGGCCCGTACGCGGAGCAGGACGCCCGGGCCACCCTGCTGCTGGCTGAGAGCCTGATGCGGGAGATCGATGCCCAGGATCTCAGCGACGCGCTCCAGCTTGAGCATGATCTCATGCCCATGGTGCTCGAAATGCGGCGCCGGGGTATTCGGGTGAATACCGACAACGCAGAGCAGGCTTACCGCCGGCTAGCACAGGAGCGTGACGCGGTCCTTGCGGAGCTCGCGCGCAACATAGGGCGGCCCATCTCAATTGAGGACTGTCGCTCCGCGCGCATCCTAGAAGGTTTATTCCAGGAGCAGGGTATTCCGATAAAGGAACGCACGGCAAAGACCGGTCAGGCTTCCTTCTCATCGAAATGGATGTTGAAGCATGAGCACTGGCTACCGCGGCTAGTCGCCCGGGCCGAGCAGCTGACGGAGGGCGCGGATAAATTCATCAAGGGGTTTATTCTCAATTTTCAGCACAACGGGCGCATTTATGCCTCGATCAATCAGTATCGCGGGGAGGAGGGCGGTACCCGTAGCTACCGGTTTAGCTATGCGGCACCTCCGCTGCAGCAGGCGCCCGCGCGCGACGCGGAGATGGCCAGCGTGTTCCGCGGCTCATTCGAGCCGGAGGAGGGCGAGGTGTGGCTATCGGCGGACTGCTCGCAGCAGGAATACCGGCTGATTGTGCATTATGCGACCCTCTCGGGGTGTACGAAGGCGGAGCAGGCCGCTCAGCTCTACCGGGACGACGCGTCTACCGATTTTCACCAGCTCGTGGCGGACTGGACCGGTCTAGCACGGAAGCGGGCAAAGGACACAAACTTTGCCAAGGCCTTCGGCGCCGGTATCGAAATGTTTGCGTCGATGATCGAATCAACTGAAGACCGGGCACGGGCGATCATGGCTCAGTACGACCGGGAGATGCCGTTTGTCAAGGAGCTTTCGGATCGGTGCATGCAGGCAGCTGACGAGCGCGGCTATGTGCGGCTGCTCGACGGCGCGCGCTCGCATTTTGATATGTGGGAGCGCGATTTCTATCAGCGCGGCATCGGCTATGTGCCCCCGGTCGGCTCGCGGGTGGAGGCCCAGGCGAAATGGCCAGGGGTGCGACTGCGCCGGGCCTATACTCACAAAGCAATGAACCGGCTGATTCAGGGCTCGGCCGCGCGCCAGACCAAAATGTGGATGCGCGCTTGCTGGCGCGAGGGGTATGTGCCTCTACTAATGATGCATGATGAGCTGTGCCTCAGTGTGGGCGACGTTGCCCAGACCCGCCGCATCTGCGAGCTCGGGCGTGAGGCAGCTCCGCTCGTTGTACCGATGAAGGTAGACGCGGAGATTGGGCTAAACTGGGGAGAGGCAAAACACGACCCAGAGGTCACCGATAACTGGCTGAACCGGCGCACACGCGCGTCCAATGAGGAGCGCCGCCGGCTGGGCCTTTCTGTGGACTAAGGAGCGTGACGGCCGTGGAGATTGTCAATCCACCTTGCGGCCTGCAACATCGGCCGGGCGGCGACGGTGGGGTTAGCGCCCACCCGTCACAACTACCGGAATGGGAGAAGGCTGGAAAGGTTCACGATTGGCGCAATCATGTCCCTGATGCGGTCCAGATGGCCTGGGATACGTTTACTGACGACCAGAAGCTGCTGTTATACAAATGGGCCGATGATCTGGCCTCGGCTGAGGAATGGGAATGAGCGACAATGAGCAGCTCGAAAGGAAGCACCTGCTCTGGTGGGTACTGTACGCGATCAATGCATATCGCGTTGAAGGCATCCGACCAGATACCCTGCTGAGCGAAACTCTCTGGGATAGCCTGGATGCTCCTGATTGGGTGCTCCCGGCAATCCGTGAGAAGTACAAACAGATGCAGTTATAGGAGCGTGAACCGTGGATAGCCCATTTGAACGCGAGAAGACGATCTTCTACTTGGAATCGATCAAGCGAAATCTTGACGAGCTTCATGAATTGGCTGATGAGGCGGGATTGGGCGGCGAGGTTTTGGCCGATAACCGCGACTGGCTTGGCTGCTATATAGATCATCTGCGAAGGCAATAGGGGTCCATGGTGGAAATGACTCCACGGACTTTGGCGGGGGCAATTGCTACAATCTGGATGATGCAGGTGGTCAACACTATTTGCCTCGTCGCCCTCATTATCTCCGTCTGGGTGAAATAGGAGCACATCGATGGTGGAGTTGGCAATGTGGACGGCTATCGCGATGGTTATCGTGTTGGTCGTCCTGGTGCCAGCTAACCTGCTAATCGGACGGTGGTGGAACAGAAGGATGTCGTACCGGGAAATGTTTTTCGTTGGCGGTGGACACAGCTACCCAGTCATGGAACTTTGCTCGGTGGTAGACGATAGGTATATCGATCCCAATCCGCACTTCAGAACCTATGTTGTGTTGCCACGCGACCCGGACTGGGTCAACAAGGTGATCAATGGCTGAACCCGGAGATACAATCATTGCGCGGTTTGCACCCAAACGGCTGGAGACGCTGCGCCCATGCATGCGGCCGTTTATCGGCCGAGTATTCCAATGGCGCTATCTCTGGACGGCGGATGAAGACGAGACCTACGCCGGTCAGGATTGTTGGGCAGTGGATTACAAGCACGAGGTCGAGCTGCCAGACGATGTTATCGGACGCTGGTGCCCAGACGAAGATCTGGAGCGGGTCTAAATCATGTCACCCGCGGAACTAGCCAATAGCTTGGAGGCCAACCTAGAACGATACGGCCCAAAGCTTTCCGTGGGTGAACAAGAGTGGCGATTGATCATTAAGGCCCTGCGCGAGAACGAACGGCTGCGCGCAGAATTGCACTATGCGAATGGGTCACGCTTGAGCCCACCAGAGACCGTTTCCGCAGACGAGGCCGACAGCCTGCGGCTTACGATCCGAGAGCTGCGCGCCGAGATCGAGCGGCTGCGCGCAGAAAATAAAGAACTGTGTGAGGACCGAGATCGGTTGTGGCGCAGACTGGAACCGATGCTACCAAAACGCTAAAGGCCCCATCATGATGCAACGCACTTGGGATGAAAATGTAAGTTACGGGCGCAATCCGCTTTGGTTATGGGAAGTGCCAGCTTACGACTGGATGCTCATAGGTGACTGTTGGTTTCGTTGGATCACAGAGTAAAAGGCCACATTATGGATGAAGTGACTTTGGGGTGCCTGAAAGATATCTGGATTCGGCTGGCTCGCTTAGAGAATGATATGTACGCCCGCAAGGGGCACGGAATGTCCCCAGAAGACGATACGGCAGCAAATCAGCGCGCTGAAATGGAGCTTGTACTAACTAAACTAAAGCTTCTCAACCAACAACACAGATGATTAGGTTATAGGCCAGTCATGACAAAGACAGATCGAGCTTATGCCAAAGATGTAGCAGAATGGTGTGAGCGCTCTTTATCGGAGGCGAGGCGCGTTGGTTACCTCGATACGAGACCATTCGTGCAGAACGTCCAGCTAATTATTTGCGCATTGCGCGAGTATGCGGAACGAAAGCAATAGGTCCCGATGTCTCTAGGTGACCATGACCCACTCCGCGCTGCCCGTAAGATCGCGGATGAATGTCGCGAGAGATGGTCCAGTGTTGGCCCGGAATGCTCTGAGGTAATGATGTGATGCGAGCCGCTCCCTCTGCGATTAGTATGCTCGGTGCACCAGGGCGCTCGTCCGGAGGAGCACGGGCGGCTCACACCACATCAATAATAATGTCCAACGCTTCCTGCAAAGCAGCCGCGCTGGCATGAGCATGGGCCTCTGCATAAAAGTCTATCCGGTTGGCGATTTCAGCCTTAGCCTGGGTTAGTTGCGCCTGAAGTCGCTCGATCTCGGCTTGCAGTTTCTGGTAGCCAGTACACGGCTCAGCGCCATCGGGCATCATGCAAGCTGGGAAGACTGTGGGCATAGCGGGCCTACTGCTTTTTCTCGTTTAACTCTCGTCGCCTGATATTAGCGCGACCGTGGGCGACACCGCGATGCAGCTCTCCTGGTTTGTACTTGAAAACTTCGACAGTCTCCTGACTGCGGGTGTCATAGATTTGATACTCGCGCCTGTCGTGATCTGCCCTGACTGCGAACTGCTGTGACATAACGGGTCTATTCCTTGTTCCACTCAACCTGCTCTGCGATAACGGTAAAGCTGTAGGTGTGGCCGCCGCGACTATAGTCCTCGCGAAAGTCCACCATCTGCAGTTCATGGTCGTTGATATAGGCGCGCACCTTGCCGTCCGGGGTGCGCACGAGCTTGATCAACTTTTGTTCCAGTTTTTGAGGCATTTGGGTTAAGATAATAATGGTTGAACCAAAGTCAATACCCAGATCAAAAATAAAGGCGCCCGGTGGGGCGCCCCATTTTTACGCTTTGGCGTTAAGGTCATCGCGCAGCGTGTTGGCAAGATGCAGCGCAACTTCCCAACCGCCATTGCGAGACACGGAAAACAGTTTGACGCATTCCGGGTGGTGTCCAACGTAGTGGTGGACGCCATAGCCGATAACCCGCGAATGATCCTGCACCGCCCGCTTGACCTGCACCCAATATTCGCTATGTGACATTTTTCTCTCCAATCTCTTCTTGCCTACCCTCTAAATATAGATACAGGTATCCCAGAAGTCAAGAGGGCCGGGTGCCTTTTTATTATGGTAAGGCTATTGCCTTACGGACGCATCCAGCTTATCTCTAGCGCTAGAGAGACAGCTTTGGAGAGAGCGATGTCACATATCTGGTCACCACAACAACAGGCGTTTCTAGACTGGGCGGTAGACGGTTCCGGTTCGTGCGTACTTGTCGCCGTCGCCGGCGCAGGCAAAACAACCGTGCTGCTCGAAGCCGCTGCGCGAATGCCCGGCCAGGTCGCCGTGCTCAGCTACAACCGCGATATTGCCACTGAAAACAAAGCTAAGCTGGAAGGCATGGGGGTAGACTGGAAGAAGGCCCAGGCCGGTACAGTCCATTCGTTTGGGTTCAAGCCGCTACGCAAGCTCAACCCCAATATTAAGGTAGACGAGTATAAGGTCGCCAATATCATCGAGCGCCTGATCACGCCGCAGGACGCTCTGTGGATTTACCGGTCGGAGACCGCCCATCTCGTCGACCTAGCCAAGCAGATGGCCCTGGGCGTTACCGGCGGCGCCATCTCCGATAAGCACGTCTGGCTGGAAATGGCCGAGCATTTTGATGTGTTTGATCACGATGACGAGAACCCGCCGGTCGACGACATCATCACATTTGCCCAGCAGGTGCTGATCGAATCAAACAAGGATTTTGACGTTATCGACTATAGCGATATGGTTTACCTGCCAATCCTGCGTCGGCTGCGTATGTGGCAGTACGATGTGGTTATGGTGGACGAAGCCCAGGATACCAACGCGGCGCGGCGCGCGCTCGTGCGCGCCCTGCTCCGGAAGGGCGGTCGCTGTATCGCCGTAGGTGATCCGGCCCAGGCGATTTATGGTTTCACCGGCGCCGACAGCGATTCGCTCGACCTGATCAAGCACGACTTTAATGCGATTGAGCTGCCGCTAACCACGACGTTCCGCTGCCCCAAGGCGGTTGTGAGCTTTGCCCAGCGGTGGGTTAACCACATTCAGGCCGCACCAGAAGCACCGGAGGGCTCGGTCGCCCACATCAATATGACCCAGTTTATCACGCGCAATGACTTGAACGGTACCGCCGCGGTGTTGAGCCGCACTAACAAACCCCTGGTTGCGCTCGCCTTTAAGCTGATCCGCAAGCGCATCCCCTGCAAGATCGAGGGTCGCGATATCGGTAACGGTATCGTTAAGCTGATCCAGCGCTGGAAGATCAACACGCTGGACGCGCTGGAAAAGCGGCTCGATCTCTACCTGGCACACGAGACCACCAAATTGCTGGCCAAGAAGAAGGAGAGCAAGCTGGCTGAGATCGAAGACCAGGTTGAGACGATCCACGTAATTATTGACCAGTGCCGCAGCGAGGGCAAGTACACCGTGGCCGACGCAACGGCTTACGTGAAGGGGCTCTTCGGCGACCAGGTCAAGAATATGCTGGTGCTCTCCTCCATTCATAAGGCCAAGGGGCGTGAGTGGGAGCGTGTTTTCTGGCTCGACCGCGCCGGTACCTGCCCGTCGAAATGGGCGCGGCAGGCCTGGCAGCAGGCGCAGGAATCACATCTCTGCTATGTGGCCGCTACCCGCTCCAAAGACCAGCTGATTGAAGTATCACCTCTGGAAGAGGCCCAAAAAGAACATGAATAATGGGTCTTGACTTCTCTCCAATCGTCTCTATATTTAGAGGGTAAGACCGGAGGTAAGGCCAAGGGGACTGCGGTTCCTGGAATGCGACAGGCCGCCTCCGGTCCCGAGACAAAAGTCCCAGCCGGACGACCCAGCACCAGTGCGAGACTTGGGTGCGGGGGAGTGTGAGAACGGCTGCAACGTTTGCCTCAAACAGGGAGACCAAAATGAACGACACCACCCTGCTTACTTTCCGCGCCATTGCCGAGGCAATGGCTGGTCCCGCGCCGCAGAACTGGCAGTGGATTGGTCCACATATGAGCCAGCGTATGTTTGGCATCACCGAGCAACGGGCTCGCGCCTACGCCGCGCGCCACGGCGGGGAAGCCCGCCAGATGGATTAAGCCATGGAATCACATTTTTATAACCTCCACCAGGAGGACGGCAAATGGGTTGTCACGGAACGTGATGGCTCAGAGTTTGAATTCGACACGCAGGAGCAAGCGCGAAAATACATCACAGACCATTACTGTTACTCCCCTCCCATGTGGTAATATCCAACTTCGGACGGCGGCCTGGCCCGCCGTCCCTGGGTGGAATATCCCACCTACAAGGATGAACGCAGATGAGTGATAAAAGAAAGCACCGCTTGCTGATCGGCGTGGCGGTGCTCGGCGGTCTGACCCTTATGTGGGTCGGTAGCCCGACAACGACAAATAGCAATGGCATCAGCCCCCAGGCTCGTAGCTGGGCGCAGGCTGTCATGCCAGAGCTGAAGACGACGGTGGAGAGCATGCAGAACATGGGGTCAGGCTGTGGTGCCGGCAACGTCTACCGCTGCACTAATAGCACCGTGGCAGTGTCGACCAACGTCAAGCGCACATTGCAGGTGATGGCAGCCAATCCGGCTCCTCGCTGCCTATCCAACACTGAATCTGGATTGAAGACTGCACTGCAGACGATCGATGCGTCGACCGGTCTGTTACTCGACGGTGTGCTGCGTAACGACGTGTCGGGGGTGCAAAGTGCTACTCGTAAGATAGATACAGTTGCCCCCATGTTTGATAGCTTGAAGGCCACCTTAAAGTCCGAACTCGTCGGCTGCACTGGGTAAAAAATTATGGAGCGATGTGTGGTGCTTAAACGAATGGACGACGCGACCCGGCTTCTGCATGTACTGGCTGAGTTTCCAGGACTCAGTCAGCACGCCCTGACCATGAAGCACAACTTTGCGCCTGGGTTAATCTATCGCTGCATCGAGCAGGGATTGGTAACCGTTCGGGTACAGACCATCGACGCTCATTCAGTGTTCCGCTTCTACCTCACCCCTAGGAGTAACGAACATGACCAAGCGTAGAGTTACCTGGATGGGAACCATCGGCAAGACCGACGATTTTGGTATGAGAATAACCGATGTGTTCTATGATGGCAAGACCCGTATGGGGCCCTGGGCCATTATGTCACCGCAAGCGTGGCGCACATATGGCGTAGGCCGCGTCGGCCTGGGCTATGGTCAGAAATATCAACGCCAGCCTGACGGCTGCTGGTTAAAAATAGAGGGATGAAATGAAACGCCTATTTATCGCTGCCGGGGCTCTGCTCGTCTGTGCTAGCGCCCAGGCTCAAATTGTGGTACAGCCACCACCCTTTGTGGTCCAACCACCCCCGGTGGTAATCCAGCCACCGCCGGTAGTCATTCAACCACCCCCGGTGGTAATCGCAGAGCCACCACCCCCTCCACCCGTCGCCTGCGCAGCAGTGAGCTATGGGGCGCCGCTCAACCTGCGTACCTGGCCGAATGGCCCGCTAATCGCTACCTACTGGGCTGGAACGCGCGTCGTTATCGATGGTTCAAACGGCGGCAACTGGGTACATGTTATTGTCGGTCCGGTCGTCGGCTGGATGTATGCGCCGTACCTCGTACCGGTACCATGTGGGTTCTAACGCTAAATAATTTCCCACATACTATTGACTTCAGAACCGACCCCTATTAGCTCTAAATCTAGAGCAATGGTTTGAGCCACTTGCCCTAACCCCATAGAACATCTAAAGGAGAGATAGATGACTACGATTGAAATGACCGGCCCGCAGCTTGTAACTGAATTCAATACTCTGCTCAGACGCGCAGCTGAACTCGGTCTGCCCGACCTGCCTAAGCCGGTGACCCGGTTCTCGACCACACAGGCAGGAGTCAAGCGAATCGAGGGTCTGCTTAGCCTAATCCGAGCACGCGAAGCGAGCGAGCGGGCATTCGTAGCTCAGGAGACTGAACGATCAACCCCGCTACCAGAGGAGAATACAGACGTGGCTCGTAAAGCAACACCAGTAGCAAAGCCCAAGAAACCAGCCCGCGCCGGGCGTGAGAATGGCAACGGCGGTGGTCTCATTCAGCAACATTTTGATGAATGGAATACCCGGGTGCGTAAACTACTGGCTACCAGTAAGACGAAGATCCCCGGCGTTAAGCTGCACACCAGCCATTTCGAGTCGGTGGCCAAGGGTAAGGCAGCGCTGGCCAAGCTGAGCAAGATTGAGGAACAGCTCGGCCTCTAAAGCTGACGATGACCTCTTAAGGAAAAATAAATCGCCCGCAACGTGCGGGCGATTTCATTTTAGGGCTAGACGTTGGCCTGAACATCGCCTATCTAGGTCTAGGAGAGAAACCGATGACCCACGATATCGCGATGACGGTGCGGGCGGTACTAACCGCCGTGGATGACTTAGACTTCCACGTGGGCAGTATCCCTGAGGACGATCTCGACCGGCTGGAGCAGACCCGCTATCAGCTGGAACAGATAATTCTAAAGGCGCGTTATCCAATTCTTAAGGGGAAAAATATAATGGGGCTTGATACATCGCATAATTGCTGGCAAGGCGCTTACTCGTATTTCAACGAATGGAGACGCGCCGTCGCCAAGGCAGCAGGCATACCGAACCTTGAGGCTTATTGGGCAAGTGGCTCACATAACGTAGAGCAGATCCACGGCCTCTGGATCGAAGCGCCGGAAAATCCAATCGAGCTCCTGCTCAATCACAGCGATTGCGAGGGGTGGATTTTAGCCCACCATTGTGAAGACCTGGCCAATGCCCTCGCTAAGCTATTGCCTTCGATTCAGATCGAATGGCGTAATGCCACCGAGCGCTTTATCGAAGGCTTACGCGAGGCGGCAGCACAAAAGCAAAACGTAGAGTTCTGGTAAAACTAGGGAGGATGCAATGCGCTGGATGTTGAGTTGGGCATTGTACGCGACGGCGATCGCCATCTGGGAGGTCGTCCTGCCAATACACGACCGCTTGTTGTACTGGTCGGTTCAAGTGCAAGGCGAAGGGACCGGCCCTTGGGAAACTCCGTGGTGACCTATACCCCGCGCCTATCCGCTCGCGCCCACCAGACCGAGGCTTTGCAGAAGATGCAGGGCCGGCCGACGGCGTTCGCCCTGCTTATGGAGATGGGTACGGGCAAATCCAAGGTGATCCTAGACGAATGGGGACAGCGGGTTGATGCTGGCGAACTGAGCCAGCTGCTCATCATCGCGCCGGCCGGCAGCTATGCTAACTGGTTTCTTGATCGTGGACCGAGCGAACCGAGCGAAGCCACCAAACAGCTCGATCCGGAGCTGCGGGCGCGTATGAGTCTGTATCACTGGAGCTCAGCCGGAGGGGCTGGTTACGCGGAGGGGCTCAGGGATTTTATGCAGGCCGCCGACCGCCCGCGCATGTTTGTAATGAACATAGAGGCACTGTCGAGTGTCGACAGGGCTCGGGCTGCGTGTGAGGCGTTTATTGCCTCCGGAGGCACCGGACGCACCCTGTTATGTGTCGACGAGTCAACCAAAATCAAAACGCCTGACACCGAACGCACCCGCTATGTTAATAAGCTGGGCAGGCTCGCTGCCGTGCGCCGGATTGCTACCGGGCTGGTCGCGCCGCGTTCGCCCATGGATCTGTACTGTCAGTTCTATTTTCTCGACTGGAATATTATTGGCTGTAAAAGCTTTACGCAGTTTCGCGCGCTTTATGCCATTACCCATAAACAGCTATTTGTGGGGCGTCGCTATCCTACCGAGATTATCGACGGCTATCGCAATCTTGATCAGCTTGCCGCGCTCATCGCTCCCTGGAGCTTCCGCCGGCTAAAGGAAGAATGTCTTGATCTGCCCCCAAAGGTTTATCAGACCCGGGACATCGAGCTTACCGATGCGCAGCGTAAGGCGTACAAGGAGCTGCGCCAGTTTGCCACCACCCAGTTAAGCTCGGGGGAACACGTTACTGCGCTGCTGGCCATATCCCAGATATTACGCCTGCACCAGCTAGTATGCGGCTATCTAGTCGACGAGCAGGGTGGTCTGCATGCGGTTGCCGAGCGGCGCACCGATGCGCTCATCGAGCTGCTCGAAGAGCATGACGGCAAAGCAATCATCTGGGTGACTTATGAGTATAGCCTTACCCACATTATGCAGCGCTTACAGAAAGAGTTCGGGCCGGGCTGCGCCGCGGCATTTTGGGGCGGCAACCGGGCGCAGCGCCTGGATGAGGAAACCCGCTGGAAAACCGACCCGCAGTGTCGGTTTATCGTCGCCACCCAAGGTGCTGGCGGGCTCGGTAATAACTGGGTACAGGCCAGCCTTGTCGTCTACTATGCGAACTCATATGATCTAGAGTTACGCAGTCAGTCTGAGGATCGGGCACATCGCGACGGGCTGATGCATCGGGTTACCTATGTCGATCTCGTGGCCCGCGGTACCGTAGACGAAAAAATTCTACAGGCGCTGCGCGATAAGATAGACCTTGCGACGGCGATCACGAACGAAAATTACAAAACCTGGGTAATCTAACAAAAGGAGAGATGATGGCTATAACCGAACCGAGCATGACGGCCGTACTGGATAATGTCGACCGGGCGCTCAACGAGACCACGGCACCCAATCCCGAGGTAGCCCGGTTTGCGCCGGCTAAGTATCGCGGTGCTAATTCCTCGGGATCATTATCGGTGATCCACACCGATATCCGCAGTAAGACGATTCCTAGCCTGGAGGACGATATCCGGCGGGTTGAGGAGCATCTTATGCAGCTTAAGGCGGTGCGCGACGAGCTGAAGCGCATCGTCGGATGAACGCGCCAGTGTCAGAGAGCAGACCCATATTATCGCAGCGTGCCAGTGTTGAGCAGTAGACCCAAAGAAGCACAGCGAGCCAGCGCTTGGCAGTAGACCCAAAGAAGCACAGCGAGCCAATTGGGACTAGTAGAACCAATGGCCGTTAGCGAGCCGAAAGTCGAGAGAAGACTCAACCAGATACAGCGGGCCACCCCCAGATAGTAGACCCAACAACGCACAGCGTGCCAGATAACGAGAGCAGACCCAGCCAATGCCAGCGTGCCAAGAAAGGTGAGTGGACCCATCATTGTCCAGCGTGCCAAGAAAGTTGAGTAGACCCAGACCTGGCCAGCGTGCCAGACCCAACTAACCCTAGTACTATAACAAATGGAGAGACTCAAATGCAAGACGATCCAGGTTTAAGATTAGTACGTATGATGTGTTCTGGAGTATATGATTTCCAGATTTTACGGATGCAGACCGGGCTGCGGTTATCCGCTAATTTCCGCTCGAAGCTCGGGCTGACCCCAAAAGACCCAGTTAAGAGCGCGGAGGGTCCCGAGGAGGAGATCAGCGAAGAGGAGTCGGAAGAGATCAAAGAGGCCGAGAAGATTATCGACCGGCTGCGTGCCGAATATACCCGCATGTGCGAGGGAGTGGCGATACGCCGCACCATTCCAACAGAGCGGGGATTTAAGGGTGGCGAGCTGATCTCGACCTATGCCGAGCTGCAATTGATCGATCAGTACTTTGAGATCGAAAAGCAGGAAAAGAAAATGTTCCGCCAGCTGGGCAACGCGCTAAGCAAGCTGCCCATCTGGAATAATTATCTGGAGGGTGTACCCGGTATCGGCCCGGCTATGGGCGCGGTGCTGGTTAGCTATTTCGATATCTACAAGGCTCATCATCCGTCGTTATTCTGGGCCTATGCCGGGCTCGACGTCGCGCCGGATGGTTTTGGCCGGTCGCGCCGTGAGGAGCATCTGGTCGAGCGCCAGTACAAGGCTAAAGACGGCACGATCAAGACCAAGCGCAGTGTGACTTACGAGCCATGGTTGAAGGCGAGGCTTTACGGCGCCATGGGGGTGAGTTTTATGCGCACTAAGAACTGTCCATGGAAGAAAGTGTATGATGATTACCGGCATCGGCTAGAGACCGACCCGAACCGCTACCGGGTTACGTCGGCCGTCTATAAGAAGGCGCATAAGGATAAGGACCCACGTACTCGCGAGATGTGGCCGCCGTTGCGTATCCACCTGGCTTCGATGCGCTACATGATCAAGATGTTTCTTGCCGAGTTCTGGCGGGAATGGCGCATCATGGAGGGGTTACCGCTCAATCCATACAACCCCGATAGCAAGACGGGAACTTACGCAGAGGATAAGCTGGGTATGCCGCCACACGGTCAGCCGCGGTCGGAGGCAGCCGAGTAATAGCGGGCCAATAGATGCGAGTAGACCCAAAGTAGTGCAGCGAGCCAATGCCGAGTAGCAGACCCAACAAATGTCAGCGAGCCAAATTACCCTAGAAGACCCAAGCGATGAAGCGTGCCAAATCCCGATAGTAGACCCAAACCTATTCAGCGTGCCAAATCCCGATAGTAGACCCAAGAAAGTGCAGCGTGCCAGTTAGATTGAGCAGACCCAGACGATGACAGCGACCTAAGGAGAATACAGAATGGCCGGCAGAGGTTACATCGCAGGTGTGTATGGGCAGGGTCCCATATGGGGTCTATCCTGGGGTGGCTGGATGACCTCTAATGGCATTACTCGCTCCGTGGCCCGGGCGAAAAGCACCTATGGCCTGGACGGCGACTGCTTCAATTTCAACGATGTACTCGGGGTCGATGACCGGATCAAATATTACCAGGCACTAACCCTGCCCACCATCCTGCTATGTTACTCGCTCGGGGTGACCTTTGGTACCTGGTATCAGACGGGACACCAGATCAACCTGCTGATCTGCATCGCCGGCAGTCGGCTGGGCAAAAATTATCCGATTCACGAGGGTCATTGCGACCGCAGCGTGCTCATTCGTGGGGGTGGGGTTATGTCGGATTGGGGGAAGACGGCTGGATTCAACCGCGTGGAGGATGTGCCCGGGGTGCCCCATCTGTTAATGGACTTCGCCCCTGCTGTTACAAATATCGTAATGCAGGAAATTGGAAACATAGTAAAATCGAGCTAGTAGAATGAGCCGGAATCAGTACACAATGGATCGTGGTGGAGAAAGTATCAGCGTAAACTACGGGGGTCGCGACCTGCTGCTATTGCGCCTGGTCGCAGTCTTTCAGCAACCGCGCTACGACATCGCTAAAGAGCTTAGGCCGCGGCCAGGAGACCAGCGCAAATGACCACCACCAAGATGTCACCGACGCCATGTCCGAGTTGTGGGGTGCTACTGGAAGCGGCTACTTCAACGTTCGAAGAAGCTACGCCATCCGATGGTGACATTACGATCTGTATTAAGTGTGGGCACATCATGATGTTCGAGAACAACCAGCCGCGCGATCTGACCGATGCGGAAATGCGTATGATTGCCGGTGACCGCCGGATCATCGCAGCACAGAAAGTTCGCGGTAAGGTAATCAAATGACTGATCAGTCCTATCTGACCTTATATGCACTGGCAGCGCTCGGGCTGGCCCTGCTGGCCCTGCTGATGATGGAGGGGTGCTCGGGGGATATGGCGCGTATGAAGGGTAAGTCGGATCTCGCTCCGTCGCTGCCGATGGGCCGTGATCAGGAAAAATTCTGTGCGCGCTATCCTGACGACGTTTCATGCAAAGGGCCGAAGCCATGAGTTACTACTGGTTGAGTTTCTGTGACGCCGATCGGTCCGAGGGTGAGCAATTTCTTGGCGCCTGTCTGATCGAGGCCGACAACATCGAAGATGCCATCCGCAAATCTCACCGCCGCAAATGCAATCCTGGTGGTGAAATAGCCTGTGTGCAGATTGGTGCTGAATATGAGAAAAATATTGGCCGGTTCAAGCTCAATCACCTGTACAGTAAGGATGAGCTGATTGATATGCGCGAATACCGCACTTTGCAGGAAGCAATTGATAGTGGAGATGTTACATGAATACGACCTTCGTTGCCGCGCTGGGACTATTGCTTAGCAGCATCGGGCACCCCCACGCGCAGAGCTATTATCCCGGTCCGCAGAGCGGGTACTATGTGTATGGGCCAGACCGCGAATACCACCTACTCAGCCGCAATCAGCCATACATACAGTTGCGGCCGTATTGCAGTCCACAGTTCGACCCATACTGTAATCTGTTGCCGCCGCCCGGCTATCCGATACAGCCGATACAGCCGCTCGCTCCGCCGCCGCTAATCGCGCAGCGGCCGTCGCGACCCGCCGCGACCATGGAGCAGAGCCGCGATGCGGTGATTCGGGCCGGCGAGGAACACTGCAGACGCTATAAGGACCCGCAGGTATGCCACGATAAGAAACAGGCGGGAGAGCCCGAATAAAGATCTCAGAGGAGCTCGAAATGGATAGCTTCAAACAGGCATGGAATGATATACGGCCGCGCAGCTGGTTACACTTTGGCCTGGGCGTGCTTTGCTTATGGACCGGGACCATATGCATTTATATGGATAGCTGGTACAACAAGCCGATTGGCGTCTTTACCCTGGTCATGGCTGGGCTCTCGTTCTCGGGTTCTGTCCTGTTTCCGCGCCTGACCGAGCAGCATCAGAAACTCAGCGAGCTGGTAGAGCGGCTGGAAGCTACCGATCCGGCAGCGTGGAGCAAGCAAGCGGCAGCAGCGTTCAAACAGCAGATATGGGCGATGCAGGCGCGCGGCGAGTTGCCGCCCCATGCGCAGATTATATTTGGCGCTGATGCCCCGTCATTTACCTCCACGCCGCCCGAGAGGCTGAATTGATGGAAACCCTATGCACGTGTGAATTTCCCTACGCCGTCAACGAGTGTGACAAGCAGTATCACTGCGACCGTTGCGGCTACCCGCTCGCAGCTACAGACCGGCGCCGCAAGCTGTTACGCCTGGTAAGTCTGGAGATATGGAGCGTGTTTGTGTATCGTGCGCAGGGATATCGGCGGGCAGCGCGCGCCTGGGAGTGGGTCGAGCGGCAGTTTGGGCCGGGGGGCAGTGATGAAGAGGCCGCCTGAGGTCAGTGAGGTCAATCATGTCCGGTAGCCCGGAATGGGGCCCTGGCCCATGGAACGACGAACCCGATGAGCTACGATGGCAGGATGCGCGCACTGGTCTGTGGTGCAAGCTGCTGCGTAATTCGATGCTGGGCATACTCTGTGGCTATGTCGGCGTGCCCCCCGGCCATGCGCTGTTTGGCTGGGACTATCACGACAGCATCAAGTCCAAAGAGGAATACAATAGTGGCACGGCACCAATCGACCTGGCCTTTCAGGTCCACGGGGGATTGAGTTACAGCGGCGAAAACAACGGATTATGGTGGTTCGGTTTTGACTGCGGGCATGCTTGGGACCTGGTCCCTAGTATGGTGGGGTTCTACCGTAAACACCATCTCGGGCACGACCGGGCTCAGACCTATCGCGATATCAGCTTTGTCAAGCATCAATGCGCCGATCTAGCCTTCCAGCTCAAGCAGCTAGAAGCCGCTAAGGAACTGACCACAGCTAAGGACTGGCACGATGACGACCCCGAATATTGAGCCCACGTCCCTGGTCGAAATGCAGGCCTTGGAAACCTACTACCTCTGCAATTCAAAGTGCTATCGCGATCCGCACAGCAACATCTGTGACTACTGTGGCCCGGATATAGCCGTTACGGTGCGCTTGAGTACCGCCCCTGCAAGCGGGCGGTCGAGGCCATCATGCGCGCCCTGCTGTATGCTGCGGCGGGGCGCCGTTAGAACCAAAGGAAAACAAATGGAACAGTATCTCGGTGACGGCCTGTATGCGTCATTCGACGGATACCAGATCACACTGCGCGCACCGCGCACTAACGGCGATCATTGGGTTGCCCTGGAACCCGAAGTTTACTTCGCTCTGCAAGACTTCGCCCTGCGCATCTGGGGGCCAATGCTGCAAAAGAAAACCGGCGGCACAGGCTAGAAATCCAGTGGCGTTCCATACACCCGCGCGGCCTGGAAATGCATTGCATCAGGATATTTCCAGCGTCCGCCCCACATCCAGCCTTCGCCCTCGAATGCCTGCACGATCAGGCTGTCGGGCTGAAACGCGTGTATCTTGTGACCGAACTCATTCTCGTCGGCGTCGAAGTCGATGGCGACGGCGTAAGCGTGCATCGATAGCGCGTGGCCTTTGCGCATGACCCTGAAATTGAATGAACCATCGTACTTATGATAGTGCAGGGTATCGATGGCACTCTGATGCTCGCCGCACTGTTCCCAGATATGCGCCAGCACCCGGACCAGACTTTCGGCGCACTTCTTATGGATCGTGATGTGGGTAACCGGGATCTTGCCACAGTGACAGACCCACGGCACTGCCACGTGGGTTAGGTTGTTAGCCGCCCAACGTGGACTATAGGTGCCGTGGGCGCCGCGCGGGTCGCCGTAGAAAGCGTCACATTGCGCCTGCGTCGGCCAGGTGTTCTTGATCAGTGTGGTCATTTGTGTAGATGGTCCTTGATCGCCTTCACCGTTTCATCGATCTTCTCAATGGCGGTTTTGGTGGCCGCCGACGCGGTATCCCGGGTCTCGCCAGCGACCACAAGAAGATTCTGTTTCATGGTTTCGGCGGCATGCTGAAACGATACCCATGCGTCGAGCGCGGACTGCTTGAGATCGGCCATGCTGATTCCCTTCAGTTAGGGTTGTTGGGCGGAGCCGGCTCGGATGGCTTCGCGTCGGGCGGTTTCGGCAATTGCGGAACCAGCCGCAGTATCAACTCGGCATTGCGCCGGTTGAGGTCGGATAGCTGATGCAGTGCTCCGGCGTTCTCCGACACGCTACGTTGCGTGTCGCGCAATACCTGCAGTACTAGGGTGGCCCGCTCTTCGATCACCGGGATGCGCACGATCTGCGCTTCTATGCGCTGTACCGCTTCGTCCTGCTCTCGGTTCTTACCGGTCAGCTCCGCTCGGGCTAGCTGAAAGCGCTTCTCGGTGTCGGCCACGTAGGTCTCGAACCGGTGCTGCAATTCCAGGCGACCGTTGTGCTCATTCGACGCCCAGACGATCAGGCCGACGAACTGCACGAACACGGCGAGAATAATACCCAGAGCCCCGAAGGGGATCTGCCGGGGCAGCGGAATGCCGCTGATCGGTAGACTCATTCGGCCGGCACCACGTTGTGAATTTTCGGGTCATCAACCACCTTGGCGATGCCCTTGTTCTGATTGGCCAGCTGGTCCGGCACCTCGATGGTGACTGATGGATCGACCCGCGCGGCGGCCTTCAACGCCTGCGGTTTGGAGTGCACCCAGATCGACCATCCCAGCATCGCCCCAGCCAGTGCCATTCCGATTACTGGCTGTACCAGATCCTCAGTCAGCCATCCGTGCGCTACCAGCGAGCTACAGGCCGCAGTGACGCACCAACGGACGATCGATTGGATCTGATCCTGATTCATGCCAGGGCCTCAAGCGCACTGCGCAGCATGGCCGTTGTATTTGGCCCGGACCAGCCATCGACTGTCAGCTTATGATCGGTCTGAAATTTCCTGATCGAGGCATGTGTCTGTGGGCCGTAGTCGCCGTCGACCGTAGTCCTGTAGCCGAGCTTAGTCAGCGTCTCCTGCAGCCATTTTGTAGTTGTGCCCGGAGTGGCGGACTTGAGCGCCTGCTGGGTGGTGTGTACCGCAGCAGACATCGGCTTGCCTGCGTCGCGATTAGCGCCGATCAGCTTGATTGCTTCCTGCAATGCGGGCATGGCAAGGTCGATTTCCTTCATCGCGTCTTCCAGCCGCGGCCGGTTACGGTCGACCAGCGGCTTGATTTTGTCGTTCCACAGCGCGATGGCGGCCTTGATGTCGGGTTCGGCGGCCTGGTAATCAGCGACGATTTTTGCCACCGCTGGCATCGCGTTCTCGAACTTCTCGGGGGACAGGCCGAATAGCCGCATCCCCCAGCGAGTAAACCAATTGAGGGTCATCCGGTCACCGTGCCGCTGACCGTAATCGGCACCGTCAACGTCACCGGCTTGCCGTCAACCGTAACCTCCTTGATCACCACACTCAGACTTTCCTTGGCGCCTTTGGCCAGCGACTTGAGGCTGGCGTTCTTTTCCATCATCGCCGCCTTCTGCTGACAGATGGCCTGCTCTATCGCGGTAGCGATAGTGGTGCCAATGGCAGTGCCGGCCACCAGCGCCGGGTTGCCCGAAGCGGCAGCCACTGCTTCCGCAATCTGCATCACCACGGCTGCGGTTGGTTGAAACTGGCAAGCGTTCTGAATATCGGCCAGAATGGTGTTGATATCGACCGTGCCAGTCGGGGAGGTACTATTCGAGCATTGTGCCGCCATCAACAGCGTTGCCAGCGCAGCGCCGGCTACGGATACCTTGAGGAACTTCAACATGTCGGAGATCTCCTTTGTTAGGTTAGGGCGGCCAGATCACTATCCAGCTGGGCAACATTAATGGCCTCGGGCGACACCCCCGAGGGTAGGATGTAGTCGAGCGAGAATTGAATGATGCCCTCATCCATTGTCTGCTCGATCAGGTGCCGATCAATCCCGGTGGTGCGCCCCCAGCTGATGCCGACGCCGAGCCCGCGGCTGTTGCGCCCACACATGGTAATGCAGTGCCCGCCGAGGAACGGCGAACCCTGCACATATTGCCAGGGTTGCCGGTTATCGAACTGGTCGCTCTGCGCCTTCTGCAAATTGAACCCCATTGATACCGCGCCAAACAGGTAGGTGGCAGCGATTAGTTCGTCCCAACTGCGCACCTGAATGGCACCGTACGCCTTGGTGAAGTGCAGCTGGCCGTGTGCGTCAGGGAACCCGACGGTGCGCACTTTCGAGGCGGCAACCTGCATATCGGTGCCGTTGTCGGTTGGATTGTTGCCGTTCTGATCCAACTCGGCGCGTGGGTCGTAGCCGGTCCAGTCGCTATAGATGTTGAGAATGCCCTGAGTGGTGAACTCGGGGATCGGTCGATGCGTGGCTCGCGCCCGGATCATAATCTGGTGGGCAATGTCGCAGATCACACAATCACCGGCGATATCGTTGCCCAGCATCCCGTAGTCGGTATTGACCACATGCCCGAATACTGGGGGCACCTTGATCTGGCGCAGGTGCACGTAGTCCTTGAACTTGAATCGGACCGCACCCGGCCGTGCCGGTTTCTTGCCCAGAAATTTACCGCTGACCTGTGCGACGGGCATGCTCGTTCCTCTCTTTGCGACGCAAATCAATCAGTACCGTCACCGGTCCTTCTGTCATCAGCACATTGAAGTGGTGTTGACATAAAACCTGAACTGGATCAGAATAGTTCAAACCGTCCCGCGATACCTGAAAAATGCCAATTGGCTCCTGTGTGCAGCCAAAGCGGCAGCGAATCCCGGCCAGCGCTGCTAGATTGATGTGCATCACCCGTGCGCTTCGAGCGCCGACTGAATCATGGCGACCGTCAACGGCCCGGCGTCGCCGTCAACTTCCAGACCATGATTCTGCTGGAACACGTGTACCGCCTTGGCGGTCTCCGGACCATAGCGTCCATCCACATCGAGGTTGGCCTTGTCGAGGGTGTTCAAGCTGGTCTGTAACCATTTGACATCGAGATCCGGTTCAACTGGCACGGGGTTCTCCTCCAGGGCACGGGCGAATTTAATGCCGGCGAGCACCTCGATACGTTTGAGCAGCGGTGCTACACCGGATTGCTTGTCAACCACATTCTCGATCGGACCATGATCGTAGGTAATTTTGCCGCCAGGACCAGTAGGTGGATCATAGATCGAAGTGCATGACCAGATATATGGACTAGGACGTCCATGGTTGTAGTAGGCTAATCCGTTGTAGGGCTCCAGTTCATGTAGTTGATATTCGATGGTCCAGGCACTGACCGGCTTGCCGATGATGCCCTGCAGCTTGAGGGCATCGATGGCGCATTCCATCCAGCTGAATGGCGGGCCATGGCCGACGTGCGGGCGCCCGCGTGGCTCATGGATCGAATAGGCGTTGAGTGAGTCGCCCTGGCCGAGCTGGCGCCGCCCGAGGTGCTCAATGCCGCCTTCACGGTCGTCAATCACCCCGATCATTGCCCAATGTACACCGGTGACGTCCTGGGTCTGTTCGTAAATCTGTCGGTGTTTGATAATTTCCTGAGCTTCGTAATCAATCATCGCCCGCTGCCGGGTGATCACCATCTGATCCCAGCGCCGGGCCAGCTGTGCGGCACGTTCATGGGTGTAGGTATAAGCCACAATCAGTCTCCCCAGGGATTAGCGTCAACCAGGATCATCCCGGTCCAGAAGGTATCGGTGCCGGCGTTATCGGTGGCCCGTAGCCAGTCGAGATAGCGGCCGGGGCGTAAGCCGGCGGTCGAGCCGGCGGGAATCACGATGGTGATTAGGCCCGCGCTCGGTGGTGAATTGATTTTGATCGAGTACTGATCCGACGTCAGTGCCGGATCGCCATTCGGATCGCGCAGCATCCAGATCACTGTTGCCTGACTCAGGTCATAGGCGCTGCCGTCGGAGCGCTGCAGGGTGGCACCGATGTCCCAGTCATCGCCAGCAACGAACTCTAGATTATCATGATGTGGAATTGCCATGAAAGCCTCAGTGTAGGGTGCGCGTACGTACGAGGCGTGAAGTGCGGCCAATGATGTTGGTTGTGGTTGGTAGTTCTGCAGTGATCTGCGTTGCTGACTCGGTCTCAGTGCCGCGGATCGATGCGGCCGCCGGTTGTCCGGTGACGGTGATCTGGTTCGGTTGCAGCCGCGCAACCATGGCCGGGATCGATGGCAGCTGTTCAGTCAGGTCAACATTGATGCTGTCCTGCTGGGCGATGACAATGGCACCCGCCAGGTGACCCGCGCCAGCATACACGGCGGCCAGCTGGAAGACGGCGCCTAATTGTGCCGCTAGGTCGCTTGTGCCCGACAGCAATGCAGCAAAGTTCGTAAGCTGGATGGTAGAAGAGGTGAGCGCGCCCGCGCCGGACCACAGTGCAGGAAGTGCCGTCAACCATTGTGCAGTCGACGCCGTCAGCGCGCCCGTTCCGAAAACCGTCAGCCCGGCCGTGTGCCACTGGCGTATGGCGCCGGCCATCCCGCCAAGGCCCGCGAATGCCGCTGTTCCCAGCGGCTTCTGCAGGTCGGTGACCGTCAGAGTGCCAGCACCGCTGAACTGCCCGCGGACCTGCGCCAGCATCCGCGTGGATGCCGTCAGAGTGCCAATACCTGCAAAGCCGGCGGTACCTTGCCAGGCCACAACCCCGCTTATATTAGCAGTAAGACTACCAGCACCATTGAAGACTGCCCCGGCTGCAAACCATTGCGCTGCATTGGCAGTCAACGCACCAGCGCCGGCTAAGGTCGCCGTGCCGGGCCACTGGACCGTCGCCCCGAGGATGTTCAGGAGGGCGTTAAGGCTGCCAACACTACTGAACGCTAGCGGGCCGGTCGCGAGCCACTGCGTCGTGCTTGCCGCTAGCCCGCCGACACTAGTGAACGCCGTCTGCAGCGGAGTGCGTAGCTGCACTGTCGGACTGGTCAGACCGCCGATACCGGCGAAGCTGGCGGTAGGCCGAAGCGTTAACAGCGCTGCTGCTGTTAGGGTGCTCGTACCGCTAAATGCGGTGGTTAGGGCCTGCCACTGAGTCAGGCTGGGCGGACTGAGCGTACCGGCGCCAGCGAGCGCCGCGTTGCCCGGCCACTGAACGACGGCGCCTAGTACGTTAACAAGGCCGGTAAGGCTGCCTGCGCCGCTCAGGAGTGTGCCCGCGGCAAGCCATTGCGTAGTGCTGGCCGCTACCCCACCTGTGCCCGCGAACGCAGCCTGCGCAGGGGAGAGCAGCCTAGCGGTGGTGGTTAAGGTGCCTGCACCGGCGAGTGTCGATAGCAGCGCCTGCCACAGCTGCGCGGTCGGGCCGGCTAACCCGCCGGCTCCGGCGAACGCCGCAACGGTTCTGAGCTGTAAGGTGGCACTCGCAGCGAGCGTACTGGCGCCAGCGAAGGAGCTCTGAACCTGTTCGAGCTGCTGAACTGTGGCCGTCAGGCTGCCAGCGCTGCTCAGGCTGGCCGGAATTGCCAGCCATTGCAACAGCGAGGTGCTAAGGGCACCAAGCCCAGTAAGCAGGGCATTGCCCGGCCACTGGACGACGGCGCCCAGGATATTAACCAGCCCCGTGAGGCTGCCAGCACCAGCGAAGACCGTCGGGCTGGTAGCCAGCCATTGATTGGTGCTGGCGGTCAGTGCCCCGGCGCCGGCTAGCGTCGTTGTGACCGGGCTGCTCAGGCTGGCAGCGCCGCTGAGCGCGCCGGTACCAGCAAACGCAGCCTGTAGCGGCTTGAGTACTAGAGCGGCGCCGGTCAGACCGCCGATGCCTGGAAAGGCGGCCTGAACCGACAGCCATTGGCCTAGGCTGATGGGAGCTAACGCGCCAGTACCAGCAAAGGCCGCAGCGGTATTGAGTTGAAGCGCTGCCGTCGCACTGAGGGCACCCGCGCCAGCGAGCGCGCTTTGCAGCGACTTAAGAACCAGCCCGGTCGCGGTTAATGCACCGGTGCCGGCAAGCAGCGTCGTTGCACTAAGCAGCTGAACAACGGCGGCGCTGAGCGCGCCTACGCCAGCGAATGCGCCTTGTAACGATTTGACAACCAGCCCGGTCGCGGTTAATGCACCCGCACCAGCAAAGGTCGCCGTGGTATTGAGTTGTAATGCCGCAGTAGCGCTGAAAGCACCGGCGCCCGCGAACGCGCCTTGTAACGGCGTGAGAATTAACCCGCTCGCCGCTAACCCACCGCTACCAGCCAGTAAAGCAGTACTCTGCCACTGCGTGGTGCCAGTGACGGGGGTAACGTCGCCGCTGAGGGCACCAGCGCCAGCAAATAGAGCAGAGGTACTAAGGAGCTGCGTCGTCGAGGCACTGAGCGCGCCAGCGCCGGTAAACGTACCTTGCAGCGGTTTGACAACCAGCCCACTCGCGGTCAGCCCACCGGCACCGGTCAGGGCTGACTGAGCAGTGAACCACTGGTCTTCGTTGATGGCAAAAGCACCGGCGCCAGCGAATGTGGCGGTGCCAAGCGACTTCGTTAGATTAGCAACGCTAAATGAACCGGCCCCGGCAAATGCTGCGCTGACGGCAAACCACTGGTCTTCGTTGATGGCGAACGTGCCAGCACCAGCCAGGGTTGCCCGCGCATTAAGGCTAAGGGTACCCGTAGCGGTGAGCGCACCGCTACCAGCAAAGGCGCTGCTGACCGCCATTAACTGGTAGAAGCTACCAGCGAGACTACCGGCACCAGCGAGTAGCGCGGTGCCCTGATAACCTATTGATGGCGCGGAGGGCGTTATCCCGGCGACGTAGATCGAGTTGACTTCAGTCGAGGTCAACGCCCGGCTGTAAAATTGCAGGTCGTCGATTGAACCGGTGAAAAACGGGATTGCCGCATAGGCTTCCGTGGCAACTACCGAATGGGCTAAGTCTGGCGTAAGCCCACTGGTGAGTGTATCCGTGCCCGAGGCAACGCTGGCGCCGTCAATATACAAGGTAACGAGCTGACTGGAATTACGAGTAAAGGCGACGTGGTGCCAGTTATTATTATTGATTGCCGCTACAGAACTGGCATTGACGGTGGTCAGTCCTGCACCAGTATCGTCGCGGATCAGAAACCCGAGCTTGCCAGTAAAGGCATTATCGACGGCATTGGAGCCGACAGTGAAATTGATAATCGGATTGCCGTTGGTGGACCGCAGCGAGAAAATCGTACCGTCGGTCAGCGACGTCTTGATCCAGCAGCTGGCAGACAACTCACTGCTCTTCGACGCCAGTCCCAGCAGCGCTATGCTGGTGAAGCCGATCGAGCCGCTACCATTGAACGATAGCGCTTTGGTGCCGACCTGCCCGGTGACGACAGTCGTGCCCGAGCCCTGAAGGCTGCCGGTGTTGCTATTGCCGCTGGTGTCGGTAATTACCGGAAGCGAATCGCTGTCGAATGTATAATGCAGAACATTGTTGGAAAGGACTAGCGACGTGGTGACGCCGCCGCTTAGCGGAGCTATGGATGCGAGTATCCGTCGCCGCTTAGACCACGTTAGATGATGCGGCGTGACAAGGCGCAGCGCCATTTAGGTTTCTTCAAATACAAACGTACCTGACATGATAGTCGAGGCTGGAGCCGCAGCACAATCAATCACCAGCCCTTCGCTCAATGTACATTCCCAGCGCTCGTCATCGGTCGGGCCAACTTCCATGAAGTCCTGCAGCACGTTCCACTGCCAGTTCATCAGGATCTGCGCCGTTCCCGATGTGGTGCTCTGGGTCGTGTCATTGACACGAGCATTGGTCGACAATGACGCAAACGGCATCAGCGAATTCATCTTCTGAACAGTTGGTGCCGATCCCGCAGAGCCGATTGTGTAGGTCACCGGCATACGCTTGAGCCGCAAGCGGATCTCTGCTGGCACGGTGACGCCACCGGCGCTGAGCGAGATTCTACGCACAGCTAGGCCGTTAGTCGCGCTCGCCTTGACAGCAAAGAAGTCTTGCGCTGCCGACACTGTCACGTTCTCAAACGAGATGCTGTATATGCGCTCTAAGGCCGGCATCAGTGTCTCCGCTTCTTCTTAAACACAAACTTGCGCTTGGCAAACATGAACTGCCGGTTGATCACAGTGACCCTTGGCGTCACCGTGTAGGTGGTTAATACGGCCGGAGCCGCCCCGGAGTAGACGCGGAAATCGAGCGTATCTCCGATCACCGCCGTCGCCGGGTCGATGATCACGCTGTACTCAAGCTCGGTGACCGAAGTGGCTGCCAGGGTAATGACCGCCGTTGCCCCAGTGGTATCGTATTGCCCGCTGGTGAAAGTACCCGCGTCAGAAGTCAACAAGCGGGTCGAGATAGCACTGTTGTCGGCGCTGAGCCCGCTGCTGTTATCGATGGCCTTGACGAAGGACGTCGCAGTGGTGACCGCGGCGTAGGCACCGGCATTGCGGCTCAGCATCAGGCTCATGATGTTGGAACCGTTGGTGGTCGACCCAGTATTTTGGATCTCAAAGCGGATACGAAAGCGATCACCACGCGCCAGGCTGACATTGGCGTTCTCAGCAGCGAACCACGCCGGTATGCCACCCTGCGCTGCCGTATTGTCGATGCGAATGCGGAAACGATCCTGAATGGTGGCAATCGCCATGGCTTAGGCCAAGGTGATGACCAGCGCTGACTGAGCCAGGATCAGGGAGTCACCGACGTTTGGCGTGCGTACCGCCGCCAGGGTGCCGTACCAGAGAAGGTTGCCACTGGTGCTGGCATCGGCAACGAACAGACCGCTGATGGTGGCGGAGCTGGCGAAGGTGCCGAAGGTAAGCGCCATGTTGTTGGTGGCGGAGCCCAGGCCGACCGGGGTGGCGGCAGCACCAAACACGGTGGCTGCACCTTGACGGGAATAGTTGAAGGCCGCACCGATAGTGACTTCCGAGCCCGATACCGACGTCGGAGCGCCAAGGCTCAGGCCGACCCACCATGTGGTCGGCCGGGTCGGGGTGGCACCACCCAGTACCCAATCCAGCATGTTCTTCTGCGACCATTGTCCGATGTTTGCCATAATTATTGTCTCCTGGTTAAGTTGAATTAGTGGCGGTCAACGCGGTTGCCGTCCTTGTCGATGAAATACAGCTTCGACTCATCGATCTTCAGTTGCCCGAAACCAGCGCCTTCAGCCACCGGCTGCTGCAGCGGCCGGCAGATGACGTAGATCACCTGCGGCGGTACGCCGGGGACCATGATCCAGCCGGACTCCTCAAGCTGTTTTAAGGTTTGCTGGAGATTCGGGTCGTGTAAGCTGAGGACGAGGGTTTTAAATTCAAGCACGGTGGGTCTCCCAGTAATTGTCGCGCAGCGGCGACGATGGCGTCCGGGGTGATGCTGCTGATACAAGCCGCCCCGTTGTCGAACTCATTGGCCCGGCAGGTGCTGATATCGCTGTGCAGGCGATGACACGGCCAACACGATACCTGCTTTGGGTCGGCGTGCAGACTGACGGTATTGACCCAATGCTTGGTGATGTTCTCGACGCTGGCGTGCGAGTGCAGCATGATCTTCGGGCTTGGCTCCATGGCCACCGCCCACATCGGTCCGGTATCTGGTCCGATCATCAAATTGCAGCTCTGGGCGAAGGCCAGCGCGTTGCGTACCTTCAAGTCAGCAGTGCCAATATGATACAGACCGTCATGGTTACCGTTCTGCGCCCGCACCATGCTCAGTGCCTGCTCAGCCAGGGTAAAGTCGGGGCTGCCCGGACCACGGCCGATCATCACCACCGCCGCATCCAGCTCCTTGATCATACGGGCTACCACCATCGGCGCCTGCGGATAGACCTTGTCAATGCGCGAACCGTTGAGACACCAGCCGATTACCGGGCGCTTGCCAATCTTGCGCAGCAGTTCGGCAGCCCATTCGAGTTCCTGCTCGGTCGGCCAGAACAGTCTTCCAAACGTATATGGCAGGTCCAGCACGTCATGGGTAGTTTCTAGATACGAGCCGGCGGCAATCTTGCGGCGATACTTTTCCGGCCACCAGAACTGCGACATGCCGGGAAAGAACGCGTGCGTCGCCTCGCCGGTATGACTGAGGTTGGCGAAGCGGTCGTACTCCTTGGCCCGCATGGCGAACACGCTATGCCAGGCCTGTGGATCTTTCGGCCAATCCTTTTCCTCATGCACTGACAACTTGTCGATATATGGGTTGTTTTCGAACAGGCAGGCCATCGGTTCCTGCGAGATCACCTCGACCTTGTAACCCATTTCCTTCAGTGGTTTGCACACACTCGCAGCAATCAGGTTATCACCGACCCCGCCCATACGGGCGAACCCGGCCCAGCCGAGCTTGTCGACCCGCGCCGGTACAGGCGGTTTGGGTAGCGCGAGCTGCTGCATGCGTTTACTGTAGACCACAAACTTACCCTGCGAGGGAAACGGCTGCTCTTCCTGCCGGGTGAAATATCGATCGAGCAGAATCCAGATATTGACCTGGTCCTCATACCAGCCGGTGGTGTAATTACGCACGCATGGCACATAACGCATAAACGCGTCGTTGACGACGGCTAACCTACCATTGGGCTTGAGATGGTGGTGGATAGCAGCGATGTCGTCTTCTGGCGTCTGGCAGTGCTGAAGTACCCATACCGCAATGGCAGCATCGAACTCCAGGTTAAGCTCATCGCAGCGGTCAATGGTCATCGCCGTGAAGCGATAGTCATCGACATAGTCTCTGGCCAGCTTCAACATGGTGGGGCTGATATCGACTCCGACCACCTTGCAACCGAAACGGTCGATCAGCGCCTTGGCCATGCGCCCGATACCGCAGCCATAATCGAGCACGACGGACTCTTCAGTGAGTGCAAACTGCTCGAGCAGCCCGGTCAGTAGTGGGGTTTCCTGCTGCCAGCGCTCCTGGGTGGTGGCACCACATGGAATCTCGGTGAGGATGATCCGCTTGGCCTGGTCGACGTCGCGGACATTGAATACCTGTGGGTCGTAGACCCCTGGGTTCGCGTACAGCATGAACATTCTCAGTTGATGGTGGCGATGAAATTGCTGACCGCAGTCTGCCAGCCGCCGGTCTGGGCTGGCGTGAACTGACGCTGGGTACGCGACCCATCGGCATTAAGGCTCTCGCCTTGCAGGAAGCCGCCCGCGGATGGAAAGTTGCTAACCGCCCAGGCAATGACCGCCTGTGCCGCGGTCACGCAGGTAGTCACATCGGCGGCCATGCTGCCGCTGTAGCCCTGACCGGTGGCGTAGGCGTCGAGCCCGTTGACCGCACCCCACGCCTGCATGTTGTTGATAAAGTTGCGGGTCTGGTCGAGCACCTGAAAGGCGAAGGTGGTGGTGACATTGCCGCCCTGCAGGCTGCTCAGGTAGCCGCTGGCTTGTTGCTTCATGCCCAGGGCATTGGAGCGGATCAGGCTGTACGCCTCGGTCGGCCCAACCTGCGTGGTTTGCGTAGTCAGTGGCATTGGTTATCCCCATGCGATGTAGCCGGTCGGCAGCGGATAGACGAACGCCGAGCCGCCGGTATTGAGCGTTAGCGCGTTCGCGCCAGAACCCTCGAAATCAGCTTCTGCCGCCGGATAGAGCGTTGTTCCGCCAGGAACCTGATAAAGCCCTAAAGTGTTCGTCGGGGGTATGCCCGCTATCCATGTCCCATTAACGCCGAAGAACATGTTTCCTGCGGTGCAGTCGGCTGCGAACATGAGTACGTCGCCCAGTGCCAGAGCACTGGCTGTGAAACTCACATTACCGCCCGCGTATGTGCCCCAATTTCCGCCGTTGCCAAGGATGCCAAAGCTATTAAAAGAGGCATCGCCGCCGATGAATTGGTTGGCGGTGGTGATCGGGAAGGAACTGTTTACAAATCCACCAGAGACGAGCTCAAGCGCGGGATTTGGTAGTGTCGTGAGCTTGATTTCAAAGTAGTATTTACCGGAATTATGACTTCGCGTGCCACGTGATGTCCCGTACTGACCGTTGGTTGTACCAGTGATGGTCGTGTTATTGTTGCTGAGAACAACGTTCGCACTGGTATTGGCCGGGTCAAACGTCGAGGCGCGCAAAGCAATATTGCTGGTCATAGTACCCGCGCCAGCAAATTGCGCGGCTGCGGGTATGCGGCGTAACAGTGACGCGCTGAACCCACTGGCCCCATTGAATGCTACGGATACAAAAGTCGCGTCGCGGAACATGGTGGCGGTCAGGCTGCCGGTGCCGGCCAGGTTTGCCGTCGCTAGCATGACCGAGCGATACACATCAGCCGTTAGGGTACCATTGGCGCTAAAGGCCGGCGCAGCGACCTGCAGTGCATAGGCCAGGCTGCTGGCGAGAGCGCTGATTCCGGCCATGGATGCCGTGCCCAGTGGTCGCCCGACGATCATATTCGCAGTCAGCGCGCCGGTCGCACTCGCATTGACAACGCCGAGCCCCTTGGGACCGCCCGCATCGGCGGTGCCGCCGCCTGCGCCGGCAAACGTCGCCCGGATCTGGTAGGGTATGCCCAGGCTGGCAGTCAGCGCGCCGGTCGCGGTTAGCGGTAGAGCCAGGGTATCGAACCGGCTTAGCGTCGCAGTCAGGTGGCCAATGCTACCCAGCGCCGCATTGATCACCGGCAGCTTAACCGTGGTCTGGTTGAGCACCGTGACCTGGTTCTGCAGGCTGGCCACCTGTGCCTGCAGCGCCGCAATCTGCGCCTGCATAGTGGCCAGACTGGTGATAGTATTGAGATCGAGGATCAGATTACCATTAACGTCGAATGCCAGTGGCGGGATAACCAGTACTTTCCGTGCTGGCCCGGTGACCGCAAACCCCTGGCCGACGAGCGACTGGCCTTCGACCTTCAGTTCATGAGTGTCGTTGAACCCAGCGTGAATCGCGACATTATTGGGAAACTCACCCGTGGGGTTAATATTATCGTGGAGAACGATTGGGTCAGCCACACTCAGAACCCGCCCGGCGTATTAGAAATTGGTGGGGTGTTTGATGGAGGCATCGCGGAAATAGCACTAAGGCCCAACTGCTGCCCGAGGATGTTCTGGGTACCCGGGAAGGCCAGCCCGGCTGTCTGTTCCGGCGGCAGGGTCCCAATGGCCAGCGGTGTCGGATTATCCGGTGATGGTGGTGGAGGCAACACAGGCAGCGGAGCGAGTGGCGGATTATCGCGTGAGGCCATCCGGTACTGAGTCCCGTCCACTGTGCTGCTGCTACCCTTGGTCATGATGTAGACGTCGAGCCAGGTCACATACCCCTCGCGGCTATACAAATGCTCGGCGGTATCGATGTGATACATCCCGTCCACACCCGGGCGCGCGCCGATTAGATTCACATAGCCGCCACCCTTAGCTCGCGGCTCTCCGTTGATCACAATGCGCCCTGGCCCGGTACCAGCAGCGACCCCCTCCGCCTGGCCGCCGCTGTCCTGCTCAGCATTGCTCGAGTTTGCCGCCGGCTGAGGTAAGGCAAAATCACTGCCTACTGCACCCCATGGACTTTTCATCCCGATCTTGCCGGCAATAGTCTTCCACTGCCCGAGAATATGGTCGAAGAACTGTTGGTTGCTACCCGACCAGGCCGGCCGGGCCATCATCGGATGAACCTTCCAGCTGATCAGGTTGTAGCCCCACTGGGCAATGATCGTCGGATAGACCCCGTCCGCCATCTCGTCGGCGGCATTGATCATCGCTCGGGTACCGCCAACAACACGAAAGAAACCACCGATCTCGTCAGCTATCCGGTTGCCGAAATGATAGAAGCTCTCGTTGTTCTGAGCAATGAAATCCCGCGTCAGACTTTGAAACTTAGGTGCTATCTGGAATGAATGTCCGGCATTGCCCGCCGCCTTGGTCAGCGCATCCAAGATTTTAATCGGGCTGCCTTCAGTCTGGCCAGGCGGCGCGGCCTCCCCGGTACTATCCTGCATGGGGGCCTTGCCTTTGCCTATGTGGTTCTCACCGCTGCACTGGATCCACATCCGCCGGCCGCCCTGCTTGCGCGCAAACCCGTGCTCGACGTCCTGCACCGTGCCGTCGAATACCTGGTAGGCGTTCTCACTGATCCACCCGAGATCGATGGTGACGTGGGCGCCGAGCGGCGGGATGGGCAGGCGCGCATCACGGTCATCGAGCTCAATCTCAGCCGTGTAATCGGATACTCCGCCGATGCCGTTGCGCACCCGCACTGAGAGCAGAAACGGGTTCAGCCGCGAGGTGACATCGACTGAGCCAGACAACCCATCGATATTGATCTTGCAATAGGCGCGCAGCCGGTTGGTCTGCACCGGGCTGCCGACAAACGGATCATTAAGCCGGGTGCCAAACGCTGCCGCGATAGCCGCATCCACCGCCTGCTGATAGTTGCCCACCGGTGCCGGTGGAGGCACACTGATTAGCGTCCCTGGTGAGTTCTGCACCTGTGGATAACTCGGGCTATCGACCTGTAGCTCTGCCATGATTCGCCTCTACAGCGTGTAGCCCTGCTTGTCCGTCCAGAGCTGATCTGTGGATAGCGTCGGCAGCTTACCGATCAGCAGATCCGGGTCGATTGGCACGCGCACGTAGACCCCCGGCGGGATGAACGGCGTGGTGCGATGGACGAAGGCCAGCTGCGGATTGGCATCAACCAGCGCCTCAACCATGCCCGGCGCGCGCTGCATATAGCGACGCCAGATCAACATATCGGCGGTGATATATTCCGACTGGATCATATACAGCTCAAACCCCTGGATTGCCATAGCTCACCCGCTTGCGTTGCCGGCGCCGACCGTCTGCCAGTAGCTGCTGAAATAGGACTCAGCCGCAGGCACCGGCAGGCGTGCAAATACCGCCTCAAAGTGGATCTGCTGGCCGACCCCCTCGGCGCCGAGCTCCGCATGCGCACGCACGAGCTTTTCGATCGCAAACCAGCCGAGCACCTCGCCGTCGCCGCGCACCATCATGGAGACGATGCCCTGGCGGCGCATACCCTCCAGAATATACAGCTCGACGAAGCCGCCAATGCGGTAGGGAAACAGAATGCCGCGCATATACAGAACTTCGTCGTTCTCCCCTACCCATTCCCGGTAGATCGCAGCGCCGGCAATTTCCTTGTGCGCCCAGTCGGTCGCGGTTTCGTGATCCAGCTCATGGGTATTGAACGGCTGGACCCGCCACTGTAATGGTCCCCACTGATACAATATGGAATTGAGGTTGCCGTCATAGGGCTGCTTGTACAGCGATGGCGGGCTGCTCGGTGGCGACTGATACTGACCTTTCCATGATTGATGGCCGGGCATTAGACGTGTCCTGGGTTACCATGCGCCGTGCGCGCATGCTGGGCCTCAGCGTGACCCTGGAAGTTGTTGGCTATGCGCGCGGTATGCCGTCGCGCCGACAGCACTGCCTGGGTTGACACTTTCGGCTCGATCGGCACCTGAATAGGCGCCTGAGCTTCTTGCGTCTGCGCCGCAGCTTCAGTTGTTGCCGGGCGCGGCCCAGTCGCGGCGAGTGACGAGCTTAAGGCGGGACCAGGGGTGCGCAGATGTATCGGCGGCACCGCCCGGCGGGCACTATACAGGCGATCCGAACCGGTCCCGCCCACCGGCACATCCGTGATCGACGCGGCACCGCCCTGACCCTGCTGTGGAGTTGTTGCCTCCCACACTGGCTTCTGTCCAGGTGTCCTGGTGAGAGTGTTGCCAGACGCGAACCCGGGTTCGACGCGGCGCGCCGGATCATAAGGAGCGCCGGCCACGCCGACGTGGCCGGATCGAGATCCCGGGATAGGAGGCAGCGTGAGTACATCGCCACGCTGTACGTCTTCGGGCTTTACGGCCTGTTGCCATTTGAAGAATGAACTGGCCGCTGGATTGGTCCCAGTCAAGGCCTCGCCAAGGCCCGCCTGTCTATAGGCAGAGCGCACCGTATGTGCACACCAGGCCTCATCCATCGGGTTGAGCCCGTTGTTGGCGTCGTGCTCCCCGCCCGCCGCCATAAATTTCTTCAACTTTTCCTTATCGGCGGGACTATGGTTGCGCAGACCGTCTAGGCTCTCGACCAGGCTAGCGGCATACTCGCGTCCGGCAATGTACCATTCCTGCCTCTGAAACCCGGCAATGTTCTTGTCGACGTCGGCGCCGGCCGAAGTCAGCGGCAATGTATTAACGTTGTCGATTGAGGGTGAGGGCAGCACAAGGCCGCCGTCAGCCATATGCGCCGTGCGCCGTTTGCCGCTGGTCGCTGCGGCCTGGGCCACTGACGGCGCCGGTGGCGCTGGTGGCGTAGACCCCGGCGACCCTAGGTGGGCTAATGTAGGGTTTTGTAATTCTTTATCGCGTAAGGCGGGGTGATCATGCAATCCAAACCATTGGCTTTGGATTTTCGGAGCATTCAGCATGGCTTTAGTGTCGCCAGCTTCCAGCTTCTTGTACTGCTCTGGCCAGCGTCGTTTCAGGTATTCATTAACCGCCTGGGTCTGTTCCTCGACAGTGCTTTTCTGGTCGACCCCGCCGTACAGATGGCGCGCCTGCATCGGGTCCATGCCGTACTTGGCAACCGCCTCGTCGGCATCCATCCGATTCATCTGATAGTAACCGTAGTCAGCAGCGGCAGGACCGTACTGAGCTACGTTGGCGTTGCGTGGAACGTTACCTATTTTGACTGGCTGGTTATATGCATCAGAATAAGCTTCTTTGTAACTAAATCCTGTTTCGGTCGAACCAATGGCTGAAATGAACGCGCGCGCATAAGGCGACATTTCGGTCGTTCCGGGGGTAGTGAGTGGAACGATCGCCTCTGCGCCGTCCTTACCCAGCGTGACGTCGGTGCGCCGCGTAACCACCGAACTCTTCGACGGGTCATTGAGATTGACGCGTAACTCCGGGCCAGCTTCAGCGATGGTAGCATCGGTCGGCCCGATGGAAACGCCACCGTCCGCCATCTGCACCCGGCCGTTGCCACTCCAGTTCGTCGCCCCCGGTTTGTGCTGGGTATTTTTCCACAGATCAGAATATCCGGCCAGCTGCGGGGTCATTAGTGCGAGCTGGTGGATCCGCTCTTCCGTCGACAGTTCCTTCAATGTTTTCTGCTGCTGTTCAAACTGTTCCCGCTGCGCCGCAGCCTGCTTAAGCTCGGAGATCGGAATGATGGCTTCTGGTCCGGCTTCACCGATCATTCCAATGGTCGGTTTGGTAATGATGCCGCCGGCCTGATGTCTTTGACTCGGATTTATATTTGGGTCACGGTTTAACCAATCATGCGCGCCTTTTGCTGTGGGGTCAGCGCGGATCGAATCAAACAGACCTTGCCACTGATCTTTAAGCGATTCCAGCGGATGCCGAAAAGACATGAGCGGCCGCCGGCCTTCAGTCTGCGCCGTCGAGATATTTAACTCGCGCGTGAACAGATCCAGCGTGACCTTGGCTGCGGGGGCAACCAGCCGACCGAGCGCATCCGCAAATTTATCGACAGCCCCCGTCGCTGCGTCTGTCGCCCCTTTAAAGTCACTGGTATGCCTTTTCCATTTTTCATCGGATGATTCGGTATCAGCTTCTGCCTTCTTTACAATATCCAGCACCTCGGGCAGACCGTCCATTAGCGCCTTCATGCCGATAATCGCGTCAGCACCATAGCCAATCCGGCGGAAGAACTCCGGGTCATCGTCATGCCGCCCCATGTAATCAAGCTGCATCTGGATCAATTCCAGTGCGCCACCACCCTGCGCCTTAATCGCCTGACGCTGGGCATACAGGTTCGGATTGGTAAGCGCCTTGGTCAGAATCTGGTTTAAGGCCGCTCCTGCCTGGGTCGCGTTCTCGAACTGCGGGGTCATAATCTTGATCATGGCCGCAATCTGATTGCCCGATTTTTCGCTAACAAACCCGCTTGCCTTCAGGCTGCGCGCCATTTCTGGAAAGGTCTTCGTGAACCCGGTCGCTATCCCAGGCAGAATGTCTTCCCACTGCTTCAGCTGATCCTTGGCTTTATTCGCATCCAGGGTGAGGTTATGCATTGATGCGGAGATCGCCGCAGTCATATTCTCGTTGGTCACGCCGAGCATCTCGGCGGCCTGGCCGACGGTGCTGAAAATGTCGCTCGCCTTTGTGCCCTCCAGTCGGGTGCGGGTGACAAAATCGGCAAAATCATTTACTAGATCATTGTATTTCTCGCCCGATTGCGCCTGGAACTTGCGCAGCTGGTCACTGACCCGATCCATCTGCTGGACGTTCAGCTGGGCAATTTCCCGCGCCGTCTGGGTAATGCGCTCGGTCTTGCCGTAGGCGAGCACAGCGTGGCGGGTAAATTCCTCAATCTGATAGAGGGCAAACGCCCCGGCAATTCGCGCCCCAACTTCCTCGATCTGCTTACTGAAGAAATTGACCGTCCCGCCGGTGTTCTTTACTTGCTTCTGGATCTCTTCATGGGTCTTCTGGCTTGACTGACCGAACTTCTGCCACTGGGCGGAATGCTGCTGCAGGAGCCGGTTCTGCAGGTCCATGTCAACATTGGTCGCCTCGGTCGCCTTCTTAACCGAGTTGTTAACCTCGTTCAGCCAGCGTAGATGCAGGTCGACATTCGCCATCTAGGTGGCTCCCGTATCCGCCCGCGCGCGATACCGCTGGTGGCGGGTTTCGGCGTTTGAGGTCCAATGATCCTGCTGCCGTGCGGCGCGGTGTCGCGCGGCCATCAGCCGTGCCATCGACGGCGGCCGTGGCGCCTCGATCTCCGGGCGGATTGGTTTGGCCAGCTGTGCCCGCACATCGTGTGCCGGTGCTGCCCTTCCCTCCATGCTGAACGGCGGTCCGGCATGTTCAATAACCTTTTGCCCTAACTGGCGGACATCGCTCATCGGGTCCATGCCTGCAAGCGACGACTGTATAACCCTCCCACCAACCTGTACTGCCTTCGCAGCCTTGCCACCCAGGTCAAGCCAGCTTGCTCCCTTCTCCAAAGCTGAAACTACGCCGCCTCCGCCGAGCGGACCAGGGATAAAAGGTGTCAAGACATCGGAAGCCGTGTTACCCGCTTCGCGCCCTCCGACCGCACCCCCCGCTAACCGACCGAGTGTGGTATGAATGACAGCCCCTGGGCTGCCAAATGTGTACTTGAAAGACTCATACGCAGCACGTCCGGCTTGCAATAAGTTTGCACCAACCCCTTCCTGCTTGCCGACTTGGGAAATGGCATCACGGGTCACGCTACGCTGGGCGGAAAGTTCGCTCTCGATATCTGCCAGCGGATTTGTGTAGTAGTTCTGATAATCCGCTATCTGCTGCGCGGTATGGGTCACCCCTACCCGACCCGGCCCTGGCCTGTCTCCTGACGGAGAAGGTGCGCGGCCGCGTCGGTCCAAAACAACGCCGCCATCGGCCATGGAGACTTTCTTACCCGAGGCGGTAGCCGCGGCGACGAGTGGATTCTCTGGAGCTGCTTTAGCCGGCGCAGCCGGCGCAGCCGGCGCAGCCGGCGCAGCCGGCGCAGCCGGCGCAGCCGACGGCGCTGCGGGCTTAGCCGACGTACGTGACGCAGGGTCGGGTGTCGTAGGTTTAGTCGGGTGTTGACCACTGGCTGTGGTGCTATAATGACTACCTCTTGCCCGCGCGGCCTCTTCTTTGTGCCACTCGTCCCACGCGGCTGCATCTGCTGCTTCGGCCTGCTGTGCTGGAGTAATCGGCCCAGTTAACGTAAAGTGCCCGTGGTACGGGTCCCATGTACCTGTTGATGACCCCGGTGCCGCCGCTACCGCTGCTGGTGCCGCTGGTGTTGTCGGCCCGCTATCTAACACAAAGCCTTCGAACTGACCCTTGCCTGGTGACCAGCCACCGCCGCTATCCTTCTTCGGCAGGTCCATATGGCCAATACGCATTCTATTAAGCCAAGCGTCCTTCCCGGTGAATTTTCCAGTTGTAGGATCAACATTAGCCAGCCAGTGTCTATCGCGGTTGGCCGACATAATATCCAGCGTATGCGTCTCGGGACTGTAGCCACCCGGCCCAACGATCATCGCATGGCTCAGGTACTGATCATGCTCAGCAAGAACGTCCAAGGGCTGCGCGTGCGTTGGATCGACCGCCGTCCCGTAGCGAAGATAAGAAGCGGCTCCCGCGTAGTCCTTCCCTACACCCTTCGGCAGCACGCCCTTTGGCAGGCCCTCCGACTGCTGCAGGACCGCAGTGACAAATTCGGCGCAGTTCTCACCCGAGACATACGACAAGCCCGCCGTTTTGGTAATGAAATTATAAATTTGATCGTGGGACGACCCTGACGAGGCCATCGCTGCGGCGCGCTGCAGGACCCCCATGTCAACCGCCCCGCCCGTATTCGGGTTCACCATCGTGAACAACGGGTTAAAAGTACTACCGTCACCTGACCCGGCTTTATCAGCAATAACACCTGCACGTTTCAGCTGTCCCTGCCGAAGGATATCAATACCAGGGCCGTTCCAGTCTCTAACCAGCGACCCAAAATATTTACCGGCACCATCTTGAATTTTGCTTCTTGGACTGGTGATAACCCCGTCTTGTGGAATGAACTTCTTGAACACGTTGGCTAAAGCTTGCGCCTGAACATCTGGGTCAGCAACGTTAGCTCCGTGTCCTACCCAGGCATTAATATCCTTCTGTGCGAATTGATTGAGCCCACCATGCACGTTTACTTTCGCGCTCATGCTGTTCTCTTGCAACGATATCGCAAGAGCAAGGCGCGCATATTCTTCTGCAGATCCCGTCTTGATACCGAACTGCTCACCATCCTTCGGTATCACACCTTCAAGTTTGGAACCACGAAACAAAGTGACGTAACGATTATAGAGAGCGGTGGGATCAACTTGGCCGTTGGCAGCGGCCGTTACCGGTGTGTCCAGTCCGGGAGCCCCTTTCGCACCAGTGCCGGGGGTCGTTGTACCAAACGTTGCACCGGGATCGGTGGTCGCCGTCCCGCCGTCACCCACGTCGCTTGTTGTACCGTCACCCCTGCTGCCACCCCCGCCTCTTCTGCCTCCGCCACCACCTCCTCCATCCCAACTCCCGCTGGCTCCGCCGCCGCCCGACGAGCCGCCACCCCCGCCATCGCCGCTCGTATCGTCGGCGCGTTTGCGCAGATCGTCCCAGTCATGGAATGGACGATTCTGTCGCTTCGCTATAGCCAACTGATGCAGGCGCGCAGTCGTTGCGGCTTCTTCCTGCTCCTTTTGCTGCTGCTGCGCGACTCCGCGCTGCTGCTCGGCCTGATCGCGGGCTGCCGCGCGCTGCAGGTCGGCCATCGGAATCATCGCCTCAGGGCCGGATTCACCAACCATACCCATCGTCGGCTGATTGATAATGCCGCCGGCCTGATGCCCTGGGGCTACCGGCATGTTGCGTAGACCGCCCGGAGTCAACACGTCGGATAATGGCGCTTTACCGCCGAGAACGTCGGCTAGCTTATTCAGGTTATCGGTTAGATTCTTTAGCATCGGCTCAGCCGCTTTCGCCGCAACCCCGCCGAGCGCGTCCTGGAACCGATGCGCCGCCGCGGTCATCGCATTCAGCGAGCCCTGAATGTCCTTATTGCGCGCATCGGTCTGCTCCTGCAGCGAGCCCTTCTTAGCCGCCGCCTCGGATACCAGCTTATCAATCTCCTGCAGATGATTGTGAATCGTCTGGAGCACAATGATCTGATCTGAGCTATACCCGCTCTTGCGTAACTGATCGAGGTTCTGGAAATTATTGGTCTGATTGGATAGAATCTGGTCCTGCATCTTCAGGACGTCGGTCAGCGTACCGTGATTTGCTGCAATCTCGCGCATGCCCGCCTGAATGCGCGGGTCCGACCCACCCTTAGCCAGGGTCTCATAGAAAACCTGGCCGGCCTGGGCCGCATTATCAAACTCAGGGGTAAGCAGCTTCTCGACGGCGGCAATCTCCTTGGCAGATTGAGCACCTTCAATACGATGTGATTGTAGCTCGCGCGAGATTTTACTAAAGGTGGAGCCAAAGCCCTGGGCCATGCCGGGCAGCATATTGGTGATTTCGCGTAAGACTTCCTCAAATTCCTTTGGCGGCACTTTCAGATTATTCATGGCCGCCACAGACGTCGTAGTCATCTCGCCAATATCAGCCTGGAGCAGAGCCGCCGACTGCTGAATTGGGGTATACAGATTTTCAGCTTCAGCACCCAGGGTCTTTACCTGGGAAATATACCGGCGCTGATATTCAGCGCCTTTCTCCGCCGTCTGCCCGGTCTGTTTTTCGAGCTCATACAGCTTATCCTTAAGCTCATCCATCTGCTTCGCAGTTGCCTGGGTCAGGTGCTGCGTTGCCTGTAAGGAGCGGTCAAAATTAGCAAATGATTCAATTGATCGTCTGGTAAATTCGGCGATCGCAACCACACTAAACGCATTGACCAGTCGGCTCTGCACCTCGTCGAGCTGGCGGGTAAAATACCCCATTTCCTCGCGGGTCTTGCGCGTATGCTTCTGCGCTTCCTCCTGACCCCGCTTCTGTTGCTCGGTTAATCTCTCCCAGTACTGGGTATGCTGGGTAAGCAGCCAGCGCTGTTTGCTGTAGAAGTCGCTAATGCCGCGCTCTGCCGCCGCCAGCGCGTCAACAGTATCGTTATAACCGCGTATATGAAGTTCGGTGTCGTCAGGCATCGTTACACACTATTGACCGCCTTCATGGCGTCGGGCGCGTCGATGTTGAATCCAGAGCCATTATCAGCTGTCGGGCGCGGGGGTAGATTGACCTGCGGCGGAGTGGGGAATTTACGCACCGGCCCGTCGACGTGGGGGAAGCGCGGATCATCCTGATCCCCAACCCGCTCTTCGGGCAGCTCAGCCAGTTTTTCGTCAGCCGTGGTCAGCGGCCGCTGGCCGTCGGAAAAGCTCTCGCGCAGCTCCGCAGGCAGGGTATACGTGAACGCGAACATCACCCGGTTGACGTCGGGATACACGAGCAGCCGCAGCAGCCGCTCGGGCAGTCGGGTTGCTTCTGCGACTAGCGCCAGGCGCGCCTCAATCTCGCCCGACTGCCAGCGAATCACCTGCTGGAAGTTCAGCGGGTGAATGACCAGCTCGGTTATGTCACCACTCATACGCTTAAGCGGATGGCACAGTTCGACGATGAACGTGCCGTCCCGCTTCATGTTCATGACATCAGCCATTTATTAAGTCCCCGGGACGAACCCGGCTGAGCCACTCAGAACGGGTCGCGAGCTAGTCGCACCGGTAACCAGGAAGTTGTTGAGTATCTGGTTACGGTCGAAGCCGTTGATAATCAGTGTATTGGTGGGAAAGTCCCACAGATACAGCTGCGCCCCGGCGATCTGCATCTCATAGTGAATGATCTTGCGGATGCTGTAATTTGTATGCATGACATCGCCGCGCCGGAAGTTCTGTGGATCAGTACGCCCCAGCTGGCCCTGCACCACTGCGGCCGCCTGCGCCGCCTCGCCGGTTACCTGATCGCGGATCACGCCATAGGCGGTGAACCAGTTCTGCTGTTGCACCCAGGAAGATACCAGCCCCATTACCTGCGGGGTCATGCCCAGCATTACAAACGGCACCTCCAGACGGGCAATGACGGTATTGATTTCCACAGACACACTGGCCCCGGTGGCGCGATGGTCAGCGTACTGCTGGTCGATGGCCGGCAGCTTCATTTCAGTCAGGATCAGATGGTTGCTGGCCCCGCCATCGTCGGGCTGCGAGCCACAGAACAGGTTTGCATCCTCCAAAGTCCAGAATGGATTGGCCATAGTTCAGCTCCTTTTGCTTCTGATAGAGACGGTTAGATGGATGTGGCTAGACTCCGCCAACCTCGAACTGGTTGTTCATGAAGTCCCATTCGTAGATCACCGCCGGCTGAATCGGCTGACCATTGAGGTCGACACCCTGAGCCACCTGCAACCGGTAATACATCAGGCCGCGAATGGCATAGGCGGTGTGCAGAACGTCTTCCCTGCGGTAGTTCGCTGACTCCACCCGGGCCAGTCGCCCGATCATGATCGCCATGGCCTGACTGGGCACTAGAGTGACTAGGTCACGAATCAGGCCATAGGCAGTGAAATAGGTCTGCGCATTAGTGGTCGGGCGTAGCAGCTTCATTACCTGCGGGGTGATTCCCACCATAGTGAAGCTCGCCTGCAGCCGCATCATCTGCACATCAATTTCGATCGCCGCATTGGCACCGCCGGGGCGGAAGTCAACGTAGCGCTCTTCCCAGGACGGCAGCTTCAACTCGGTGAGAATCAGATGGTTGCTCTGATCCCCACCGCCTGCAGCAGCGCCACAAATCAGGTTCACATCCGTCATTACTTCAAACCGATTTGCGCCAGGCATTGAGCCTCCGTCTGCCGTCCGTTGTTTTTAGCGATCAGGTGTAGCCTATACAGGCCGGCCTGAAGAACGCACCGGACGGCGCCTATACCGTGGTATTAAGCTGCTGTGCGAGCTCAGCCACCATGGTATCGATGGCCGGCTTGTACCGGGCCGACATGGTGGTGATCACCTTCAGCACCGGCGGTTCCTCAGCCTCAAACTGCACAGTCAGATGCCCGAGCCGGATCTGATCTGCGGTATTCTGTGAACCGAGGAAGTCGACCTTGAAGTCAATGATCTGCTGCCGCGCCTTCAGGGTGCCGAGGAAGTCCTTGATCGTTGTGTACACGTTGGTGATCGTCTGGCGGTCGATGTTGCTCCTGCCGAGGTAGGTGCGCAGCGCCGGCATCAGCGAGAGATGAATGAAGTCCCGCCCGCGCTTGACATTGTACATCTGCCACAGCGGGTCATCACCAGCATTGTCCGTACCGATAAAGACGAACCCGCCCGACGAGATTGCGGTCTCAACCCCCACCGCACCTCTGACCACAATGCCCAGGTTGGCACCGATCAGCTGCTGGCCCTCGGTCGCACCGTCGGTCAACGAGAACATGATCGACCGCGCCGGGCCAACAATACCCTGCACCGGCTCGTTTGCCGCCGAGTGGAACGGGTAACCAGTGGCAAAGTCGCGCGCGATCAGCAGCCCGGCAATGCGCGGGGCTAACGGACGCACAATGATCGCGCTCGATACGGGATCCTGGATCTTGCACCCACCGCTCAGCGGAATGATGCGTTGCGAGTTCATCGTCGAGCGCCAGCTGACGTCGCCAATCTGCGAGGTGCCCGCACTCTCGACAATAGCATGACCGATCAGCTGATCGAGCACCCCGGTTAAGGTGGCGCAGATCGGGTTAGCCCCGAGCGCAATCGAGGCAATGATCGTCGCAGTGGTCAGCGACCCGGCGTTGCTACCGCCGGTCAGATTAGGACCACTCAGCGTCAGCCCGGTCACGGTTGTGTTCAGGAGGAAGCCGTTAGCCGCTGAGTTCTGGGCCTTTGTGATCAGGGTGATAGTGCCCTGATTAAGCGAATAGGTACACAGCGAGATCTGCGGGTCGAGGCTGCCGGTCAGGAACGTCATTAGGTTCTGCAGCGTGACGTCGAGGCTCTGGCCGAGGGTCACCTGGTTGAGCGGCGGAGTGACGTTAGCGCCCAGCGCAAAGAGGTTGCCGGTCGTACCAACGGTCTTGAAGGTAATGTTGATAATGTAGCTACCCGACTTCAGGTAGGTACATTTGCTGATATTGGTGTCGCCCGACGCATTCAGCATGGTCTGCAGGTTGGTCAGCGTGGCATCGAGGGTGACCCCAATGTTGCACTGAGGACCGGTCGCGCCAGAGGCGACAAATGTAACGTTCGTGCCCCCGAGCGAGATGGTGTTATTAACCGCGGGATTGACGAAGAACTCAATCGAGCCAGCAGCACTCGTAGTGGCACTGCCTCCGGTCAGGGTCGGCGCGTTGGCGCGCGCGCCCGGCTGTTGGCTAGAGACGAAGGTAATGACGCTGCCATTCAGGCTGATGGTCGCACCAACTCCCGGGTTCTGTGAGAAAATCAGCTGCCCGCCCGCAGGCGCGGCCTGCGGCACCCCGCCATCAGGTGGCGGCATAGCAATCGTCGGCGGTACCGTCAGCCAGGCACCGTAGCTGTCAATGAATATCTGAGGGTCATCAATCTGGCCATTGGCATCGGCCACCGCGTGCGCAACCGGCATAATCAGGTTAGCGCCGTTGGTCTCGCCAATTCCCTGAGAGAAGGTCAGCTGATACAACTGGCCGGGAGTATAACCAACGCCGGTCGTGGTCACATTTAACGTGTCGAGCGATGTGGCCATCTGGCCGGTGTAGCCGGGGGTGAGAATAATGCGTGGCGTACAGAACAGGGTCATCGGCGCCTTGAGAAAGGCGTGCACCCCGGTGCCCGCAGCGGACGACCCCATGATATTTGCAATGGTCTGTTGCAATTTGAGGTTGGCATCAGCGGCGGTGCCGTATGGCGTGACCACGATTACGAGCTGGGCTGCGACCTGGAAGTCAGCGAGCTGGTCGTTAATACCGTTGATTGCATCCACGATGTAGCCATCATTGCCCAGTTTGGCGATGGTGACGAGGTCATTGCTGTAGCACAGGACCGGTGTGTTGATCGGAAAGGTACTTGGATCAGCGGTGCTGCACGGGCCACTGATACCGATAACGTCCATATTGGCGCCAAGCACCGGGATCGGCTGATCGTCCAGCTGGATAAACTGGAGGCCAAAGTTAGGCATTCCACCAATAGCCATGGGGTGTCTCCTTCTTATGGGGGTAAAAAGAGAGGCCGAGCAGCAACGCGCCGCTCAGCCCAGTTAGCCAAAGCCTGGGAGGAAAAGTACGGGCTTTGACTGGTTCAGAACTGCAAGGAGGGCGTGGTCAGCTCAAGCTCAAGTTGGTCGTGGTTCTGCTGGCTGCCACCAAATAGCTTCAGAATCAATACTGGCTGTCGATTGATCACGGTCGGCGGATCGGTAAAAAAGGTCAGTACGCGCACAAAATAATCACTGTTGGTGTCTGGCTGAATATCGCTAACCAGCACCGTCTGAATGCCGTCGAGTTCGACTGTCTGATTGAGCACGGTGATGGGCATTGTTTTCCCTCGTGACCTTTACCCAATTTTCGGGTTCACAAACATGGAAGCGGTCGCAGCCGACACCGTTCCCGCAGCATTGGTAGCAATCACCGTACAATGAATATTTGTATCAGAAAGTCCCAGTGTCACTGAAACGGCTGTGCTAAAAATAGTCGAGCTATCTTCCCGCACCCATTGATAGCTTAGGGTTGGTACAGGTTGCCCGGTGACGGTGAAATTCACAGTCAACGTGTCTCTGTCATAGGCTTGGTTAGAACTATATGTATTGCCGGTGATGATCGGCGCGACGGTGAATACCGGCGCAACCGCAACGATGCTCAACAGCCCGCGCGTCGACGGGACCATCAACATCAGGCGACATCCCCACCCAGCACATACAGGGCATTGGTACCGCTGGTATTCGCCATCACCATCAGGGTCACCAGGGCGTACTGCCCCGCGGTCCTGTTCTTGGCCAACCGCTGCGCCATGCTGGCGCCGCTTGCCGGGTTGAAGGTCACCTGCCCGGCGCCACCCTGATAGACGATGACGTTCCAGCCCTTGGGCAGACTGTTTGGCAAGGTGACGGTAATCGCGCCAGCATTGGTGAAGGTCAGTGCCTTACCATAGTCACTCGCCAGCATCGTGTAGCTGGTACCGACCTGATCATTAAAGCCAGCAGTGATCTGGTTGGAGTTAATCACCGCTGCGGGCAATGCTGTAGCCGCCGCTATGGCGGCATTCACCGCAGTAGTCTGCGTAGCATTCAGCGGCGCTGCAGCAATGGCTGCCGGGGTGGCGAAGTCAGATGCTGGATGCGTGGCCGCATCATTCAAACCAAGTGTGCTGCGCGCAGTCGGCGCATCAATCGCCCCGAGGAACGCGATCATGAAGCTTGAATAGGTCAACGCGGCCAGCGCATTCAGAGTAGCGCTGACGTTCTGCTTGGTCGCCAGCTGCGCGGTGACAAACGAGGTCAGCGGTCGCGCCGCCAGGTCGGACACCAGATTGGCGACATCAGCCTCAGCCAACACAATCGCGCCAGAGCGGCCGGCGACCGACACCACCGGACCAGCGGCAATCGCTCCGGCCAGACCGGCAACGCTAGCCGCAGAAGCAGCAGCATTACTGGCCGAGGTCGCGGCGTTGGTGGCCGAGGTGTTAGCACTGGTCATCGCATTGACGCTGGCATCCATCACTCCGCTACCACACGCCACCTGCCAGCTAGGCGACTGCTTGGTCTTGGTGCAGTAGATGCACATGGTCGACAGGTTGGCGTTCTGCGGTATCCAGCTGAGCAGCTGGCAGACGCCCCAGTTGGTAGAGTCATTGACGTCCAGCATCGTCAGCCACTTGGTCGGCGTGAACAGCGATGCGCCGGAATTGGTCAATGCCAGGTCGAACTGCTGCCCGACGGTCAGCGCATTGAGCTGGCCATCGGCCTCGCCAACCAGAAACCCAAGCGATGCGGCCTGCTGCAGGGTGGTCAGGAATGGCCCCAGGGTGCTGTTGATATTGGCCAACCCCAGAGAAACAAGGTTCTGCACCGCCGCATCATAACCATCCATGCGCGTGCCCACACCATTCATGGCGAGGCACAGCTGGGTGATCAGGTTATTGAGAAACGCGACCGTTGCCGGCTGCTTATCGGTTCTGATCAGCAGCGAGTTCGGGTCGATGATCTGGCCCATGGTCAACTCGCCGGTCGTGCCTGGGTGGCGGTCTCACACAAGTCGGCAAACTTGCGCCCATCAGTCAAAGAGCTATTGTAGATTTCCTCGCTCACCTGATACGGTATCCCAGGCATGAACTCCATATTGGCCGTGTAGAAAATCGCCTTGACCTTAATGTCGTAGTAAACCGGATCAGCCATAAGTTGCTCCCCTTTAGTTATGGAACGCTGAACGTTGATGAATGACAAAGCTGTTGCCTGTACCGTCCCAGGTGCCATCCAGCTCGACCTGATAGTTGGTCACCCCGCCCACCGCATTGAACGCATAGAGGAACTGGTTGGTGATACCGTCCGGCAACAGGGTCGGCCCGGTTAGCCCGTCCTTTACCTTGGTGGTTGAACCGTAATGCACCCGGCAGTTCATGGTCTGATGCGGTACGCCGGTCCAATTGGTGACGTTGACCAGCACTTGGATGTTGGTGGCGGTGCTGCATGGGATGGTGGTCGAGATATGGTGGAAGCCGCCCGAGGTCGGTCCCTGCAGCTTCACCTGACTGTTGACCAGACTCAGTCCCGGCATCAAATCAGAGGTGCCGGTAAAGATCGCCTGGAACGGCAAGGTCTGCGCCGGCGGACTGAGCGGGAAGGTCGGACTGTTCGGATCGTAGTTGAAGACCTGATAAGGATTACCAGGTGTTACCTGCACCGCGTAATTCAGATTGGTCGAGGGTGGGATGATCGCCTCGGCCAGCACGTCGACCGAGGTGATGCCGTTCGGCGACAAGGTCAAGGTCTGCAGATCAATCGCGTAGCGCAATTGTCCGCCGGCCTGGCCTGGTTGCCCTCCCCAGTTGCCCCAGGTCAGATAATGTAACAGGAAGCGCAAGGAGCGCGGCCCGCCCGGACAGACCCGCCAATCACCGACACCATCATATTCCCAGCAGTCGCCGCCATGCACTTGATAGCAGGTCGGATCCAGACTGATGGCGAACTGATGTGCTGACGTGCCGCCGACATGAAAGTGATAGCGTTTGCCAGCAGCGAGAAACACCGGGTTGAAGGTGATCCGCACCGGATAGACAAACGCGGGCACGCGCTGTCCCCAGGTGACGGCGTAAATATCTCGGGAATATCCAGGTATATTCTCAACACTCAAGATGAAAGTGTTGGCAAACATAGGGCTGACGAAACTACTAGGTACCCCACCGCCCGCAAAAAATGGGTCGAGCGTCGAGACTGGATCACCAACTCGGGGTGGAGCGATGCCAGAGGCCGGAATACCTAGGCCGAGACTACTAGGTACATTTATCGAGATCCCCCCGGTATTTGAGACAATGTCGCCAAGCAGCATTGGCTGATCGTAACACTTTTGAATAGCCGTGGTATCAAGCTCGATCTTACCCAGAGTGCGATTATGTAACGGCTTGCCGCTGGCCGGGTCACACTCGCTGATGATCAAGGTCAATGGTTGATAGTAGTTAGCCTGGGTGCTGAATATAGTGATGCCGCCGAGCCAACCGTCCTGGGCATTGAGAAAACTCTGACCCAGCACGTTGTGCGAATAGCTCTGGTTGTAGACCACCTTGCCCCAATAATCGCGATCAACATAATCGCGCCAGAAATAATTCCAGCGATCGTTGAGCCAACGCGGATAATCGGGATCATCTTCACCGTGCAAATTGGTCTGCCCGGTCGCTAGTACCGCCCACACCTCATTATCAAACCGCAAGAAGCTGTAAACCGGATCAACCCCCGAGCCCAGCGCAAGGCTGTTATTTGTTGGGGTCCAGAACGGCCCACAGCGATGCCGGTAACGCCCCCACCCCAGGCGCCGATGCGAGTAAGTCCAGAAGCCATGATTAAGTAATGGTTCGGCCAACCAGTTTGGTTTATCAGGAAAGCTACAATCCAGGCGCACTCGCATGCCTGATGGCTTAGGAAGGATGAACGTATCCCAAGCCTGGATCGCCGGCTCGCTCGGGTTCTGTAGCTGCAATGCGGCGGCGGTGCTCACCCCGGTGGCGGCAAAGCGCAGCCCTTCCGAGACGATGGCATTGTAGGCGCCATCCAGGTTAGTGCCGACCGCCGATTGACTGGTGTCAAAGAAATTATCGATGGTATCGATGACGAACGCCGTCGGCTTCTGCAATTGCTGCACACACCAATTGACTAGATCCACCAGCTTATTGAACATGACCAGCGTGCAGTAATTGGCCAGTGACGCCGCCAGCGCCGCCAGTGCGGTCTGCAGCGTCGCAATCTGCCCTTCCATCTGCGCAAACGTGCTCTCCAGCGCGGAAATGCGAAACTCATGATCCAGCATATTCGGCAGCTGGGTGAGCGTGACCTGCTGAATGGATACGACCCCGGACGGACTGAGCAACACGTAACCGATCAATAGGTTCGTCGCGGGCACCGCCGGCAATGGTGGCACCGGGCCTTCCACCCCAGGGATCGGCCCAACCAGACACACCCGTTCCTGCAACATCGATACCGATTCGGCTTGCGCCTGTCCGGTATCAGCATCGACCACAAAATTCCGCGACTCCGTATCAGCGGTGATGGTCTGGCCATAGGCGACGATGGCGATCTGCCGCTGCTGGGTTACCGGCATGGCCCCGGCAACAGTCTGGAAATCGATGGTCTGCGGATTATCAAATGAATACTGCTTGCCGCCCCAGTATAGGCGACCGACACTGATGGCTACCTGGGTCGATGCTGCCTTGGTGATCGACAATCCAACATAAGCATTGCCACGGTCAACCGCATCGGCCACAAGGTCGTCCATCGCATCATTGATGAACCCCTGCATATTGTTGAAGTCGCCCGCCTGGGTCTCCATGTTGTCCTCAAAGAGGACTGACTTGTAGGCCATTCGTATCACTCCTGTTGCGGAATGTGCTGCCCGGATAGGACAGACTTTATTGGTGGAATGAAGAGCGCTGATGTACCACGAAATTATCGCCGGTGCCGTCTGAACTACCGTCCAGCTCGATCTGATAGTTGGTCACTCCCGCCCCTACGTTGAACGTGTAGGTAAACTGATTGGTGATGCCATCCGGTAGCAATATCGGCCCGGTCAGCCCGTCCTTCGGCCGGGTGGTCGAACCGTAATGGACATGGCAATCGAGGGAATGATGCGAGGTCCAATTGGTGACGTTGACCAGCACCTTGATGCCGGCGGTAGTGGCACTGCACGGAATCGAGGTCGAGATATGATGGAAACCGGACGAGGACGGTCCTTGCAGTTTCACCTGACTATTAACGATGCTGAGCCCCGGCATCAGATCGCTGGTACCGGTGAAGATCGCCTCAAACGGCAATAGTGGGGCGTTACCGGTCAATGATGGCGCATTCGGATCATAGTTGAAAGTCTGCCATACGCCCCTGACCTGGATTGCGTAGTTCAGGTCGGTGGTCGGCGGAACGATGGCGTCGGCCAGTACGTCAATCGAGGCGATGCCCCCGGCCAGCTGCAATGATCGCAATTGCACCGGATAACGCAGTTGCCCACCCACCTGCCCGGCCTGCCCAGCCCAATTTCCCCAAGTCAAGTAATGCAACATGAAACGCAGGGTGCGTGGACCACCAGGAAACACATGCCAGTCACTAAACCCGTCGTACTCCCAGAAGTCGCCACCGTGCGTTTGATAGCAGACCGGGTTCAAGCTGACAGCAAACTGGTGCGCCGATGTGCTGGATAAATGGAAGTGATAACGTTTGCCCGCGGCGAGAAACACCGGATTGAAGTTGATGCGTAAAGGGTAGGCGTAAACCGGGTATCTTCGGAAATAGCCGTCAGGACCAGTCCATACGGCCACATTCGGCATCGATGCCGCTATCTCCAGACTACCGCTGATGATATCACCGGCATACACCGGGGCACCATAACAGGCCTGAATATCGGTGGCGCTCAACTCAATCTTACCCAAGGTACGATTTGGCTTTGGTTTACCGTTGGCATCACATTCGCTGATGACCACAGCCAACGGCTGGAAGTAACTCGCCACCATGCTCCACACAGTGATACCACCAAGCCAGCCGTCCTGAGCATTGAGGAAACTCTGGCCCATGAGGTTATGTGAATAACTATGGGAGAAGCTTACCTTGCTCCAGTAATCCCGATCGACATAGTCACGCCAATAGTACTGCCAACGGTCGCTCAGCCAGCGCGGATAGTCGGGGTCATCATCATCGTGTAAAACAACGATACCGTTGGACATCGATACCCAGGTATCGGTGTCGAAGCGCAAATTGTAATAGATCGGATCATAAGCCGACGCACTCTGTGGTCCGATACTAACCGGGGTCCAGGTCGGCCCGCAACGGTGACGGTAGCGCGCCCAGCCCAGACGGCGCGGAGTGAAACTCGGCCACATCGGGTGGTTGAGCAGCGGCTCGACGTCCCAGGTATGGTCAGGAAAGCCGCAATCCATACGTATCCGCATGCCGGACGGTTTGGGCAGGATATAACTGTTCTCAGTAGTGCCACCGGTGATCATCACATAGGCCTGGATGGTCGGCTCGGAGTTGTTAGCCAGGGCCAGCGCGGTGGTCTGAGTCGCGCCGACACCGAAGCGGATGCCCTCGGATACCTGCGCGTTGTAGAGCCCATCCAGCGTGGTACCGACCGCCGACTGGCTGGTGTCATAAAAGTTGTCAATACTGTCGAGCACATAGGCCGCTGGCTTCAGCAGCTGCTGCACGATCCAATTGACCAAGTCTACCAGCTTATTGAACGCGGTGAGAGTACAGTAGTTGCCAAAATCCGCAGCCAGCGCGGCCAACGCGTTCTGTAACGTTAAAATCTGGTTGGCGACCAGACCGAACTCGATCTCCAATGTGCCTAGCCTGGCATCCTGGTCCGCCAGATTAGGCAGCTGGGTATTGGTACTCTGCTGGATGGTTACCACACCCTCTGTGCTCAATAACACATAGCCAATCAGCAGGTTGGTATTTGGGACCGTTGGAAACGACGGGCTCGGTGACTCGACCCCAGGAAGTGTATTGATGTTACATACCTGCTGTCGCCACATCGACACCGATTCGGTCTGTGTCTGTCCACTATCGGGGTCGATTACAAAATTACGCGATTCGAGGTCACTGGATACGACCTGCGGAGCGGCAATGATGGCCACCTGCCGCTGCTGGGTGACCGGCATCGCCCCTGGCACCGTCTGGAAATCGATGATATACGGGTCTTCCAACTCGTACACCACGCCGGCCCAGTACAGGCGGCCGGTGTTGACCTGCACCTGAGTGATCCCGACCTTGCTGATTCCCATACCAACATAACGGGCGCTGTAATCAAATGCATCGAAGACGAATTCATTGATCGACTGGCCGATGAATGCCTGGGTATTGTTGAAGTCGACGGCAATCGCTTCCATATTGTCTTCGAACAGAACCTGCTTGTAGACCATTGCTCAGCTCTCCTCACCAGCTGCTGATGACGTATTGGCCGAATGAGAACGTGCCATCAAGCACCGTGATATCGGCAAATTGGATCGGCCGTCTAACCTTGGTATCGATCACAATCGTGTCGCGCAGCGCCATCGACGCGGTCACCGCACGCCGCACCTGCTCGATCCGCTTGGTATTCTTCGGCGGGAAGTACCAGCCCTTACCGATGAACCGGCCAGCGTAGACGTAGGTGTTGGGCCAATGGAACGGTGCATCGATGATCGCCTTGGCCGAATACTTGGGGATGCCGAACCGCGCCCGTCCCATATAAGTGCGCGCCCAGCGCTGGTCCGGTTGTCGGGTCGGGTCGAACAGATACCAGCGCTCGTACAGGTGCTGCCAGGCATTCGACTTGGGAAAGAACTTCTTGCGCATCGGTTGCCCGCAGTAGAACTCGGTCGGCCGCATCGGATGGATTTCATGCACCAATTCCGGGCGCACATTAATCGGCTGCAGGCTAGGTAGGATGGTGTTGAACGTCGCCTGGAACTGAAACTCGGTCTTGGTATCGCGCGGTACTCGTATCACTCGCACATTGGAATGCCCGAGAATGGCCGCGTAGTTGCGCGACACGGTGACCACAGTATTAGGCGGGAACAGGAACCGCTTGGCATTCTCACCCGGATAGAACAAGTGCCGGGTATTGGCTGGCAGCGTGACCTCGTCATAGATGGTCGCCGGTGTACCGGGCACCGCCACCGCACTGATCGTGCGCACGGTCAACTGCGTCTCCAACCCAGTGCGTGGTTCGTACAGGGTGCACTTACGCAGATACAGCCCGCCAGCATTGTAATTGGTCGGGTAGAACGGTCGATACGGTCCCAGGAACCGACCGTTCTTGACGTAGATCGGATTGCCCTGCGGGTCGAGGGTCTTGCCACCCATATAGTTCAGCCACGGCAGCTGTGGGCGGGGTGCGTAGGGGTACAACCGTAACTGCGGGAACCGCGCGTAGTAGGCCTGGCGCTCGGCATCGGTCAGCGCCGATCCGGGATAGAACAGCGCCGGTGGACGAATCAGGTTCTTCAGCTTGGCATCGACTGCCTCGACCGCCATTTTCATGCCGAGGTCAGAGCCGCGGTAGTACTTGAACGTCCACTGGGAGGCGACCCATTGGCGTCGCTGTGGTTCGGCCCAGTCGTCCTCCCACAAATTGACGCCCATGGCCCAGGCAAGATATCCCAGGTTACGATAACTGATGGCCCATGGATCCCACTGGTCACGCACCAGCTCAGCGTAAGTCGCAATCAACCGGCCGGCATCGACGTCGGCCATGGCCTTTTCCAGCCCGGCGGCCTGGCGATACAAAACTTCGGAGCCGGCGGTCGGATAGATACCCGGGTTGACCGGGTCCGTAGTCATATACATATTGTAGATGGCGTCTGGCAGATCGATCTGCATGCCAGCAACGCCATTGAAATTTGCGGCGATAGCAATCCGCGTCGGGTAATGAATTGCCTTGACATAAGCCAGATACCAGGTCGGCTGCCAGCCGCCAGCCCCGGCGAAGGTGGCCGATAACAATCGCGCCTGCGGTACCCCGGCCTGCACTAGGTTTACGCTAGCAACCCCGCTGCCAGCTAGAGTAGCCACGATGCCACTACGCATCGCTGCCGTCGCCTGCAACGCGCCAGATCCGGCGAAGACCTGGGTCAGCGCTTGTAGCGCCCGCAATGACCCCTGTAATGACCCAGTGACAGAATAATTGGCCGAAAGCGACAGCTTATTGCTTTGCAATAAGGCCGCCTGCGCCGAGGCAATAGCGGCAAAGGCCGACGTAGTTACTGATTGGCGCCGGCCCAACAGCGCGGTGAGTGCGCCGCTACCGGCAAACAACGCATTGAGCTGATAAGTTATTCCGGTAATTGCACCAGCCGTATAAATCGAACCAATTTCGGTCGATGTCAGTGCGCGGTTATAAATCTGCAGGTCGTCAAGCAAACCAACAATAGGTGTAATAGCGCCGTTAAGTACGTCCTTGCCGATATTGGCATCGGCAAGCAGCGGCGTAATGCCACCACCGATCGTATCAGTGAATGTACAATCAGCGACCCCGTCAACGTAGATGGTGACGACCTGACCAGCCGTGCGGGTGAACGCAATGTGATGCCAGTTATTGTCGCTGACGGCAGTCGTTGATACAAGTACGCTTACGCCGCCAGCCCCACTGCTCGCCTGCAACACAACACTCGGAGTACCGGCGTTACCGCTAGCCCCGTTCCAACCAAGGCCGAAATGAATGATACCAGCGCTGGCGTCACGCAACTCTACGATTGCAGCCGTCGCAGCAGTAGTCTTGATCCAGACGCTAGCCGAGAATGGGCTGGTCTGCGTCGGCAGCCCCAGCGCCGATACGCTGGTGAGGGCGACATAGCCGTTGCCATTGAACGACAGCGCCGACCCGATCTGACCACTGACCAGGGTAGTGCCTGATCCGGAGATGATGCCGGTATTGCTCAGGCCGCCAGTATCGGTGGTGACCGTATCATCAAACGGATAGTGCAGAACCAGATTGGCAAAAGTAACTGACGTGCCCATCGACTACTCGCCCGTGCCGATGTACCTGATACGTGCCGATTGCACGTTAACCACGCCGGTGTTATCCACGATCACATCAGCCGCGGGCTGGCGAATGATGGCGTTGTACACGCCCGATTGTGCCAATGCTCCGGACAGCGCCAGCCGGGTCAGGTCAGCGCCGATCCAGTTAATGGCGACAATCAGCTGCCCGACCGCCGCAGTCGTCTCAGCCATCAGCGACGCCTGATCGACCCCGGGGAACAGCACCACATCAACGTCGATCATTGCGTTGACTACCCGCGGCCGGATCACATTCAGAACGTCGGTCAGCCCCATACGCCCCATATACGGAGCGGCAATATACTCATACACCGCTTCAATCTGATTGGCGGTCGGATATACCACGGCATTCGGTTGCAACGACCAGCTATTAAGATTTAGCGGATCCTGCACCCATATCGTGTTGATTGTGCCATCCGGCAGGATGGCCAGGTAAACGTTGCCAGTGTGCGGGACAGTAAATGCCGACGCGTCCTTCAGCGGCAACTCGCCGGTAAACTGCGGCGCCGTCAACGCCCAGAACTTGTAGCTCTCATAGACCCCCTGGCCCGGCCCGGATAGGCTAAGAATATTCGGCGCCAGCCACACCCGGGTTTTGTAGGTGGCGTCCGGCTCCTGCGTGCCCGGCCCGTTCCAGGTGCCATTGGCCACGGTCTTACGGGGCACCCCGCCAGGATAGCGCGAGGCAATCGCATCAATATCAGAGCCAGTCGAGAACGCTAAAGTAATCGCCCGTGCCGCCTGATTTACCCGATCTCGTACCAACAACTCAAAGTAGGCGTTGAGCTCCTGATTGATCTTGATCGGATCAAATTCTAAATTGGCAACGTCGTACTGCGCTGCGTTGGGTGGATCATTATTGTTCCAGAATGCGATCAGCTGATTCATCCGCGCCGCCAAGATGTCCTCGGTGCTGATCGTCTGCAGCACCTGCATAGTTGGCAGCAGCTCAGGGCGAATGACGCTGTAGCGCGACTGGGTGGTACTAACCAGCCCCGCGCCCGGAGGATTTATAGCAGTGGTCGTAGCGCCGTTGCTCATATCGACCCGCGCGGATAAATATCCCACAGATTAGCACCGCGGCTAACCGTGGCGTTGTACTTGGTAACGTATGGTGTGAAATCTCCCAGGTGGGCACGCGGGCGATAGATCCCCTCCTGACGAAAGAGGGTCTGCCCTAGTCGAATCAGATCCGCAGAGGCCAGCGTAGAGGCCGACCATTGTAGAAGTGCATCACCCATGAAATACACCTGCTTGATTCTGTAGTTTGGCTCCCAGATGTCGATAGCGGAAGCGATGGCCCAGAAGAACCGGGTAACCACTCGCGGTACCAGGCTTTCGCCAAGAATATGAGGCACAAACGAGCCGACCCAGCGCCGCAACACCCGCTCATGAAATGGTGTGGCGAAAATCAGCTCCAGCGACTGCTCAACGTGATCCCACCCCTGGAGCAGCTTGCCAGTTCGACGATCCATGCCGTTACGCGACGGGGCAATGAACGCAGTCTGATCACGTAACCCCGGCCAGATAGCATTAACCACATCGAAGTACGGCGTAGCCAGCGGGTCAGTCGGTAGAGTGGTGCCAACCGTCGTGCCCGTAAAGGCACCATACGTGGCCACGGGTAACTGGCCACTCGGGAAATTACGTATACCGTTGCTCATACCAGAGTGACTCCCCGCTTAGGTTGGGGGGAAAACCCGAACGGGGAGCCCACGTTGCCGCTTGGGGGGCGGATTTGGGGACGACAACGTGTTTTCAATTACGTTTCAGTATCGGGCGGAGGCGGCGCCCCAGTATCGGGCCCAGCAACGTCCTGGTGCTGGTGCGGGCGATGATGCTCAACCTTCTGCACCGACCCGCTATCGAGATAAAACTTGGCCTGAGCTTCATGCAGGCGTACAAACTGCTTGCCGCCGCGATGAAATACCTTAGCGCCGGCAAACTCGCCGCGCAGATCGGGTCGATGGCTGGGATCAAGAATCTCGTACTCATGCGTCGATGGCTGCTGCCTGGGCGCCAGTCGTGCCGCATGATGATGGCGGATTGCTTTGTTGGACATGTATCGGCCTCCTATTTGAACTACGCGTTGTTATTGGGAATATCACACTTCATCAACTGGATCGGCTTAGTACTGTAGCAGCCCTTGTCGTTAACCCAGACGGCGAAGTCACCCATGCAAATCTTGGCACCCTTTTTGTGCGAGGCATAACGCGCAGCCTTGTCACCCTCACCGACCCGCCCAGTGCAACCGTCCGACTCATGGATGCTGGTCGATACGACCGACTTAGCGTTGTCCTGCTGCTGGCCGCCGCTCTGCTTCTGACCCGGCTGCCCGCCACCACCACTACCGGCCTGCTGCGGCTGCCCGCTCTGTTCCTGATGTTGCGGATTGTTCTGATCCTGGTCCATAATCTCGACAGAGTGAAAATGCTTATCGCTACCGCCACCGCCACCGCCACCGCCACCCTGGTTATGCACCAGCAACATTGACTCGCTGCCGACTTCACGAACAAAGAAGTTATGATTGTTCTTGATCGTAAGATGAAACACCTTAGTATTGGGCGGAACAGTCAGGTCCTTAACCGACTCAGCAACCACAACGGTGCCAAGATGATTACGCAAGGTCTCGTTGAAAAACATCGAATTGGCGTACACATAGTTGCGTCGCCGCTCTGACCAGATTAAGTGATCCTCGGTACAGTGCACGCTGCCGCCAGGATAGGCAAGCACCAGCATCTTCTTCTCGGTGAGCTCGACGTGGATGCCGACCACCAGATCAACTTCCGGCTTATCCATGCTGGTATTGTAGGAGATCACCCGATCGCCAAGCTGCAGCTGCTGAATATTCTTGAACCCCTCAGGGGTCTGCACCTCGGTCGTACCGGCCAGACTGGCGCCACCGCCTCCGCCTCCGCCACCAGACTGCTTTGGCTTGTTGTGACTGGTGCGCAGCTTACCGTGCGCCGAGGTATAGCCATTGACCTTGGATGCATGCGGTGGCTGCGGAAACGGCTTGCTTGTCGCCGCATGAGTAAACGTAGCGTTACGGAGATCACCGCCGTGAGCAGATACCACAACATTCTGGCCCTTCTCCACCAGATGCTGTTCCTGAGTGCCGCCCGAGTGCTCCTCCATATGCATCCAGCCGGTTAGCCACGGCTGGCCATCATTCTTGATGCCTATACAGATCTTGCACTTGCGCTCGCCGTCCTTATCCATAACCTCGTGCACGTAGCCATGCCGCGTGCCCATGCCGACGGCATTCTGCTGCTTGGCTAGCTGATGGAGGACACGTCCCAGATTATTCACTTGATCTTCAGCTCCAGCTTATATGCATCCATGACCACCCTGGCCAGATTCTGCGTGTTGAACAGATCCGGCGGGGTACGCGACTGTCCGGTTGTCACCGGCAAGCTACCGGTCGACTGCCAGGGAACCACCTGGCAGCGACAATTCGGATGAATAAGGTTAGTACGCGCCCCCGGCGCCGCCCCACCAGTCGAGCCCGAAAAGTCGGACCATTTCGCCTGCATATTCTGTATGTCCTCAGGCGTGTACGGCGACGCCTCAGCCGCGGCCTGACATACCGGGCAATCATGTCCATCGTTCATCGTTACAATTTTGAGCAGCGTCTGTTTTTCATACTGCTGCTGATCACGAACCTCCCATGGGCGGCCCCAGTCTGCTTCCTGCGTCGCAGCCATCGCCTCGCTGGCGTCGATCATCAGATTCAAATCATTAGGCGTCGCCCAATCCACCTGAATCATCATGGCGACTTCATTGTCACCAAGCCCGGTGCTCTCCGCTACATACTGCGCGACTTCATTAACAACGCTCTGACCAAATGTATTCAGCCCATTGGCTATGGCGCCCGGCGTACGCTCGGCAATATCATGCAGCTCACCCATCCATCGCGTAATATCTGATTCATTAACCGTTACAATAATCATGGAACGGACGGATAATCGGCGTCCTCAATCTCCGACAGCGGCGGCGGGTATTCATCCGTACCGAATGGCGTCCCAGGCACAACAAGGTATTTAGTCGCCTCAGTATCCAATCCGAGCATCGCCTGCGCCTGTCGCCAGTCGGGTGCGGCAGTGGTGCTGATAGACTGATCAACAATCATCGCGATGTCGGTAACGCTGGAATTAGGATTCGCCCTGGCCAAGGTGATGAACTTTCGAATCGGATGATTATCCTGCAGCGGCACTCCCGGTACGATGTCCATTACCGGACTGCAGATCAGCACAATGCGCCGCGCCGCCCATCTCACCCCGGCCGAGGCCTGGCCACCGCGCCGTCGCGGCACCCGACGAATCTTGCCGCACATCTGCTTGAACAGGTCACCCCACATACTGTGCGGGTCGCCAATCAAGGCGGCAATGCACTGTGCCTCGATAAAGTCACAGCCAACCTCGCTGCCCTTATCGGTATGCGCAAACTGCACCGACATTGTGCCATTTGGGTTCTTAATTGCCGTAGCTACTCCAATCTCAATCGCCACCGACAGCATTCGATTCATGCCGTTATACAACTCGGCCTTACCGGTAACCGGACCAATATCATCGTTGTCTGTGTAGATGCAAATGTACGGTTTATTGATGGGATTGCCGTGCGCATCCTTGACCCCGTACACGGCGTCAACGAACGGAGTCATATCAGAATCATAGCATCGTTCTTCCGCCCACGTCTTATCGCGCAGGGCAGCAACCGCACACGACCTTAAGACGGCACGCAGCAGACTCATCCTTCGGGAAGCCTTATCAGGTTGATATTGTAACGATCAGTAGAGCTAGGCGTCACATTGGATATCTCGTGCCACATATTGCGCTCGGGCAGATACACCCGGTCGCGCGCTATCCACGTCGACGGGTCACCTAGCTTCTGCGCGGTGATACTGATCCACTCTTCCGCCGTTACCGCAGCCAGCGCCATACCCGCCGCGCGCGTACCCCCTTCACCCGTGGCGCGGGCGCCGGGGGTCACATAAATCGCGGTGGTGTAGAGCACCGCCCGCTCTGGATCGGGTCCGCTTGTGGCACCAGTAGCATCGTCGGCGCCGCCCCGCCAGGGATGAAGCTCAACCGGCTCGGCAAACTGCCGATCGACCAGCGCATCCATTCGCCTTTGCGGACCGCGCCAGGAAGACATCAGACAATCGCCACGGGAATGATATTGCGCGCGCGTAGCCGGATGAAAAGCTGGCCGTAGGGGGTGCTGCTGAGCAAGGTCTCTCCCGGTCCCGCCATCGTCTCCAGCGTCTCAAATGCCTTACGCTGCGCAAACCCGGTTAGTCGCTCGCCAAACCTGATGGTGCGAACGTACATATCAGACATACCAACCCCGCCTAGCTCTACATCTGAGGCCTGCTGCTGATCGAGCATGACAAAGTGCGCACATAGCGCTAGCCGCGCTAACTGGAAGTCCGCTTGACTAACCCAGTTGAACCCATTGCCAATCTCGACATCAACAATGTCGAACTGGCCGGCAATGGTAGCATCATCGACCGTTGCCAGAGCCGAGAACTTGGAACGGAATGAAGCTAGATCCTTGGCTGTCACCATATTGGAATAAACCGATGGCGGTTGCGACGGTGGGGCAGTTACAGGGGCTACGATCTGTTGAAGATCGGGTAGCGCCATCATGCTGGCTCCTTGCAGGGTGGCCTTGGTTGGCAGCGTCGCCGTCAAGGCCAACGTCAAGTTGCTGGTTCCCGCTAATCCAGCCGCCAGGGGCAATTGGTTGGCAGGACTTCGCCCGCGCAGCCAATTTGATGGTGTGAGCGTACCTACCAAGCCGCTGGCAGAAAGGTCATTTGTGGTAGTGCTAGAACCACCCTCGTTAAGTTGTGGGGCCAAAACGCAAGAACTGTCTACAGCTGGCACCGATTGGTTTTGTAAAATCGCGTTGAATTGCTGAATGAAAGATTGTGACTTGACGACGTTGTACTGACGGAATAACCCGAGCGTGCCCTGAATAGCATCAGTCGTATTAAACTGATTTGCGATCATGTAATTGTTATTGCCAGCAGCGCCTATAATCGAGTTTCCACCTAATGCATCCAACTCAACTGTCATGGTCTCAAGCACGCCGTCGACGTAGATATTCACGCCAGAGGCAAGACCAGAGCCGTCATAGGTGGCGGCCACCACATGCCATTTTCCATCCAACAGATTTTTGGAACCGTATTTTCCGACAAAGGTATTGGCTCCGTAATCATGTAACAAACGAACGTGTGCTAAGTTATTTCCGTTAATCCAAAGTTCATAACCTGGAAACGGTGCATTTTTGACATTTGAAAAGATAATCCCATTGGGGAAAGTAATTGCACCAGTAATCCCCTGTGTTAATAGTACAGCGGCGATAACCGTCCACGGTTGTGTATATTCATACGGGAGTACGTTGCCATAGTTGATACCTGACGTGTTCGTGCTATTCCACCACCAACCGTTGGGGCCAGTAAAAGCCGGTACGGCAGTGTAGACAGTGTTGGGCGGAGCGCCACTCAGCACGGCTAACGCAGAAATATAGCCATTAAGAGTATAAGCAGGGAATCCCTGAGTGAGACCACCAACAAAAACAGTTGACGGATTGGATGCAAACGGGTGCGTATCGTTAACCGTCGCAGCAGCAGCCCCAATCGGTGCAGAACTTAAAGAGCGATAACCTCCCGCGGTAGAGGTTACCACGCCATAAAAAGCCGAACCACTCAAGAACGGCACATTAGGTAGCGCAAGCAGCACTGAGCCAGAACTCGCAAAGGTATTCGGCCCAGAACTGGTAAGACCGGTAAATTGGTCGGTCGGTGTTGTGTTATTGGACGCTGCGCATACAATAACGATACCGGATCCGCTATTGAGCCCAGCATTCACCTGATTGGTAGCAAGCATCATGGTGAATGCACCGCCCTGGAAAGCGTTTAGCAGCGCCCCGGTGGCGGTCATGTTGGCGGCATTTGGATTCGCCGACGTGCAGTCTAACCCCTTGCCAGCAACGACTACCGCGTTATTCAGCAAAGTCGAGGGACTAGCAAGCGTCGTCGTGCCGTTCCAATACATGCCGTTGGCAAAATCAAGAACCACGGCTGGATTAATGCCGTTGTACTGATATCGCTGATACCAATTTGGATCGGCTGGCATAGATTACGGTCTGTTAGCCGTCACTAACGTTTTGCTTTCTGCGACCCCATAGCCGTCTCAACCTCGGCATCGAGAATTGCCGGAGCAACATCCTCCGGCGCAGGACGACAGTCCTCGACCACTATGGGATGCGGCTTCAACAACTGGCCGTTGTTGCCAATCCGGTTTGGCCGGCGCTGGCGCTGGAAGTACTTAACATCCGCCACCAGCATATCAATCTCCGCGCGCTGCCCCGGCGCCAGCTCGTGGCCCTGCTGGAAGCGGTCGATGATGATGTGGGTCTGCGCAGGGTCGGTATTGCGCAGGGTAGCTAGCTGATGCTCTGAATCCAGCCGCTTCTGATCTGGAATAATCGACTGCGGCTTCATCCGCGCCGGCCAGTTGGGAGCAGGTCCAACTGGCTCAGCAACACCTAGATCCTGCTCCGGTGCTTGGTGCAATGGCATGAGTTACTCCCGCTAAAGAGGGTCCGTCTCGATCAGCAACATCCATCGGCATAGCGGATAGCGCCTGGACGCCTGATTTCCAGCCCGGCAAGTCGGAAGATGCCAGGCACATCGAACACGATTGGTCCGGTCTGCCATACGGGCAGGAACCGGTGGCTCATCGGTCGATGCAGCTTGATCACCGATGGATCTTTCTGGTAGGCGATAATGCGGCCGTTGCCACTAGCACCGGCAGTATCCAGCCCGCGCACGCCGCGGATGGTCATCGAACGCCCGGTCTCGTTGGTGTAGAGATTGTTGCGCTGAATCCATTCCAACAAGTTCATGGTCGTATTGGGCAACTGAGTCATGGATAGCAAGGTCATAACTGACAGTGGCATCAACAGCGTGTCCGCCATTTCCACAGTCAGCGACGACTGCCAGATGTTGGTGATGATGGCATTGACATCCTGCAGAATGGATGCAGGCGTCGGTGAACCACCAGCCAGATAGCTGGCCCAAGTCGCTGTGAGATTGATCACGGAAGGCAAGCTGTGGTTGGTTAACCCGGCCCAGCCCTTACGTTGATCACCATACATCACCACGTTGTGGCAGAACTCTTCATACGCCCGGCGCGCGCTCGATGCCCGTTCAGTGGTCAGGTTGGTATTGGGCAGCATCATTGCCTGGGCCAGTTCCTCCAGATTGTACCTGTAGCCAATCGCGGCCATCTCGATGCCTTGCTCATGCTTCTCGCGCGTGAAGTCAGCAAATGGCACGTCGCGCGCGTTGGCATTGAACCAGTTGGCCTGGCCGACTGAGTCGATACTGAAGAAGGTGATCGACTTGGCCCACTCGTTAGCCATCCCATCGATAGGAACAAATTCCGCATAGTTCAACTCTGGATATTTGATCTTTACCACTTCCGGCTCGATGAAGGTTGTCTGCGACACCAGAAAGCTAAGCGCTTGCTGCATGGTGTCTTCATTGTAAATGGTCATTGTTTGTACTCCTTTTCTCTATCCAGCCGCAGGCCGATTAACGCTGGATGCCAAGCGATACGAGCGCCACCTGTCCGGCGACGGCCGATGAAGCCCAGTACCCACCAGTGACGGCAGTGGCCGTAGCGGCGCCACCAGCCAGGGTCGCACCACTGACCGTCGACCCCGCACAGGTGCTAGCAAGGGTGAAGAGGTTGGCCGCGACGCCCGCGGTCTCCGCTGCAATCAGCAACGTGTTAGCCCCGGAGCCCTGACCCGAGCCGCCCGGCGAGGGTGGATCAGCGCGGTATTGCTGGGTGGCCAATCCGGCAGTGGCTGAGCCGTTGAGCTTGTTCGCCAGAGCTGCAACGAAATCACCCAGGGTCGGATAATTGATATTGAGATCGTCGCCGGTCGCACCCGATGTGTGGAAGGTGATAACGACGGAATTGACCGTGATCGTCTCGTTGTTGGCTGGGATCTTGCTGAAGACAATCGAGCCGGTCGCCGCGGTGCCCGCCGCATTGTTGGTCAACGCGCCAGACGCACTGGCAAACAGCCCGTCACCAGCCTTGACTCCGAGCGTGCCCTGACCAGAGCACAATACCCACATATGCCCGGTGGTCATGACCCCCATATCTTTGTACTGGGGGTAGATATCGACCGGAAACCCACCACCACTATAGAGTGGATCGAGCGGGATCTGATCTACGGTAACGTCACGCACGGTGAGGCCGATGAAGTTAGCTCCGCCCCCAATTACCGCGCCTGTATCGCGCGCGCCTTGCGATACTGCCAGCCCGTAACCAATGCCAGCTGCGGTTTCGCATTGCCGCGTAAGTACCGAGGCGCGGGTTTCATCAGCAATCATACCGGGCAGACCGGCCGCTTGCTGCGGACGATAAGTCCGCTGAACAACTACGCTCATTATTTTCTCCTGGGATAGAGGGGAATTCAAACCCCCGGGCTTTCTTCCACGCGTGCCCGGGGAGACGCGCTGCAACAGCAGGAAGTCGGGGAGACTCCCGCTGGAAGTGCGTTATGCCCGCTGTTGATTTGGCCCTTTCCAGGCGTTGGCCATATCGCGGTCATACTCATCGTACGCGGCCTGCTTAGGGTCCTGGTCGCGTACGAAATGCGGGCGCGCGAAAGCCATAGCCGCATCCCGAATGCTGCCGCCGGGCCGCACTTCCGCAGTCAGCGTGTCAAATGAGGCGCGCACCTGGTTATCGTCCCAGCCGTTAGCTGCCGACCCCAAACGCTGCTCAACGACCTGCTTGCGGATGTCCTCCACAGTACGATGATCAATGATCAGGGTCTTACCGAGCAAGGCGCGCGCCTTGTCGATCACATACTGACGGTCCTTCACCAGAGTATCCAGCTTGGCAGGAGTAATCTGCGCATCCTTGAGCTGCTGCTCCAGGGTGGCAATCTTGGCGTCGGCCGCCTTGAGCGCCGCATCCTTCTTGGCTGCGTCCTCCTTGTTATTCTCCTCTTCCTCTTCCGCCTTGGCTGCCTTCTTCTGGAACTCATCGAGCTTGGCCTGCGCCTGCATCAGCGCCCGCTGTACCACTTGAGCGGCAGTATCCGACATCTCGACCTGCACGCCGTCGATCACTACATTTTTCAAAATCGCGGTCATGGATGTGTCTCCTTTATCTACCGCTGCGTCGTCGCCAATCTTCAAGGATGACCCACCACGCGCCGTGGCGACTAACGCCAAGTGGTTGGCTTTAATGTTGCGTTGCACTGCGTCGTACTTCTCGCCGTCCGTCGTTGTGCCTGGCGTCCAATCCAGGTCACACGTATAGCCGACACTAAGCTGGTTCTTACCATCCTTGAACTGCTTAATGGTATCATGGTCGCGCAGCATCATGGGCACACGCACCGTCGTGCCGTCGCGCAATACTTCATCACCGGTATCGCCTTTGGCGTATTTGGACCAGTTTCTCGCGTCAACGAGCACGCCGGGGTGATTGTTGGTCACCGGCAGATGCGTGTAGCTATGCACCGCATCGTTGGCAAAGACTTCATCCTCAGGACGGAATACAGATACATATTCCATCTCCGGCTTGTTGCACTCGTCGCCCCGGTAAGTCTGGATACCAGTGCGCGCAATACGCGGGTAGGCGGACAGATAGCCGCCATCAATGAATCTGACTTTGGCCTCCTCATCCAGCTCAATGGTATCAGTCATCGTTACCCGCAGCTCGACGTCGCTGACCACCTGCAAGGAGGCAACAGCGGCGTCCGGGGCAGTATCGGTTGCCGGTTTCTTTTTGGTCATGATTGATTCCTCGTCCTCTCCAAGCTCTTCCAGCCGCTCTTCCAGCTCGTCAGGATCATCAAAGCCTTCTTCAGTTTCATATTCAGCCGCCAGCCGCCCCATTGGGTCACGCTGAATGGTCTTGCGATCTTCTTCATCCGATCTGACGGCGCGCCGGGCCAAATTGCCGAAAATCCCATACGGATTACGCCAGCCAAGACTCAGCCGTTCCGCGTGCAAGACCTTGTATTGTGCTTCGTTTTCCTTGGACGGCGGATGCGCTTCTAAAGCGCGAATGCTTTCATGAATCTCGGCAATACGCTGCTGCACTTCCGGGGCTAGATGTTTTGCGCCGGAAGCCTCGGTCTCTTTTTCCCGACGCAAACGCTCGGCCGCTCTTGCAGCAACCCGGGCTTCGTTTGCTTCTTTTTCTTTACGCAGGAACTCTTTTTCATATTCCTCTTTCGATGCACGACGCGCCGCTAATGATGCCGTCCGCGCCTCCTCCCCCCATGAGTCGTCGGTTGCATCTTCCTCTTCTTCATATTCCGCTGCGAGCCGCCCCAATGGATCGCGCTGGATTGTTCTGCGATCTTCTGTGCACCAATCGTCTGCGAACTTCGCCAGCTGAAACTTACCCTCAACCCAGTAAGCATCGGTGCTAACCGCCGCGTTGGCTGCACGGATTGCCGCACCCTCGCTCTTGCCCGCCTTCAACATGCTATTGGCAATATGCGACCATTGACGTTTCTTCTTGCGGCTGGTGGCCGCGGTCGTATGCTGTTTGGCGTGTTCTGGTTTCCAAGGCATAGGAAGTGCGCTCCGTGCGCAAACGGTTGAACCACAGCTATATTGAGAACGCCCAAGTCAAGATCAGGATAACAATCAATATCCCGACGATGAAAATGACCCACTCAAACCGGGTGAACATCTAACGTTTGATCAACGGCCGAATGAAGCCATAAAGGTCGATATGGCGCGATAGCTCGCTGGGAAAATCATAACGCGGATAACCATGCACCTGTTTTAACTGAGCCAATAACCGGTCGCTGCCCGTATTAGGCACCTGGTCAATACCCTCGGGCAGCATTCGCTGCTCATCGATCAGGGTACGGTTGGACGGCATACGGCGGATATCTCATAACGAATGTAAACATAGGTCATGCTGTAGCAATAGCGGCAGCGCCAGAATAGCTTGTCTCGCTCGATGCGCACGCAATACATGGGCTCGCGGCAATGATCGCATGCCGGTGGCTTACACGCATCAGGGCGTAACCGAAACAGGATGGCCATAGTCGCCATC
>Ga0070712_100000017_pt1 | contig 103389 bp, 131 predicted proteins | sample LARL81metaG_FD_71396 | JGI IMG/M metagenome (GOLD analysis project Ga0070712, IMG submission 71396) | Corn, switchgrass and miscanthus rhizosphere microbial communities from Kellogg Biological Station, Michigan, USA - LAR L8-1 metaG | ecosystem: Host-associated > Plants > Roots > Rhizosphere...
ACGCATAAGCGGACGGGCCCCCCGGCGGATGCCGACGGGGGCTCGTATTCACCAGCTTCGCTCGATGGTGACTCAGAGTGATTGTTACGGGGGTTTGTGACAACAGATTGTATACCTGTCACATCGTCACTTCCGTCACAACTGTCACAACGCTCGGTCTTCTCACTAACCCCTCTGTCACAAGAGAGAGTTTGTGACAGCGTTGTGACAGGGGTGATAGTGGGGCTGACCTGCGGTTGTGACAGTTGTGACGATTGTAGGGGGATACGCGCGCGCGCGCGCGAGGCTGGTGACACCACGTAGTTGCCCCTTGTGGGCGTTTCGAGTACTTTGCGGTCGACGAGGCGTCTGAGGGTTTGGCGGATGGTGGCTGGTTTGATGTCGTCGGCGAAGTGGTCGCTGATCTGGCCGGCGCTGAGCGGGTGTCCGTATTCGGTGAGGTATTCGACGATCTGTTCGGCGATGTCTGACATTGGCTGTTCGACTTGGTGGGTACGGTTGAGTATATTTTCGGCGGTTTGGTCGGTTTCTCCGGTCCAGCGGAGCCGGCCGACGTGGGCGTCGCCGTCGGCGGTTTCCAACGTGACCGAGTCGATCGTGTAGGTGAGGTTCGGGAGGTCGCTGCGGCCGAGGTTGTTTTTGCCTTGGGACACGACGCAGGTGTAGTCGTCGGCGGTTTTGTCGTGGGCGATCGCGATGACGGCGCGGGCGACTTCTCCCCACGCCCGCGATCCGGAGATCATCGACAGGACGTCGGTGCCGGTGGACTTGTTGAAGTGGACGAGGGCGACGACGGCCAGCTCCGCGACTTCGGCGGCGCGGCGCAACGGTTCGAGAGCATGCCGCAGGTCGTTCGCTTTGAACGTGTTGATCTCTTCGTCGATGAGGGACAGGATCGGGTCGCACATCAGCACCGCGGCGTCGACTTTCGCGGCGACGTCGGGGAGGTGGCGGCAGTCGCGGGGCAGGTTCAGGGAGACGGGGTCGGTGCCGGCGGGTTCAACGTCGATGCGGTACACGAGGTCGAGGTTCGCGCCGGCGGCGAGCATGCGCGGGGCGATCGTGTAGTGCCAGGAGTCTTCGGAGGCGGCGTAGAGGACGGCTTTGGGGTGGCCGTGGTGGAGGCCGGGGAGGTTGCCGTTGGTGATCGCGGCGGCCATCCAGGCGAGGTACGTCGACTTGCCGGTCCCTTCCCGCCCGGGGATGAGGGTGATTTCTCCCCTTGGGATGCGTTGGTCCCAGACCCATTTCACGGGGCGGATGTCGAATGAGCTGGCCCGGGTGAGGCGAATGTTGCCGGGGGTGCTGTGCCCGTTGCTCGACGGCGGTGTGAGGGCGTCGTGGGCGGCCTGTAGCGCCTCCTGGGCCAGTTTCGAGCGCTGGTCCGTGTCGGACAGCCCGGCGGCGTTGCGGAGCCTCTCAGCGGCGGCGTGGAGGGTGCGGGTTTGGTGGGCGTCGGTGACGATTCGGGCGTAGTGGGGTGCGTGGCTGGGGTCGGGGCATGCCTGCGCGCAGGTGTGCAGGTACGCGGCGCCGCCGGGCAGTCTTGCGAGCATGCCGGTTTGGGTGAGGTCGTGGGCGATGAGGATGTCGGATACGGGTTCGTGTTCGTCGACGCGGGCGCTGATCAGGGTCCAGATGTGGGCGTGGCGGGCGTCGGCGAACTGGTCGGGGGTGAGGAGGAGGGTGGTGAGGGGGGTTTGGAGGGCGGCGCCGATGAGTGCCTGCTCAGCGGCGGTGACGGTCGGATCCCCCACGACGGGTTGGGTCACGATGCCTCCCACAGCATGCGGGGGATGCCGTCCACGCCCCGGTCGGCGCGTGGCCGGCTCGGGGTGTCCCATCCGGTGCGGGCGGCTCGTTGGGCCACGACACGCCATCCTGCGGCCCGCAGCGACGCCCCGGACTCGCCGGTTTGGGTGTAGGTGATGAGGCGGGTGTAGCCGAGGGCTGTAGTGGCGCGCCAGCAGGCGCCGTACAGCATCGACGAGGTGTTCGGGGTGCCGTCGGTGGCGACGCGGGTGACTTCGAGGGTGGTGCCGTCGTCGAAGTGCCGGCCGACGGGTCGGCCGACGATCGCGACGCCGCGGAGCACGCGCGCTTCGTCGGCGACGCCGACGCTGAATTTGCAGCCTACGGGCGGTGCGTGGTGGCGGTGCCAGAGGGTGACGAACCCGCAGGCGTCGCGGAACGACACGGGGACGAGGGCAAGTTTGGGTTGGGTCATGTGTCCCCCTCGTCGGTGGTGGGGGCACCGGACCGGCAACCGTATGGGGAGCACCCGTCCGGGTCGCCGTCCTCATCAGGGTCGAACAGGGCCGGCTGGCCCCGGCTGAGGTCCAGGGCGGCTTGGCTGCGCCAGTCGATCGGGGCGATCGACAGCGGTACCCGCGACCGGTGCAGGTACGCGGTACCGCGCATCGCGTCGCCGCGGGCACCGCCGTGGCGGATCGCTTCGTCGAACTCAACCGCGTCAGCCCACTCGTCGGGGTGGTCGTCGCGGAGGGCACGCCAGCGGGCGTTGCCGTTGTAGGGGCAGCCGATGCACGCCGATTTCGCGACCCCGTGCCAGCCGTGATTGGTGAGCCACCGGGCGCAGTCGTCGCGGGTCATGCCCATGTCGATCAGCGGGTATGTGGGCTGCGCGTAGGCGGGTGCCCGGTCTGATACGCGTCCGATTTCGTCGGTGGTGAACCCGATCCACTGCCGGGCGACGTGGCCTTTCGGTACTCGTTTGTAGTCGGGTGCGGCGGCGCCGAGGAGTTCCCGGACTTTCCGGTTGATGGGGGTGATTTTGTATTCGTGGGTGCATTGGCGGCGGCCCATGCCGTCGCTGCCGTTGGGGTTCGCGACGTACCAGGGGATCGACGCGTAACGGTGGGTGGGGTTGAGGGTGTCGTGGCGCAGGTTGCCGGAGCTGACCCGGTAGAGGGGGATCCCGGCGCGGGTGAGGACGGCTTCGATACGGTCGAGGTGGGCGTACACGGCGGCGGGTTCCCACCCGGTGTCAGCGAAGATGGCCCCGTCGAGGCCGGGGAGGGTGCCGTCGCAGGCCATGAGGGCGAGGGTGGTGGATTGGACACCGGCGCCGAGGCTGAGCAGGGTCAGACGCGTCATGGGGTGGCCTCCTCGACGTTCGGGTACTGGTCCCAAGTGCGTCCGTCGAGGAGCCGGCCGGCGGCTTTTTTGCCAACACGGGAGATGATCGTGGCGCTTGCGGTGCCGGGTTCGTTGCGGAGCCGGGCCCGGGTTAGGTCCGTGGCTGGTGTTCCGCCGTGGAAGTGGGCGGTTACCGGTTCGTGGCGGCCGTCGATGACGATCACGTGGTCGGTGTCGTGGCGGCCGGCGGGGAGTCGGGAGCCGTCCTGCCACTCGCCCCACTGCTTGAACAGGAACGGCACGCTAGCGGTCACGCACTGGTCGCGGAGGGAGCGGAACCAGTCCGGGTGTGCGGGGCGGGCGCCGGGCCCGGACTCGCCGCCGGTGACGACCCAGTCGAGGCGTCGGGTCGCGGTGAGCCACGGGTTCAGGAGGTGGACCGGGCCGAGGAGCGGTTCAGCGCTGATCCAGCGGACCACGGCGGGCGTGTTCAGCAGCGCGGGTACCCGGATGTCGGCCCACTGCTGGTTTTCGACAGACACACCCAACCAGCAATTGGGCAGCGGCCACCGGTCGCCGAGGATGTCGCCCTGGTCCAGGTTGTTGGCGAGGAACACCGATTCGCGAAACGTGTCGTTGGTCAGCAGCGACCGCATCCGGGCGTGCCGCTTCGTCAAGATCTGAAACGTGTGCTGCGGGGCGGCGGCCATGACCGCGAACACCTGGGCGATGTAGTCGTCCGGTACGCCGTCATGGAACAGGTCGCTCATCGAGTTGACGAAGATGCGGCGGGGCTTCCGGATTCGCAGCGGGATCGTCAGTGCATCGTTGTGGACGGCCACCCCGAAGCCGGGGCCGCTGGTACGCGGGTCGCCGTCGGTCTGGTACTTCGCCGAGCCCATGCCCTTGAGGCGCTTCGCCATCGTCATGGCGTAGCAGTGGTCGCAGCCTGATGACACTCGGTCACAGCCCGTGGTAGGGTTCCACACCATACCCGGCGAACCGTCTGCGCCCCTCGTCCACTCAATTGATGTCGTGGCCATTACTCGGCTCTCCTTCGTTCGTGCTCTCGCCGGTGATGACAGGCCGAGCAGACCGCCTCGACGTCCTCGTGGTGGTCCGCGGCGTAGCCACGATGGTGGTCATATTCGTGTCGGATCTGACCTGGACCGGTTTCGTGCCCGCAGTCCATGCAAGCCACATCGTTGGGGGGCGGGATCTGGCCGATTTCGATCAGGTAGTTGACTCGTCGGCGGGCCTGGTGGCCGTCCCCGTCCCGCGCCGGAACGGTCCGCCTACCGGAGGGGACACGTTGCCGGGGTATGTACGCCGCCCTGCACTGTGCGTTTCGGAAGTCACGGCAGGTGGGGACCAGGCCGTCGCCTCGGCTGCGGTCTGTTGCGAACCGGTCGGCTGGATGCCAGGCCCTACAGCCCATGCACCACTTCTCGCCGGCCGCGCGTCGTCGGGTGTACTCCTCGGGGGTCACACCGATGCGGGCTGCCGCCGTTTTCAACGCTCCGGAGCCGCTACCCACGGTCGCCTCCGACCGTGTGACGCCTGTCGATGCGACTAGGGTCGGGTTGCGGTGGTGACCCCCACATGTTGTGGTCTACAGTGGTGGGTGTGCGGGAATGAGTCATGGAGCCGTTCCTCCTTGATGCCAGGTCGAGGAGACCGGTTGGTGGTGTTCCACGGTGTTTGGGGTGTTGCGGCCCTGCGGGAGTGTCTCAGGCTCCCGTGGGGCCGTTTCGTTTGTTCAAGGGGCGGGGCCTTTCCGGGGGGTGGTGGAAGTGTGCCATCGACGTTGGCGGCGACGCACCCCCCGGCAGGTGCGGGTGATGCGTCGCCGCAGGGGGTGATGCGGGCCCGGCCGGGCTTACCGTTTCGTGGCGGTGACAAGTCCGGTGACCGCGGCGGCGACAGCGGCGGTGAGGGCCAGGGCGGCGGCGAGGCGCCGGTTGTCGCGGCGGGTGGGTCGGCTGATCCGCCAGAGCCACGCCCCGACCAGGACGGTAAGGACGGCGGCGGCGCCGATCATGTCGCGGTGGGTCCAGCCCATGTCATGCCAACGCATGTGTTTTCTCCTCCAGAAACGGTGCGGGGCGGGCAGGGTCGCTGCCCGCCCCGCGGGTGGTTCAGCCCAGCAGTGCCGCGTCGGTGACGGTGTAGGAGCCGTGCGACACCCACACGTACCCGGTCTTCTTGGCGTACTCGACCTGGAACATTGTTGATTTCGCGACCTCGGAGCTGAATCCGTTGATCGTGCCCGCGAACGCCATGATGGGGTTGTTCCACTGGTCGCAGACTTGCGCTACTCCGGCGGTGCCGACGAATCGGTTCCGGACGGATCGCCACGCGAAGTTGACGAGGGGGATGCTGCGGTCGTTGTTGTGGATGCGCAGGTTCGCGAACTGTTGCGAGTCGGCGAACAGTGCTCCTTGGGCGTCGTCGGATACGTAGACGGTGGTGAATCCGACGGTGCGGATCTGGCTGTCGCCGCAGGTGATGAGCACCACGGATGAGTCGCCGGTCTTGTCGCCGTGGGCGTTGTAGACGTCGAATTGGTGGTCGGGGGCGAAGTCCATGCTGGCGCAGTGCGCGGAGTAGACGAGTTGCCCGTCCGGGCCGTAGTTGTAGACGGTGCCGGATGTGTGGCCGAGGGCGCGCATCGCGTCGGCGATCCAGTTCTTGGTGGATGAGCAGCCGCTCATGCTGGCCAGGAGTGCGACGGCCACGCCGACGCTGGCGATGGTGGTGGCGATTCGACGGTTCACGGTGATGTTCATGGGGTGTGTGTTTTCTCCTCCTACGGATGCCCGGCGGCGGAATGGTCGCCGGGCCCTTTTTCAGTGTGTTGGGCGTCGGTCAACGTGGCTGAGGGCCCAGCCGTACAACGCACCAGCGACCACGCCGACAGCCCAGGTGACCAGTTGGCTATCAGGGTCTTTCTGCGCCCACGTGATCGGCGTGACCGTCACCAGGCCCGCGGCGGCGCCGACGGTGATGCACCACAGCCGGCGACCGTGACCAACGGGGATGGGGGTGGCGGTCATGCTAGTGGGGTGCCGAGCAGGACCGGCCGCCCGATGTGCTCGGTGACCTCACCCACAACGGCGGCGAATGCCCCGTCGATGACGTCGGCGAGCTGGACCAGCTTGTACGACAGGGTGAGTTTGTCGCCACGAACCCGGAACCGCAGCAGCGCGGTCAGGTCGACGGTGGTGGGCATGTTCCGCCACACCGGCAACCGGACCTCGATGGTGCGGGGGACCGCGATCGTTCCGGTGGACATGGACGCGTCGACCTGTTCCACGTACTGGAGCATGCGTTGCCCGGACTGCATCTTGACCGCCGACTTGAACGATGCGGTGGTCGTCGCCTCGAAGTGTTGAACCATTTCGACAAGGTCCGCAGCTTCGGGGGCAACGATGAAGGGCATCTGCTCGTCGAGGAACTCCCCGAACTGTTCCTGCGTCATGCCCTGATCGTTGAACTGCTTCCACGCCTTCATGGGGTCGGAGAGGGTGAGGGTGCACACGGCGCGGTGCTGCTGCCAGTCCGGGCCCATGCCGCCGGTGGCGTCGTGGGCGTCGAGGACGGCCTCGAACCGGTGCCGGGTCGGGTCGGCGAACATGTCGCTGATCGGGTCGGCGTGCTTGTCCCAGTAAGTGAACAGAGACGCGATGTCGGTGACGTTGGTGGTGCCCCGGATCCGTTTGGGCGCGTCGGCCCACTGCTCGCCGGTGAGGTCGATTTCGACGATGCCGCCGGCAGGGTTGGGGATGGCGTAGTACTTGCCGGGCTCGAGGACCTGCGGTTCGTAGGCGGTGGCGGCGAGGTCGATGATGGTCTGAATGTCGTCGCTCATGTTTGGCTCCCTACTGCGTGGAGCGCACTCCGGCCGGCGACACCGGGTATCTCCAGTTGCCGCGGGTCGGTGCGGGACAGGCCACCCTCTTCGGTGCCGTAGAACACCCCGGTTGAGTCGTCTTTGGGTGTCCTCGACGCGATTACGGCGGTGATGTTCAGGGCGCCGTCTTGGCTGCCACCCTTGACCGTCGGTTCGACCTTGAACGTCAACGTCATTGTGCCGGGTTTGCCGGTGGTGATGACGGCGGCGACGAGGTCGGCGAGGGCTTCGGAGGCGCGGGCGGCGGCGGTGCCCCTTTGGATCTGTTGCAGGACTGTGCCGAACGGGACAATTTCCCGATCAGCGTTCTTGTCGGCCATGTGGGGTTTCCTTTCGGTGAGGTGTGTCAGTGTCTCACAGGTGCGTGTCCACGCGCGAGGATGCATTGTCGGACACGTCGGTAATGGTGACCGTGACCCTGCCGTAGCCTTTCTTCCGCCCGATCGGTGGGCCGAATGTGAGGTGCGGCCCGTCGAGGTGGTCGGGGTCGTCGTCGGGAATGAGTCCGTATCCCAACTCGGTGACGATGCCCCCGGCGGCGGAGCGGCTGCGGTACTGCCGGCCGGGGCCGAGCGCGTCGACGAGGGCTTTGACGGAGTACGGCTGGTAGTTGGGTGTGTCGCGGCGGCCGGCGGTCGGGAACTGCAACACGACGTCGATGCGTGCCCGGGTCAGTCCTTGGGGTAGGTGGGCGTGTTGGGCGTAGGCGTACATCGCCTCGCGCCAGGTCTTTTTGTTCGGGGCGGTGACGCGCCAGTGTTTCGCGGTGTTGATGGACAAGATCTTGTCGGGGGCGGGGAAGGTGAGTACCCACCGGCCGGGGGTGTTCGTGTCGAGGGTGAGGAAGTCGACCAGGGGTGGTTGGGTCATGGCCATACCGCCCGGATGACGACGCCGTCGCCGGCGGCGTGGCGGCCCGTGTGGTTGTCCAGTCGGGTACAGAACCAGGCGGCCCACTCCGCGCGACAACGATTGTGGAACGTCATGAGGGGGGTGTAGTCCGGTGGCAGTGTTGACAGGTCGTTCAGGTTTGTTGAGTCCCATGCCATCGCCGGGATCATCGGGGCTTCCTTCCGGGTGGTGGCCCCCGGGGCGGGTTGGTCCCTTCGCAGCGACAGCAGCGCCCAACCCGCCCCGGGGAGTTTTCTCAGTGTGTAAACAGATAGACGATTTCGGTGGCGGCGCCGAAGAACCCGAGCGCCATCACGGTTGTCGCAAATGACTGGGGCCACGTCGTGGCCCGGTCGGTGCGGGCGAGCATCTCGACCTCGTGCCATTTGCAGTCGTGGACTTGGAACGCCAACCGGTTTTCCTCCTGGTTGTCGCCGCAGGCCCGGAACCCGCACGGGCACTGGACGTAGGGCAACTCCGGCGTGGTCGGTGGGTCGGCGACCGCGTCGGCGCGGTCCAAGCCAGCGACTAGGGCGGCGCGGCCCAACTCGTCCAGCGACGGCCGCGGATCATGCTGTGTGGTGGTCATACTTTCTCCGTTTTCATGATGTCGGCGAATAGGAACAGTTCGCCGGGCTCGGTGGGCAGGTTCGAGATCCCTATCACCCGCTGGCCGGTTCCACTGCCCTCGATGAGGGCGAACACGGTCCGGCCGCGGACCTCCTCCCATGACCTGACACCGCAGGCCCGGACGACGCGCATCACGAACTCCATGCCCCGCGCCGTCCCGACCCGCGGCCGGCCACGTTCGACGTGTTCGTCCAGCTCGTAGTTGCCTGCGCTCTGGCCGGCGCTACCGTAGTCGAGGGTCAGTGACGCGGTGAAATGGCCGTGGTCCTCGACGCCGAGGAACGTGCTGGTGATGCGGGCAATCTCCCGCCGGTAAATCTCAATCACGATTCTCCTCCCGCCACCCGCGGCTGAAGAGAACGTCCAACTTCGCCGCGATCGCCTTCGGCAGATCCACGCCCAACGTGACCGCCGAAACGAACGCGGTGATGACCACATCCGCCAACTCAGCCTCCACGTCGGAGAACGGCCCCGACCGGCGGGCCAGACCTGACCAGCGGCGTACCGCACCAACGAACTCGCCGACTTCCTCGGCCAGCGCCAGAGTCTGGCGGGTGGCGGGCGCCTCGGTGTACCCGGCGCCCTTGATTTGCTGCTCGATCTCGTCGGCGATGAGCATCATGTCGCCAAGCGTGGCACGCTCGTTCGTCACCATCAGTTCTCCTCCTTCAGTGGCAGCATCGGCCACGCTTCGTGAATGTCGCTAACCGCCTTGCCCTGCTTCTCGAAGTAGGCGCGTAACCCAACCGCCTGCTCCGCCTTCCACTTAACCTGCGCGGCGTGCAGCTGCTCCGGGGTGGACAGGGCGAGGTCTTTGAACCGGTCGGCGATCTCCTCCGGCTTGAACAGGTACCCCTTCGTGTGCCTCGGCGAATCATGGTAGAACTGCACCAACCGCCCGTGCGGCCACTGCGTCATGGCGGCGATCCGCCACGCCACCCGGGCGGCGGCGAGAGCATCGAACGTCGAGTCGTGGGCGCCGTCCATTTTGACGCCGTACCACTCCACGAGCCCGCCCTCCTGGGGGTCGGACAGGCGGCGGGTGCCCTTCCGAAACGGGTCAACGTGCTTGTCCAGGACGGAAGGGTCAACGACGGGGGCGATACTGTCGACACGCTCGGCGAGCGGCTGAACCTGGTGGCGACGCGCCTCCCTGTCGAGCATGGTCAGGTCATACGCGGCGTTCATGACAATGATGGGCGTGCCGTTGATCACTGCCCACGCGAGGGACTCGCAGATCTGGTCGAGGGCACCGGGTGGTTCGACACCTTCAGCCACAGCCCGTTCTGTGGTGACCCCATGCACCGCTTGGGCTTCCGCGGGGATCTCCACGCCGGGGTTGATGAGCCACGTTTCGACTGTGGACTGTTTGCCGGGCTCAACCCAGACGATGGACGCGGTGACGATCCGGTCGTTGACCGCTGATACGCCGGTCGACTCGACATCGAAGGTGCACATCGAATCCATGACCCACTTCAATGGAATCGCACCAGCCCTCCGTCGGCGGCCAACTCGAACGCGCGCAACCAGTCGTCGTACTTCAACGGGCGCCCACCGGCACCCTCGCCGACCGCCGTACAGGGCACGTACACGGCCCTGTGGACGCGGAAGTCGTCGAGCAGGTGAAATGCGGCTTCGGGGCCGATGCAGCCCTCGTTGTCGGCGAACCAGATCAGCTCGTAGAACGGCAACTCGGGATCAGGCTCACCGTGGACGTCGCCGTCGCGCCACGGGTTGAACTGGTGGGCGAGATTGTCCCGCCACAAGGTGTACCCGGAAGACGAGCCGGCGTGGAAGTCGTACACCTGCGTCTTGTCGGTGCAGGTGTAGCAGCCACCGTCGAGAAATTCCCCGCTCAGCTTGCCGACAATGGGGATCCCGGCGAACGAGGCGGGAAAACAGTCGTAGGCGAACGCCTTGATATGCGCGAGGTCGCCGTGCTCATCTTCGAGGGTGCACCAGCCGCAGGTGTGCGTCTCGACCGGGGCGAGGTGGCTGTAGGCGGTGACGTCAAGACCCATGGGGTGCCTCGACCTTGACCGCTTTACGGTCGTGGATCTCCAGCCGCCACACGTCGCCGCTGTCGTCGCCTTCGCAGTCGAGGCGGCCGGTGAACTCGTGGTCGGGGTAGGCGTCGATGGCCTCCTGGACGTGTTCGATGATGCTGTAGCCCTTGTATGGGCCCTCCATGATCGGCACGAGGGCAACGGCCTGCCGAACGGTCAGGGTGCCCTCGTCGGTGTCGCGGTACTGCACGTTGAGGTTGAACATGACGTCCCGGTCAACGTTGACGGGATAGAACGGGGAGTCCTTTGCCTTGCCGAACGGGATCGGTGGGGTGATGGTGATCTCGCCGATGAAACTGGTCAGATAGCCCACAGTTGGTCACTCCTCCATGTCTAGGGCTTTACGGATGTCCGCCGTCGGCAGCCACGTGCGCCCAGCGGCGTGACAGGCATCAAGAAGGGCAACCACGCGGACCCGAACACCATCGGAGCGTTCGGTGAGCATCCGGTTCAGGTACACGTTGTCCTTGGTCAGCCGGGTAATGGTGGCGCCTTGGCGCTCCCAGTCGGCGCTGACCCGGTCGACCTGCGCGGCAAGCCGGTCAATCTCGGCGTGGAGCAGATCGACCGCACCCGCATCTCCGGCTTTCGCCGCGTCAACCCACGCGGTCAGACGCTTCTCCAACGGAGTCACGACTTTCCCCCCGGCATCAGCGCCGGCATGGTGTTGTTCTGATACGCGGCTTCGATCTGCGGCAACGCCCATTCCCCGACCGTGGACCCGTTCGGCATGACGGTGGAAGACAAAAACTCCTCCTCCACTGTGGTGATTTTCGCGGCGACCGCCTCGAGCTTGGCCTTGATGACCAGGGCGAGCGCCCGCCACGACTGGCGTACCGCCTGCTCATATGCGGCATCCCGGGCCGGCTGGCTACGGGGCAGCCCACGCGCCTCGGTGTGCGTGAACCGCCGTTCGTACGGGTCGGGCATCGGTAGCCGGTACCGGACGCGTCGCCCGGCAATCTCGAACATGATCGTGGCGGCGCCGGTGTCCCACCCGTACCCGAACGCGGTCGCGTTGTAGCGGCGTAGGGTGGCTTCGATCTCGGCGCGGCTGCGGTCGCTGGGGACTTCGGTGTCCTGCGCGTAGCGGCTACTGGCCATGACGTACCGCCTCAGCTGCTTCGTCGTTCCTATGGGTCCGGTGCGGACAGGCAAACGTCGTCGCTGGCCCACCGATCGGGCCGGTTTCTATCGCAACCCGACCTTCGGGGCATGGCGAAGAGTGGTTGAACACAGGAATCATCGTTTTCCCGTCACTGGTCCAACCGTCCGCCCCTTGATGCTCCTCACATGTCCACGAAAGGTAAGGGATAGTGCCCGTCGTCCCGGAATAGACCCGTGCTGCCGTCGCCGGGGCGCCACACTTGCAACCGCGCCGCCGGCCCTCCCCGTTGGACCGGCTCCACCGCCACTCGGCTTCGGCTTCGTCGCGGGTTACCTGTACCGACAGGTCAGCCTCCGGTGGGCGCGTCACCTTGGTGCGCCATAGCCTCATCACTTGATCAGCCCTCCCTGGATGGCCTCGACGAACTGTTGATGGGTGAACCCATCGGCGGCGACCGGATCCTTGCCCATCTCCTCCCGGAACCGACGCGACGTGGTCCCCGTGTCCCAGCCGAGCTTGCCGGCCAGGCTGAGCGCCTGCATCCACATCGCGTTCTTGTCCGGCTCCGCCTCACCCTCCACCGGCTCCTCGGGCGCCGGTTCGACGTGGGCGCCGCCGGACTCGATGGCACGCTTCCGCGCCCACCAAGCGTCCTTGAGTGTGCTGTCTTTCGTCTTAGCGACGTCGTTCCAGATCGGACGGAGCGCCTCGACCGTGGTGGCGTCGGCGATCAGTTTCTCAAGACTGCCTGTGTCACCACCCGCTGCGGCCGGTGGCCGGGCCGGGCTGGTCGGGCGGGCCGCAGGTACCGGCGAGCGCGGCTGATCTGCGGAAACAGTGGGTCGGTTCCTATTTTCGGCCCCCGTTTGAGGCGCCTCGGTACGCGCCGGGCCGGCCGGCAGGGCGGGCACCTCGTCCTCTTCGTCGCCAACCTCGATCGCCAGCCGTGGCGCCACCCCCGACAAGATCTGCCGGGCCACCTGTCCCCGCAGCTCCATCACCACCACCTGAAACTGCTTGCCCGGCTTGGCCCGCTGCTCGATCCGCAACCGGATCGGCACCACCGGGTTCAGCCCGATGTACCCCTTGATCAGATCGACATAGCCGGCCATCTCCACCGCAGCGTTCACGGAATGCATGTCCAGCCGCCAGTACCCGAAGTCGTCCAGGTCAAGGAACACGTTCAGCCTCGTCGTGGCCTTACACGCGTCGCGCTGCTGCTCCTTGGTGAGATCTTCGCGCTCCCACCACGCCTCACCGAGGTCCTTGATGCACACGCATTCCTGCGGCTTCAGCATCTCCGTTTCCCCGTCACAGCGGCGGATGCACGTCGGGCCCTGCCACGCCTCGTAGTACGACGTAAGCGGATCCCCCGGCGGCAGCAACGCCTCGATCGTGTCGGCTTCGGTGACCAGCCGCCACGTTTCCGGGCTGGCACCCTGCGGCTTCCACCGCTCGATCGTGCCGCCCCACCGGTCCGCGGCGATCTCCAGGTAGTTGCGCTGCGCGCTGGTGAGGATGAACGTCTTCGACTTCACCGGCCGGCGGTACGTCTTGCCGGGTACCTCCTCCGACCAGCCCGTACGGATCCGGCCCAACTCGCGCAGCCGGCGTTGCATGGTGACGATGCGGCGGGGGCCCGCAGGGACAACGGACATCAGATATCAAGACCTCTCAGAACGGAATATCGTCGTCGGGGAAGCTGCGCTGAATCCCCCGCATGGAGTCGAGCGTGGCGTTACTCAGCGCCGCCCGCCGTGGTGGTGGTACGTCGTCGACCGGCAGCGGCACATCGACCGCGTCGAACACGTCACCACTCGGCACAGCCGGCGCCACCTTCCGCGCCGCGCGCTTCTTCGGCGGCGCCGGCTCGACGCCGGGCAGCGGCTGCCGCGGATGCGCCCGCACCAGCGTTGCCTCGTTGCCCTGCTCAATCAGCCAGTACGCGGCCGTGAGGATGCCCAGGAACGCCTGGTACGTTGCGTCGTTGGTGACCATGAGCCGCCACCCGTACCCGTCCGGGCGGACCTGCACCACCAACGCCCCATCGTCGGGACGCAGCGGCTCCTCCGTCCCGTCCGGCAGCAACACTGCCTCGCCGCGGCGGTACGCGCCGAGCTGGAGCGCGTTGTCGGGCCAGAATGTGGCGTCTTCCTTCTCCCGCGTCTTCGTGTCCAGGGACAGCACCGGCGACGGGTGCCCGACCCGCTCACACAACTCCCGCGCCTTTTTCGACGCCTTGTAGGAGAACTGGATCCGCGCGTCGAGGGTGCCACCCCACCGGTGGGTGCGGTTGATGACGGTCGCCTCTGCCATGAGCCACGATTCGACGGTCAACCCGAAGTCGGCAACGAATTGGAGGAACGAGTCCACGTACGGACTGGTCGCGGCCTCCCATGCTCGGACGTCGTCCTCCGACTGTCGGCCGCACTTGGTGCGCCAGAGTTGCCACGCCAGCGTTTCGTTGCCGTCGGCGAGGACCCACTCCTCCACCCAGTGGTGGAACGCCGACCCGCGGTCGGTGGCCCGTGCCGACTCCCGGTAGTGCTCGTACGTCAGCGACTTGACCAGGCAGGGTACGCACTTGTCGCAGGCGCAGTTGTCGCACTTCACCCGCCAGTCGTGCTGGCGGGTGTCGGACCGGGAGCATGGTCCGTTTGTCTGTCCACAGTCGGGGGTCAGGGTGGCGGCGACGAGTTCGGGAAGCCGGTTCACCGCGGCGCGGGCGGTCAGGCCCGGCCGCCACCGGTAGTCCAGGTCTTCCTTTCCGAGCCGTTCCAACGCGGTGGTGACGGACAGGAACCGTTCGCCGGTGATGGGGTGGATGTACCAGAGGTTGTCTTTCTCGCGGACGCGGTGGGGTGGGCCGGGGTACGGGTCGTCGCGCGGCTGGTCGGGGTCACGCGCCATCGGACACCTCCGCAGGCAGGAGGGCGGCGTCGAGCCGGGCCGCATAGTCGGGTGCGTGAAGGTCGAACACGGTCAGCTGGTGGTAGAACCGGAACCCAGCCCAGTTGTCAGGCGTGAGTTCCAACCCACCCACGTTGGCACGCAACTCCGTCAGGGCTATCGACCACCGTTCGTCGTCGGACAGGTCCCACCACTGCTCGCGTTCCGCCTCATGCCGTTCAGATGCTTTACTGTCCTCCTCCACCTCCGCCCACTCGGCAAGCCCTTCCTCGCTGGTGGCCCACGACGGCACCCAATCGGCGGGCAACGGGGGCGCCACCCAGCCGTTGGAGTTCGGGAACTGGTCGCACACCGAGTACGACGTCACGACCGGTTCGTCATCGCGCGAGCGCAGGAGTGCAATAACCTCAGCCCACCCCTGGCTGAACTCGGGGTTACCCGGATGCTGGTGGCGGTAGATGCCGCAATCGAGTCCGGTCTGCATGATGTCGGCCAGCCACGCCCGGTGGGGACCTTCGACGTAGGCATGGATTTCGCACTGACCGTGCAACCGGGCCGCCAACTTGATCTGGTCGTTGCCGACAGCGGCAGCCGTGTTCAGGATCAACTCCCACGAGCCGATCGGCTGACCCTTCCATGACAGCACGGGCTCATCGCCCACGCGAAGCGCGGTGCCCATCTGTTGCACCCACCGGGCGTGGTTCATGTTCGGCGTGGCCGTCATGTAGTGGCCCGGGGTGATGAGTTCCTTGATCCGGTCGAGGTAAAACGATCCATCGAGGTGAAACAGTCCGATGGCGATGTCGTTGCACAGCCCGCCGAGGTACGCACGCTCGGAGCCGTGGAGTTCGGCCTGGCCGTGGCGGGAGTGGAAGTAGACGCGACTCACTCGCCAGCCTCCAGCAGCGCCTTCGCGCGCTCGTGCGGGCACGGCCGCCCGTGCAAACTGTGGGCTTGGCAGTAGCCGTTGTGGTCGTACTCGCACGGGTCAGGATCAACGAAGTCGGCGACCAACCCGCGCAGCATGGCGGCCTCGTCGGGGTCCGGTTCGTCGTCCATCATGCACGCGCCGACCATGCCCAGAATCGCCGACGCGTACGTCATGCTCATCACCACGTCGACTCGTTCGTAGTTACCCCCACGAACCGAGTCACGCGTCTGGTCCAATTTCAGCACAGCATGCCGAACCAGACGCAGCATTTCCTCAGTACTCGCCAACAGAACGCACCCCCGCCAGGAACTCCATCGTCTGCTCTGCCGCCGCGTCAGCCAACAGCATCACAATTGCTCGCTGCAATTGGGGCACCGTCAACTCGTCCAGCACCGAATACATGGCGTCCTGACACGCCGACGGGTCAACGTCCATGATCTCAGCCAACCGGTACGAGACGAACGTTTCCGTTACCTCGTCGAGTGCCTCGGCGATGACCGCCTCGTCGAACCGGTCGTCCACATCCTCAGCCGTCAGATTGCACACGATGCTCCTCCTCGTCGATGACCAACCTGATCCCCGGGCCCAGCACACGAACACCGCGGGCCACCCTGTGCGCGGCGTCGACCGTCAACCCGCCCGCGACGAGGCGACCCATCATCGCCGCGACCGCCAACTCCGGCTCTGACCATTCGCGTTTCCACCCGGACCGGCCCGGACTCGGGTTGTCCGGGCGCAGCAGACCACGGCGGGCCCAGTCGTCGAGCTGCCGGTAGCTGACACCCTCGACCGGTGAGGGTGGGCGGCGCCGGGTCGAGGGGTGCAGGGTGTCGAGAGTGCCGGCGGCTTTGAGCCGGTCGAAGCAGACCACGCAGAGGCGGCGCCGCGACTTCGCGCGGGGCCGGGCGTGACACTCGTCGCAGAGTCTGGGGGTGGTCACCGGTGTCCGCCCTTGACCAGCAGCCCGTCCACCGATGCGATGTGCAGGCCCTGCCGGATGGCGTACAGCAGACAATGCAGGGTGCCGGACTTGCCGGGGGTGGCGTCCCGGTCCGGGAACGCGACCACAACGTCCGGACGGGGCAGCGTATCCACCATGGCCTTATTGCGGCGCTGGCCGGCGAGTGGGCAGTACGCGGATCCGCTAGCGGACACCTTCCGGTGCGGTCGGCGTGGGCACCAGTCCTTGTCGCAGTGCGCCCATTCGGCCGGGTACGGGTCGAGATCCCATCCCATGGTCCTCGCCGCATAGGCGGCGAGGGTGTCGGTACCGCCGGCCGCACCATGACGGAGCACCACGCGGCGGGTGTCGCCGGAGGCAGGTTGCACCCGACGAAGCCGGTCGGTGATCAACGGTAGGTGCGTGTCGTTGGCGTACCGGCTGCCGGTGACCAGGACAACGAATGAGGCGGCGGCCCCGTCCGGGAGGTGGGACGGGGCCGCCTCATCCACCCGCCCGGGGGGCCGGACCCCGGCAAGCGAGGGGTAACCCAGCAACGTCATCACGACCACAGCTTTTCTGACGCGACGATCTTCAGTAACGCCTCCACTGACGACCGCGGGATCCGCCACTGACCATTCAGCAGCTGCGTCGCCCCGGGCACGAGGCGTTTCCGGCACCACCGCTGCACGCTTTCCTGACTTACCCGCGCACCCCGGCGGTTCAATTCGTCGCGCACCTCAGCCGTCGTCAGCGTGGTGGTGGTGTCTTCGCCCATGCCACCCAGCGTACGGTGTCTGCGGCTACTGCGGCAAGTGTCGCCTCTGCGGCTACTGCTGGTGTTGCGGTTAGTGGCTGTGCAGGTACTCCATCGTCTGCTCGAACGTCACCTCAGCCACCGGCTTGCCCGTAGCACGCGTCAACCACTCCCGGGTCAACTGCTCCACATTGCCGGCGGCAAGCGCCTCCGCCTCCCTAGCCAGCCGGGACGCGCGGGTCTTGATCGCCGCAGTGATCTGCTCCCGCCGTTCCCGCTCCAACGCCTCGGCCCGTTCAGCCCGGACCGCGACCGCCAGCATGCTCAGCCCGGCCTTGACCCGCTCCGCGCATCGGCGGGTGTCAGCGACCTCGCTGAGGTCCCCGTCGCGGATCAGGGCAACGATGTCGCCGCCGGTGAGGTTGTCGAACTCGGAATGGTCAGCGACGTCATGGTCGGGAATGGGAAACACCGACTCCGGCACCGTCTTCTTCGCCGCTGGTTTCTCAGCCACGGCTGTTCCGTTCACTGTCACAGGCTCCTCCTCCTGAGGATTGTTCTTGTACCACTCCACAGCCTGTCTCACCCCGGTCGGGTCGCCGCCCCATTCGTCGATCGTGTCCTCAACGAACTTGACGTCGACTCCCTGAACGGCGGCGATCGCGTGCAGCTTCGTTCCCGGCCTAGTCGCGTACGCCTCCAACACCCGCATCTGTTCCGCGGTGGGACGCTGCGGTCCCCGCAGTACTGCTACCGAATCCGTCACGGCCGGCACCCCTGAAGCCCGACCCGGCCTCGCAGCCATCGAAACGCGTCCCCCCTCCGAGTAAACGTGTGGATCAGATGCGGCTCCGGTGACGTGTACCAAACACCGCGACGGTTCTGCGCCACCCACCCCAACAGGCGGCGGGTAGCGGATGTGTAGACGCGGGCGTACCGGTCGCTGGTTTCCCATACCACCGGTTCGCCGAAAACGCGCCTGTTCTGGCGTCGGGTGCTCACGAGGCCACCCGGTTGGCGAGTACCACGGCGATCGGTTCCCGCGGTACCGCTGGTGGTACCGCTGTCAATGCCTTCGCCACGGGGGCCCAGGGCTGCTCGGGGGTGGTCTGCGCCCACCAATCCCGCGCCTGGGCGGTGATCTGCGCTCGCCGCCAGCCGACCGCGGTGCGCTGACCGGCCCACCACCACGTCCAGCCCCGGCCGAGTTGGTCGGCGAGGACGCTGCGACGCGTCGGTGCCCGGTGGCTGCGGATCCCGCACCGCTTGTCACCGTCGGCAACGGCGGCGATCATGGCGACCTGCGCATCGTGGAGGATCCTGGGTTGAATGTAGTGCTCCGTCGGGACGGTGGTCGGGTACACGTCGTCGTCGGGTCGGCGTAGCTGTCGCACCATGTTCAGGCAGAGGGCCACGGCGACGAGAGACAGGGCGGCGACCACACCGGGGTGCGGGTCGGCGGTGAAGGTGTGGGCGATGCGGTCGGGCAGGGCGGTCAGGAACGCAATGACGGCACGGGCGATAGGCATCATGTCTGTCCTTCGGGGTTGTTGAGGATGTCGTGTACCTGGTGTTTCAGATATCGGAGTCGGCCGCCGGGGAGTCGGATCACGGCCAGGCGGGGGTCGTTCCACCGTCGAACGGTCTTCGCGTCGACACGGAACAGTTTGGCGACCTCCCTGGCGGTGAGTAGTTCAGGCGCGTCGTCGGTCATGGTGTCCGAGAGTAGCGGTGATGGGTCACACCACGCTACCGTGACCGGTATGAGTGATTCGGACCGTCCGTCGCCTCTGTTCACCCGACTGGTGTGGATTGGGGTGGTCCTTTTGGCGCTGTTGGTGTCGGCGGCGCTGGTGACGCCGACGAGCGCGCACCCGGCCCCGGCGTCGTGCGAGCGGGAAAAGTAGGGACTTGCCGGCAGGTTCGCCCTTGTGCGACCCTTGTGGGTATGACGACATACGCCGAGCTGCTGCACGCGCTGGCCGATGAGTTGCACGCGCTGGCCGACCGGCCGCCGATTGAGGTGGTGGGCCGGGCGGCGGAGCTGGCCAACCCGCGACACGAGGGCAGTCTGAGCCGGCGCATGGTGACGATCCGGCAGTCGGCGGCGCGGGCTGCGGTGGATGCTGCGGAGTCGCAGTACGCGGTGGCGAAGGTGTTGGGCATCGGTGAGCAGACGTTGTCGCGTCTGTTGACGGGAAACCGGAGGTCCCGGGCGAAGGTGGACACAACGACGGCCTGATCTGTCAGGTACTTGACAGTTCTGGGCCCTGTTCGCCCTTGCGCCGACCTTCGCCCTTGGGCTAAGTTAGTGGAGTAAGGCAAGCACGGAACACAACTCCAGAGGCACCGAGCCACTCCGAACCGGAAGTCACGGCAGGGGAAGACGGGAGCGAATGCTCCTATCGAAATCCACTGACCGCCGGGACCGAGAAACCTAGATCGGGCCGAAGGAACACACACAGCACCACCCGCGCCGCCCCGGGAGCACGATGGGCGGTCGGGCCAGCCGGCTCAACACCGGCTGGGCTCACGAGAAAGGAGGTGCATCCATGTCTAAGCACCTTTTGCTTTTCGCCGCGATCGGATTCGCGGCGCTTGGAGTCGTTCTTGCCGTCCTGGCCTACCGCTCGGCGGTGGGCTAAGACAATCTCGGCTGGTACATCGTTGCAGGCCAGCCGGGAGCGAAAGGAGGTATCCACTATGGATATCACTGTTGTTCTCAAGGTCAAGGTCGATCTCGACGCATGGCAACTGGAGTACGGACACGCCAACACGGCTGCCGCACTCAAGGAAGCACTCGACGACATACGGCACCCCGACTGGTACCTCCAGGGCCAGAAGTGGGACGGCCTCGGCAAGGTTGAGAGCGTCAAAGCCATGGTCGACCTCGGCCAGATCTGAGACAAAGACGAGCGGTGTTGGCGCACCTGCGGGGTTCAAATCCCCGGCCGCTCGCGAAAGGAGGTGGTCATGTTGACCACTACCAGCATCGTTGGTGACTTCGCTTTCCGTACCATCTGCGAACGGCACGGCTTCCGAGTGTTCGTCGGCAAGGACGTTCAGTTCGCGCTGGACTACTACGAATGCCCCGGCTGCGTTGCTGAGCAGGACGCAGAGTATGCGCGTAGCTGGCAGCCGTGCTGCTCACACGCGAACACTGACTGCTGCGGGCACGACGAGGAAATGGACACGCCGCACATGCGGACGATCACGCTGGTCAGTCCGAACTACTGCGACCACCAAGCGGGCCGGGTGTGCTACTACGGTCCGTGTCGTCACCGCGAGTGTGGCGAACCGCCGTTCTGAAACGGCGGCTTCCGGTCAGGCGACCCAGCCGGTTCGAGTCCGGCGCCGGAAGCGAAAGGAGGTACCCAACTTATGGATATCAACTGCCAGTGGGGTGCGTGTGAAGACCACGAGGTTGAGGCCATTGCCACTGTGTACGGCCCGGACGAGGAGGTTCTTGCCCGGGTGTGCGCCGAGGGCGCGCGACAGGCCAGGGCCAAGGGCTTCATCGTGAAGCGCGACATCTGAGTGACCGGCCCGCAAGGGTGGCGGCGCCGAGGGTTCAAACGCCTCGGCACTCGCGAAAGGAGGTCAACACATGGCCACCAGCAAGACAACAACCTACCGGGTCCAGACCTCTCCCAAGCCCGGTGAATGGCAAGACTGCGGCGAGGAGTTCAGCACGCCAGACGCGGCACGCATGCACAGCTACGAACTGATCCGCACCGGCGTCACCGAAGCCTCCCGCGTTGTGGAGCGCGTCGAGCGCGTATTGCCTCGTTAGATCCCGAACCGGCCCGGCGGTGAATCCGGGGCACCTACCTCCGAGCACGGGTGTGCACGACCGGTACCGGCCCACGGGTCGGCCGGGAGAGGGCGAGTTCGAGTCTCGCCGGGGGTACGAAAGGAGGTACCGCATGAGTACCGTGAATGACGACGAGTTCGAGAGCCTGGACTACGCCGACGAAGACGCAGACCACCTCTGCGACGACTGTGGTCACTTCCATAGCGGCGGGGAATGCCCCGACCCGAACGAACCGTGCGGCGACTACCGCTGCTGCATCAACTAGGGGGGCGTCACATGGTCGAGTTTTTCCGGTCGGCACCTGCGTGGCTGATCTACCAGGTGGCCCACCACCCGCAGCAGACCGTGGGCGTGATCGCGATTGTGGTGGAAGCAGCCGCCGCCCTCGCGGTCATCCGTTGCGTGGCAGCGTTGCTGGCCAAGCGGCGCCGAGAACGACTCTGAATCAAGGCGGTGGCCCGACGTGAGCCGGGCCGCGCGCCTTGACCGCCGGACAGGTTGCCGGCGGCAGGAGGAGGCAAGATGTTTGACGAGGATGTGGAAGGCATCGACATCTTCCGGTCCAGTTCCATGGGTCAGGTCATCGCCGGGGCGCTCGGCTCCGACAACCCGTTCAACCGGCCCCGCCGGCGAACGGTCGACCCGGTCGACGCCCGGGCCGCGCAGATCCTGCGCGAGCGGGCCGACGCCGACGAGGCGGCCCGCGTCGAAGTCGAAGCCCAGCGGAAGATCGCCGAGGTTGAGGCGCTCGGCGCCGACCAGTTGCCCGACGGGGCGGTTGTCGCGTTCACCAAGCAGCACACCGTACGGGGCCACGCGTTTTCGTACGCCGCGATCTACATTGCCGGCCACTGGTACCTCACCGGCGGCAAGCATGGCGGGGCGAAGAAGACGAACGAGGAGTTCTGCCTGTGGTTGTTGTCTGGGCAGGGCTTCAACGACTGGCAGGTGCTGCGCGGCGCACCCGAGGCGCCGCACGACGTTGTACCAGCTTCGTACCACGACAACGACGACGAGGAGCCGTTCTGACCTGACCGGCCTGGGGAGGCTCCGGTCAATCCGGCGAGCACACGGAGCGCGTACGGCGTCCATGGCGTCGTACGGTCGGGGTCAGGACCCGACGCCGGAGCGCACACAACAACAGAAAGAGGGTGATGCATGGCTGGCAAGGGGCCACGTAACACGGTCGGCGACAGTCGACCTCCGGGCCGGGACCGAACCGGTCAGGACATGGGCCAACCGGGAACACCCACCACGGGCAACCCGACCGGGCGCTACCCATTCCCGGGCACGTCGAGTAGGTAAGCCGTCGAACGGCTTCCATGACCCGCCACGGGGGGGCGGGTTGTGGTCCCCGTTTGAAGGAGGAACGGCACATGGCTCAGGAACTTCGTTTCACCGGCGACCAGCTTGAGTACCGGGTCGGTCGGATCACCATCACCCTCCAGTGGGTTCGGGAGGGTGCGTACAACGTCACCGGCTACCAGGGCACGCTCCGGCTGGAGAGGCTTTGCAAGTCGTGGCCCACTGAGGATGAGGCGCGCGGGTGGGCACGGATGTGTGTCGCGGACGCCCGGTTCGAGCAGAACATGCCGGCACTGTGCGGCTGCCGGGGGGTCGGTTGGATTCCCCTGGACCGCACGTGGGCACCGTGCATGGTCTGCAACAGTCGGGGCGGGCGCATTCCGGCACCGCCGGTTGCGGCTGGCTAGTTCGCAGCGGGCCACGAACACGCCTTCACGGGTGGTCGTGGCCGGCTGGATCTCAGCCAGAGAGTTGGGACCGAAGCAGGAGGAGAAACACGCATGGGAATGATCAAAAAGGTGCAGGACCTGGCGGAAGGCGACCAGTTCGCTCAGAACCAGACGCTTTATCGGGTGATGGAGATTGCCGTCGGCGAAACGATAGTCGGCGTGACAACCACGTACCGCGCCGAGGCGGCACAGCAATTTTACACCGTCCATGCGACGTACGAGGTTGACACAGAGGTGTACCTGCCGAACGTCGACGCGCACAACGCTCCGCCGCAGCCGCCCGTTTCGACCGCCCGGGTGGATGACTTCCTCCGGGAGCACACGGGGCAGGCCATCCGGCGCGAGCCGGGGCACATCCCGACCCAGTTCCCTCAGTAGTTCCGCACCGCACACAGCGGGGCCCCGTCCCGTACGGGCCCACGCCGTGGCAGTCCGGCCAACCGAAGGGAGCACCACATGAGCAACCAGCAGGACCAGCAGCAGCCCGCCACAACCCAGCCGGAGCCGCAACGCCCCGACGGGTACAAGGGCAAGCACCGCCGCTGAACGGTTCCCGCCCCGCCGGTACCTGCATTACCTGCCCACCGGGTTACAGTGGGCGCTCAGTCGAGGCGAAACACAGCCGGTTCGAGTCCGGCGCTGAGCGCGAGGGAAACGCGCTTGTAGGCGTAAGCGCCGCGACGGCGGAAGCCGGGATCGACACCCGGGCGTTTCCCCCCTCACCTCTCCTTCTCCGAAATCGTCAAGCCACGTCCGCGGGGGACGTTACTCGACGTCCACGAGAGGAGAACCACAATGGGTGACGTAGTGACGATGTCGACGGTGAACACGCTTTCCCCGATGTCCCCGTTCGACCACGCACCAATCATCCTTACCGGAATCCACCTGCGCAACGACGCGGTCATCGAGCCGCACGAGCGGTGCGAGTTCCTCAACACCCCGTGCGACCAGCCGGAGTGCCCGGCGCTCTGAGCACCGCCCATGGCCGACCGTCCCCCACCCCGGGGCCGGTCGACCGTGGGCCCCGCTCAGGGGAACCTACTAGCTCCGAGGAGGAGCCCATGTACCAGCACCGTTTCACCAGGATGCGCGTCAACGCGGCACCGGCGAACGTCATCGGTGCCGTGTTCTACGCAACAGTCGCGGTCATCGCCCTGGCTGGCCAGACCACATCCGCCACCGAATGGCTCCGGTGGCCCGTCCTGTTCGCAGCGCCCGCCGTGGCGGCGCTCGAACTCGGCGGTATCGCCTTGACCGCCCACGCCGACGTACGCCGCCGGATGGGTGAACGCGCCGTCGCCGCCCGGATCATGTCCGCCGCGGTGGCCGCGTTCGCGGTTGTCTTCAACTGGGTCGGTCACGCCGACCACCGCCAGGGCGTGTTCTTCGCCGGCATGTCAGCCCTCGGCTACGGGGTCTGGCTCATCAACGCCGGTGCCCGCCGCCGGGACCAGATGCGTTCCGACGGCACGCTTTCCCCCGTCGCCCCGGTCTACGGCTGGGTGCGGTGGGTGCGTCACCCGCTGCACACGTGGCAGGCCCGCGCGCTCGCGCTGGCCACCCCGCAGCTGGGGTTGTACGGCTCGCTGACGCAGGCCACCGCGGACACGCGGCGGGCGCGTCGTGAGGCAACGATCGCCGCGATCCTTCACCGGAAGCTGAAGGCGGCGAAGGACCCGCTGACCGCTGAGCTGGCGGTGACCGTGTTCGATCTCGACGAGATCGCGGCGCGGTTGACTGCGGGGGCTGACTACGCCGGGCTGACCGCGATGATCGCGGCTGACCTGACGCCGACGGCCCTGGTCCAGCGGGAGGAGGAGGTGGCGCCGGTCGTGGTGCGGCCGGTGGCGGTGTCTGCGCCGGTGACCCGGCCGGAGACGCTGCCGGTGATGCCGACGCCGGTGCACCCGGTCGCGGCGATCCAGGCCACCACCGCTCCGGCTCCGGTGAGCCCCGCCCCGGTGCATGTGTCGCGTGCCCCGATGGCGCGGCGGCCGGTGAAGTCGTTGCAGCCGTTCAAGTCGCCGCTGACGGGTAACCAGATCGGCGGGTAAGACGCAGAGAGAGGCCCGACGGCCCGGAGTGATCCGGTGCCGTCGGGCCTTTCTGCGTTTCTAGGGTGGTGCGCGAACTATGCCGGCGTGTTAGCTCCCTGAACGGGTCGGTAGAAGCGGTGTCCCGTCATCCCAGATGTTGCCTGACCACACGCTGCCCGGCTGGCTCGGATCCCAGTCGGCGACCGCACCCCAATAGGCGCAGGCCCGGATACTGCCGTTACCCGGGTCGCCGATGGCGGTGCCGTGTTGCATCACGTTGCCCGTGAACACGAGGTGATCGCCTGGGCCGCCCGGCTTTCCCGCCGTTGACCCGCCGTAGATGCAGTACGACTCGGCGTCCTGCGGCCTGCCGGCGGCGTCCAGGTAGGTTGCCGACACCACAAGGTTGTTGTTGAAGGTGTAGTACCGCACCGGGCCGAAGTCGCCGAACAGGTTGATCGCCCCGGAGCAGGACGACTCGCCGCCGCCGACGCTGGTCGGTACCAGGTCGCAGACGATGGTGTTGTGCTGGATCAGGCTCGGCGTGGTGGACGACCCGCCCCCGTTGGACAGGAACCCGCCGAAGTGCTGGTCGGCCTTGTTCGGGTCGTGGACCTGGCCGTGCAGCCAGGAGTCCTTGACCACGCACAGGTCCACGCAGCCGACGGCGGTCTGTCCACCGTGGATGTTGCTGCGGAGCACCGTGAAGTTGGTGTGCCAGACGGCCGGGTTCTGCTCGGCGCCGGCGCTGACCTCGGAGTCGGTCAGGGTGAACGAGTGCGCGTCCGTCTCGTCGTCGCCGATCGACCCGAGGATCAGCGACCGGGAGATCTTCACGCCGCTGGTGGTGATGTGCAGGTCGCAGTTGACCGTCTTCGCGTCGATGACGGTACCGGCCACCGTGATCGTGCACGGCCCGGTGTATGCGGTGAGCTGCGTACCCGCCGGGACGCCGGTGTTCGACGCGTCCGGGAACCCGCCGCTGGTTGGCGACGGACTCGGGCTCGGTGTCGGGCTGGGCCCGATCGTGGTCGGCGCAGGCGTGGGGCTCGGGCTGGCCGAGGTGGGCACCACCGTCGGGGTCGGCGCCCCGGTCGGTGACGCCGACGGCGACGGTGTTGGGCCGGGTGTGCGGGACAGGTCCGCGATTGCCCGCTGCGCGTCGGTGATGCAGTTCTGCGCCCGCTGCCGGGCTCCGGCGTCGAACGCGTCGTGCAACTCGACCTGACAGAGAGCGAGCTGGTTACGGGCGAAGGCGAGGATATCGCTGGTACTGACCGCCGCCGCGACGGGTGCGGATGTGGGCTTGACGGTGGCCGCTGCTGCCCCTGTCGCAACGAGCAGGGCTGCTGCCGCCAGCGCGGCCACTGCTCTACCAGACTTGATGATCGACATTATGCCTCCTTCGAGGGCTGTGTTGCCGACCCGACAACGAATGTGCTCGTGACCGTGGTGGTCACCTGCGCCGTGGTCGTTGTGGTTGTTGCTGCCGTGCCCCCGTTGATGATCCACGTTGCCGCACGCTCAGGCGGCTCCGCTGCTGCTACTAGTGTCTTCACTCGACCGGCGCCTCCGGCACTCTCGGCTGTACCTGGGTGATCGTGTTCGCCGCTGAGTGCGCCGGCCCGGCGGCCGGCCGCGGGTACCGTTGCGCCGACTCGACCAGCACTGTTGTTGTCGGTGGTACCGGCAGCGGCGGCAGCGGGTCACTGCTGTTCGGGGTGGCGTAGGTGTGCAGGAACGCCGCCGCCCCGAACCCGATGAGGTACAGCCACTCCCACGACCGTGGCGCCCGCTGCCCCGCCAGGACGATGGTGAGCATCACTCCGATCGCCGCGTACACCCCGGCGACCACAGCCTTATTGATTCTGTCGATGGAGCCCATTCACGTTCTCACTTTCCGGTGGTGCCGGTGGTGGGGAGTATTGCAGGAGTAGCGCGAACCGCCACCAGATGACACTGTCCATGGCCCCGAACACCAGGGCGTAGACCGGCAGCGGTAGCTTCACGTTGAACCCGAGCAGGAGAAGCGAAAGCATCTCTACGCCGGTGAAGAGGCTGAACAGCCACAGGTGCCAGGCCATCACCCGGTCCCGGTGGTCCTTGACCCGATTCGGGTTACCGAACCCGGCGAGGAAAAACGCGATACCCAGGACCGATGTGACGATCTCGCCGAGGATCAACGCGGTGACCAACCGGTCCGTCATGCGTGCCTCCCCCGTAGCGCCTGCTCTGCTGCCCTGGTAAACGCGTCGGTGCGTCTCATGGCTTCCTGGCCGGCGAGCGTGATGTCTTCCACCCGCTTCTGTCGGTCGCGGGCGTCGTCGAGTTGCTGCTGTGCCACCTGGGCCGCTTCGTCGGCGCTTCCGTTGGGGGGACGACGCCAGATCCGCAGCCACGACCACATCAGACGTTCTCCCTACGTGCAGATGTCGAGGTGGACGCGATCAGTGTGCGTACGAGCTGTTCCGTATCGCGTTGCGCCTCGATCAGTTTGTCGACGGTCGCTGCGAGCCGGTCAGTCTGCTCGGCGTTGATCTTGTTTGCGGCGATCGCCGTTTCAGCGGTGTCTTTCCACCCGAGGAGATCCTTACGCATCTGTAGGTAGAGGTAGCGGGGCACGAGCAGCCCCGTCATCACCGCTATGACCAGCAAAGTTCCGAGGCCGCCTTGGAGTAGCCATGTGGGTACCGGTGATCCGTCGAAGACGTCCGCCGCCCAGTCCATAGCCCCCCGCGTGGCCAGTCCAGAGACGAGGAACAGGATCACGTCCCGAGACGGGCACGCTCCCGCGCGTCCGCCTCATCGCAGACCGCCTTAGCGATGTCAGGCAGCGTCGGAATCGCGGCCAGCACGGCAGTCGTGAACGCGGCCATCTGCGCGTCGGTGGGCGTCAACGTACCGACCGCGGCGATCGCCGCCGCGAGGTGGTTCACCTCTCCCCTGTTCGGGCCGCCGGCCACGTCGTGGTTGAACAGCAACGCCTCAACGCGCCACGCCTGCACCAAGGCGTCATTGTCGCTTAGTGCCATGTTGTCCCCTCCATTGATGATGTTGGCGGCTTTCGTGATGATGAGTGTTTTCTGCGCCACGATCGCCGGGCCAGGGCAGTCGGAGTGCCCCCACGTCGGCCCGGTCCACGTGTCGGTCGGCACACTATGCCCGTTGGTGCCCATCGAGTGGTGCCCCAACCCCTTACCGAGCGGGCTCGTGGCCACCTGAAGTGGTGTGCCGTACAACTGGTGTGCCCGAGCCAGCAGCCGCGCGTTCGCGTCGACCTGCGCGTCGGTAAGCGCGTGCGGGGTGAACCCTTCGTTCTCGACGCTGATCCAATGCCCGTTCCCGTTCTGCTGCGTCCACGCCGTGTGGCTGTTAGCCGGCACGACCTGGGCGATACGACCGTCCTTGGCCACCACGAAGTGGCTGGACACCTCAGCAGCCGGGTTGTGCTGCCACTCGATCGTGCCCTCGTAGGAGCCCTCGGCGATGTGAAGCACCACGCCGCGGTGCTCATCCATCGGACCACCCTCGTTGACGGTCGGGCCGCGCCACACCGCAAGGTCGGTCCAGATGTCGGCACTCACGGCGTGTATCCGGGAATCGGCGGTAACGTTGCCGTGTCCTGGTTGACTCGACGCGCCATCAGCGACGGGTGCGGCTCACCCGGGCTCGACGACACATCCCACCCGGCCGTGTCCACCCAGTCCTCGGGGAACGACAGGCTCGCCTCGAGCGCGTCCAGGACCGTCCCCAACGCCATCGCGTTCGCCGTCGACGTCGCCGACGCGGTCGCTTCGGTGACGTTCCGGTTCGGGTCCTCCGCCAACATCGCGTCGATCAGCGGTTGCACCAGCGGCGGCGCCAACTGGTCAATCGCCGGCTGGACCTGGTACAGGTACGGGCCGTCCGGGGTCACCAGGATCGCCCACAGTGGATCTGCCATGCTTCTCCTCCTACTAGTTCGACTGCCACACCCCGTCGCAGGATGGTTGCTGCTCAGCGGTCACAGACAGGTTCAGCGTGCCGCCGCCCTCGAAGAACGCTTGAATCTCGACGTAGTCGTTGACGTTGAGGAACAGCAGCGTGTTGCGGCCCGTCAGGGCGCCTGAGCTGGTCGACGACGATTGGAACTGGTTCGCGGTGCCGTTGAGTACGGTGCCGTTGACGGAGAACCGGACACCACGCCGCCCGGCCGGGGTAGCGAGGCTACTGAACCCGACACCACCACCGAACATGTACCAACCCGGGTACACGGCGGTGAACCGGGTCGCGTTCGTCACGGTCGAATGCATGCCGGTCGAGTCGACGTCCTCAGTGTCGAACGTGACCGCCTGGTACGACGCCGACGTAAGGGACTGCGCCGACGTTTGCCGGCACCGCACAATCGCTCGGGCGAGTAACCACCCGATCGGGCCGTTGATGTTCGTGTTGAAGTAGGAGGCTAAGACCACCTCACCCGCGACAAACGAACGGGTTACGGGAACTGCCGTCAATGCGGCTCACCTCCTTCGGACGCGTGTGTGATAACCTCGCCTGCGTGGCAACGGATGCAGCGCGACAGAGGGCATACCGCAAACGGCGGTACGCCGAAATCGACCAACTACCAAAGATCCCCTGCGGTTGTGGGTGTGGCTCCTTGATCGCCCCGGTCAGCCGTAAACTTCGACCTCAGATGTACGCTCACGGGCACAACCCGGGCGGCGAGGCGACACGTTTCAAGGTGGGCGACAAGGAGACACCGCGGCGAGGGCAGGCTGCTTTGCGGGCCAGCGGGCGAGGGTCACGTGAAGGTCACCATAGGTGGGGCGGCGGTGACTGGCGTGTCGGTGGCGGCTACGTGCGATCAACTATCACGGCCGCCCAAGCCGCCCTCTGGCCGACGGCGCGAACCTATGTGTACCGGGATGGTGTATCTGTTTCTCGAAGCATCCAACGATCACATAAGGTTTGGAACGAGGTTCACCCGAACGATTTGGTCCAGCCAGGGGAACAGGTTCATCATCGGAACCGGATACGGGACGATGACAGGATCGAGAACCTCCAAAAACTTACACCGGCAATACACCGTGCGATTCATCGCGCCGAACGTTTCGGTGCTCATCTCCCCACCGGTACCGGTCGCGCCAGTCCATCGGGAGCCACCCCGCCGACCTGTGTAGCCGCGCCTCGCGGGTCATCACGTGCGAAGCCTGACCGTCTACTTTGAGCAGCAGCGTCGGCCACGCGTCGGGGTGCGGGTCCAGGACCATGTTCCCCTCGTTGTCGTAGATCGGGGTGGCGGTGTTCGGGTTGGTGCGGACTCGCCAGCAGTTCCAGTCGATGCCGTCAGGGTCTTCGTGGGACACCTCGAGTACGCGGGCGGCGACGACGGGGCCGTTGTCGACTGCGCGGTAGAACACGCTGTCCCCGACGGCGGGGATCGGGGTGCGGTGTTCCTCGGGACGCCACCGGGCCCAGGTGATGGCTTCGGGGGGGTGGCGGTGCTCGGGGCCGGTGGCGCTCATCAGTACCCCAAGATCGTTGTTGAGTCGAGTACCCCGTACGTGGTGTTCTCCAGAATCCACACCTGCGAAATGTCCACAGGGGACAGTTGTAGGGTTGTTTTCCACGTCGACGCGGCCATGTCAACCCCGTCGTGGCTGACTTTCTCGACGAAGTAGTCCGCGCTCATCGTGAGCCCGACCCCGCTGTTACCGGCCTTCGCGCGCCGCTTCACCGTGACCCGCGTACCGATCTCGATCGTGAGCACCAGCGGCCACAGCGTCGGGTACGACACCGGGTTCAGCTCAATTTTGTCGACCCGCTGCGTTGGCTGCTTATGCTGATTCAGCAGATAGTTCGCCGCGTCGACCGCTTCGTTATCGTCGAGAACGTTGATCGTGCGCGTGTACCCACGGTTGAAGAACCGCCGCGCGTACGCCGGGGAGGTGGGGGTGGCGACAGCGATGATGCCGTCGGAGTTGGTGACCTGCACCGTTTCGTAGACTAACGTCGGGTCGAAGTCGAACAGGATCTCCGGCTGGTACGGGAACTCCCCACCCGCGACGTTCTCCCCGAACGTGTACGACGACGACGTTTCGAGGTAACGGATTTCGCGGCCCGCGAACGTTGCCGCCCCGGTCGGACCAACCCAGAACACACCGTTCTCGGTGGTGGCCACGTTCTGGCAGGCGGTGAGGACATCCGTGCCGGCGGTGAGATCATCGGGGCCCATGACCGACAGGGCGAACGGGTCGATATTCGTCGGCCCCGGGTAGGTCGGTGCGACGGAGAACGACGCGTTCATTGTGGCACCGGTGAGGTAACGGGTGATCCGTTGCCCGGACGTTTCCCCCGACCAGCCCGTACCGGCCTGGTACAGGTTACTCACCTCGGTGGCGGTAAGCACCCGCAACCAGATCGCCATGTGGGCGTACGTGGCGTTGACGCCGTCGCCGATGTCGCCGCCGAAGTTCCCTCCGGCGATCTCGGCAACGTTGAGGTTGAACGCGGGGGTGGAGGTGCCGAACACGACCGATGCGGTGGAGGTGTTGGACACGTTGAGGGTGCCGTCGATGTAAAGGTTCGTGACGAAGGAGTCAGCGGCCAGCGAGTTCGTGACCACGAACAGGTGAGGCAGCCCGTCGGTGTAGGTACCCGACGCGTCCGCTGTGGAGGATCCGCCCGCCGCCGGTGTGTAGACCGTGCCGGAGAACGGGTGCAGATCACCGAACGCGGTCCGTAGCAGCGAGGTCATGTTGCCGGTGGTGATGTTCGCCAGGTCGACGAACCCGAACGTGTTCGTGGTGTCGGTGGTTACCACCCATATCGCGAAGGACACCGCCCACGTGGCACCCACCGATGGGATCGCCAAGGGCTGCGTGGGGGTGGACTGCAACGTGACCCCGTGGTTCGTGGACGTCCCCCCGGCCGTGGTGACACCCGAACCGTTCGGGTCGCCGAGGATCCCCGTCGCGTCGCCGGCGGTTGCCGTCCCTCCCGCGGTTGTTGAGGCGGACACCACCACCATGGGTGGTCCGTTGTTCCCGGAGATCTCCCCGAACGTTTGAGTCCCCTGAGGTTCCCACAGCGGCCAGTAGTAGGCCGGGTCGGTGGCCAGGACAGCGGTCATGTACGCCGTGGCCAGGGGCGTCATGTTGAGCGGGCCGAACGCGTCGACGCAGGTGATCCCCGCTAGGCCCTCGAAGCCCTGCGAGTTCGTCTGCCACGCCGAGGGCCACCGTTCGACGTAGTCGCGCAGCACCGGGTACAGCACGGTGCCCGTGGTCGTGAACGTGCTCGCCGACCCGGCTTCCTCGTGCTGAATGTCGTCGACGAAGATCGTGCCGTCCAGGCCAGCGGAGTTCGTTGCCGGCACATACAGGGCGAAGTTGTGGAACGGTTGCGTGGCGGTGTACGTCACCGACAAGCGCACATACGCGCCGGTGGTGGTCGTGGAGCTTCCGACCACCGACCCGACCGCGGTGTAGCTCGAGAACGTCAACGCGACCGGCAGGGTGTTGGTGTTGGACGCGTTGAGGACCGACCGGCAGCCCAGACCGCCGGCGGTGAGGAGGTTCGCGTCGAACACGCCGATAGTCCAGTCGCTGGGTTCGACCGTGCCGAGGATCCACGCCTTCGCCCGGAGCAGTGTGCCGTCGGTCTTGAACCGCATCTGCACCGACGTACCGGCGATGTAGGTGAACGGCAGCGTAGCGGTGGCAACGGACGTGGTGGTACCTGTGACGCGTCGCTGGACCCGCAACCCGACGGTGCCGTCGGTGTTGAACCGGACCTCAGCGAAGTAGTAGTTCGACGCGTCCACGAACCGGCTCACGATACCGGCGTCGATCTCGGCGCCCGCCGCGACGACGGGCACGGTGACTGTGACCCGCTGGTCGGAGTCGAGGATGCTCGACGACGCGGTCGACAGGTGGACGGTGTTGACGGCCGCGTTGGACTGGGCGGCCGCCCCGAGCCACGGAATCGTCAGCGACGTGCCGGCGGTGGTGGAGTAGTCCGCCGCGGTACCGGACACGGTCCACGCGCCGCCGTAGTCGGCGGTGCCCCACCCGGACGCGGTGGTCCGGTTGAACGCGTCGATGACTAGGTTTTGGTCGATGATGGCGCAGGTTTGCGTGTTCGCCGACGACTGGCGAATGTAGCCGCTGGTGGTGTACTGCACGCCGGGGGTGCACGGTACCGGGAACGACATGCCCTGGTTTTCGGCGGACAGGCCACCGGAACTGACGGTATAGGTGACGTCTTTCGTGCCGGTCCGGGGTGTGGTCGTGGACACCACCGGGTCAGGGGACAGGTCCGGGTCGCCGACGATCGAGATCCATGGCACCGTTGCCCCGGTGGTTTGGTTCTCGAACGACGGGTCGTAGGCGACTCCGGCGGGTGTGCCGGTCACCTGCGCCCGCGCGTTGGTGTTGATCAGGTTGCCGCTGCCGGGGTTGGCCCACATCGCCTGTAGCAGGCACTGCCGGTACGGGGCCACGTTCGGGTAGTACGGGCTGCTGGTGTTGGCGGGGTTGAGGTACTCGTTGACGTCCTGAACGATCATCGTCGGGGCGCCGGCCTGCGTCTGGTTCAGCTCGTACTGCCGGCCACGGGTGGCCTGGTTCAACACGCGCAGGTAGGTGGTCTGGTCCACCCAGATCGGTACCGCGCCTGGGTCGCCGGGGTCGCAGTTGAACGTGAACAAGTACCGCAGGTCGGGGCGCCAGTTCGCTGTCACTTGCGCACCCCGCCGGCGGTGCGTGGCGTTTCCAGACCGGTCGTGCCGGTACGGGCCAGGTACCGCTGCGCCGGCTCGATCAGCCCGGCGTGCAGCTCCTTCCCGTCGAGGTAGTTATGGGTGTGGACGTGCAGCACGATCGCGCCACCACCCCCGCCGCCGCCGTGGGAGCTGCCCAGGGCGTTACCGAACGCGAACGCCGGACCCTGCAACCCGCGGGCACCGGTGAACCCGATGAGGCTGGCCACGGCTGAGGTGGCGTCGGCGGCGTTGTCGAGGATCCCCTTGACTAGGCCGCTGACGATGGATTCGCCGCCTTTCATGAACAGCCTCGAGGGGCTCTTGCCCTGGATGCCGTCCATGAAGCCGTGGAACAGGCTCGCCGCGAAGTCCCGGATCGTGTTCCACGCAGCGCTGAACATCGACTTCGCGCCATTGATCAACCCGGTGATCATGTCCCGGCCGGCGTTGTAGAGCCAGTGGGCGGCGTCAACCGCCGCGTTCTTGGCCATCGGGCCGAGGCCCTTGAGGAAGTCCCAGACGTTCTTTCCGAAGCCTTTCAGTGCCCCCCATGCCTTACTGATCCCATCGGTGAACAACCACTTGATGCCGTCCCAGGTGGCCACCAGCGCAACCCAGATGGCGTGACGGATCGCGTCGAAGGCTGCGGCCACGTCGTGGCGCATCTCGTCCCAGAAGACCCGGATCCGGTGGGGTAGCTGACTCGCGAAGTCGACGATCGCGTCGAGTCCTTCCAACCAGAGTCGCTTACCCACAGCCCACAATTCGGTGATCATGTGCCAGACCTGGCCGGGGAGCAGGAGGAACTCCCGGATCGTGGCGCCGATCCCGTAGCCCACGTTGTAGATGAATTGCTTCATGATGTCGTAGATGATGCCGGGGAGCCTTTGAAGGTAATCGGCGACCTTCCCGGGGATGGCCCCGATCCAGTCGAGAGCGGCAGAGATCGCCCCGGTGACGTCGTCCCAGATCCGGACGAAGAAGTCGGCGACAGCCTTCGCGGCATCTTTGATGTGACCCCACACGTCATCAAACGTGCGTTGCATCCAGTGCCAGATCCCGACGAAGAACCCGGCAACATCACCCGCGATCTTCTTGACAAACGCCCACACGGTGTTCCAGTGCTTGACCAACTCGTAAATGCCGTAGGCGAGCGCGGCCACAGCGGCGAGGACGAGCAGGATCTCCCACGTCGCGGCGGCGTTCGCGATCGCGGCCGCAGTGGCGGCGTCGGCGTCGGCGATGAACGCGGGTACCAGGAACGCGTAAATCGCCCGGCCGAGCCCCATGACGTCCTTGACTAGGCCAGCGCCGGTGACGATGCCCCACCGGATCATGGCGGGGATGAGGAGTGCCGTCAGTATCTGGGCCAGCGTCTGGACGATAGGCGCCAACCCCTCCAGCTTCATCAGGAGAGGAGTGATCCAGGTGACGATGACAGTAATCGCTTTGGCTATATCCAGCAGCGCCGGTTCGAGCGCGAGAATCAAAGCGACCAGTGTCGGGCCGAGAGCAACGAGGAGCTGCGCCAACGCGGGCAGCAGCTCAGCCAACACGTCGCCGAGGACCCCGAACAGCGTGTTCAGGACGTTGATGACGGTGGCGATCAGTTCCATGCCGGTGGCGGAGTTCAGGAACTCCGCCAACGCGTGCAGAAGTGTGCCGAGGATGCCAAGGCCACCCCCACCGGACTCCTGCAACGCCCGAAGGATGGGGTGGAGGATGTTCCACACATCCTTTAACAGCGGCACCAGCAGCTTCAGGGTGTCGAGCCCGGCCTGGATGAACGCCTCCAGCGATCCGTTACTCGCGACCTCCGCCATGAAGGCGCTGAACTTGTCCCCAAGCGCGGCGAACCCGGCACCCAGGCCGGGCAGGAACTTCGACCCGACCTCGACGAGATCGTTCAGGCCGGACAGGAAAGGCAGAAACGCGTGGCTGGCGTTCTCCCATCCCCGCCGCATGTTGTCAAGGCTGCTGGTAATCGACTTCACGGTGTCCGGGACGCGCAGCCACGCGGCGATCTCGTGGACGGTGCCCCCGAGTGCGGTGGCGATCCCCCCCAATTCGTGACGCAGGATCGGCAGGTACGTGTCCCCGACCACCTTGATGTCGTGAGCCCACTGCGAAAAGAAGCCCTGCTGAATCGTCCTATGCATCGCGTCGATTGCTGGCCGGAGCGCCAACATCTGTTTGACGGCCTCTTGGGCGGCGGGGGCGAGTTTCTTCATCGCTTCGGCGTACTTCTGCATGTCGCCGGACGCACCGGCTTTCAGCGCGTCTCCTACACCATGGAACGCCATCTTGAGAGTGATAAGCCCAGCGGCGGCAGTCGACGCCGCCGCCGGTAGCGCACCGAGGATACCCACCATGGGTGCCAGCGCCACCGCGGCCTGCGACGCCCCGTAGATCAGGGTCGTCCACATTGCTGGCATGAAAATCTTCCCAAGGCCACCGAGGATGCCGCCGCCGATGTTGCCGAAAACACCACCCAGCTTGGCCAGGGCACCGTCAAGGGAGTGGATGAACCCGCGTTTAGCGACCTCCTCTTCCATACCATCAGAGAACTTCTTACCACTTTCCTTACCGGCGTCGTGCATCTTGTGTTCAGCGACCTCAGCGAACGTTTCGATCGCCGCGACGGCCTCAGTCAGGGCGAACGTGAGCCCGTCCAGGGAGCCGTCGATACGGAGGAGAATGTCGCCGAGTTCTTCAAACGACACGACGACACCCCCCGCTCATCGAAGTAGTGCTTCCTGGACCGCGCGGCGTAGCTCGTGCAGGTACACCGCCCGGGCGGTTGGGCGGACGATGTTCCACGCCGGTTTCAGGTGCGGTCGGGGCGGCAGGTACGTCTGATGGTTCCTGCCGGCCCAGCCGCCCAGCTCCTGGATCCGGGCGTACACCGCTGTCGACCCGACCGCCCCTTTCCAATGGGGGTGCCAGAACCCGCCGTACAGGTTCGGACCGAAGACCTTCACCGCGTCCGACAGGTGACCACTGATCCGCCACGGTGGTTCACCGGGCCGGGATCCGGTCGGCGTGTTCCTCGGGTGGACGCCGAGGTTGAGCAGGATCTGTTCCTGCCGGCCCACCCGGTCCAGGACCCGTCTCGTGGCCTGCCCCGCCGCTTCCACCGTCTTACGATTGATCAGGAACAGTCGCCGCTTGACCTGCTCCACGCCCTGGACGTACACGCCAGCCATTCAGCGCCTCCGCCCCTGCGCGCCCGCCTCGGCCATCAACGCCTCCACCGACTGGTTACCGGAGCGTTGGCTTTTCAGTTCCTGCACCACATCGTCAATGAGAACGACCGCCCACACCTTCAACCGTGACTCGGCGTCGACCTGCGACGGTGTCCACCCGAACCGGTCGGCGCACACCCAGTACGGCAACGCCGTATCCAACAGCTCCTCGAGCGGTCCGACCGGTGCCCGGATACCCCTGCGCCCCGCCAGCTGCGCTTTCAGCCGCCAGCGGGCCTGGTAGGGGTTCCGGGCTTGCCCGCGTCGTCGACGCTGACCTTCCCGTTGATCAACGCCATGATCGGGGTGACGGCGCCGATGATGACGGCGTAGTCGGGCATCCGGAGCTTCTCCAGCACGCCCGGCGCGTTCTCGGGGATCGGTACATCGTCGGCGAAGTACTCCGTCCCCCGCGGCCCGTACGGGATGCTCCACTTCTTCACCATCAGTTCGGCCATGGTGTACACCATGTCCATGGCCATGCCGACCCGCGGGGCGCTGGGGTCACCGTTGACGCCCGCCATGACGCGGCGGTGGTCGGCGCCGGTCAGGTCTTCCGGGTCGTGGAATTCGACCCACCCGCCAGAGGGCAGGTCGATGCGTTCGGGAATGATGCGTGTTGCCATAGTGCTGTCTCCTCCTGCGGTGGTGCTTAGTAGAACGGGTAGGTATTTGGAGCAGTCGCGTTCTGGATGGTGACGACCATCGGCCCGAACCCGGCCGACACGCCGGTGTTGGTGGTGTTAGCGATCGCCGCCCAGTTCGCGGCGTATTCCACGGCTGCCTTACCGCGCTGGATTTTCGAGTCGGTGAACGCGGCCAGCAGAACGTCGACCTGCATCGACAGTAGGCTGGAGCCGGCGAGCCCGTTGGAGATGATGAGCTGCAACTGTGGTTGCGTGTTGCTGTTGAGGTAGGTCAGGAACGTTTCGTTGTTCACGACCGCGTTCAGGGAGCCGCCGGCGGTGAGCCTGCCCCGCTGGATGAAGTACGGCGACTGGCTGTTCTGCGCCGTGTAGATCATTTCGAGTTCGCGGGTGAGGGTGAACGCGAAGTCGTTGATCGTCAGGATCGGTGCGCCGGACACAGTGCCGGCCAAGCCGACCTGTGTCTCCCACGCCGGTTGCGCTTTGATCGCCGACGGGGACGACGCGAACGCCGCCGCCGACGCGGACGGCCAGCCCATGCCCTTCGCGGTGTAGTCGATCGACGATGACTCGACGGTGCCCTTGAACGCCAACTCCGAGAGGCACACACCCGGGTAGGCGCGGGTACCGGTCGATGAGGTCGGGCCCTGGTAATCGGTGAACGTGTGGCTCTTGGGCTGCGCGGAGCCGGTGTTGAGGACACTGAAAACAGTGGTGTACGGGGCGGTGATCGGCTTGACGACCACGCTGGACGAGTGGGCGTTGACGAGGGCGGTCGCGAACGTCACCGCGAACGGGCCGGCACCAGATACGCCGGTGGTGAGCCGAACCTCGCTGGCGGTACCGGTGTCGATCTGGATGAGAGTTCCGTTGGAGATCGACGCAACCGTGTTGATCGTGGTGGCGCCAATAGCGGAGGAGGAGCTAAGCGTGGTCGTTCCCGACCCCGTGTACGTTCCACTGTAGACAACATCGCCGAAGATGTTGGACAGGAAGTACGGGATCGTGTCGAAGAACGCCGGGCCGCCGAAGTCGACTTCGGTGTGTTTGACGCCCTGGACCCGGTTGAACGGTTCCGTCATGGCACCGCGCAGCGCCTTGTCGTCGATCCAGACGGGCTGGTCGAACGGGTCGAACTTGTCGACGGGAACGGTGACGGTAGGGACGACCGCGGTGCCCTGTGTGGACTCGATGGCCACGCCTACGTGTTGGAGCGGTGAGGCATAGGTGGTGGGGTCAGCCACGGGTCAGCCCTCCTTCGGGTGCTCGTCGACGTCGCCGCGGGCCTTGGCGGCCTCGGCTTCGGTCGGTTCGGGGCGGTAGTTGTCCGGCAGGGTGTTCACCGGTTCGTCGGTGGTGGTCCAGCAGCCGTCGCCCATGCCGGGGTCCGACGGCCAGGAGATGATCGTGCCGGTCGTGGCGGTGACGGGTACCTGGCTGTAGATGCGGTCCGGGCCGGTGTAGGCCCAGTGGGGCCAGGTGCCGTCGGCGCCCCACCCGTTGGAGTCGGGCTCCGGCTGGTCGGGCGTGGCCGGCGTTGGGGTGGGTTCGGTGGTGGGTGGGGTGCCCTCGGGCTCGACCTCGGGCGGGGGTGTAGCGGCCGGCTGGGTCGGCATCGGGCAACTCTCCTTTGGGCGTGTTCGACATGCGGTACGGTGGGCGGCATGGAGGAGTCAACGAAAGAGTTCGAGCAACTACATGCCAAAGTCGATTTCCTGCGCGCCGCGCTGACCCACGAGGCCAGCCAGGTTGATGCGGACGACAAGGCTTTTGTGTTGCTCGCGTTGGTTAACCAGATCGTCACCGATTGCCAGTTGCTGGCGGTCGCGGCCGGCCGGGTCGGACCGTGGGCGCCGATCTTCGATCGGATCGGGTCTGTGTTCGCGTGTGAGGACCCGCGCCCGCACTACCACTCCGATGGGCTGCGCGGCCCGTATCGGATTTGTGTGGAGCCGTCGCAGGGTTGCTACCAGGGCAACGGGTTCATGGTTCACAACTCGGCCACGTGCCAGTGCGTTCGGAGGCGATCGCGGTGAGCCAGGATCGGGAGATTCGTAACGTCTCAGTGTCGATCTTCGTGCAGGCTCGGGACGGTTGGTACCGGTGGACCTGCAACCGGTGCGGCTACCGGTCAGACCCGGAGCCCGGCGACGGCAGTTCGGCCACGCAGGCGGTCATGGCGCACTACGAACCGCCCGGCTGCCCGGGGCCGCTGCCATTCGCGCCGCCCTCCGTAAAGCCGTGGCGCGCCTGGCTGAATCGGCTGTTCGACCGCCTCGACCACTGGTTGGGGCTGCCGTCATGACCGCCGTCGTTCAGGTCAACGTCCCAGCCCTGTACGCCGCCCTCGACCAGACGCGGGAGCAACGCGGCCTCACCTGGCGGCAAGTCGCGATCCAATTACAAATCAGCCCGTCCACGTTCAGCCGCATGTCCGAGGGCGGCAAACCCTCAGCGGACATCTTCGTGTCATTGACATCATGGCTGCGTCAGCCGGCGGAAACGTTCACGATCGGCTCAGTCGACCCGAGTGCTACCAGTAGTGTCGGCGCCCACCGACCGGGCGACCGACCGAACCCAACACGAACAGTACCCCGCCGATGATCAGCAGGATCACCCCGATAGTCCAGAAGATCGGAATCCCGAGCAGGAACCCGATCACCATGAGGATGATACCGAGAGTGATCACAACTGGCCTTCCCCTTGCGTCTTACTTGCCCAGCGTGCGGATACCGATAGCTATAGCCAGAAGCGCAGCCAACCCCGCTATCACCGCCAGCAGCTTCTGCACCGGCGACCACGTCCGTTCCACCTGCGCCCGACGGGCCTCGTCGGCGTCCTTCAACGCCTTCGCGGTCGCGATCACCGTCGCCGCGTTCGCCTCAGCCTGATCCGCGAGGCGTTGCACCGCCAACGTCAACTCATGCATCTCGCGGGCAATATCGGCCAACGAACCGTTGATGGCTGCGAAGTGCTCGTCGTGGCCGGCGAGACGAGTCGCGATCTCGCCGGCCACCACTCCCGCTTCATGGCCCCGACCGTAGGCGTCCTCGTCGCTGGCTGTCACGCCTGGATCTCCTCGACGATTTCGCACGTGATCGCCGCGTCGTACCGCCACAACGCCTGATCCGCGACAGCCCGCGGCGGCGGCATCGTCGACGACAACCGCTCACCGACGGCCAGCAGTTGCGACAGTTGCCCGGTCACCGGATCCATCGCATGGTCCGCGGCCTGGACCAGCGGCGCGTTCCGCAGCACCGCACACACAAAATCCACAATGGACGGGAACTGAAGGTCGACGTTGGGTTCGTCGAACTGCCCGAACCACAACAACCACACGTCGATCTGCCACGTCAACTCTTTCAACCCGCCGGAGGACAGGACACCCGGCCGGGCCCGCGGGACCGCCTTACGCACCTCGTCGTGGTGGGAGCCGTAAATGTAGGCACCAGCGTTCGCGGAGTCGTTGGCCGGCAACGGCATGATGAACGCCTCCAGCTGGCCGAGGCCGAGCGGAAGGTTCAAGCCGTTCAGTTGCGTGTACAGGTACTGCTGGCAGGTGTTGAGCGGCATGGGTGGGCTACCCCCTTCGGCTCCTGGGCTTCCACCCGGTACGAGCTATCCAATCTCTCGTTGCCTTACGCGCGCACGTTCGACATGAACGGCCACCTCTTGGAAGAATGTAAGTATTCTCCGTGTCGTAGGGGTGGCCTTGGGGGCAGTGAGTCTTCCGACTGTTGTTGCCCCACGGGGAAACTCCGCGGTCGGTGTTTCATGGGCCCTTGCGACAGGTTCTCTACAAAAACCTGCCGTAGCTGTGTATGAGTTCGTACGCGAGCTTCATCAACTGCTCCGCGGTCTGCGGGCCCCCGCCGGCCGCGCCACCCGACGTGGACTGCACCACTGTTGCCGTCGACCCCCGCTGCAACGCCTGCGCCACCGCGATGTAGATCGCCGCCTGCATCAGGCCCTCAGGCATCGTCGTCACCAGAACGCCCGGGTCGTGGGGGAACGCGGTCGCGGTCGCCAGCGTCAGCGTCCCCGGACCAGATGAGGCGCCCGTGGTCGTCGGTGTCACCGCCGACACGGTTACGAACTCCTGGGACCCGCCCACGTCGTAGATGTTTGCCCCGGCCCCGGCTGCCCATCCGACGATGTCCGAGACAGTCAGCGACGTTGCCCCGACAGCCGCCGCCGCGGTCAGGGAGGTGTGCGGCCATCCGGACGTGTACGTGACCTCGATCGTGATGCCCTGCCGGCCACCCCACCACCACGACAGCCAGCCCGGTGCGACGAGGATCGCTTGCCCGCCGTCACCAGCCGCCGACGGGGCTACCCCGCTGATCGGCTGCTCGGGGCGGAACTGGTCGGCGGGGATCGTCTGCCACTGCGGCGGGAACGCCCCGGTGGGGGTCGACCGGCCGCTGACGATGCCGGTGACCGGGGTGGCGGAGGTGAGGAGCCGCCCAACCCCCGTGTTGACGTTGACGTTGCAGCGGAACGAGCCGGGCCCGACGAACGTTTCCACGTTCAGCGCCGCCCGCAGCACCTGGTTCGCGTTCGACTCGAGGATCGCGCTGGCGCGGGCGCAGATGTTCATCTGCTCGTTCAGTTGCTGCTCTGTGGTGGCGCCGCGGTTGGGGATCGTGGCCCAACTGATCCCGGTCACCGACGCGCGGAGCACCGCTGGTGTGATGTAGGGGGTGCTGGGGCCGATGATCGCTACCCCGGCGGGGTTGTCCGTGCCCACAGCACACCTCCCTCGTTGGCTCGTTGCAGGTCAGGGCCGGGTACGTGGCCGGCCTGGGCCGCGCTTCTCCGGCACGCTGTCCGCAGGTACGTCGGACCCGTCGTCGCCGACCGGCTGCGTGGCTGTATCCGCCTGGCTGGCCAGCAGCATCCCGGTCAGCGCTGCCCGTTCCTCTGACGACAGGGCCGCGATCTGGGCCAGCAGCGACGGCGCCTCAGCCGGCGCCTGCGAGCCGGTGATCTTCGCGAACTCGGCGGCGAGGGAGCTGGGGTCGCCCCACGTGCGGTTGCGGCGCCGGTCCGCGTCCCGCTCCGCCCGCTCCGTCTCCGCGATCTCGTCCGGGGTGAGGGCCACCCCTTCCGGGGTCACCGCGGCGCCGGTCTTCATCGCCAGGATGATCGGCTCACACTTCTCGCACACGACTTCGCCGCGCTCGCCGGCGGGTCCGCCGTCGTGGGGTTCGCCGCAGCCGCCCCGCTCGACGGGGACGGTGATGCTCAGGTGATCGGTGGGTAGGAAGACGCTCACGTCGACTCCTCCAGTGTTGTGGCGGCGCCGCAGCGTCCGCAGATCTTCGTCCATACGTTCCATAGCCGCGCCGGTTGGCACGACCGGCACCACCGGCCCCGGCGGGTACCGAGGTGGTGCTGTTCCCTCGCCACGATCACCCCGGAGCCCTGGTACCAGGACTTCTGGATCGTGTCCACGTGCCGGTCGGCGACCTGCACAGTGCCACGCCGGTCAGCGTCGTAGCGGCGCCCGTCCGGGAAGTCGATACCGGTGCAACCCGGCGGCAACGCCACCCGCATAGTTCTCTCCTCCTCTGAGAAGCGGTCAGGTCTGGAGCACGCTGACTGTGGATGTACTCGACGCCGTGATGGCGTACAACGCGTCGCCCGGGTAGAGGGGAATGTTGACGCTGGACGAGGTGGCCAGCGAATAGCCGGTCCCCGACGCGACGTGCGCGCCGCCGAGGAGAACAGCGGTGCCGGAGCCGTTGGCGACGAGGACGTTGCCGACCGGCCCAGGCGCCGAAGAGTTCGGCACCTGGGCCAGCAGCACGGCTGTCGTGCCCACGGTGTACTGCTGCGACCCGACAGCCATCGACGTCAGCCGACCAGTCGGCCGATGAGCTGCGCGGCGTACACGGAGCTGGCGGTGGCGTTACCGACCGCGTTCACCGTCACCGACGTGGACCCGTCCAGCACCGCAATGACTGGCCCGAACGGCACCGACCCGACCGCGCCGGTGGTGCTGATCAGACCGAACGGGATGTTCGTCAGAAGGGTCGTGGAACCCTTCTTGAGGTTGAAGTTGTGAGAGTCGGCGGCGACGACGGTGGTACCTGAGATTGCCAGGGTGCCGCTGATCTCGTACGTGCCCGCCGCCGGTGTGGTCAGCGTGGCAATGGCGGTACCGGCGGTCGGTGCCGCCGCGGTCGCGCTGTTCTGGACGGTGGCGGCCTGGTCGCGGTACTGGCCGACCCCGGCGTAGAACACGCCACCGCTGGCGCCGATCGACTTGACCGCGTTCCCGGACGTGTCCGACTCCGCGACCAGTGCGGCGGTGATCCCCGCCGCCGGCTGAATGAAGCCACCTGTGACTGGGCTGTCTGAGCCCTGTGCGATGAAATTGGTGTTGGCCATGTTACGCCGCCAACACTGCGGTCGTCGCGACCGTGATCGAGATCGGTGCCGTCAGCGACGTGTCCGCCCTGATGACATCCGTCACGATCGACTGCGTGAGCTGGTTCGCCGCACGGATCGTTGTCTGCGGCCAGTAGATCGTGACCGTGCCCGACGCGTTCGTTGCCGTCGCGTTCGTGTCCGATACCGACAGGATCGGTAGTCCGTTGAACTTCGCGGCGATCGTGTCCCCGTCACCGCTGGACGCGGCCACGACTGTGACGACTGTGCGCCACGTGGCCGTCCCCGAAATCAAACTCATGGTTCCTCACTTCGCATTTTGCCCGCCCACACCGGCACGGCCCGCTTTCCAGACGGGCCGCGCCGGCAATGGCTGTTTGGTGTGTGGGGACGGTTCAGGACCAGGTGCCGGTCGACCCGGAACGGTCGCTGGCCTGGATGCCCTGAAGGATCGCCGAGTACTGCGGCGCGTTCGCAACGACCGCGCCGTAGGTGAACATCGAGTACCGGAACGTCGCGTCGATGACCGGCCACGAGATCGACAGGTAGTCCTGGACCAGGTTCACCTCGAACGCGTTGCCCACGTTCGACCAGCCGAACGGCAGGTTGTACGACATCAGCAGAACGGTGCCCTGCGGGAACCACGGGTGGACCAGGATCCGCACAATGCTGCGCGTAACCGGGTTGACGAACTCGCTGACCGCCGCACCAGCCCGGACGCCGGGGGTGTCGGTCGGCTGAATGAACAGCCGGTAGTTCGTCGCGTTGCCCGACTGCACGATGTCGTCGGAGAGACGCATGATGTCGCCGCCCTCACCGACCAACTCGGCCGGGTCGGCGCGGAACGCGCCGGAGCCGTCGTAGACACCCTTCAACGCGTTGTTGATGACCGAAATGCCGAGGGTGTCGCCCACGGACTGGTTGATGTAGCCGCCCTGCCAACCGGTCGGGTAGATGTTCCCCGCCGAGTGACCGGAAATGACCGACACCAAGCCCTCCTGGCTGTACGCCGAAGAGGTACCTGTGTCCGACGACGGGGCCAGCGTGCCGGTGGTTGGTACCGCACCCTGCAAGGTGTAGTTCAAACCGCCGACCTTGGACACCATGATGTGGTAGGTGCTTGCCGCCGGGGCCGAACCCACCGACACGTAGATGTTGTACCAAAGCGCCCCGGCGACCGGTGCGATCTGCACATCCACCACGCTCGTGCCGGACGTCACGGACGACGCGGCAGCAGCAGTCGACACCGCAGTCTCGCCGAACCATGTGGCGGCCGACACCTTGACGTCGAGGATGTTGCTCGTGATCGTGCCCGACAGCGCCGTCTCACCGGAGTTCGCGGCGCGGGTTGTCACGGTCGGGGCCGAAGGAGTGGTCAGCGCGGTGGAGGTACCCGCGATGTCCATGTACTCCTCGCCGAGCATGAACTCCTGCAAGAGGATGAGGTTCGCCAGGCCGGCGACGTCCTCGAAGCCCTGACCGGCGAACTGGGCCAGCCACGACACGTTCTCAGACAGACCGCTGAACCGGTACGGGACGAGGATGTTCACGGAGTCCTGCACACCCGATGGGGGCAGGTTCAACGGCCAGTTGTTCATGTTCGGTGAGCCGGACACCAGCTCGGGGATACCGAGGTTGACGACCTGACCACCGCTGGATCCGGTCTGGCTGCCGGAGATCCCGGTAACGACCTTCTCTTGGTACGAGGTGCCCTGACCCTGGGTGCGGGGCAGCTTGTTCCGGAACGGCGTGTACACCGGGTAGATCAGCCGGGTCGGTGCGACCAGGTTGTACGGCACGAGGCCGGTCGCGTTCGGGGCGGTGAGGGTGAAGTTCTTGCCGGTGAACTGCGTCAGTTGCTGCTGCAACTGGGCGGTCCACGCGTCCATCATGGCCTGCTGCGGCGTGTTCCCGAGGAACGACCCGAAGCCCTTCCGGAATTCGGGGGTGAGGGTCTTGTAGACCTCACCGGGCGCGGCGAGGCTGCTGCGGACCGCGGCCTTCCACGCCTTCTCGGCCCGCATCGCCCGGGAGAACACCTTCTCCGGGTCGGTGAGTGGCTGGTTCGCGCCGGGGTTGATACCGCCGACGTACGCCTTGTCGGTGACGGCGTACCCGGCACCCTTGACGAGGGTTGTCATGGCCTCGGTGAGGCGCTGCGCGGCGCGGCTGGGGGTGCCCGGGTCCTCACCGAACCCGCCGGTGATGGCGTAGTCGGGGTCCAGGCCGGTGGCCGCGGGCGCGACCACCGTTGCGACGTCTGTACTCATGAAGTGCCCTTTCGGGTGCGCGTTCGCTAGCTGATTTTCGTGAGCAGTCGACCCAACTGGTCTTCTGCCTGCTCGCGGATGGTCGGGTTGTCGGACCCGGCCATCTTTTGCAGGTAAGTGACGTAGTCGGCGTCGGCTGCCGCTTTTTGCAGTTGTGCCTGTTCGACCAGCGAAACGCGTTCCACGGGAACGATGGCGGGTGCTGTCGTCTGGGCTTTCGCGACGGTGACCGCGCCCCGGATCGGGGCCTGGGTCGGGTCGGGTGCTGCTCCCAACTCGTCGATTTCGGCGCGCAACGCGTCGATCTCGCGGCGGTGACTCTTGGTGGCCTTGACCACGGCGGACTTGACGGCGCCCTTGATGAGCTGGGCGAGGGCGTACTCGTTGAGTCCGGCCGCCACGGGCGGCTGCTCGTCGTAGTCGTCGTCGCTGTAGCTCTTGGTGGCGTAGGCGATCGCGGCCGGGTCGGTGGGGTGGGGTCGGCTGGTGGCCTGCATGTCGGCGGGCATCACGGGCCGCGACTCGGCCATGGGGCACATGCCGGGAATCGTGGCCACCAAGTGGTCGTGCAACGCCTTCATTGTGGTCGCGACCGCGGCGCGGCTCGCGGTGGTGTAGAAGTCGCGGGCGGCGCCGGACGCGGTCGATGTGGTGGGCAGGTTATCGCCCCGGTCCGACGGTGACTGCGCCTGGTGCCCTTCGGTGATCAAGCCGCGGTGGAAGTCGTCGGGGTGGATGGTGTGCGCCACGGGCGGCACCATCGGGATCCGGGTCGCGGGGGCCGTCATGGTGGCGTGGCCGGCGGCGATGTAGCCGCGCCGGTAGTCCTCAGGCTGCGGCGGTGGCCCGAAACTCTTCGCGACCATGTCGGCGCGGGCGTCGGCGAGCATCGCCGGCTCGAGGTGTTGGACGATGATGTCGGCGTTGTCGTGGAGGACACCGGCGTACACAACCTCGGTGGTGTTGCCCGTTTCGGCGGCCTTGAGGACGAGGGTGTCGAACACGGACGGGTCAACGGCGTCGGCGACGCTGCTGAGCGCCGGGTAGGCCTGGGTGACGGCGCCCCATTCGTAGGCGGGGCACAGCGCGTCGTGCATGCGTTGGGTGGCGTAGGTCTTCATCACGCTCGCCGAGACGTGGTCGTGTTCGATGTCGGGTGTGGTGGTCATGCCTGCGTCGGCCTCCAGTGCTTCGACGGCGTCGCCGTCCGGCTCGCGGTGCGGCCCGGCGGGTAGGACGTCGGGCGGCAGGAGCCGCTTCTTGTCGGATGGGGGGGCGGTGCTCTTAGCCATGTCGACTCCTGCTGCCTTGATTCTGTGAATGCCGCGTAGTTTCGCGTTCCGGCCGTACGCTCCGGCGAGTTCGTCAACGAGCATGGGTTTAGTGAAGGGCTTGCCGTTGCTGCGTTTCGTGTCAACGTTCCACCGGTCGGCGAGCGCCCGAAGTTCGGCCGCCTTCATGCCGCCCATGATTGAGGCGGCCGCATCGCGGTTGGATGCTCCGGCGAGTTTGCGCCACGCGGCGTCGCCCGGGTGCTCGCCCTGACTGACCGATGCTCGGGCTGCTTCGTCGCGCGCCGCCTGCGATCCGGGCATCGCCCGGACCGGTCCGTGGCCGAGCGGAGTAGATCCGGACAGTGTTCGGACGGGAGGCGCGTCGATCATGCCGCCGCCGCGTCGCATCCGCGCCTCATGCGCCGCCTGGTTGCCTTGGACGGTGGGGTAGATGCCCATGCCGGTCGAGTCGCCGAGCCGCCCCACCTTCGCGTCGTGCTCAGCGCGGAACCGGGCCACCGCCTGCTCCACGGCCGCCGCCTGCTCCTCGCGGGTTAGTTTCCGGGGCCCGGACGCGTCGTGAATCTGGTTGCTGCCGTGCCCGTACGGGTTGATCGCGAACGAGTTCTCGAGCGCGCGGCGGTGTCGGTGTTCCCCGACCTGCCCGGCGATCTCGTGGGCCGGTGCGCCGCGGCGGGGCTTCACACCCTCCCGACGGGCCTCGGCCTGCCACGCGGGGCGGGACCGGCCGTCGAACGAGTCGTGACCGGGCCCCTTCGCCGGCTTCGCCCCACCCAACAGTTCGGTGTGGCGCTGCTCCCGCGCCTCCGCGAAGTGTCGGGCCGCGATCTCCCCGGCACGGGCCGCGGTCGTCGGCACCCGCTTCTGCGGCTTCTTGCCGTCGGCTTCCGCCCGTGCCCACTCCGCGCGTACCTCCTGCTCGATGCGGTGTTGCCTCTCAGTAAGGGCACGGTCGGCGTCATGCGTAGCCGGCACGTTACTGTCGTCCTCCGGTACCGGCCGTGCGTTGCCATGCGTGGACGGCACATTCCCGATGAACGAACCCGCCTTCGGCTCCGTTTCCTTACCGTGCCGCCGCTCCAACCGCTTCCGCTGCTCGTTCGCCTGCATCACGTGATGCATCGCCTGATCGTGCTGGCCGTGGGCGGCCTCGTCGTGCGCCATCGCCAAATGCTGATGCAGGTTCCGTTCCGCGACGGTCATCTTCCCCGACGTCGACGGCGCGCCGCTGGTGATCCTCCCGGCGTGCTCCATCAACCGGTCCGCCAACGCCTTATCCTTGTCGGAGTTGGCAACCATCGACGCCGCGTGCAGGTGGTTCGTCGCCTCAGCCCACTTGCCCTTAGCCATCGCCTCATGGTGGGCCTTCATGTGCCCATGCAGCCGCGGGTTCGGACCGGGCCCCACCCAGATCCAACCGTGTTTCCACTCGTGGACACCGGCCTTCGTCAGCAACGCCTGCGCAGCCTTGCCGAGCATCTTCGGCAGCTTCTTCCCACAATCAGCGCAGCGCCGCGCGCCCGGCTCGTTGCTGGCACCGCACTTGAAACACTTCAACCCGCCGGCCTTCGTCACCATCGTGGCCTTCGGGAGTTTCTTGCCGCACCCCTCACACTTGCGGGTCTTCGCGTCCGCGTCATACGCCCGGCCGCACCCCTTGCACGACTTGCCGCCCTTGGTGAGGTCGGCCTCCATCATGTCCGTCTTCTCGTCCTCATCGTCGTCGATGGGGTCGTGGCGGAACGGGCGCTGCTGGCCTTGCAGGTTGTACGGCGCCAACCCGGTCGGATTCGGTGACGTTGTGGTGAAGTTCTTCCCCGTCCACGACTCCGGCAATGCCGCCTCGAACTCCGGACCCTTCCGGCGAGCGATCGCGCGGAGCCGGGCCTTGAACTTACGCATCGGAATCAGCGGCTTCGCCCGGCCGTAGCTGGATACCGCGTCGGACACGTCACCGGGGGAGTGGATCGGGAACCGGCGCCCGTCCGGGTCGATGAAGTCCTGCGCGTCCATCGCGTCCCGGTCGACGCCGCCACCCACGTTCGGGTCGACGTTGCGTTTCGCCAACCATGTCTGGTAGCCCTGCGCGGTACCGTCCAACCCCAACTCGTGGCCCTCAGCGTCCCACGCCTCCCACTGGCTCATCGCGGCCATCTTCGCCAGGAACGCGGTACCGGGGCCGATGTCGCTGGCGGGGGCCTTCGGTTCCCGGGCCAACCAGTCGGCGCGGGCCGTAGCGTACGACTTCTGCGTGTCCTCGGGCTCGCCGTCGTCTTTCTTGCCGTCGCCGTTGTCGCCGCCGTCGGTGTCGTCTTCCTGCTCCTGCACGTCCTCGTCCTGAGCGTCGTCAGCTTCCGCCTTGCCGCCCTTCGCGTCGCCCTCGTCGGGCTTGCCGCCCTTGGTCACCAGCGCCGCCGCCTCGGCCTTCACGAGCAGGTCAACAAGGTCACCGTGAGTCCACGCCGCGTCGTCGCCGGCGGATTTGACCAGCGTGATCCCGCACCCGTCGTTCGCGGGCCGGTCCACGAGGCTGATCTCCGCTACTTCCCCGCCGGTCACGATCCCACCACGCGCCTTACCGGTGAGGTCCCGTTTGATCGTGGGCCGGGCGATCCCGACGGAGTAGGCGCGGAGCACACCGGCGCGGACCAGTTTCATCGCGGTCGGTTCCACGATCAGCGACTTCACCCAGTGCCCGCCGTCGCCGTCGCGGTCAACCTCGACGGAAACACCGCGGCCGGCTGGATAGAGCTGTGGATTATGGGAGACGCGTACGTTTCCGCCCGTCTCGAGCCATTTCTGGATCGCCGATCCGGACCACTCCGGCGAGACAACTTGATCATCGGCATCGACACGACCATCGCTCGCCTTGCCATAGACCATGATGCCGTCGTCGACCTCCTCCATCTTGGCGATGGGGATGCTCATGTAGAGCTTGTGGTCTGCTGCCAAGGTGGCGGCCATCGCGACTCCTTACTTCGACATTGGTGCGCAAGAGATCTGCGCACCCGACAGGGCGCGCTGATGGAGGGGGTGGCGGGTCAGGCGGCGAGGAGTACGGTGCGGGCTTTCCACACGTACTCGGCGGCGCGGAGGATCATGCTGTATTCGTCGGCGGTCAACGCGGCCTTGTTCGCGGAGCCTTGCGCCTGGGCGCGGCGTACCCGCTCCTCCCAGTCGGCTTCGATCCGGTTCGCGACTTCGGTGTAGAGCTTGGCCATGTCCTGCCACGTCTTGTACCGGTTGTCGTAGCGGCCGAGGTCGCTGGCGTCGGCGTCGGCGATGTTGCGTTGCCGTAGCTCGGCGGCTTCCCGCAACCGCTGCACGGCTTCGGTGGGGGACAGCCGGTTCGCGACGGAGGTGTTGCGGTGGAAGCCTTGCAGGATCTGTTGCAGCGTCGAGTCTGCCGCCTGGGTGGTGCCGTACTGGTTGGTCAGGCCGGATGGTACGCCGAGCCCGTCGGCGGCTTCTGTGATGTGCTGGGCAACGTTGGCCGGGGTGAACGGCATGGGTTTGGGTCCGTACCGGTGGACGTGGGCTTGTTCCGCGGCGGCGTGGGCGAGGCTGCCGGTGGTGTGGTTGGTGGAGTCGTGCGAGACGAGTTTGGTACTGCCGCGCCGTTCAGGTTCGACAACGATCGCCGAGTACGGATCTGAGGGTTTGCGCTCATCAGGTACGACCCATGCCCGGTTCGTGCCGGGTGCGGCGTCCCAGACCCGTCCGGTGCGTTGACTGGTGGTGCCGTCTTCGTGGTGGTGGGTCCAGGCAACCTTGGCGCCGGGGTCCAGGCCGGTCGGTTCAACGTAGTTGACCTCGGCGGGGGCTTTCGGAGCGAGGCCATGGGTACCACGGCGGGCCGGCTTCGGGATCAGCGACGGCAGCGGCTTCACCTTGACCGGTGGGGCGTCCTTCACGTGGGGTTGCAGGACGGCCTTGATTTCCTCCAGCGACCCGAACGGCTTCCCCTCGTTGTCGGACGCCTGGGGCCGGTCGGGGTGCCACCGGTTCGCGCGGGCAGCGGCGATGGCTGGACCCTCGTCGATCGTGCCGGTCGGGAGGACATGGAACTTGTCGCGGTTGAAGCCGGCAGGGACCTTGACGGGGCTGCTGGTCGGGTGGTCGCCGAGGTCGCCGTACCGCAGCGGATGGTACGTCTTGACTTCACCGTCCTTGCTGGCGCTGGCCACGCGAACCAACTCGAACTGCTTGCCCTCCTGCCGGCCGCCGCCCTGGTGGTACGTGGTGGACGTGGTTTCGCGGATGGCGAGGTCACCATGCTTGGCGCGGGCGCCGGTGACTACCGGCCGGCTGGCGGCGAGCGCCTGCCGGGCCGCTGCGGCGCGGGTCGCTTGCTCGGCTGCGGCGGCTTCCGCCCGGACTCGTTCGGCGGCGGCCTGCGCCTGCATCTCCTTGACCTTGGCGGCTTCGCCTGCGAGGACCTTTGCGTCTTCGTCGGTGGGCTTGACGTGGATCTGGTTCAGCGGTACCCAGTTCGGGTACTTCCGCTCGCCTTCGGTGGAAACCACGGCGCCGTCGATGCCGTGGTTTCGTTCGAGTCGTACGACGTGGCCGGTGCTGAACCCACCGTGCTTGACTCGGTCGCCGGCCTGGACCGGGCGGGATGAGCGGGTGGCGGGCATCGTGAACTCGTGCGCGTCGTTCGGCCGGGCCGGCTCGCCGAGCGAGGCAGGCAGGTCGGTCTGCGACACCCGTGGCATCTCGGTGCCGGTACGCCCGAACACGCTGCCCGGCTTGCGTAGCTGCCCGGTCCGCTCCTTGTAGCCGACGGATTGGTTAACCAACTGTTCGATCAAGTCGGCTTTCTTCGTCTTCCTGGGGCCGAATGATCGGTAATTGTGCTGACGCCGGTAGGAGTCGTTGATGTCGCGCAACTCGGTCATGCTGCGACCTTGGAGCATCGCCCTAGCCTGGTCCTTGCTGGTGGCCTCGTGGAGTCGCCTGGATACCTGCCACGATTCTTCTTTGGGCGGCTCGGGCGGCTTGACAATGCTCTCCGGCACCGCGACGGCAACGGCTGGCGCCTCCGCCTTCGGTGTCGCCGGCCGGTGGTCGGTGACCCGCGCCCACGGGTATTTGACGTCCATGCCGCGACCGGCGTCGATCTGGACGGTCTTCTCGTTGGCTTTCTGGACCCGCCACCACGTTCCGTCGACCTTGATAGCGTCCCCGGCCGACACGGTGTGCTTGCTGTACTTGCCGGCGGCGTCCCGCCGGGCGGTCAACTCCTTGAGTTGCGCCTCGGCGCGGATGTGCTGCGACTGGGCTGCGTCCCGCGCTTTGCGCGCCTCGACGTAGCGGCTCAGTTGCGCATCAGTGCTGCCCCGCCGGCCACCGCCGCTGCCGCCGGTACCGAGGGGGAAGTGTTCCCCGAGTGCTTCGGCTTTCGGGTCACGGGATGCCGCCTGAAATGCTGCCTCGGCCCGGTCGAGGCGTTCCCGGGTGACCTTGACGCGGGCCTCAGCATCGGCGATCTTACGGTCACCACCCGATGGCGCCGCCGCCGGCAGGTCGGCCTTTTGGCGCTCGATCTCGCTCCGGATCTGGTCGTACAGGCTCCGCGGCGGGGGGTTGGCCGTGTTCGCGAACACGGCGTCCAGGTTCTCGTCGGTGGGTTCATCCGTGCGCCCCTCGCGCACCACGTCCGCGATCCACTTGCCGGCGAACGACGAGGCGCGGCTCTGGTCCTTGGCCTCTTGCGACCCCCGCGCAGGTACCGCCGCTGCCGGAGTTGGCGCAACGGGCGCCGGCGGCTTGACTACCGCCGCCGGGCCCATGCGGTCCGTCTGCACCTGCGCATCCGCCGCCAGCCGATGCTCCGACTCGGACAGTGGGCGCTTCTTCGACGCGTTGTGCGCCACCCGGGACACGAAACTCATCCGCTCCGGCCCGGTAGCGGAATGCTCGAACGCCGCCTTGTGACCCGAGGAGAAGTGAACCTCGCTGGTCTTCTTCCCCGCCCGTACCACCCTGCCGTGCCCGTGCGTCGGGTGGTGCACCAGCGAACCGACACCGGGTGCCCCGACGAAGATCCAGCCGTGTTCGTAGCCCTTCGGGCCGACCTTCAGCAGCTCCGCCCGTGCCTGCTCGCAGACCATCGGATCCGCCGACTTCGTCAGCCCAACTAGGTACGCCACGTACTCCTCGTCGACCAGTACGGCAGTGTCCACCGGTCATGCCCCCTTCGGCGGTTTCGGCAACGCGTTCGCGTACTGGTCAAGCTTCTCCGCCAACTCGCGGGCCTGAGCAGGCGTCAGGGACGACATCCACCCCTGCTCCCGCTCGTCCTGTGACATCGGATCCCACGGCTTATCGCCGCGCTCATGGGCGGTGACACGAATGATCGGCTGGTCGCCGGTGGTGTCGAGGTGCATGTGCAGATCAGTCGGGTCCATGTCTAGGTCCCGCTTTTCCTTCACGACCCGGCGGAGCCGTTTCTCATCCACGCTCGATGCTGGGATATGCGGGGCGAGGAGGGCGAGGAGGTCCTTGTAGGTGATCGGTAGTTCCTCGCCGTCGATATCCATCTTGTCGCCGAGTTCGATCCGGTTCCGTTCGGCGTAGTTCTGGATCAGTTCGGCAGCGCGGGAGTGTTTCGTCGGCTTCGTGATGGTGGGTTTCTCACCCGACTCAGCAATCGTGGCAAGGTCGCGGAGGTGGTCGGCGGCCTGGCGGGCGCCTTTCGCGTCGAGGTTGGCCGTCGATGGCGTCGTTGATCCGCTGGTGGTTTCGACACCGATTTCGGGGGCATCGTCGTCGTAGTTGAAGATGTGCAGATCAACGGGGGTGTTGCCGGTTTCGATGCGGTGGCTGGCGTGGTAGGTGATACCGGAATGATTCGCCCGACCGCTGGTGTATCCGAGCGCATCATGCACACCCGCGTCGACGGGGATCCATCCGTGCCAGTACTTCTGGCCCGGCTTCGGGATCCGGTCCCCTTCCGCCTTGATTAGGGTGGCCGCCGCGTTCTTCTTCTTGACCTTGTGGCCCTTACCCCACGCCGCCGTGGCCGCCGACAGGGCTGTCTGCTCGGCAGAGATTCGGCTCTCGACGGCCTTCAGCGCGGCAACGGCCCCGACCCGGCGGCGAGCCATTGTGGCCTGCGTGTGGGCGGTCGCGTTGGCTTTGCCCGCTTCGGCGTCGAGCGCGGCGACCCGGGCGGCGAGTTTCGCCTGTCGGGCTTTGAGGTGGGCCATGGTGACGGCGATACGCAGGATCGCGGCGGCGGCAGCCCGTTTCGCCGGCGACATGTGCCGCATGCTGTTCGGGATGCCGTACTGTTTGCGGGCGGCTTCCCGGGCGGCGTGGGAGTCGGCGTAGCCGCTGTGTGCGGCATCGTCGCGGGCGAGCCGGTCAGCGACCTCGCCGCCCTGGACGGCGTCGTCGTAGCGGGACTGGGCATCGTGCTGGCGGCGTTCCCGCCCGCGGCGCTGCGACGTTTCGGACGTGGTGGTAGTGGTACCACCAGTGGTCCACCGGCCGGCGGCGCGGGGTTCGGCGAGGTTGAACCCGTACTTGAGGAGCGTGTCACGGGCCTGCTCCGCGGTGGTGCGGTCAGCGGATTTGGTGAGCACTGTGAGGTAGGCGATGTACTCGTCGGGGTCGACGTTGGTTAGGACAGCCACGGTGTCATCTCCCTAACCAGGTCGGGCTTCTTCATACGTTTCACCTCGTCGCGCCCGCCGAGCGTGCCGACGATGCCGTGCAGGCGGGCCAGCTCGCGGAGCGCGGCGACGGGGAGCGCCTTGAGGGTGGTTTCGGTGTCGCCGCCGGCCCGCAGGTGCTGGAGGGCTTCCTGGGCGGCTTCGGTCGGACCCAACTTCGTCGGCTTCGGGGCGGTAATCGGGTCCAGGCGCTGCCCCTGGCCCGGTACGCGTTCCTCGATCTTGATGTCGTGGGCTGCGTCCACGATCGGCATGCGGCGCTCGCGGCGCCGCTGGTTCTCGGGGCCGCCGTTGATCCGGTCAATGTGGTGCTGGCGCAGCGCCAGGGCTTCCTCTTCGCTGCCGGCGTGGCCGAGGACAGCGGTCGTCTGGCCACGGTTGTTGACCTGCACCACCTGGTACTGCACCGGCCCGGCCGGGCTCGGCGGGGTTTCAGCGGCGCGTACCGCGGCCGGACGGCGCCCACGGGGCGCGATCGCGACCCGGGCCGGCACGTCCGGGGTACCCGCCGGCTGGACCGTAGCCCGTGACACCGGCACCCGCTCCCCGCCGGGCAGGGTCGCCACGTGCCCAGGCCGGACGATCTCCACCTGGCTGCCTTCACGCAACGGCTGCCCGAACGGATCGTGCGCGCCCCGATTGAACGGCACAACCTCGCCGGCGGAGCCGACCCGCTCGAGGCCGGCCTGGGTCGCCATATGGTCGGCGGCGGCGAGGAGGGTGGGCGGGTCGTCGGCGAGGGTGGCGAGGTGGGTGGTGTCGACCCCGACGCGGTTGCCGTGGGCGGTGATGCGGGCCCGTAGGGCCTGCGGTGAGGCGCCGTGGTTGACCAGTTCGTGGGCTTCGGCGACGACACCACCGACGGCGCGGGCCCGGTCGATGTGGGCCTGCCGGGTCCGGGCGGCGTCCTCCGCCGAAACGGTTGGCGTTCGCCGTTCCCGGATGGCTGCCGCTGTTTCCCGGATGTGCGTGGGCGCGCCGGGCCGGTCCATGGCGAGGATGCGATCCTCCGCCGCCCGAGTTACTTCCGACGCCACCGCAGGCGTGGCCGCCAACTGGTCGGCCCGGGCCCGCATCTCGTCGACCTGCTGTTGCTGCTCGAGTCGCCGCTGCCATTCGGCGGTCGTGGCGCCCTGGCCGGTACCGACCGGGCCGGCGGGTGTGTGGTGGCGGCGGCTGGTGGATCCGGCGGCGGGTAGCCCAGCGTCCAGGGCGCGCTGCCGAGCTGCGGCGTGGACGCGCAGCGCCTCGGCCTCCATACGCGGCGACACCACCGGTGCGGCGGGTGCGGGTGTTGGCATGACCCGGTCGAGCAGTTCCGGGGATGCGTTCCCGCGTCGCAGCAACTCCACCTCAGTCGCCGCCGCGCTCAGCCGGTCGCCGAGCGGGGTGCCGCGATGCCGGCGCGCCTCCTGCTGCAACACCGCCGCCTCATACCCCCGGCCGCGCTGCGCGCCCGCCAGCGTGCGGAGCACCTCCGACGTGGCCGGCTTGCCCCGCAGGGGCTGCGTAAACCGCGGGTCGGCCTCCATCTCGCGGCTGAGGTTCGCCAGGTAGGCGGACTCAACTGACCGGGCCCGGACCACGTTGCCGGGCAACACCTGCTCCGTGGTGCCATCGGCGAACCGGACCGTGGCGAGATGATGGCCGCCGACGCGGGCGGTGCCGATGTCGAGGACGGTGGCCTGCTGGTCGGTGCGGTTGTGAAGGGTGGTGGCGATGGTGACGGTGTCGCCGGGGACGAGAGCCGTTCCGTGGGCGTCGGTTTCCGGTTCCACCCCGGAGCGTGTCAGCGGCTGAATGCCTGGTGTCGGCGCGGTGTTACCTCGCCCCATCGCAATCATGTGGCGGTCGCTGTCACCGAGCCGGACCGCTGCCGCCCGGTCCCGCGAACGCAACGCCCTAGTGTTGTCGACCGGGGCCACGCGTACGCCGGGCTCCCGGGCCAACTCGCCAAGGGCCGCATCCACCTCGCCCCGGTTCAGGTCGCCGAGGTCGTCACGTAGATCGGCCAAACCAACCCAGCCGCCGGGAGCCTTGGGTCGCGCGTCGTAGGCAGCCCGAACGCGATCTTTTACCTCAGCCGTCGACCTAGTCGCCGACAAGGGTGTGACGTGGGTGCCGGGCGCCACGTACGCCACTCCCCGCCATCCGTTCGCACCACCAGGCGTTTCCGTGACCTGTACCGCGACCGCGTCACGCTTCTTACGCCCGCGGGCCCCGATGCGTACCCCGGTCGGCTGGGACACGTAGCCGCGCAGGGTGATCGGTTTCCCGTACTGGTCCTCGCCGACCACCTCGGCGTAGTTGCCGTGCTTCAACTGCTCCACCGGGACCGTTGTGGCCGGCGGGGGTAGGCGCTCGAGCCAGTTTCCGCCGCGCATAGCCGCCGAGTCGAGACGCGCCCCGACGGTGGCGTGGACGATTCCCTCCCGGCGCTGCCCCACCGGCCCCCGACTGACTGACAGGTGATCGGCGAGGGCTTGCAGCTCTTTGCCCTTGATGCCGGCCACGTACTGGCGGGCCTCGTCCCGCGACGACATGGCGTGCAACCGGTCGTAGTGCTCGGCCGGGGTGGGTGTGCGGGGCACCGTATGCGTCAACTCGCGGGGCAGCCCTGGCGGGAAAACGTCGGGCGTGATGTCCTCTGGCCCTTTGCCGAGGCCGAGCCACCGGTTGCGTTCCTCTGGGGGCATGGCGTCCCAGATTCGCAGCTTCTGGGCGTTCGTGTACTTCCGGGGCCGCGCCATCGGCGTCTCGGGCTTCTTCGGCGCGGCGCCCGGTGGGACGTAGCCGGACAGCATGTCTGCGGACACCATGCCACCGCTACCGTCGTCGAACTCCACATGGTGGGCGCTGCCGCCGCCAGCGCGGCCGGTGGAGTCCATGTCGTCGGGTCCGCCGTAGATGACCGGGCCACGGTTCCGGTGGATGAGTCGGTCCCCGACCTTCCACCCCGACCGGATCTGCGTATCCCGGGCAGCATGCCCCGTCAGCTCGGGCGTTGCCGGCTTGGCTGCTGCTTCCAGCCGCGCGGCGAGCGCCCCGGCCCGGGTGTGGATCTCGTCGCCCGGCTGGCTCCGACGCGGCCCCTGCAACCGGGCCAACGCCTCCCGAACCGCAGTCCTGTCCTCGTCGGACATCGCCCGCCAGTCCGGGCCGGTCAACGCCTCCATGGGCCGTATCGCGCTGTACGGGTTGCCGCTCCACGAATGGGTCGCCGCTTCCCTCGCCCGCTCGATCCGGGCCGACTGGCCACCAGCAGCGACCGCGGCGCGGGACGCGTCCCGCGCCGCCCGCTCCTCCGGGCCGGTCCCCGAGCCGTGCCCGGGTCGGCCGATGAAGTGCGACCCGCCTACGCCCGGCGCTTCCGGCTTGTGCTCGAACGCGTGGTACCCCGAGTCGAACTGGATCCCGACCGTTTTCGATCCCCGGCGGGTCATCACGCCGCGGCCCAGTTCGGGGTGATGCACCTCGAACGGGTGCGTCAGCTTCGCCGGCCCGACGTAGATCCACCCGTGGATGTAGCCCTTCGGACCGACTTTGATCAGATCAGCGGTGACCGTCTTCACCCACGTCGGGTACGGCAACTCCAACCCGAACGCGTCGCCCTCACCAGCCCACTCCGACCACGCCGCCCGGCCCAGCCCACCCATCTTCGACAGGGCAGGCTCCCGCGCCGACCAGTCAGCGCGCAACTCCTGGTACACGGCCAGCAGCGACGTGTCAGTCACCAGCGCACCCTCCGGCCGTGATGGAAAGATTCGATCATTGCGTTACTTATGGCCGCGTTCCATTGCGGCGTGTGTGGCCGGGTAGAACCCGAGGGCCCCCTTGTGGCGCAGGTTGCAGAACCCCTTGGCCTGGTCCGGGCGCATGTGCTCCGCCGCGATCGCCACGCACCGGTCGAAGTCGCCGTCCGTGCCCCACCCGATTCGGGCTGCGCCTTCGCCGTGCTCGTACCAGCGGATCAGATGCCGGGCCCGGTACTCGCCCACGTCACCCTCGTGGTCTTTGGTGAGCAGGGCGCGGCGGGCCAGCTCCTCCACGAGCTGGATGCCTTTGGGGGTCAGGAACTGGCCGTCTGCGACCTTGTCGGCGTGCTGCTCGTGGTGCAGGGCGTGTTGTAGGTTCTTCGCGGCTTCCTCGACGGTGATCCCGGCGGCGTCGGCGGCGGCTTGCAGGTCCTCGATCGTGATGTGCCGGTGGTCGTCGTGTCCGTTGTGCGGCATGTCGCAGCCGCAGGTAAGGCACTTGTTGATCGGCGCCGCGGGTAGCAATCTAAGGATCTTCCCGAGATCGTCACCAAGCTCCGGGCGCAACGCCGGATTGTCAGCCAAGTGCGCCGGATCCCACCACACGAGGGCTTCGATCCGGTCCCGGTCCGGGTCGTCCGGGTTCGTCACGTGATCCCGGTCGCCAAAGATCGGCACGTCCGCCTCATGCGGGATCGTGAGGACGTAACCGTGGTACACGCCGTTATCGCTGACCCACTCCCCGCCCGGCGTGCCCTTCGGCACAGGGCAGCCCGTCTCCTCCGCCCACTCGCGGCGAGCAGCGTCGATCGGCTTCTCCCCGGGGTCTAGTCGCCCACCGGGGAACTCCCACGTCCCCGCGGCCGGGTCCTCGTCGCCGTCCTCCGGCAGGGCGCGCTGAAGCATCAGAACCCGGCCCGTGTCGGCGGCGCGCACAGCCAGGCCTGCCGCGTCGGGGGTCTTCCCCGCCTTCGTCGCTGGCTTGTCCGAACCGGCACCACCCATGATTTCCTGTGCCCGCTGGTGGAACTCGTCGTCGTCGCCGTCGATGTCCACGTAGTGCAGGTTGTAGTCCGACTTCGCCCCCCGCGGGTGGAACGGGCCGTCAAGGTGCCGCTGCGACCACTGATCCTGCCACGTGGCAAGCGCGGCGAGCCGTTGGCGTACGTCGTCAGGCGGCGGCACAGGGGGTGTGGTGTGGCGTTTCTTCACAGCCATTTCACACCCTCCCAGTCGGAGCCGAGGAGGGCCAGCTTGCCGGGCCACGTGTCGTCGCGGCCGGCGCCGGCGGGTCGGCCCAGTTGGGAAATCTCGAACGGTGTGACGTGCTCACCCGCGTCGATCCTCGCTAGGAGGGCTTTCGCTTCCCGCCGTTCGGGAGTATCGGGCGACGAGTCGAGCGCATGCATACCGATGGCTGTATGTGCGTCGTCGTAGAACTCATAGCTTCCCAGGCTTTCGCCGTTGGTCGTGACGGTGTAGTTGCCGTCCTTGTCGAAGTCGACATGGTAGTCGTGCGAACGGTGAGGAGCGATGGCTTGGACGAGACGATCCCGGATTGAGCTGGGGACCTTGCCGTCGCGCCACGTGTACCCGGCTCTCGACCAGGCGTAGCCTCCAACATCAATGTCGGCGCGGAGTTCGATCCGCTGGATGCCGGATTCGCGGTACCAGTCTTCGAGCTGCCGGTTGAAGCTCTGCGCGAATCCTTGCCCACGAGTGTCGGCGCTGACCTTGAGCAGTACGTGGGTGGCGAACAGGTTCCCGTCCTCGTCCCGGCCGATGGTCCGCACGGCGTGGCCGATCTGCTGGCCGGTGTGGTCGTGAATGGACAGGTCGGCCTCAAAGTACCCATCGTCGGCGGCGAGTTTCTTCAGCTTGACCGACAGTCCACCGTGGACGCCTTCAAACACGTTCTTCGCGGCGTCGAGTGCGGCGGGGTCGGTGACCTCCTTACCGTTGGCGCTGGACACGTCGTCGAGGAGGTCTTTGGCTAGTTTCTTCTTGCCGTCTTTCGCGGCTTGCGGTGCCCTGTGCCTGCCCGCACCGTGCGTCTTGTTGGGTGCGATCCCGGCGGCGTGCGGGAATGTGCGTTCCTTCCCGTCCGGGAATATGACCTTGATGCGGGTTTTCGTGACCCCGGTGACGTGGCCCTTCCCGAATCCCTTGTGGTCGATGGTGGTGCCGACGGCGGTCGGGCCGTGCCATACCCAGCCGTGCGACCAGGGGTGCTCTTTCCAGTCTCGCGGGCCCGGTGGCAGCCGCCCTTTGTCCAGGTCGGCGCCGGCTATCTTGTTCGCTGGGTCGGCGCCGTGGTGGAACTGCCACACATGCGTCTCATCCCACGGCCCACCGTCGGCATCGACGGTGCCGACGTAGGCGCGTACCGGCTGCCCGTTTTCGCGGGCGGCGAGGGTGCGGTGGTGCCCGTCGATGATTTTGATTTTGTCGCCGCCGGGTTCCTGGACCGCAACGACGGGCTTGACGTCGTTGCCCTTGCGGAGTTGCTTCGCGAAGTGCTTGACCCGCGCCTTGTCGTGGCTGGCAGCCCACCGGTCGATGTCGTCGAAGTCGATGCTGTCCAGCGGCACATCGACCGGGCCGGACCACTGGGCGCCCTTCATCCAGCCGAGCGCTTTCGGCGGGTAGTTCTCCCGCATCTGCTGCGTCACCGCAGCGCCCGGGTCGGGCTCGTCGTCCTTGGCGGCCTTCGTGACCAGCCACGTCCGCAGCGCGTTCGCGCCGCGGGTCGCCGCAGTCAGAATGTCCTTCAACAGCCCCATCAGCCAGCTGCGCTGCGCTTCGGCCCGCTCGTCGGCGAGGTCGGCCAGCACCAGCGCCAGCGCCGCGTTCGGGTCGTCGTCGTTCAGGGCGCGACGGATCGCCTGCGCGTCCTGGGCCCGCTGGTCCGCGGCGGCGAGCTGCTCAGGTGTGGGAGTGGTGTCGGCGTGACGGAGTTGGATCGCCTCGACCTCGGCGGGGCTGGCCAGCCGATACGCCAGCCGGCACCGGCAGCGCGGACCGCCCTCGCACACGGTAGCGTCGGCGCCGAACCCGCCCTGGCCGGGCATGCCGGGCAGCGTGTCGGCGGTGTGGAGCATCGTGGACCAGGTGTCGCACAGGTCGCACGCGTCGGGTCGGGCGTGCCACTCGATGACGATGTTGTCGGGGTTGTCGTGGGCGCCGATCGTGGCGAGCCCGTACCCCATCTCGTACGCCTGCGCGACGGTGCCGGCGTACAACCCGAACCGGCCGTCGAGCCCATCAACCCAGCCCGGCCCGTCGCCGGTGGCTTTGGTCGCCCACGCGGTGCGCTGGGTGGCCCGGCCGGCGTCGACCAGGGCGTGACCGGTACCGAGCCGCAACCCCTCGTGGATGCTCGAGCGGAGCAGCGCCACGGCGGCGTCGATGAACCCGGGCGTGGACAGCGACCCGTCTCCGACCTGCGCGGCGAGGTCGTGGAGACTGTTGATGACCTGCTGCTGCGTGGCGGCGAGCGCGGTGTCCCGGCGTTGGCGCTGGCCGGCGTCCTTTACCACCATCCGAGCCTTGGCCACGTCACCGTCGGCGCGGAGCGTGTCGAACACGTCGGCGGGTAGGTGCCGGTTTACCCACCCGTTCAGGCCAGCACCTTTGGTAAGGCGGTGGCCGATGAGGTCCAGCTCCCGGAGTGCGGCGGGCACGTCGACCGTGGTGACGAGGCGCGGGCCGCGGTCGAACGCGGCCTTGACCTGCTCGACCGGCTCGTCGTCTTCGTAGAAGGTGCCGAGGTCGGCGCCCTTGGCCAGCAGCGCCCGCTGCACATACCGGTCGGCCGCCTTGTTGATCGGCTTACGGTCCAACGGCGAGTCCGGATCCTGATGCGCCAGGACTGGTTTCGGCAACGGCTTCGGATGCGCCGGCAGCATCTGCCCACCCGCCGCCGCCTGCGCACCGGCGTGCGCCGGTGTCGGCGCGCCCCCGCCGGGACCTTTCGGCCCGTTCGGACCCTTCGGCTTCGGCTTGCCCCCGCCGCCGCCCGGCTTGCCCGGACCACCCGGGCCGCCACCGAACGCGGGCGGCGCACCCGGCACCACACCCGCAGCGGCCTGCATCGCGTTCGCCGGCGGTGCCCCGACCGGCGCACCCGTAGACATGTCGATAGACCCGAGCGGCGTAATGCCCGTCGCGGTGAAGTACACCGGCTCGCTGGTCATCGGAATTCCCCACGGCTGGTGGCCGCGGATAACTCGCGCCTCATCAATGCTAACCAGACCGTGCGTCATTTCGTTGACGAGTACCTCCACCGTGGCGGCCTCGTCCTCGCCTTCCTCCAGCCCTTCCCAATGCCATTGCATGTCGGGTTGGCCCATGTGCTCACGGATCGCGTAGTCGAAAATGTTTGCTTTCAACCACTTCAGCAGCGGCTTCAACGCCTTCCGCTCGTTGATTTTCTCGCTGGCTTTCGCGATCTGCGACGCCGCACCCATCGCTGACTTCGACCCCGATGTGGAGATCCCCAACTCCATCGGCATCACGTCGAACGCCATACACACCTGCGTCATGACGATCTCGTCGAACTGGTCAGCCAGCGGTGTCGGCCTGATCGGGTCGATTTTCGACCCACCCGGAATCACGATGATCTTATGTTTCCACGCGGGGTCGCCGGCCATCGCGTTCAACGCGTCCTGCAACTCGCGGCACTGGTTCGGCGTGGAGTTCGGATCCCCGGTCGACAGGAAAATCCCCGGCGTCGACCCCTGCGAGTAGTAGTCGAGCTGCCACTGTTGGCGTTGCAGACCGGACGTGATCGGTACCAGCGCCTGCTCGATCAGCGACAACCCGTACGGCGTCCACGAGCGGGGCGTGAACGGCAGGTACATCATCTGGTCGGCGCGGTACTCAGTCGTCAACGCGTCTTTCATGTCCTTGACGTCTTCGCCCATCCACGACGTCATCAGGTCAACGCGGGGTACCCCGTACTGGTAGATCTGCCATGCCGGGTTCGGTGGCTGCGGGATCCCGCCGCGCAGGTCCAGCATCGGCCGCACAATGTCGCCGGAGATCAGGCACAGCGCGCCGAGGTTCGACCCGGGAATCCCGCGGGCCTTGCCCCGCTGCCGGGACGGTTGCAGGTACAACGACAACGCGTCCACCACGAAGATCTCTTCGAGGAGCGCGGACAGCCACGACTCAAACCCGTGGTACTTGCCCGGGTCGGGGCGATTGAAGAACCGCTTCACCGGCCCGCGGCGCTCGTCGAACTCTTTCCGGGCCGCCCGGTCGCCGCGCATCGCTTTCTCGGCGTCCTTTGTGGGTACCACGTCCCACTCGATCGCCAGGATTTCCTGGATCCGCAGCTGAATGCAGGCACGGGCGACGGAGTACGCATCCGCCATGATCCGCATCTGGGAGAACGACGCCAGTTTCAGCCCCTCGTCGCCGGGCTGACCGTGGGGCATGTTCCACGACGTGGGGTAGGTGAACCGTCGCGGTTCGGGCCGGTCCTCGCCGGGTGGGGGCTGGTCGATCGGCTGGGGCCGCATCGGGGCCAACGGCCCGAACGTGCCGTTCAGGAACGTGGCCGGGTCGCGGGGCAGGGCGGCGTTGACCCGACCGGTGGACCACTCGGCGTACGACGCGATCAGCGGGCTCGCCGGCCCGCCCAAACCGGTACCGGTGGGTGGGCCCCCGAACGCGCCGGTAGGGTTCGCGACGGTGGTCGGCAGCGCGCGGGCAACGGCGGCGAGGTTACGTGCCACGGGCTACTGCCTCCCCTCGAGGTTACTGTTCAATGGCGGGCTGGTCTGGGTCCGGTGGGTCGACGTCGCAGTCTTCGGGCCAGATGATGTTGTCGTCGGACCATTTCCCGTCGGGCCAGAACTCGACGCTCAACAGTTGCGACGACGTTGGTTGGAATTCCATCCGCCGCACCCGCGGGCATGAGCGGTTGTGGATGCCGCCGCAGTGCTGGCACGGCTTGACTCCCGTAACGCGGGCAGCCTCGGCCGCGTGTTTCTCGAAGATGTCCCGCATCCGTTTGGCAAGGTCGGGGGGTAACCGCCGGTCGACGGGCGGGGGCGGGTCGGGTTGTGGTGGGCGTCGAATGGCCATGTCTCCTCCTACGTGGACCATTCCGGCTGGTCTTTATCGCCCGGCACCGGCCCCTTCCGCTGCTCGACACCGGTGTAGTGGTAGTGGCGGAACTTGCCCGGCGCGGTGCCGGCGGCGTTGCGCTGGGGCGGGGTGAACACGTACCGGGCCAACGCCACCCAGCCGGACTCGCCGCGGGCGGCTTCGGTGGCGTAGTAGCGGGTCTGCGTGAGCGCTTCCACCGGGACGCGTCGGTTGTCGACGGGGCCGCCGTGGTGGACCGCGGTCGCCATCAGACCACCTCAGCGTCGTCGTCGTCGAGGTCACGTGGGCGGTGGCAGTGCGGGCATCGTTCGGGGTGCAGCTCGGCCACGAACGCCTCCGCGCAGTGGTCGCAGCGGATGATCCCCATCGCCCCGAACCAGTCCAGCGACTGCGGCCAGAACGCCATCACCGCTGAGTCCCCATCGTCGGGGGACCGGCCGAGCCGTTTCTTGATGTCGTCTTTCGACTCGACCTGGACGTTGCCTCCGGACACGACCCGCCAGTGCGGGGCGGTCAGGTCGCCGGTGAGTTTGTCGTCGGGTGGCAACGCCACTTCGAGCCCGCGGGACGGGTCGAGCATCTCCCGCATGTTCCACCACGCCGCGCTTCGGCAGTTCGTGAATCCCATTTCGCGAGTCGCGTCGCGGCGTTTCGTTTTCTCGGACGCGTTGAACCCTTCCACGGTGATGCCCTGTTCGCGGAGCCGGTCAACGACACCAGCGCCGATCCCGATCACGTCGACAACGGGCAGCATGCCTGCGTGGTCGGGGTTCGCCAGCGCCGCCCGGACCCGACCAGTCGTCTGCATCGTGTCCTCTTTGGACGTGCGGCGGAGTTCGGTGAGAATGTCGCCGAGCCGGATCGAGATCACCGTTTTGTCGGACCCGGACCGGGCCACGTCGACACCGCACGTGCGGCGCCCCTCCGGGACCTGCCGGCCGGCCTCATCCCAGGTGCGCCACCGCTCGTTGGCCTGCTCCACCCACGACAGGGGAATCACCCCATCCTCGTCGGAGGAGTGGAACTCGCCTTCAACACGGTTGTAGTAGACAGCCGAGTCGCCCCACTGCTCCCACCGCCGCCGGCACCACTCCTCAGTGATCCGGCCGGCGCGGATCGCTTCCTCGCGGGTGACATGACGCACCCACCAGTCATCAAACCCAGGCGCGCGGCGGTGGATGTCGTAGAACCGACCGTTCGGCTCGCCGGGGGTCGACATCGCGATCGCGAACGCTTCGTTGCTGGAGCCCTCGCCGGCGCCGGAGAACGCGCCCTCAGCGGCGTCGAACGTTTCCGGGGCAATCGCCTTGGACTCGTCGAAGACATACAAGATCGAGTCGGCGTGGGCGCCTTCGATCAGTTCCGGGTTGTCGGACGCGACCGCGAACGCCGACCCGAGCCGGAGCTTGATGTTCAGGGTCAACAGTTGGCTCTGGGTGTTGAGGGGTTCCCGACCCAACTCGTCCCAGCGGATCAACCGCGCCCACTTGTGGATCTCAGGCCAGGTGAACCGTTCCAACTGCCGCCACGCCCCGGCAGTGGTAACGCATTTCCAGTCCCGGCCGGCTGACTCGCGGGTGAGCGCGAACCAGAGAATCGCGATCGCGATCGTGGTGGTGTTGTGCTCAATAAAATCGGTCACGAACGTGTGTGGTCCCGGTACGGTGATCGCCACCGTTGGTTCCGGTGCGAGGACCTCAACAGTCCTTACGCGCTCCCACGCAAATCCGGACGGGAGCCGAAAGGACTGCCACCGCTGTTGTTTAGCCAGGGTCGCGACCCGGCAAGAGGCGGCGAGTCGGTTGAGGGCGTCCTCCTTGCCGAGGATGCCGACTACTTCAGCGAAACGGAGGATGCCGGCCGCGTCGTGGATGGCAACGGTGTGCGACTCACCATGCTTACGCACTCCCAGGTGAGTCCACGACACTCGCCGGGCGCGAACCTCAGCGACGATCCCCAAACGCAAGAGTGCTCGCTGGACGTCCTCGGCTAGCGCCCGACTGGAGGTGCCGTAGCCGACCTCTCGGTTCGCCCTGTTCCCCGCGCGTTCATTGTGGTGCGCCCATCCGTCACACGCAAACATACGGTTCAGTAGCAAGGCTAGGCTTTTGTCGTCGAGCCGCCACACCAAGGCGGGAAGACGCTTGGTCAATGCGGAATGACCATAGATACCCCACGCGCGACACATTTGCTTGACGGGGTTCGTGCGCCGCCCTTTACCCCCCGGCGTCGTGACCCTGTAGTCGACGCGGGAAATGTGTACTAGACGGCAACCGTGCTCAGCGACAGATCGGCCCATTGCGTCGAGCATGGGTCCGTCGGCCTGTGAAAATATGACAGAGCCGCCCGTAAGCCCCCCATCGGCGACGAGTCCGCCAAGGATAGTCGCCTCAGACTCAGTGAGAGTCTCGGTCGCACCCTCATTACCGAGGTATGCGGCAATGACCGAGCCGGGCCGCAACTCGCCAGCAGCTACCCAGTCGCCCTCGGGACGCATGCGACCGCGACCAAGGGGGGAGGGATGACCTTTCGGGTCGACGTCAGCCCACATCGGATGGTTGAGGGTTCGTACGACCGCACGTCCCTTGTCGGTAGTAACCCGGACAACGGGTTGGACGCCATTGTCGACGGCGTACGCATTCGCGCGATGAACATCGCCCGTGATGGGGTCGACCGCCAGCACCTCAAACGATCGACCGACGAGGTCACACGCCTGAACAAGTGTGCCGTCGGCCAAACGCATCCACTCATGGTAGTGCAGGCACTTCCCCAACCCGTGCGGACCGCGGACCGCGACGCGTTTCTTGACGGGGATTTCCCCGAGAATCTCGTCCTGGTAGAACGTCAACGCTTTACCGGCGGGCCACGCAATGCAGTGCCGGGCGAAACCGATCGGGTCGTGGTAGTACTTGACGGCGGCCTGGCCGGCGGTGCCGATGTCCCGTTCGAGGCTGTCGGCGACGCTGGCGAGCAACGTATCGAACACAGCGGGGGACCGCCCTTTCAGGCGGCGGTGATCTGCGCTGGCATCTGGCTCACCGTGCGCAGGTAGCGGCCCGCTTCGATCCGGGCTTCGACAGCCATGGGTCCGGTGACGTTGACCTTCGCCAGGCCGGCCTCGATCGCGGCGAGGATCATTTCCTTCTGCCCCTCGGCGATCTTCACCAGGCGTTCGTCGATGTTCAACTTCGCGATCATCGCGAGAGTGGTCGCGAGCCGATCCATGGACCGTTCGTACAGTTGGATTTCGCCGCGGATCGCTTCGCCGCCGTCGGTGCCGTAGCGGAGCTTCTCCTGCTCGAGGAGTTCCGCGACCCGTTCGGCCATGGCCTGTTTCCACTGCTTCATTTCCCCGGCGAGGAGTTGCAGCTCGCGCAGCGGGTCCTCGACCGCGGCGGCGGGGAACTGGCCGAGGACCATCCGTACCCGGCGGGTGGTGGCGCTCTGGGCTTCCCGCGCGGCGTACGCCTCCGCTTTGATCATCTGAGATTTCGCTTGGGACGCACCCGTCGCGCCGCCATGCCTACGGCACACACTGAGGCCGGTGACCTTGTACGCCTTGCACTGTGAGCCGGCCTGGTTACGGCTATGCCCCTGGCACCGGTCGGGGTTGTGTACGGCGTCGCAGGTGCCGCAGATCCGGCCGTCAGCCGGCGGCAGGGCCACGGCGTGCTACTTCCTCGGCCGACTGCTGCATCAACGGTCGCATGTCGCGGATCTTCTGGCAGATCAGGGTAAGCCCGTCGGGAGTCACCTCGATCGGCCGGTACCAGACCACCCCGGCAACGCGGATCCCCTCGTGGTCCACGGCGAACGGCCAGTACCGGCCAGCGAACATGGTGAGTTCGGCTAGGGCGATACGGGTCAGGTCCGGGGCGTTGGTCACGACCGGGGCGCCCGGATTACGGGTGTCGATGACGAGGTCCCCGAACGAACCCCGACTGACAACACGCTCTGCTGTGATCATGTGTTTCTCCTCCTGCATCACACGATCTGAAGTTGACCAACCTCGGCGACGGGAATGGTCGGGTTGTCGGTCACCCGCACCCACCACGAGTAGATCCCCAACCCGAGAACAACACCACCGGTGCCAGGCCCGACGAGGCACTGCGCCAGGTAGGTGCCGCCCGGTGCGGTGTCCCACGACCCGGTGTGCCAGTCCCCGGACCCAGGCCGGGCACCCACAGTCGTGAACGCCATCTCGATGAGATCGCTGGTCGGGTTGACCGGGGCACCGTCCACGTACGCGGCGGCGGGAACCTGCACGTAGTCGGTGGCCAGAATTGACAGGATCACCGGGCCTCCCCCCGCTGTGATTCCGCTGCTGGTACGTGGTGTCCCGAACGACCACAGAAACTGCGGCTGACCGAAAATGAGTGTGAGGGTGCGGGCCCCACTGGTACCGGTGGCCACATCGGTGAACGTGATCGAGCCGGTGACGGCGCGAGCTTGGGTGAACGCCCGGGTCGCGACGTCGGCGAACGTGACCGCGTCGCTGATGCCGCGGGCGAGGATCACCGACGCGGCGACCACATCGGACAGGGTCGTAACGTCCGTGGCGCCGCGCGGCAGCACAACACGGCTGGTGACAGCATCGGACAGGGTGACGGCGTCCGTGCCGGCGCGGGCCAGTGCCGCGGCACGGGTCGCCACGTCGGACAGGGTGGTGGAGTCGGTAACGCCCCGGGTCTGGGTAACGGTTCGGGTTGCCGCATCGGACAGGGTGACCGCGTCGGTAGCGGTGCCGGTGAACGATGAGGTGGCCGTGAACGCGATGACCTGGATGTAACGGTCCGATGCGGCGTTGGTCCAACTCACCGACGGGGACTCGGCGGCGGTTCCCGCAGGCACCTTGACCGCGGCGAACTGGAACGCCGCCGACCCGCCGGCCCCGATGCCCGGCGATTCAAGATTCGTGTAACCGGCAGACCAGACGGGAGTGTTCGGGCTCGTGACGGAGTGCAGCATCCCGGCGGCGAGGACGAGGTCCACAGTGGTGGCGAGGGTGCCCGTCGACACGGCCGGGGTGCTGCTGCCCGTCGACGAGTCGGCATGCGCTTCGGCTATACCGTTCGGGCTGTCGACACCGGTAGCGTTGTGGACCCGGATCCACGACACGACACAGTTGAAGTTGCCGGAGGTCGTGACGGTGACGGTGTCAGACTCACCGCCCACGGCCAGCCGGGCGAATGTGTAGGCGCCCTGGTCGCCAACGAAACTGGTTTCGAGGGTGAACCCGGACGGGGTCGCTACGACCGTGTCGGAGTTGGCGAACAGAACATCGAAGTCGCCGACCAGTGGCGCACCGGCGGAGAAAACGCAGGCGTGGCCCCCGTTACCGTCGGCGAAGGCGTAGGACTGGTGCGCGGAGACGGTAGCGCCCACGGGTCAGCCCTTCCCTGCTCCGCCGCTAGGACATAGTGACGGTGTCGGTCAACACGAGCTGATCTCCAGAGGCGGTCAGGGTGGCGGTCGCTGAGAGCAGCGTCTCGAACATCATCGTCCCCCCGGACGGGGTGGCGTTGAACGTGGCCATCTTCGCGATCGTGACCGGCAGCGAGTCGGAGCCGTTCGCGGTGAACGTCTTCGTCAACGTCCACGTGGACGTGCCGTTCGTGTGTGCTGGGGTGCCCTGCGCCCGGATCAGACCACCACTGGCGGTGGTGATCTCCCCGGTCAGGGTGGTGTCGGTCGCGACCGGTGAGGCGGAGTTCGCGGTCAACGCCATGTAGTTCGCCGCCGCCGCCTGCGACAGGCTGACCATGTTGGTGTAGGTGAGGTCTTTACCACCGTTGAGGTACATCACGCCTCCGGTTCGGGGTCGCGCGCTTCGCAGCCCCACACACTGGCTAGGACCTGCGTCAACTCCGGGTCGGTCGACGCGACCCATGCGGGGGCGTCGGCGTTGGAGTGGGCCGCCCACACGCCGCTGGGATGAGTCAACGTGGTGATGATCTCGGCGACAGAAATGTCGTCGGGGGGTTGCACGATCGTGCACCGCTTGCCCTCTATAGGAGTGCGGACCTTCACGTGCTCACCACGGTCGTCGACTTCGCCGGTCGGGATGTGATCAACGGCGGCATGGTTGCCGAGCCAGATGGTGGGCACCGGTCAGCCTCCTCGAATGGGTTCCACGGTCAGAACAACCTCATCAGGGGTCACCGTAAGTTCGGTCACGGCGTGCCGTGCGCCGTCGCCGGTGACCACGATCAGGGGCTTAGCGTCTTGCGGGTACTGCTCGTTCAGCAGTGACCGCACGTGTAGCAGGTCCAACGTGTTTGTGGCCTTTCAAGGTGAAGGGCCGGAAGGGCGCCCCGGGCGGACGGAGGAGTGTGCCCGAACCCCGAGGGGGTTGCTCCCCGGGGCGCCCAGCTCGCTACCCGGCCCTACGGCTGGGTGGTGACCGGGCCTTCGGTCAGTGAGATCAGGGCGGTGCCGCCCGGTACGACGTCGATCGCCTCGGTCGCGGACAGGACCCCGTCGGTCACAGTGACCACGGCGCTGCCCGGGTTGCCGGCCACGACGGTTGCGGTGCGGGTGTCGTCGGATACGACCACGGTCGCTACCGTCTCGTCATCGACGGTCCAGACGACCTGGTCCGGCGTCTCGAACCCCTTCGCGTCCTTGGTGTCGACGGTCAAGTCGAACTGCTCGTTGTCGTGCAGCTGCACGGTGCCTCCTTGACTTGTGGGCGTGCCGGTTGGCAGCCCGGACTGTTGATCGGTGATCGGACCGGCGATCAAGGTCAAGCTGACGGTGCCCTTGAGCCACGCCAGGAAGACCTCCGCTGTGTTTCGGACGGCGGTTTCGCCGGCTGCGATCGTGTCGGCCACGGCGACGCCGAGTTCCTCGGTGAGGTCGCCAACGGCCGCGTGGAAGACGGTCGCCGCTTGGAGCGCGGACGCCCTGTCTGGGTCGGTCAAGTGACCACCACCTTCGGGTTGAGTGGGCACAAAAAACCCGGCCAACGCGGGCCGGGTCGACTAAGGAAGAAATGCGATCAACGTCGTCTATTTGCTAGCCTGTTTGCACAGGTCACATTTCGGAGGAGGAAAAAACAGAATGCTGAATCAGCCCACCGGTCCCAGCGACCCGGGAATGCCGGTGCCGGGGCCGAAGCCGAGTCCACAGTTCATGCGCGGCGGTAGCCCGAACCCCATCCTGGACCCGCCGCCGTTCCCGCCGAAGTAGACAAGCACGCCGCCACCGCCTCGCATCTCCCGTTTGGGGGGGGCGAGGCGGTTGGCGTTTGGGGGGAGAGATCGCAGAGGGGGTAGACAGTGACGTGCGTCTATATGTGTCTGGGTGGTTCGTCAGTACCACCCAGCATGGGTCACCCCTGCGCAGAGTAGCTATCCGCGCCGATGATCGTCAAGCGACCGCGCTGCCCGCCGCCCTCCGCCGCGTTGCCGCCTGCTCAATCCGGTCCAACACGTCCCCGATCCGGTACAACGGCCGCCCCGACCAGTCGTTGCCCCGGGGCCAGATCAACCGCCGCTTGATCCAGTTGCGGAGCATGCCGTGGAAGTCGGAACTGATCACCGTCGCATACGCCGACACGAGCCGAGCCACATCCGCCGCCGGCGCCTGATACTCCCTCGCCTTCTCGAGCAGCCACGTCCGCCGGTCCGCGACCCGATGCGTCGCCCGACACCCCGGGCAGCGGATCGTGTCCTGGTCCGGTGAGGCGTACAGATCCACCTGACACTCCGTACCGCCGGGCAGCGGCTCCCAGCAGCGACCGGCGTACCACTGGTCGGCGGGCCGGTCCACAGCCCGGGTCGCCCGGTCATGGCAACGGCCCAGGTCGGCCCACGCCGTGGGCGCCTGGGGGTGGGTACGCAGCCAGCCGAGGTGCGCGGCAACGAACTTCGCCACAACGGCCAAGGGGTCATCGACCGGTTGGGTACGTACGGTGTGGCAGGTGGAGTGTTCGCACCAGCCGTACGGGCAGGCCGGGCCAACCAACCGGGGCGGCGGGGCCGGGACCGGGCCGCAGTGCTCAACGATCAGGTCGGCCCAGAAGTGCAGCGTCGTCGCGGTGGCGTCGCGGACCGCAGCAGCGTCGAGGTTCACGGGCAGCGCTTTCGGGGACAGCGCCGATTCGGGGCCCGGCCGGCGGGCGACGAGGTTCACGCCGGGGCGGCGTACCCAGTAGGCGCGGATCGTGCGGCAGGTGGGGTGATCGCACCACCCATTAGCGCAGGCGGGCCCGGCCGGGCGGGGCGCCTCGGTCGGCGCTGGCCCGGCCGGGGCGGTGGGTCGGCTGATCGTGGGTCGGGTGATCCGGTCCTGCCGGGCCACAGTGACGGCCAGTTCCTCGGCGACGCGGGCCAGCTCAGTCAACGTGTTCGCGAGGGCGGCGGTGCACTGGTGGCAGATGTAGCCGTTGTCGGAGACGGGTTTCGGACAGACGGCGCAGTCGGCCACGTGGCTCCCTTCCCGGGGCGGTGTGGCCTGATCTTAGTCTTACGGCGGGCGGCTACTCGGCTGGCTGAACGGTTGGTTCAGGTTGGCGCTCCGCCTCAAACTCGGCCCGTACCCGCGCGTCGCCGACCTCGCGTTGCGTGATCGCGGCCCGCACGAAACAGTCCTTCGCCTCCAATAGGTGCCGCAGACCAGCGGTCAACTCCGGCCCACCGTCCGGGTACGCCTCGGCCATCCTCTCCGCCAGCGCATAGCAGTCACCGACCACAGTGGCCAAGTCGGCGGGCAGGTGACCGCTTGTGAACCATCGCAGCACCTGCGCGGTCGCCGGGTGCATGCTCACCGCGGTACCCGCGCCATCAACGCGTCGTCGATGTGCCGCCGAGTCCCCACGATGCCTGTGGGCTGATCGGATCCGTCGCCGAACACAGCGACCGCGCTGCCCGTGAACCGGTCAGGATGCTGCGGGTCGATGAACACCCGAATGCCCACGGTCAGATCCGGGGCCGGCAGGTGCGTGTCCGCGTGGGCGTTGAGTTGCCAGAACTGCAACTCGAACACGCTGGATTCGCCAAGCCACCCGCGGACCTGCCGCCACAGTCCCATTCCGACCGAGTCGTTGATTCCCGACAGGTCGGCGCCTTGCTCCACGTTCGTCGGGTTGGTAATCAGAAACGTGCCGGTCGGGAAGACCGTGAACAGGTGATCGGGGTAGGGGGCGCTGTCGGTCGTGGCACGCCACACCCCGGGCAGCAGAGAATCGAACACGGCGCGTGCGCTGGCAATGCTGGGACCGGTCATGGTGCACATTGTGTCAGAGAAAAGGGTTGCGTGTACCCTCCTGCGTCCCCTACCGTTGACCCCGTGACCGCAACCTGGACTCTCCAACCGCAGCGACCCTTCGGGGTGCTGGGGTCCACGGCCGCCGCCAAGCGGTCGACGGATGAGCACAACCCGGGCAGGCCACGATGACGGAACGTTGATCAACGCAACGTCATCGCCGCCCACCCAGACCGGGACCGGGCGGCGATTCACGTTCATAGGGGTGTAGCTCAGCAGGTCAGAGCGCCGATCTCCAAAGTCGGATGTCGCAGGTTCGATTCCTGTCACCCCTGCTCAGCCTCGACTAATGGGCCGAGGGCACAGCACCATTGACAAATCCACAGTGGATGGCATGAAAGACGTGCCGGGGGGCTTCCGCTTCCCCGGCGCTTCGGGGGCGTGGGGCACGGTGACCCCTCCTGGCCTGGGACCAGGCAACACGGCGTTCGACTCGCCGGCTCCCGACAACATGCCTCGCAAGCTCCGAAGGTGTGAGCGCCCGGTTGAAGCCCGGGAGGCGCCCCGTTCGATCCGGGGGCGAGGCACGCTCGGCGGGTTCGGCTATCGGTAGGCCACCTGGTTCTCAGCCAGGCAGGACGGGTTCGACTCCCGTACTCGCTACGTCGGCAGGGGAAGCGTCGAGGCGCGCAACCTCGCCTCTGCCGGCTCCATGCCGGCGGGGTGTCCACGGTGACATGCCACTCTTCCAAAGTGGAGTAACGGGTTCGACTCCCGTCGCCGGTTCCAGAATAGTTCGGTGGCGATTCGGCTAATTGGGAGGCCGACGGGCTTTGGTCCCGTCTGTCCAGGTTCGAGTCCTGGATCGCCAGCAACGCCGCGGTAGGCTAAATGGCAAAGCCGTTTGCTTCAAAAGCAGATGATTGTCGGTTCGACTCCGACGCGCGGCACACCCGCCCTTGAAGCTCACCAGGTAGAGCGCGCGCATGGTAAGCGCGAGGCTGCCGGTTCGACTCCGGCCAGGGGCTCGTTCAATGCGGCCATAGCTCAATGGTCCGAGTACTGCCTTGCCAAGGCAATGATCCGAGTTCGATCCTCGGTGGCCGCTCGCAACCCACACACATCAGGAGGTGACCCGCAGTGGAAGCCGTACTAGTCCTCAACGCCGACCTCGGCCCCCTACACCGGGTCAGCCTCCGCCACGCAATCCGGATGCTCTGCCGCCAAGTCGCCGTGGTCCACGAAGCGGAGCCTGACATACGCATCGGTATCTTCCCGATGCCCCGGGCTGTCCGCCTCGTCCAGTACATCGTCACGAAATGGCGCTACACGACCGGACCCACCTGGTCCCGCACCGGCGTCATGAACCGCGACGGACACCGCTGCGGATACTGCCACGGACAGGCGACCACAATCGACCACATCCGGCCCCGCGCGCAGGGCGGCCGTAACTCCTGGCTCAACACAGTCGCCGCCTGCGCTTCGTGTAACCAGCGTAAGGGCGACCGCACCCCGGAGCAGGCGGGTATGCGGTTGCGTCTCACCCCGACCGCGCCAACGTGGGCGGTCCTGGGGATGCGCTGAAAGGGGTGCCGGCGGGTGTGGCGCCGGCCCCACATTCTCCTGTCGTCTAACCGGTAGGATGCCTGATTCTGGCTCAGGTGATCGAGGTTCGAGTCCTTGCGGGAGAGCTTTGCTGGTGTAGCTCACGTTGGTTCGAGCGGCTGCCTTGTAAGCAGCAGAACGCGGGTTCGATTCCTGTCACCAGCTCTGAGGGCGACGCACAGGTGTGCAGGGCTGTTTTGCAAACAGCCTTTGCTCGGTTCGATACCGAGGTTGTCCACGCTCGCGTAGCCCAACTGGTAGAGGCGTCAGGCTTAGACCCTGATCAGTGCACGTTCGACTCGTGTCGCGAGTACGCATGATGGCGTGGCCTAGCTGGTTAAGGCACCACCCTGTCAAGGTGGAAATCGCGGGTTCGAGTCCCGTCGTCATCGCTTGGAAGGGTGGCCGAGCCCGGTCGATGGCGCCGCGCTGCTAACGCGGTTCACCTCGTGTGACGCGGGTTCAAATCCCGCCCCTTCCGCCACGTCGCCGTAGCTCAGTCGGTTCGAGCGCTTCGCTGATAACGAAGAGGTCGGGGGTTCGATCCCCTCCGGCGACACGCACCACATGCCCCCGTAGCTCAATGGATGGAGCACTTCGCTACGAACGAAAAGGATGCGCGTTCGAGTCGCGCCGGGGGCACGCAATCAGGGTGTAGCTCAACTTGGTGGAGCACGTGCCTGGGGGGCACGCGGCCGCAGGTTCAAATCCTGTCACCCTGACTCATGGAAGGTAGCGCCCAGTGGTGGGCAACCGGTCTTGAAAACCGGGCCGGGGTGACTCCCGAGGGTTCGACTCCTTTACCTTCCGCGCGCTGGTAGCTCAGCCTGGCAGAGCGGCCGATTCTTAATCGGCGGGTCGGGGGTTCAAATCCCTCTCGGCGCACCATCCCCTCGTAGCTCAGTGGACAGAGCCGCAGGTTTCTACCCTGCGAGGGCGCCCGTTCGAGTCGGGCCGGGGGGACGATCTCCTGCTAGCTCAATGGATAGAGCACTTCGGTCCTAACGAAACGGTTCCCGGTTCGAGTCCGGGGCAGGAGACGTTTTGCGGGCTGCTAACTCAATGGCAGAGTAGCGGGCTTTTAACCCGAGAGTTCTCGGTTCAAGTCCGAGGCAGCCCACCGCGGGGTAGAGCAGTGGCAGCTCACCGTCCTCATAAGTCGGAGGTCACCGGTTCGACTCCGGTCCCCGCTTCCGTCCTGGTAGCTCAGTGGGAGAGCGCCCGCCTGACGCGCGGGAGGTTCGCAGGTTCGACCCCTGCCCGGGACACGCTTGGCCTCGTCGACTATTGGTTAGGTTTCCGCTCTTTCACAGCGGAGGACAGGGTTCGATTCCCTGCGAGGCTACTCATTCCGGTATCGCCTAGTTGGTATGGCAACGCACTGTTAATGCGTACAAGGGTTGGTTCGAGTCCAACTGCCGGAGCCTGTCGTGCCTCGCGGTCCCTCTGGTGGGGGTGCCTGACTTATGATCAGGACGTGGTGGGTTCAATTCCCACGCGGGGTACTTTGCGCGCGTAGCTCAGTGGGAGAGCAGCCCGTTCACACCGGGCAGGCCGGAGGTTCGAGTCCTTCCGTGCGTACTGTGTCTATGGCGTAGTGGTCTGCGCGTCGGGTTGTGGCCCCGAAGGTCCCGGATCGTAACCGGGTAGACACCCCGGGAGTGACGCATGGTGTCGAGCGCTCGCTGTAAACGAGTAGCCCTGGGGGTTCGAGTCCCTCCGCTCCCACGCTTGCCCTCGTAGCTCAGCGGATTAGAGCACCAGGTTCCGAACCTGACGGTCGCGCGTTCGAGTCGCGCCGGGGGCACGTTGGCGCTGTGACCGAGTGGTTAGGTGGCGGTCTGCAAAACCGCATACGCCGGTTCGAGTCCGGCCCGCGCCTCGATCATGCCATCCGCTGTGGATTTCTCGCGGGCGGGCCGGCCGCCCAGCTGGCTTTCATACGGCCGGTGTGCCCGGTTCGACACCGGGGCCCGCGACTCTTCTTCTATCGCCAGAGCGCCCACGCCACGCTGACCGCGGCCACCGCGACGGGGGCTACGGCGTGGATGTGTTCGATCGGCGAGCCGGTGTGGATCCGTAGCGGCTGCCACAGTCCGACCATCCGCCATCGTTGCCCGCGGATCCGGGCTGGCCACCAGAGGGGTACGCCCTGCACGGAGCAGGCGTCCCCGGCGAGGTGGGTCAGCCAGCCGGCGGTGACGATCGGGCCGAGCCACCACCCGCCCACGTGGGTTAGGGCGGCGGCGATCCCGGCGAGGATGCCGGCTGCCCAGGCGTAGCGGTGGCGGCGCCAGCGGCGTACCCGGGCCGGGGCCATGGCCTGAACGGCGGCGGCGGCGAGGATGGTGATGAGGGCGGCGGATCCGTACGGGATGAGCCACCCGATCAGGGTGGCTGCTGCGCCGGCGGTGAGGGCGGCGAGGATGGTGTGGGTCAGGCCGCGGTGTCCGTCGCTGGTTGGTCGGTCGTAGCGGGTGCGGGTGGCGCGGTGGGCCCAGATGGACAGGTCAGCGACACCACCGCACGCGTAGGCGGTGACCGGGCCGGCGAGGCGGGCGAGGGTGGCTTCGCGGTGGTCGCAGTCGGGGAGCAGCGCGGCGCCGGCGATCGTGGCGGCGCCGGCGAGTACCACTGGTAGGGGGGCGGGGTGGTGGGTGACGGCGGCGGCGACGCAGCTGGTTGCCCATACGGCGACGGCTTGGGTGACGTGCGTGCGACCCATCACCAGTGCGCCCCGTACGTGTCGTGCCAGGTGTTGACGTCCATGTCGACGAGGCCGGCGATGGTCACCGCCAGGATGGTCATCAGTCGTCGCCCTCCACGATCAGGTGTGCGGCTTCGGTGTCCTTGAAGTCGAAGAACCCGTGGCCGGCTTCTCCGCTACCGCCGCACTGCTCGCACCGGTCCGCGGCGTCGGCCCACTGATAGCAGGCCATGGCGTGGTCGTACCGGCCGGCGCGGACAAGGCGGGTGCACGGGTCGCCGTTGGGTGCCAGGCTCTGTCCGCCGCATTCGCAGGCGTAGATCGCGTCCCGGATCGGGCCGCAGTCGTCGCACGGCTGGCCGACCTTCAACACCTCGACGACACCGAGCACGCCCTTGTGGTAGGGGGCGGTGACCCGGTACACGGTGTCGCCGTCCCAGCCGACGAACTCGTGGCCCTCCTCCAGCACACCGATCGGCACATCGAGGGTGGCCACCTCCCCATACGGGTCGACGACGAACCGCTCACTGTTGCGCTGCGTGCGCCACGGGCCGCGGGGGACGGCGTTGTGGTCGTAGTCGGGTGGGTTGCTGCTCCACTGGGGCAGGTGCCGCCAGTCCACGTCCAACGGGCCGGAGAACCCGTGATCCGTTTTGGGTGTGGCGTCGGCTTCGATGTCCTCGCCGCAGTAGGTGCAATCACCTGCGTACCTCGCGTAAACCTGCATGGGGGCTTAGATCCTTTCAGTTCGGGAGACGACAGCGGGAAAACTCGGCGGGGGCTAGCAGCCGGGGCAGGCGGTGAAGCCTGTCCCTCCGCAGACGAGGCATTCGTGGTCGTAGTAGTAGTGGAAACTGTCCGCGCCGTCGGGTCCGCCGCAGCCGTCGCAGAGGACCTGGCCGGGGCAGTCGGGGTGGTGCGTCACACCGTCGTCGGCCGGCGCGGCGCGGAAGAGATCGAACAGCCACCTCATGGCAGGCATTCTCCCTGGCACTGTGTTGTTGGCATGTTGTTGCACACGTCGCAGTTCCACACGTCGCCGCAGCTCGGGCATCGTTCCCACAGGGCCGGGCACCCCTCAACGTGGTCGTTGTAGTTGGCGTCGAAGTTGTGGTAGTGCAGGTCGCAGTCGCTGGCTGGTAACCCGGCGAGAAACGGGGTGCGTAGTTCGTTGATCGCGTTCAGCAGCGCGGCGACTTCCTCGTCGGTGACAACCATTCCCTCGAGTTGGAGTTGCTGCGAGTCGCAGTGCGTTCCGGTCAGAAACACCCGGCAGCCGTATTGGGCGTCGCCGATCTGCTCTACCAGCAGACAGGTTCCGTCGTCTTCGTGGACGTCAACACACCAGGGCATGTGCTCATACCGGGGCATTGGCGTCTTCTTCCGCCCCGGGGTACGCCCATTTCCAACTGGTCGCGTCTTCCGCCTGCGCTTGGGCTGCCTCGAACACGGCGATCATGTCCGCTATCTCGTCGGCGTGGAGGAAGAGGTCCGCGGTGGCGCCTTCCATCATCGGTGTGGCGCCGACGCCGGAGATCGTGACCCGCACGTAGGCGTGGGCCGGTTCGTTGTCGGTGTCGGCCCACCACTCCTGTTCGGCGCGGACCTGAACGTCGACGTCTTCGTCGACGCCGCCGTTGTCGAGGGCCTGCTCCCACCCGCCGATGTGCGACTGGTACGCGGGTTCGTCTTCCTCGTCCTGCGTGCACCATGCGGGGCATTGCAGGAGGCCGTGTTCGGCCATGATGTCGGCGCGGCTCATCAGGACGTCAAAGCGACGAAGAACTGACCGAACCGGTCGGCGACGTGGCCGACGCCGGACCCGATGTGGCGGGCCGTACCTGCCGCTCCGGCGGGGTCATGCATGACCGCAACGAAGATGATGATCGCGACGAAGAGGCCTTTCCAGTGGTCGCGCAGCCAAGAGGACATGATGGGTTTCCTTCGGTGTGAGATCGTGTAGGGCATGGATGAGCAGCAGCGGGTGGAGCAACGCGTCAAGGACCGGCAGAAGTGGCTGTCGCAGGTCGAGAACGGGGCCTACTCGGCGATCATTGGCGGGGCCAGCGACGACGAGGTGCGGGCGGCGTGTGAGCGGGGTGTGGACGCCGCGATGGAGTCGGCCCTGTACCGGGCCACTCATCGGGTGGCGTGATCAACGCAGATCCAGGTGGCGTACTGCTCGGCCTTGGTTACCTTGCCTGCATCGCGGAGTTCGTTGATCCAGCGTGAGATCGTCGCGCGGCGGCGGGTCAGGCCGGCCGCCTGCGCCTTGAGGAAGATCGTTCCTGTTCGTACTCCTTCGGGTCCGGCGGCGCGGATCAGGTCCAGGACGAACGCGACGCCGGTCTGATCGGTGGCGTCGTCGTTGTCGACGGTGGTGGGCAGCGCGGCGAGTTGAGCGGCGGTGGTCCGCCACTCCTCCGGCAGGTCATCCTCCACCGGTTTCGCCGGCCGCGGCGCGGCGGTGGCTGGTGTGGCGGCTTCTCCTCGTAGCCGGGCCCGGATCCGGTCGGCGATGGTGGCGGCGTCGTTGAGGGTCAGCGCTGGTTCCGGTACCACGTACGGGGTGGCTTCGTCTTCGTCTGGTTCGACACCGGCCAGGGCCTGCAACCACGGCCGGGCCCGTTCCCACCGTTTCGCCATGACGTCTCCACCGATCCGCAGTGCTGCCGGGTCCATGTCGGGGCGCCGGTCCTGGGTGGCTACCGCGATCTGGATCATCTGTTCGGGGAGTAGTCGGAACCAGCGGAATTTGCGTGGCGGCAACCCGCGGCGGCGGATGAATCCCGTTGGGCTGATGTTCGGGTTCAGCGGGTCGGGGCCGTTGATGTCTGACACGCGGAGGCCCTTACTCCAGTCCATGACGTACGCGATTTCGGAGTCGTCTTCAACCATGCCGACGATCTTCAACGCGGTGGCTTTACGCACGTCGGAGGGAATGTAGGTCGCGGTGCCCCGCTGCGTGGAGAAGATCACGTTGACGCATTCGGCGCGGCCGATCGCCTGCAAATGCTGCAACGCGGCCGCGGCTTGGCGGGCTGTTTTGGGCGCGGAGCCGCCGAACACTTCGCCGCCCTCGTCGACGATGACGAAGATCGCGGGGAGTTCCGCGGACACGGGCAGCACGTCCACGTTGCGGCTGACGCGTAGCCGCTGGTAGCGGGCCTTGCGGTCTTTCGCGATCGCGGTGAGGACTTCCGCGACGATGAGGGCCTCTTCGGCGTTGCGGGCCACCCAGTAGATCGGGGGCTTGGCGAGCTGACCGGTGGCGTAGGGCATCAGCCACGGCGCGGACATGCCGCCGCCGTTGAGGTCGACGTGGATAACGATCGACTCGGTGCAGCAGAGCAGCCGGGCGGTGAGAACGTTCAGGAGGACCGTTTTCCCGGCGCCGCGCATACCGGCGATCATCGCGGAGGACTGATACACCTCGACCATCGTCGGGTCACGGTCTGCGTAGGCGCCGATTGGGAACTCTTTCGTCACCGACCGGGGTGAGTAGTCGGTGGGGAAGTCGATGACGGAGGTGTCGTTCACGGTCGCGACGTGCAGTACCGCCGCGCCCTGGTGGGCTCCGGGGGTGGCGGAGATGACGCATCCGTTGGGGAGACGTTTCGCGGCGGCGAGGTCAGTGGCCTTGTCCTGGAGGAGCCGGTAGGAGTGGGGGGAGCCGGGCGGGAACTCGACGGGAAGGTCGTAGCCGGCCCGGTTGGGCCAGTGGGTGATGGATTGGATGTGCACGCCAGGCGGTTCCTGGATGCCGCAGATACGGTTGATCAGCGTTTCCCATTGCTGCTCGTCGCGGCGTACCAACGGCAGTGGTGGTGTTGCCGGTGGGGTGGGTGGGGCGAACGCGGGGGCGGTGGCCATGGCGTAGCCGGTCGCGACCAACGCGACGATGGTGGCCACGATGCCCCACCCGTGGCCGCTGATGACCCACCCGGCCCAAAGAGTGGCGCCGCCGATGTTGTAAAGCCAGAACCGAATCGTGGCCGGATAGGCGTGGCGGCGGCGGCCGAGTACGTACACCGCCGCCGCCGCGGGGCCGGCGAGGATGGCTGGCAGGATAGGCAGCCATGGCAGCACCTGCGGGGAAGTCAGGTGCTGCCGGCGGATGACCGCGGCGGCGGCGACGGTGAGCAGGGCGGTCAGGAAGCACACCAACGGCCCGGCGACGGGGCCGTGCGTCGGGTCGGTGCGGGGTGCCGGTGGCGGCAGCGGCGGCTTCACTGGTTTGTGGCGCCCTTTCTGGGGTTATACGTGGTCCCGGTTGTTTTTCGAGTCTGCTTTCTCTTCCACGGCGGGGGACTTGCGTGGGTTCTCGGCGCGTTCCCGGTCGGCTTCGTGTTGCCGGTCAAACGTGGCGGGCAGCTCGCCGAGGATGGACTCAGCTTCACGCATGAATTTGGCGGCGGTGCGGATCGCGTCGGGGATCGCCGAATCGACGGGTTGTGTGTCTTCGGCGACGGCGGCGAGTTTCTCGTAGTGGGCGGCGACTTCCGCGACGGCGTCGTGGCCTGCGCGGAGGGAGTTACCGAACTCGAGCAGGGACATGTCTTCGACGGCGCCCGGGTCGGGCCGCGGGCTGGTGGTGGTCACGGAGTCTCCTGTTCTGCTGTCTCCTGTTCTGCTGTGGCGGGGCTCGGCGGGGCGGGGTGGTGGCGTAGGTGGGGTGGTGGTCGGGCGGGGCGCGGCTGGTGGTGGCTGCGGGGCGGGTGATGCGGTGGCCTTCGCGGGCTCGGCCGGGGCGGCGGTCTTGGTTGGCGGCGTCGGCGCGGCGCTGGTGGTGATGTTGCGGCGGCGCCAGTTACGCAGGTTGAACTTGCTCCTCCACGAGGTGGTACCCGACGGCGACGGGGAGGACTTGGTGTTCTTGGCCGCCTTGTCTGTAGTTGCGCTCTTTGCCCGCCGCCGGAAGGGGTTCAGGCGGGCGGCCAGCGCCGCCGCGGGTGACCTGCCGCCGCCGCGGTCCGCGGCCCCGCCACCGCTGCCGGCGGTCGAGGAACTCCGCTTGCGGAAGGGGTTGAGGCGACTCGCCGCCTTCGACCAGGGGCGCCCACCGCTGCTGCCGCCACCGGAGCTGCTGCCGCCAGGCGTTTTCGACCCGCCCCGGAACGGGTTCGTCCACTTCCGCCCCCCGCCGCCGCTGCCTGACCCGGTCGACGTTGATCGCCGGCCCCAATTGAGCGGGTTGAACCGGCCCCCGCGCCGGGCGGGCGTACCCGACTGAGGTGCCCGGCCGCGGGTACCGCCGAGCACGCGAGGCAGCCGGGACCGAAGCCCACCCCCCGGGCGGGAGCCGACAGCCCCGCGTGCGCCGCCGAGGCGACCCGGACCGGTCCCCGACCGGCCGGGGCGTCGGAACAGTCCGCCGAAGCGACCGGTCCCCCGCGGTCCCCGACCCGGACCGCCCAGACCGGTCCCCCGCGTTCGACCAGACCGGCGACGTCGGCGGTAGACCAGACCGGTAACCACGGTCCCCCCGACCGCGGCGATCGTGACGCCACCCCACACCAGTCCGAGCCACGCGATCAGTCCGAGTACACCGGACGCGGCGAGCAGACCGAGGCAGACCCACATCAGACCGGACGGGGACTGTGGTGGTGTCGCAGCCGGGCCGGTCCGGGCGGCCGGGCGGGGCCCGACCGGCCGTGGGCGTGGCGGGGCCGGTGCTACGGGGCCGGCGGGGGGGAGGCTCACACCATCTCCTGTTCGTTACTGTCTGTAAGACTTGACTCTTTGCCCTTTGCCTCTGGCGGTGGGGGTAATGGGGGTTTTGCCTCGGCTAGCGGCGCGTACGCCCCGTCCTTGGCGGGTGGGGGCACAGGGCACACAGCACAGGGCAACGTCACGCTGTGTCACCACTTTTCGGCGAGGATCGGATCCCACTGCTGCTCCACAGCGGCGCGGGGGAGAAGTTCCGGGCGTACCGACTGGACCAGCGGGGCGGCGGGTGCCGGACCAGGCGGTGCGGGATCCGGGTCGGGTCGGTCCCCCACTGTGGCGGGGGACCGGTCTGGGTCCGGACTGGCCGAACGAGGCGGACCGGGGACCGGGCGGGGCGGGGTCCGGATCGGACCGGTCCCCTTCCGGGTCGCGGACCGTTGCAGCAGACCACCGACGGCGGCGATGGTCCCCGCGATGACGAGGGCCCCGACGTACACCTTGGTCACCGACCCGCCGGACCCGCCCAGCGACGCCAGTCCGAACACGGTGATCACGGCGGCGATGGCCCAGGCGCAGCGGGCGCGGACATACAGTCGGCTGGCCCGGCCGTCGGGGTACGGCTCCCGGACGCTTCGAGGCATGGTGGGGTTCCCTTCTCAGGTGACGGGGCCGCGGTCGGATAGGGCCTCGATCAGTTCCCGGACGGCGCGTTGGGTGTCCCGGCCGCCGACGCCGGCGCACTCCTTGACTTCGGCGCAGGTGATCCGGTTGGGGCGCGACTTCCAGTCCGGGATGCGTTCCTGGACCGCGCTGATCCGGTCGGCGTGGCGTACCAGCGGATCCACGCGCTCACGCGGCGCGGTCGGGGCCTTGGCCTTGGTGGTGGTGGTGATGACCCGGCGGGTCGGCCGGGCCGGGGCGCCCTCGTCGACCAGGGCGGCGGGGCGGCGGATCCGGTCGGTGGTCAGTGACTGCGCCAACGCCCGACCGACGCCGGCGCTGTCGACTTCGGCGCGCATCGCGGCGACCATTTCGTCGAGGTCGTAGGTGGCCAGGGCGGCGGCGCGGCGGGACTCGGGCACGTTGTGGATGAGCAGGTCGGCGACCGCTTCCCGCAACGCGGCGTGCGCGTCGGCGCGGCGGGTCGCTTCTGCGGCGGCGGCGGCGGCGGTGTCCTTTTCGGTGACGACTGCGGCGAGGGAGTCGTACAGGTTGAGTCCGTCGCGGCGGGCGAGGAACCTCGCCCGGTACGTCACCTGGGGGTTGCAGAGCCATTGCATGATTCCGTAGGCGGGTGCGGTCGGGGGGAGTTTCCCGATGGCGCGGAGGTGGTCGCGGCGGGCGTCGCCGGATCGGATCAGGTACACCCCGTACCCGACCACGGAAAAACTGGTGAAGAACACGGCGAGGATCGGTTCGTGGGTGTGCCCGAACCAGTTGATGCCGGCGGCGACCATGGCCACTGCGGCGGATGTGATCCGCCACGCGTATGCGGATTCGCCGAGGCGGCGGCGGTGGTCGGCGTTCACGGCGAGCGCGACGCCGCCCAGTTCGAGGCAGAACACGGCGGGGGTTTTCGCGGCCCATCCCCACGGCAGCCAGTCGGCGGTGACGTTCCCGTACCCGGCGACGGTGACGACGACGAGGTAGAACACGTTCGTTGCCCACCACGCGGCTCGTTCGTTGTTCGGGAGGGGCAATTGGGTCATACGGGGATGGTGCCAGATTTGCGTCAGCAATGCCAGCGTATGCTGACGCAAACCGGGCGGGAGGGTTTATGCCAGTGACTGGTGATATGCGAACTTGACCAGGCCGGCGTCGGCGACGATCCGGAGCGCCTCGATCGGCTTGTCATTGTTGTCGTGGGTGACGCGCCACGCTTCTATCACGACCGACCCGGCCGGCCGGTCCAGAATGGTCAGCTCGGCGTCGGTACCGACGCGGGCGGCGACTTCCTCGGTGAACCAGGCCGGTTGGATACCGACGGTGGTCATGTACGCGTACACGCCGCCGAGGATGTCACCTGACCGGGCTAGGGCGGTGTCCTTGACCCGTTCGTAGGGCATGAACGCGCGCTGCAACTGGGCTGGGCCGACGCCGTCGATGGTGGGGTTGCGGTACCGGACGACGACTCTGGTGCCGGCGTCGACCTTGAGGAGTTCAGCGATGTGGGAGTCGGCGTGTTCGATGCGTACGTCGTGGACGCGGCCGTGGCCGGTGAGGTTGTGGGCGCGTAGCGCGGTTTCCCAGGGGCCGAGGGTGGCGTGCTCGCGGTGCGGGTCCATCGCGGCGAGCATGTGTCGGGCCACGGTGACCTGGACTCGCAGGGGTGCGGTGAAGATGCCGGTGCTGCGCCGTGACACGACGAGTCCTTCTCGTTTGAGGATGTCGAGGGCGCGGCCGATGGTGGTGCGGTTGACGTCGAAGCGGTCGCTGAGTGTGGCTTCGGTGCCGATGTGGGTGTTCGGGGGGAACAGGCCGGTGGTGAGTTCGGCGCGGAGTTCGCCGGCGATTTGCTGGTAGCGGGGGTGGTGCACGTTGCTCATCGGGCCTCCCTAGTTGACGGTTGTCGATGACGATCGTACTGGGTTTTGTGTCCGCAAACCGATCTGGGGGTGTCCCATGCAGGGGACATTCCGGCCGTGGGGGTCGCGGCGGGGTTTTAGGGTTGCGGCGACGCAGTGATACCGCTAACGTGGCCCTTGCGCAGTTCCCCCCCTCCCGGTGCGTAGTTTGCGGTTACTTCAAACTTCGGATTTGACCCGTACCGCAGGCGTCATGATCGCGGGAGGTCACACAACTGGATATGCACCTTCCCGGTGCGCAGACGCGTGGTTACTTCATAGGGAACCGTCGGTTGCAGGTTCGACTCCTGCCGGCCCGCCCACATGTGGGCCGTAGCTCAATGGCAGAGCATCGGTACGAAAACGCCAAGCGTCGTTTCTGATCTCGGGAGGGGTAGACAATTGGATCGTGGGTGCCCGGTGCGTAGGGGTTCGATACTTCCATTGCTAAGGACGAGGTCGCAGGTTCGATCCCTGCCAGTCCCCGGGAAACCAGGGCTGTAGCTCAGCGGTAGAGCGCGTAAAGACTCGAACGCCGCCTAGATCTCGGGCATCTTTCACTCTCCACATTCGACGCTCCTCCCCTAGCTGGAGGAGCGTTTTTGTGTCGAGGTTCAACACTGTGGACAAGCGGGCGCCGCGGGAGCGGGCCACGTCGCCGATCACGACGGAGGCGACGGCGTCGGGTGTGACGCATGAGGGCGGGCCCGGGTTCGCGCGGAACGCCAAGTCGGAACTGTTCTTGCTGGCCGTGTCCAATATGGTCGGTGAGGACACGTTCTACGAGAAGGCCGGCGACCGCGACGGCCGGTACGCGGAGCTGGTGCGCCAGGTGGCGGTGGCCGACCCGGTGTGGATGCTGGGGTTCCTGGGCTGGCTGCGTAGTGAGGGCAACATGCGGTCGGCGTCGCTGGTCGGCGCGGCGGAGGCGGTCCACGCCCGGCTGGCGGTCAACCGGACCATTGAGGCGGGTGGCCACGTCACGGTGGTCGAGTCGGGGAACCGTCAGATGGTGGCTGCGGTGTTGCAGCGCGCGGACGAGCCGGGCGAGTTCCTCGCCTACTGGCGGCAGACGTTCGGCAGGAACCTGCCGAAGCCGGTGAAGCGGGGCATCGCCGACGCGGTCCGTCGCCTCTACAACGAGTACGCGCTGCTGAAGTACGACACCGCCTCGCACAGGTTCCGGTTCGGTGACGTGATCGACCTCGTCCACCCGTCGCCGTCGGCGCCGTGGCAGGGGGACCTGTTCCGGTACGCGCTGGACCGCCGCCACGGCCGCAACAACGAGGTGCCGGGGTTGCTGTCCATGGTGCGCCGGCAGGCCGAGTGGCGGGCCAACGCTGACGCGTCGCCGCTGCCGGTGGAGGGACTGCTCGACCCGGAGCACATTCGCGGTGCTGGGCTCACGTGGGAGGACGTGCTGTCGCTGCTCGGGTCGAAGGTCGACAAGGCGCAGCTCTGGTCGGCGCTGATCCCGTCAATGGGGTACATGGCGCTGCTACGGAACCTGCGCAACTTCGACGAGGCCGGCGTGCCCGACGAGATCGCCGCTGAGGTGGCGGCGCGGCTCGCGGATCCGGAGCAGGTCGCGAAGTCGCGGCAGTTGCCGATGCGGTTCCTGTCGGCGTTCCGGTCGGTGCCGTCGCTGCGGTGGGGGCAGGCGCTCGAGGTCGCGTTGGGTCATTCGTTGGCCAACGTGCCCCCACTGCCCGGCCGCACGTTGGTCCTGGTCGACGTGTCCGGGTCGATGGACAACCGGATGTCGGGGAAGTCGGGTCTGTCGCGGGTCGACGCGGCGAAGGTGTTCGGTGCGGCGGTCGCGTTGCGGGCTGAGCAGCCGACGCTGGTGTGGTTCAACAACGCGTCGGGGCAGGTGCCGGTGCCGAAGGGAATGGCGTTGCTGCGCCTGGTGCAGGTGCTGCCGTCGGCGATGGGTGGCACAGCGACCGCGGCGGCGGTGCAGCGATGGTTCGACCGCCACGATCGGGTTGTGATCGTCACCGACGAGCAGGCCGGGAACCACTTCGGCGGATGGGGGTCGGGTCCGGTGGATGCGGCGGTGCCGGCGTCGACGCCGATCTACACGTGGAACCTCGCCGGGTACGAGCGGGGCCACTTGCCGTCAGGGTCGGGTGCGCGGCACACGTTCGGTGGGCTATCCGACGCGGCTTTTCGGATGATTCCGCTGCTCGAGGCGGGCCGGAACGCGGCGTGGCCGTGGCAGGCCGTCGCAAGTTAGTTATGAGGCCGTCCTTACTGATTTTGAGGGTCGGCGAAGGATAGGGGCACCGGTGGGCCGCTAACCCGCCGGTGCCCCACTTCGTTTGCGCAGCGGGACGTCGGGGTATGCGGATCACATGTTCGCTCTTCTCGCTTTGCTGTGTTTCGTGCTCGCGTTGTTCCACGCGCATGTCGGAACGCTGAACCTCGTCACGTTGGGGTTCGTGTTCCTCGCCGCCAGTCTGGTGTTCGCAGGCCCGCTCCTGCCGGCGTGGCCGCCTCGACGGCGGTAGCCGATCGGGGCGCATCCGGGGGGAGGGGCGTTGGTCCCTCCCCTTTTGCTGTGTTCTAATTGCGGTATCGGTTCACGATGGGCTTTCCGCATGAGACAAGCCCAGCATTCTGGAGGAGATGAAACAAGTGGGTACGAAGACTGTTCTGTGTGACGACCTGGACCAGGAAAGCCCGGCCGATGAGACGGTGGAGTTCCGCGGCCCGGACGGGTTGCTGCGGGTGATTGACCTGACCGCCGACCACGCGAAGCAGCTGCGTGACGCGCAGGACGAGTACGCGGCGGCGATGTCCGATTTCGTGAACGCGGGCCGGCTGGTCGATGTGAAGCCGACGGCGAAGCGTGCGCCGGCCGGAAGGGGCCGACCGGCCGGGAAGGGTGGTCGGGCGTCGGCGCGAGGGGACAGTGCGCAGAACGAGGCGATCCGGGAGTGGGCGCAGCGCAACGGGTACGACGTGGCGGCGCGGGGCCGGATTTCGCAGGAAATCCGTGACGCGTTCCAGGCGAACCAGCCGGCGCCGATGACGACGGTGGAGGCCCCCGCTGTGCCGGGCGCCGCGGGGCGTCGCCGCAAGGGGTAAACTCAGCGTTGCCTTTCCGTCGAGAGGCCGGGCCGAAGCGGCCCCGGATACCGCCCCCTACAGGGGATGGTCCGGGGCCGCTTTCGTGCGCGCTTGGCCTGCTAGGGCAGGTTCCACCGGTTGACGGTGAACGGGTCGTTGCCGACGGGTTTGCTGGGTCCGTTGCTGCCGGTGTTGGCGCCTCTACTCCTCATTGGGCGGATGGTACCGGATCGCAGAACACGCATCGCTGGGCGGGCATGCTGGTGGCACAAACAACGGCCCCCCACGCCTGACCGTGGGAGGCCGTTGCTGTGCGCTGGTCGGTGTCTCACCGCTTCCACATCCTGCCGGAGCCTATCCGGCCTCGCGCCTGCCCCGCTATCAGCGGCCGTTACGGGGCCACACCCAAAAAAAGAGTCTTGACCAGCCTATCTGTTATCACATGGGGACGAATTGGGGGGCGGTCCGGTGGGCCGTGGATCAGACCGGACCGCCGTCGCTGATCGTAGCAGCCACCCCCCAACCCGTGATGGAGCTGGGGAGCCGAACCGGACGGGTTGGGGGGTGGACTGTGCTTGGTGTGCTGGGGCTATTCATCTGCCTTGCGCTGATGGTAGCGGTTCATCAGGCGCCGCCACAGCCCCGGCCGGGCCCGTTGTGGGAGAAGACTGTCGTCGATGAGGACATCGGGTCGGAAGGCGGCGGCATCACGTTCCAGCAACCTCCGCGCCAGCGTACGGTAGGCCGTCTCGTCGGACTCGAACCGGTACCGTGGCCCGTCGTTGAAGTGGGGTTCGGGGCGGTGCAGCACCTCGTACGGGTTGGTCGCGCGGAGACGATGCCACGCGGATTGGCAGTTGTCGTTGCAGAAGTCCCCGGACGCGCCTTTGCTCGGCAGTTCGGCTCCGCAGTGACCACACGCGACGGCGGCGGTGATCCGGGCCACGATGGCGTCGACAGTTCGCCGGCCCGCACTGATCGGCATGAAAGGTGGCCTTTTCTAGTCGCGTACGTAGCCGAGCCACAAGGCCGCGGGTGCGGGGATTGTGGTCACCCACTCCTGAATGTCGTACTTCGTGCCGACAGCAACGTCGTTGAGGAGTTGCCGGGCGTCGGCGTCGTCGCAGAGCCACAGCCACGTCCAGGGCCCGTTGACCGTCCAGGCCCCGTTGGATCGGCCGTCGGCGGTGAACAGTTCAACGCGGAAGTACGCGCACTGGCCGTCGCCGCCGCTGGACTCGATGCGGGTGATGTCGATGTCGACGACGGAGCCGGTGCTGCATTTCTCGACGTAGAACCGGTTCGTGGTCATGACAACTGAGCTGCCCGAGAGGGGGTAGGCGGCCCAGGGGCTGAGGATGCGGCAACCGGCGGTGGCCTGTGCGGGTGCGCTGGCGGCGAGGAGGCCGGTGATGGCCAGGGTGAGGGCGGTGAGGATGGTGGTGAGGCGTTGCCGGATGGTCATTGTGCTCCTCCTTCGGGGTGGTGGCTTACGGCGCGTCAGCCGGTAGGAGCCGGTATGACTGGCCGTCGTGGATGATCTGGTACCAGCCTGATGCGGGTGCGGTGAGCCGCGGCGCGTCGATCTGGGCCAACGGTTCGGGTGCCGGGATCGTGTCGAACTCGAACGTGGCCGCGGGTTGGGCGGGTCGGGGTGGCACACCCAGCTCGGCGGGGGTGAGGTCTGTCCGGGCGTACACACTGTTCGGGTCGGTGACGAACAGGTCGGCCCAGTCGTGTTGGCAGTCGGGGCCGCAGAAGTCTGGCGACGGCCCGGACGGTGCTAGCGGTGCGGTGCAGCGGCGGCAGCGGGCGGCGGTGACCTCATCAATGCGGGCCAGGATGTCAGTCACACTTGCCTCCATGTCCGACCGGCCGGCGGCATCGGTCGCCGTTGCGGCGCTGGCCGGTGCAGCGTGCGGCGGGTGTGAACGGGCCGTGGTACGCGCATCGGTTCGTGCCGAGGGAGCAGCGGTACATGTACGGGCCGTCCCACACTTCGACGGGGCACCCGGCGAGCGTCTCGGCGGCAGCGGCTTCGGTCATTACGCCGTCCAGTGTCGTGGGTCGTCGCGCCAACCCCAACAGTACGGGGTACCGCACTGCGTACCGGCCTGATCGGTGGGAATGAACGGGTGCCGCCACGTCACGAGGCGCAGCCGGGGACGACGCAGCCGGTACGGCAACGGCCCATAGTCCCGCGCGGCACGCCGAGCCGAAGTAGTGGTGATCATGTCCGGACCGGTTCCGGGACGACGACGAGGCCTTCCACTGTGGCTTTGATCCGGTCCGTAATCCGCTTACGGCGCCGTTTCCACCGGTCGTCGTTGTCGTCGAGTCTGCACGCCCAGTATGCGGCGACACCGAACGCGTTGCCGATCATGTCGATCGGCGAATGGTGGCCGGGCAGGTCCCCGGCTGTCCAGAATATGAAAGCGGGCAGGTAGAACGGGCGCAGTTCCGCGAACAATATCCGGGCGATGTGGGCGACCCGATCAATCCATGGCGGCGTCGGTAGCCGCCGCTTAGCCGCCTCCTCGTGAACCATCGCGATCCACCACGAAGACCACCACAGCATGCAAACCCAGGCGCAAACCCAGACACATATGGTGCCTAAAACGGTGATCACTTCGGCCCCCTCTCCTCGGCTTGCCCGCGCGGGCCGGGCCAGACCCCCCAACCCGGCCCGCGCGGAGTCTCGTACTTACTCCTCGCCGGTCACGATATCGGCGTCGACCGTCTTACCGGCAGCCTTACGGGGCTTCCCGGCGGCGGCGCCTGTGGTGGTTGCCTTGACCCGCGGGCCCGCTGAAGCGATCCTCTCCCACCTCGTGACCTTGAACCGGCCGAAACCCTGCGACCTCGACGCACCCAACCCGTTCTGCTGGGCAACCAGCCAGAACCTCCGCCACTCCTCGTCGGAGTAGTCGTGAATCGACCGGACAGTGAAATCGATGACCGCGCCGACCACGTACTCCTCGTACTGGATGCCCGACCCGCGGAACGTGTGCACGAACCTTTGGTTCACCGCCGTCGGCTCGAGGACCGCGTTCAGGCCACCGCGGAGCGGGTTCTCCTGGTCGGCGAATGTGTAGAGGTGCAGCCGGTCCTCAACAACGAACAGTGTCTCCGCGAAGAACGACAGCAACCCTTTCTTGTTGTTGTTGCCGTACCCGCGGGCCGACACGAGGTTAGTATCCGCCGCGATCGAGCAGGCTTCTTTCAGGCACGCCTTGAGTTGCCGGCCCTCGACGTAGAGTTGACCCCTCGCCGCGCTGGGGAGTCCTTCCTCGGCTTGCTCCTTCGCGTGGGCGATCGCGGCGGGGGTGCGCTTGTCACGCTTGAACTGGTTCAGGTGCTTGTCGGCTTCCTTCGCGACGGCTTCGTCGGCGGTGGCACCGGTTTCGACCATCGTTTCCGCGACGGCCTGGCGGACGAGGTCGTCACGCTGGAGGCCGAGCTTCGTGCGGAGCCACCCCTCAACGACGTTCTGATCGACGGGGATCCCGCCGGCGATGATGCTACACACGAGTTGGCCGGCGTACTCGTGGTAGACGTCGGTTTCGTACTTGTCGAATGCGCCTTCGATGGCGTATTCGAGGTTGAAGACGGGCAGTGCGGGTGCGGGTTTCCGTGCGACTGCGGTGGCCACGGGTGTGTCCTTTCGGGGTTGGGTAGTTGCCGGACTGGCTGGGCTTGTCAGTTTCGGCCCGGCGGGGGGAGGCGTCGGTAGGGCTTGTCGGACCTTGGGTCTGGGTCGGCAAGGCTTGTCGGGGTCGGGTGGACTTTGTGCCACGGAGCGGACAGGTTAGTCGGCGCGGGGGCCGGTTGGGCTTGTCGGGCAGTCAGGAGGGTGCCGGTTGCGTAGGCGGCATGGGTCGGGTAGTCGAGAGGGAAGGTTGACAGGTAGTGGCGTGGGTTGTCGGAAGAGACGTGAAGTTGGGTGATCTGGCCTGGCTTGTCAGAAGTGTTCAAGGGTCGTATTGGCTCGTCAGGCTTGGGGCGTAAGGGACAGTTCCGGATTGGATGGGCTTGTCGGGAAACGGATTGAGATGAACGTGGTTCTGGCCTGGATTGTCAGTGTGCGGCCGGGAGGAACAGAACGGGGGGCGGGGTTGTCAGTAGGGGGCCGGATTGAGTTTGGGCTGGGATGTCGATGTTGGCTGGTCGCGGCATGGATCGTCGGCGTGAGGCTGAGGTAAATCAGGGCAGGGTAGTCGCATGGGATCGGCAAGGCGCGGATCGTGGCATGGGTAGTCGATGAGGGGCGTACGCGAGCGAGGGTGGGGCTGTCAGACACGGGATGTTCATGACCTTGTTCGAGGGACGGGTAGTCGATTGAGGCGGGAAGAACTCAGGGTGAGGGTGGGCTGTCAGGTACGGAATGGCAGGCGCAGATGGGTGCGGCATGCTTATGGCTTGTCAGATCGGGCAAGAAGCGTTCTCCATGGCACGGGTTGGCTTGTCGGACGTGACGTGAGCTGGGAATGACTCGGGCCGGGTTGTCAGGGGTGTCGCGTGTAGAAGCGGACGGGCATGGATTGTCGGGTAAGAACAGTGCGCGGCATGACGCGGGTAGTCAGACTTAGGGGGGGAGAACCAAGGGGAGTTCTGGATGGTCAGCTTCGGCCGGGGTTGAACGCGATCAGGACTGTCGGTTCGGGGATGGAAATTGGGCGGAGCCAGAAGCGGGGCGGGTTGTCGGAGTGTGGAGTGGTGTACGGGTCCTGGGATGGTATGTCAGTTGAGGGTAGGAAGCGCCACGGCTTGGATCGGGTAGTCAGAGCCGGTAGGTACGGGTGGGTTCGGGTTGTCAGATTCGGGCCGCGTCGGCTGGCGGTGGCATGGCTTGTCAGCTTTCGGAGTGGCGGGGAACAGGTAATCGCGGCATGGCTCGTCAGGTGAGGGTGGGAAGGATCGGGTAGTCAGAATCGGTAGGTGCGGCGCCGAGCCGGGTCGGGTTGTCAGAGGATGTGGAGTGATGCGGGGCATGTTGGGTCGGGTAGTCAGATCAGACGCGGGTCGTACTTGATGGAGTAGGTGTGGGCTGTCAGAAGCGGACTGGGCGGGGAGTCCTGATCTGGGTTGTCAGATTCGGGCGGTAAGGCTCTGAGCTTGTCTTGGGTAGTCAGAAAAGGGCAGGAATGAACGAAGACCAGGGGTGTCAAGTTTGGGGTGAGGTAGAGCGTACTGGCTCGGATTGTCATTACGCCGCCGCCGCCATCGAATGCCACATCCGCGCCAACTGCTCATCAGTGAACAGATCCGCCACCGTCTCCGCGCCCCGCCGCGACTTCAACTTCTTCGCCACCGCCCGCAGGAACGCCGCGTTCAACGCGTTCTCCGCCGCCTGCGCCTCATAATCGGTCGCGACCGACTCCAGATCAGAAACAGTCAGCGCCGACAGTGGCTTACGGGCCCCGTCGATGACGTACCGCACGTTGAGGAACGACTCAATGCCTCCCATGTCGCCGGCCTGGGCGCGGCTTGTGGCCGCGGCGAAGTCGTGGCGGCCGTTGACGACGCGGGCGTGGCCGCGGCGGCTGCGTTCAATGGTTGCGATCGTGTCGCGGAGCAGGTTCACGGCTTGCATGTGGAGCCAGCCGTGGAGGAGGTCAGGGTCGGTGGTGTCGAGGGTACGGACGAGGTTCTCGGCGATGGTGCGGTCGGGCACAGTGCCGCGGATGGTGAGGGCGTTGTCGATGTGGACGCGCATGTCGGCGGCGTAGTTACGTTGTTCTGGGGTGTCGGGCGGCATGTGACGTCCTTGGGTCGGGGTGGTCGGGTGGGAGGGGAGGCGACGGCGGGTACTGGATAGTCGGGTGGGGACTGGAACGGTTCGGATTGTCGGGGTGTGATGGTTGAGGTTGGATCGTCGGGATGGTTCTGGAGTGGATAGTCGGATGTGGTCTGGCTCTGGCTCGGAGCGTCGGGTTCGGGAGGTTCGGCTGGTGGTGGACTGTCTGACTGGGGTGGACAAAGGGCATTGGCTTGGACTGTCGGTTGGTGGTTTGCGCCGGGGTGGATTTTGCTGGTGAGTCAGAATTTCGGTGTGAGTTGCGGGGCTAGGGCTGGCAAGGGTAGTCAGGGTGTGGCAGGGCAGTTTGGGCAAGATCCGGGATGTCGGATTCGGGTGGGTGGGTGGGCATGAGTTGACAAGTCGGGGTGGTGCTGGCCGGGTGTTTGGGCCGGGCCGTTGAGGGCGAGGTTGGCTTGTCGGTCCGGGAGAGATCGGGACTGGGGCCGGTTAGTCGGGCGGGGCGGGTTGAACATTCGCGGCTGGGTGTGGGTTGTCGGACCGGGCCGCGGAGGGAAGGCGAGGTCTGGCTTGTCGGGCTGGTTCTGGCGTAGACACGGGCTGGATCGTCGGTTCTTTCGGTGAGGGGTGATTCGGGTCGTCAGAGTGTGGGGGATCGTGGTCAAGTAGTGGCTTGTCGGGGCCTGGATGGGGGCTTGGCTTGGCCTGTCAGCGGGGGGTTACGAATCGGGAGTGGAGGGGTCTGTCGAATTGGGAGGAAGCAGGTACGGCATGGCTTGTCGGGCAGGTGGGCGCTGCGGCGGCTTGGTTCTGTCTTGTCAGTTTCGGTGAAGGAGGCGTCGGCAGGGGCTTGGGATGTCAGTTTCGGTTCGGAAGTACCTGGGATGGATTGTCGGTACGGCCAGTTGCGGATAGGTAAGTCGCGGCTTGTCAGATCCGGGTGCGTGCAGGCAGAGAATGGCTCGGGGTGTCAGTTTCGGTCCAGGAGTTCGCGGAGTTGGCTTGTCAGCGCTCACCCTAGCGATCCTTCTACGACATGGCAACCCCGCTCGTCGTGGTCCAACGCGATGGTGACAAGAAGGTGCACGGCGTAGCTGACCGTCATATTTTGCGCATCTGCGTACGCGGCGACGCGGGCGTACACAGCCGGATCCCACCGCATCGTCTGCATATGCAGGTGACCGGCGGCCGGTGAGGGGAGGCGTTGTTTCGTCATCGGCGCCGCCATTTTCTGGGGTAGCGGGTGTGCATGGTACGGATCCGGTCGTGGACCTTGTCCCAGTAGCGGTGCACGGCCAGGGCGAGGGGTTTCGCGTCGCCGGTGGCGTCGTAGTGGCGCATCGCGGCGAGGACGTCGGGCGGGGTGGTCATAGCCACTTCCGGATGATCTCGGGGGCGCGGGTGTAATCAACGGGGAGGTTAATGATCAGGGGTTCTGAGTTGCGTACCCCGAACCAGATGACCAGGATCGGTGCCCGGTCGATGACGGTGAACGATTCCAGCCAGAGATGGCGTTGCTCGAGGTGGCCGGCGGCGGCGACGCAGCGTTTCCAGTGGCCGCTGGGGAGTAGGCCCTGCGCGAGGCACCTCGGGTCGGGGGCGGGTGTGGTCATGGCGTTTCCGTGTCGAGGTAGCGCCATTCGATGCGAGTCACGTCGGTGACGCAGCCCATGTGTTCGACGAAGAAACGAACGAACTCCTCCGGTGTGACGTCGAACCCTTCCCGGGCTACGTCGTCGGGTGCGTTGAAGATCGCGCGCAACGGCTCACGCCGCACCGATACCACCTCGACGTCAGTGATGCGATCGAGTGGCTCACCCGGGCGCCGGCCCTGGACCTTGCGGCAAAGTGTTAGCCGGTCACCGGGTTTGAGGAACTTCCACCCGAGACGTCTGGTAACGGTCTTGCGGCGATCGCGTACCGCCTGCTCGGTCAGGGCAACGGACATGAGGCGACTCATACGCAGACTACGAACGCGGTCGCGTACGTTATGGCCAGGCCAACCAATCCGGCGACGCACGCGATCAAGGAGCCGACCAAGGTGTAGAAGAACGTCGCTATGACGAGCGGCATGACGTCGGTCATGGGCGCTTCAGCTCCTCCGGGAAGTCGGGCTGGCCGGCGAACGGCGAGGCATCGTCGAGGACCTCGGGACACGGCCACGGGTCGCCCTGGTCGACGCAGTACCAGATGATCGGCGGCTCGTCGACCACGAACGTGGGCCGGTGCCGCTCCAGCCGGCGCAGCGCGGACTCGCACACCGCGACGGCGAATGCGGGGTCGAACGCGGCGATGTGGTCGGCGTCGGCGGTCTGCCGGTCAAGGTTGATGTTCCAGTTGCCATCGTGGCTTTGCACCTCCAGCCACACGGCCTTGAAAGCACCGGTGGCCTTCTCGCCATCTCCTGGGCCACGGCTGAGCACCGTATTCTGCCCGTCGGAGTCCTGTGCGAGCGCTTCCCACGGCCCCGGTGTGGCTGCCCAGGCCACGTCGAGCTTGGCCTGCCACTGGGCGACCACCCAGGCGTGCAGCTCGGCGGGACGGCTAACCTTGCCGTCGTTAGCCGTCGATTGGTCGTTGGCGAGTCGCGCCACGTCGCGGGCGGTCAGGGGCGGGCGGTGGCCGGCCACGCCGGGCGAGTCGTGCATGCCGCCGTCTTTCACGTCGTCTCCTTCGGGTCGGGTGCGATCCGGTCGGCGATGGCCTGCACGATGTCCCACGGGTCATCACCGAGCCATGTGCTCTGCAGGGCCAGCAGTTCGGCGCGGACCTTGGCCCGCTCGTCGGCGCGGATCAGCGTCGCCACTTCCGTGTCGGGGTACAGCATTCCGGCTGTCTGTTCCCACGTGATCGGCTCGTACCGCAACGACCGGTGCCCATCGTCGGCGATGAACACGACCGGCAGGACCGGTGTTGGCTTGGGTGGTTCGGGTGCGTGTTCGCAGCCGCCCCATTCCAGGCTGTGTACGCCTGCGGTGCGGCATCGGCGGTGGCAGCCGTCGAAGTCGGATGGCTGTTCGGCGGCGATGACCGGGCGTTGCGGTGTCGTGGCCTCCGGGGCGTCCAGGGCGTTGACGGCGGCGGTGAGCGCGTCCATGGCGGCGCGGTTGGCGGCGATCCACTCGTCGGTGTCGATGCTACCGTCGTATCGGCTGGCTTCGCTGGCGACCAGCGCACGTGCGGCCTCGACGACGGCGGCGAGTCTGGTTGTGTCAGACATTGAGCCACGTCTCCCCTCCACCGGTGCCGAACACGACGACGGCAACGGTGATGATGTATATCCAGGTGTGGGCGATCATTCCTGAGATGATCGGCAGGAACGCTGCCTGCATAGGCTTCGGTTCGGGTGTGGTCATTCGCATGTCCAGCAGGGGCCCTGCGGTGTGCCGCCGGCGTGGTGGGTTGGGTGGCTGCTTTCGTAGCAGCCGGCGATAGCGGTCAGGATCGCGACGGCGATCGCGAATCCGATCGCGGCGACACGGGGGGTCATGGGGTGGTCTTTCCTCTCTGGGTGGGGGGTGGGCAGCCGGTTTCTTTGGCTGTGCCGTCGGCGCGGTAGGTGACGTAATGGTCGAGGCCAGCGGCCGCGTCGTCGGCGACGCCGCGGACGAGGGTTTGGAGGGCGTCGGCGAGGTAGCGGGGGTTGTCGCCGGGAGCTTGGACGCGTTCCCATTCGATGCGTTGGGGCATGCCGATCTCTTCGGTTGCCCGGTTGATGTCGTATTCGATCTGGACGACGAGGTACGCGCGGATCCTCATGTCGGCTCCTCCTCGTCATCGGTGGTGATGTACGCGTCGTCGACGGCGACGGTGTTCGTGACTTGGGCGATCATGTGCAGGTCGGCTGCGGTTGGCTGGGTGATGTCGGGTTCGGTCCAGTCGTCGTCGGCGGCGTGGTCGGGGTCGACGCGGTTGACCGGTACCTGTGTGGCCGTTTCGTTGTTGAGGAGGCCGGCGAGGTAGGTGTCCGCGTCGGCGTCGCTGGTGATGGTTGGGTGGGTGTGCCATGGGTCGGTGCAGGCGTTTTTGGGTGTGCCGATGCTGTGGCAGGTGGGACAGGACCGGGCGACGAAGCCAGCACGTGCAACGCCCGGCCGGGGTGTTATTATGACGGGCGGCACCCAACGGCGACCGTCTTTGCTTTGGTGCCAGTTGCCGTCGTGGCCTTGGGTGAGGACGCAGGGGCCGGCCAGTCCGATGACGGTGCCGTCGGATGAGCGGGCGGCGAGGGCGGTGGCGGCGCAGGCCGGGCTGCGCGTCGGGCTTGCTGATCCGTCCGGGTGCCAGGTGACGGCGATGTCTGCCGGTTGGGTGGTGTCGATCGGTGCGCCACCGGTGCCGTACTGAGGTTCGGTGAGACGGGTTGTGGTGGTGAGGAGGTCTTCGACGCGGATGAGGTCATTGAGGGCGGCGACCCGGGCACGCTTGTGGCCGCGGGCGCGTTTCTTCCACCGCTTCACGCGGCGGCGGAGCTGGGCGATGGTGTCCTCGTCGGCGTCGGTGAGTCGCCGCCAGTCTCGTTCGGCGCTGGCAGCTTCGTAGCGGATCCGGTCCCGTTCGGTGCGGGCTTGGTCGAGCAGGTCGGCGAGGTCGTTCACCTGGGCTTCGCGGGCTTCGAGTTCGATCCGGTACCGGTTGGTTTCTGTCCCGGCCACGTCGACCTGAACTTGCAGGTCGGCGATGCGGGTTTTCAGGGCGGCTGTGCTGGCGCGCAGGGCATCGTCGGAATCGGTAGTGAGTCGGTCGCCCTCGGCCCCCCATAGGGACCATAGGAAAGCGATGCGTGCTGCGGTCACCGTCTTGTTGTGCAACTCCACGTCGATCGGTTCGATGTGGTACGGCTTGTCGGGCTGCACCATGCCGAGGGTGGACTTGAGGTGAACGAGGCGGTTGCCGCGGCAGGCGAAGATGTTGGGTGCTACTTCCATGGCAGTGTGGCCGGAGGTCCGGTAGTCGGTTGTAGTGACCACGGCGACGCCTGCCTTCGCGGCAACCTCAGCAAGGTAGGTCAGGTTGGCGTAGGTATCGTCGGCCAGCCCACCTGTGAGCGGGTCGACGATAAGGAGTGCCACGTTGTCGTCGGCGCACAGGGTGGCTAGTTTGTCTCCGATCGACATGATCGGTGGGAATGCGTGCATGACCCGTTGAGTGTCGGCGCCGGCGGCGATGAGGCGGGGTACGACGGTCGTGTTGGGGTCGTCTTGGCCGCCGTTGATCCATACGACGTTGCAGGGGGTGTCGGCGAACAGGCCGGGCAGCTGGCCGCGGGTGACGCGGGCGGCGAGCCACGCGGCGGTCAACGATTTGCCGGAGCCTTCGGTACCGGTGATGACGGTGAGGGCGCCGAGGGGGATCCGCTGGTCCCATAGCCACGTGGGGGCGGTCGGGGTCGGATCGGGGTCGGGTTTCTCAGCTGTGATGTAGGCGGTGACGGCGGCCTCGAGCTGGTCTATGCGCGCAGAGGAGGATGTGCGGTGCCCGGCCAGTTCGTAGTTACCCCACTCGGTGACCATGTCGACGGCGGCGTCCACCACTGGCCGGTACCAGCCGATCTGGGTGCGGGCGGCGGCGAGGAGCGCTTCGGTTCGTTCGGCCCAGCCGCGGTTCTGGTCGGCGCGTGTCCGTTCGGTGTCGAGGTCGGTCAGGGTGGCGTCGAGGGTGGCGGTGAGTTGGTCCCGTTCGTCCTGGACCTGCTGCAACGTTGCTACAGAGCGGGCGGTCTGGTCGCGCAGCTCGGCGGTCAGCCGGTTCACTTCGGCGCGCCCGGTGTTGAAGGCGTGGGTAAGCCGGTCGATCTCGCCACGGTGGTCGGCGCGGAGTCGGTTCATGTTGGCTTCGAGCCGATTCACTTCGATGAGTAGGGCCGGTACGTCGTTGTACGTGTCGACGGCGGTGGTGGGGATCAGCCCGACTTCGAGCATGCGGGCCCGTTGCGTAGCGCGGTGCCGGATCGCAGCCAGTTCACCAGGGGTCATCGGTTCGTTCCTTTCGGCGGCGTCATGGACAGAATCCAGGTCAACGAAGTGATCAGCGAGATTGACCCCGCCGCCTGCGCCATCCATGGCCACGACGGATGTACGGGAGTCACCAGCATCCACATCACGGCTTCGACGGCGCCGAGGAACACAGCCAACCCAAGCGCGATCAGGAACCGGAACAGGTAGAAACGCCCCCAAGGGCTAGGTCTGAGATTCACGTGTTCACGCCATGCGGGGTGTTCCGATCGGTGGTACGTCACCGCGTGTCCCCGCCGCCGAAGAACAGCGAGAATGTGAACGCGCAAATCGCGGTCCACTCGGCTGCCCAGACCGGAACGAGCGCCGACCACAGATGCCCGTGCCAGGGGGTCACTGACACGTAGCCGACAACAGCAGCGGCGGCGGGGACCACGAACGTCACAAACTCAACGACCACCTGCATCCGGCGGCGACGGCGGGGCCCGTTCTCCCATCCGAGGACCGGGCCACCGGCGAGGGTGGTGAGGCGGGGGCCGAGGTCGTTGCGAAGGTACGTCTTGATGTGCGCCACGTGCCGGTCGTTACGGACGTACGTCCAGCCGAGGATCAGACACACCGGGGGCAGGAGGAGCAGCCCGGCGGGGCCGGTGTGGGTTAAGGCGGCGGCGAGGACACCGGCGACGGCGGTGAGGTTGGCGTACACGAGTTGGTCGCGGCGCCCGATCCGATCAACCTGCTCGCGTTTCAGCTCGCTGTACTCAGCGAGGAGGATCCGCTCGAGGACGCCGGGGTCAGGCATTGGTGTTCAGCGCGTCGAGGACGGCTCGGGCCAGACGGCAGCGGGCATCGGTGGCGAGGTACGTGTCCGGCATGGCCTGGGCGGCGAGGTCCAGCAGTGACGAGGCCAGCATGTGCAACGCCTCCTCGTCTCGGCCGTGACCGAACCCGCCGAGATCGATTCGGTCAGCCAACTTGGCGACCCGATCGGTCGGCGTGCGCTGGTCAGCGGCTGGGGCCGGCCACGTCAGCCGATCAATTTCGGCCAATAGCAGCGGCGCATGGCCCAGCAGGATCGACTCCACGTCGGCAAGCGCCTGCGTCCAGGTGGCCAGGCCGGGATGCGGGTCGGCGAGCAACGTAGCGCGCCGGGCCAGGTGCTCGCGGATCGCGTCCGCGTCGCGTTGCCGTTCCGCGCCGGGGCACGTCGGGTACCGGTGCATCTCGCCGGGTTCGACGGAGCAGTCATCGCAGCCGCGCGGGGCGACCGGGGTGATCCGGCGGGTCGGGCCGAGGTTCACCGGCTGATCGGTGCCCAGCTCCGCATGATCGGCGTCGACGTGCAGGCGCAGCCCGTCCCGGACCGGACCGACCGCCTCGCCGATCATTTCGGCGATGGCGTCGATCACCGGGGTCACAGCCTGCGCACCCGACCCCTGAACTAGGTCGGCGAGGTGGCGGATCGCGTGCTGCCGCGCGGTCGTGCGCTCGGCGGTGAGCCGGGCGGTCAGTGTGGCGGCCCGCTGCTTCGCCTCATCAAGCGTCATGGGGGTATCGGGTCCGTTGGGCGTTTTGGGGTCGGTCATGCCATCACCATACCGCAACCGGTATCACAACGCAGCCCCCTTGCCGACCCACACCGGGAGTTGAGCCTGTGACACTCAACCTCCCTCCGGATTCAGGCAATACCGGCACACAAGCCCCGTATCCTCGTCTTTCATGACAGTTCCGCATCCACGCACGCATAAGCGGACGGGCCCCCCGGCGGATGCCGACGGGGGCTCGTATTCACCAGCTTCGCTCGATGGTGACTCAGAGTGATTGTTACGGGGGTTTGTGACAACAGATTG